>ERZ827520.2342-NODE-2342-length-17862-cov-3.138597_pt1 | contig 17862 bp, 14 predicted proteins | sample MGYA00519581_ERZ827520 | MGnify/ENA primary metagenome ERZ827520 (study PRJEB31778, sample SAMEA3449339) | human gut metagenome | biome: human gut; feature: human-associated habitat; material: faeces | place: United Kingdom | collected 2010/2012 ...
CCACGCTGGACGCGACACCCGGCGACTTAAGTCTGGTGTTGCCCAAGCGGATTCTGGACGGCATCATCGAGATGCTCTACGCCCTGGATAAGGTCGCCCCCGGCACCGTCAACGACGACACCCTGCTCTACGGCGTGGAGGTCAAGTTCTACAATATGGAAGTGGCCGTGGATGAACATCTGCAGACACGGTATCCGGGGCTGTACGTCATCGGCGACGGCAGCGGCATCACCCATTCCCTGTCCCACGCCTCCGCCAGCGGCGTCGCAGTGGCGCGGAGAATCGCAGAACATATATTATAAGGAGGGCGGATACCATGAAAGCACTGGCCTATTACGATGGCAAAATCGGCGCACCCGAGGAACTGACAGTCCCCTTCTATGACCGCGCCCACTTCTTCGGCGACGGCTGCTATGACGCCGCCATGGCGGCAAACGGCACCATATTCCTGCTGGAAGACCATCTGGACCGATTTTACACCAGCGCCCGTCTGCTGGATATCCATATTCCTATGGAAAAGCAGGCACTGGGCGAGCTTCTCACCCAGCTGGCACGGCAGGTGGAGGGCGAAAGCTGCTTCGTGTACTGGCAGGTAAGCCGGGGCGTGGAGCCGCGGAGCCACACCTATGCCGAAAATCTGCCCGGCAAACTGTGGGTGCTGGTTCGTCCTCAGGTCATCCCCAACCCCAATATCCCCATCCGTCTGAACGACGAGGAGGACGCCCGCTTCTTCCACTGCAACATCAAATCCCTGAATCTGCTGTGCAACGTGATGACCGCCCAGCGGGCGCACCGCGCCGGGTGCACGGAGACCGTGTTCCACCGGGGTGAGATCGTCACCGAATGCGCCCACTCCAACATTTCCGTCATGAAGGACGGAGTTCTGTACTCCCATCCCAACGACGAGTTCATCCTCCGGGGCATCGCCAAGAGCCACATGATCCGGGTTTGTTACCGGCTGGATATCCCGGTGCTGGAAAAGCCCTTCACGATGGATTTTTTGAAATCCGCCGATGAAATTCTTGTAACCTCCACCACCAAGTTCTGCCTTTCCGCCGATACGCTGAACGGTCAGAGCGTGGGCGGGAAGGACGCTGCCGTCCGCATCGCCATCCAGAACGCGGTCATGCAGGACTTCCGGGACTGCACAGGCTATGCAGGACAATGGAATTAATTGAAAAAAGTCACCTGCCGCAACTGCTTTGCGCGCACGCCGGTATCCCGGCGTGCGCCCTTTTGTAATGCCGCTCAAGGACGTTTGCTTTTGCTGTATGAACACTTTTTTATGTTTTCTGTTACAAAAATTCGCGAATTTATCGAGACATATCATGAAATCTGCTACTTTACTTGAGACGGAAAATGTGATAAACTATTACCATTCTTTTAAATTTTGAATTTTCCAGTTTTGGAACTTTCATTTTGAGGCAAATACTCCCACCGTCTCCTGTAATATGGCGTCCGCCATTTTATAGGCTGTCTCCCGGCGTTGTTTTCGCGCTGATGTTAAGGAAGAAGCATCGGGTGAAAAGAGCGTTTTGGGGTCGCCCACCGGCTGCTTTTCGGCCGGCTCGCTTAGGAACCTCTGAATAAATCGTCTGCGGCCGTGAGCGGATCTTTTCCGCCCACTCTTCGGTATCAAAAACGGGAAATACATACAGTATTCCGCCGCTTTCGATACCTCGATTGGACGAAAAATCTCTCGCTCACAGCTCTTGCCGATTTAATCAGAGGTTCCCTTATCAAAGCAGAGAACAAGAAAGGAATGATCACTATGCAAACCATGAAACGACTTCTCGCCTTCGCCCTGGCTCTGACCATGGTCTTCGCGCTGGCAGCCTGCGGCGGCAAATCCGGCACCACCGACAGCACAGCGGCAGCCGGCACCACCCCCACTGCGGCTGCCGTGACCGAGAACGCGGTTTACAGAACGCTGTACGCTTCCGAAGTCACTACGCTGAACTATCTGATCACCGGCCAGACCAACGAGCTGAACATCGCCGCCAACGTGGTGGATTGCCTGGTGGAATACGACTCCTACGGCAATGTAGAGCCTGCTCTGGCTACCAGCTGGGAGCAGAATGAGGACGCTACCGTCTGGACCTTCCACATCCGTGAGGGTGTGAACTGGGTCGATAAGGACGGCAACGTTGTTGCCCCCGTCACCGCCAATGACTGGGTTTCTTCCGCCCACTACGCCTGTGACGCCAACAACGATTCCGACACCTTCTATACCATGAGCGGCGTCATCGCGGGTGCCGACGCCTACTACGACTGGACCGCCTACCAGATGGCTCTGCCCGATGCCACCGACGGCACCGATAAAGATGGCAACGCCGTGAAGTTCATCACCAACGAGGACGGCGAGCAGGAAATCCTGGAGGAAGTCCCCGAGGCTTCCATTGACGACATCGGCGTCAAGGCTGTGGACGACTACACCCTGGAGTTCACGCTGGAATCCTCCCGCCCCTACTTCCTATCCATGGTTTCCTTCGGCCCCTATATGCCCGTGTATGGCCCCTTCCTTGCCGAGTGCGGCAGCAAGTTCGGCACCGACAACAGCACCCTGCTGTACTGCGGCGCGTTCATCCTGTCCACCTACGAGCCTCAGCAGCAGCGCGTTCTGACCAAGAACCCCACCTACTGGGATAAGGACAATGTGTTCCTGGATGCCATCCAGATGACCTACAACGCCGAGGCTTCCTCCATCGCCACCACCATGTATCAGTCCGGCGAGGTTGATCAGGCGGATATCTCCTCCGACCTGCTGTCCGCCATGATGGCAGACCCCAGCACCAAGGATCTGATCCATCCCTCCCGTGCCGATACCTCCTACGCTTACTGGTATCTGTTCAACTTTGACCCCAACTTCGACGCCGAGTACGAACCCGAAAACTGGAAGCTGGCCGTGAACAATGAGAACTTCCGGAAATCCATCGTCCACGCCTTCAACCGGATGCCTGCGCTGGCCACCAGCGACCGCATCGACCCCGAATCCCTGAAGAACAACACCATCACCCCCAACGCCTTTGCCTCCGCTTCCAAGGACTACACCTACTACGAAGGTCTGGCCGCCTACACCGATGGCGACAACTTCGACGAGGCCCTTGCCGAGGAATACAAGACGACCGCCATTGAGGAGCTGACCGCCGCCGGCGCTACCTTCCCCATCAAGATGCTCATGTGCTACAACCCCACCTCCGCCAACTGGGCGCAGGAGTGTCAGGTCGTGGAGCAGCAGATTGAGAACGTTCTGGGCGCCGACTACGTGGACATCATCATTCAGGCAGGTCCTGAGACCGGTTTCCTTGGCGCTATCCGCCGCACCGGCAACTACGCCTTCATGAAGTGCAACTGGGGCGCTGACTACGCCGACCCCGAAACCTGGACCGATCCCTTCTCCGCGGATTCCAGCTACAGCTTCATCTTCAAGAGCACCGACCCCGAAACCCAGGCTCTGTATGCCGAGTACACCGAGCTGGTGGATGCCGCCAAGGCCATTACCGACGACATGGACGCCCGGTATACCGCCTTTGCCAAGGCCGAGGCGTTCCTGCTGGATCACGCCTTTGCCGTCCCCTTCTCCATCAGCAACCGCAGCTATCAGATGTGCAATCTGAACGTTTTTGAAGGACAGTACGCCTCCTTCGGCTTGGCCAATCAGCGCTACAAGGATCAGCACCTGTATGACACCTCCATGGGTCTGGAGGAATATCAGGCCGCTTACGCCGAGTGGCAGTCCAAGAAGGCCGGTTAAGATTTAAGTTTTCATTTTGGCAGTTTATCACGAGAGAAGCCCTCATTTGGGGGCTTCTCTCAAAGCCGCATATATACGGTATTGCTCCACAGGCAATTTTTCGGAGCCTGTACCGGTGCTGCTACGGCGAAAGCAGCAGCGGTATCGGCTCTGATGCCAGTTTCGTTAAAACGGTTAAAAACCGTTTTAGCATGCCGTTTTCCAAACGGCCAGCGGCGCAGCCGCAGAAAAGAAAGTCCATACATTTTCTGCCGCCTATGGCGGCCATCCACATCAGTGGATAAATAAAATGGTTTTACCATTTTATTGGGAAATCGTATGAAGGGAGAAACCCCCCAGGAGGACATCATATGGCCAGATATATAACCAAGCGCGTTCTGCGCTCCCTCATCACCATGTTTATCATTATCACGATCCTCTTTGCCCTGTTGCGGCTGATGCCCGTGGAAGGGTATTTCGAGAATTACGATAAAATGAGCTCCACCCAGATTCAGGTCAAGCTTCAGACCCTTGGCGTGACCGCTCCCCTGCCCACCCAGCTGGTGCGCTTTTACAAGCAGGTGCTCCACGGGGACTTGGGAGAATCCAACGTCTACCGCAAGGGCGTCGCCATTACCGAGATCATTGCCGAGAAGATCCCCATCTCTTTGGAGCTGGGACTGATCTCCCTGTGCATTGCTCTGGCGCTGGGGCTTCCTCTGGGTGTCATCATGGCGCGAAGCACCCGTACCCGCTTCAAGATCGGCGACCGGCTGGGCACGGTGTTCATCGTGCTGGTGCAGGCCATGCCCTCGGCGGTGTATCACATTCTGATCCAGTTCCTCGGTTCCCAGACCTATGTCGGCAAGGACGTGCTGGGGCTTCCCATGCTGTTTGACGCAGCCAACCCCAAGAGCTATATCCTGCCTGTCATCTCCCTGTCCATCGGCAACATTGCCTACTATGCCATGTGGCTGCGGCGGTACATGGTGGACGAGTCCAATAAGGACTACATCCGTCTGGCCCGGGCGAAGGGCGTGCCAAACGGCAAAATCTCCTTCCGGCACGTGTTCCGCAATGCCTTTGTGCCGCTGGTACAGTACATCCCCAACTCCATTCTGTTTACCCTGATGGGTTCACTCTATGTGGAATCCCTGTACTCCGTCCCCGGCATGGGCGGCCTGCTGGTCACGGCCATCAAGCGTCAGGATAATACCTTGGTACAGGCGCTGGTGCTGATTTACGCCGTCATTTCCATTCTGGGTCTGCTTTTCGGCGACATTCTCATGGGAATCGTCGATCCCCGGATCAGCTTTGCCAAGAAGGAGGGTTCCCGCTGATGAAACGTCTTGGATTTCACACCCTGCGCGACAAGGCCACCGACACGCTGGGCGACAAGCTCTCCCGGCAGCTTCAGGAGGATGTCGCGCCGAAAATGAGCGACGAGGAGGCCTTCTCCTTTGCCGAATTCAACGCCGAGGACGCGGAGCGGGGCGGCTATTCCGATTATTCCTACTGGAAATCCACCCTCCGGGCGTTTTTCCAGAATAAGATCGCCGTATTTTTCCTGTTCGTCATGGTGGCGGTGCTGCTGTTCACCTTTATTCAGCCGTACCTGCCCGGTCAGAAAGACCCGCTTCTCATCCACAATGACAAATGGGGTCTGCCCCTGAACAATATTGCTCCCGGCAAGGACTTCTGGTTCGGCACCAACTCCATCGGTCAGGATCTCTGGGCGCGTATCTGGGCGGGCACCCGCACTTCCCTGTTCATCGGCTTCTCTGTCGCTTTGGTGGAGGCCGTGGTGGGCATCCTCGTGGGCGTGCTGTGGGGCTATGTCCGCAAGCTGGACTTCTTTTTTACCGAGCTGTATAACGTTCTGGACAACATTCCCCAGACGCTGCTGCTGATTCTGATATCTTACGTCTTAAAGCCCGGCGTTTCCACCATCATTTTTGCCCTGTCCTTAACGGGCTGGCTGGGCATGGCGCGGTTCATCCGCAACCAGATCATCATTATCCGCGACCGGGACTACAATCTGGCCTCCCGGTGTCTGGGCATTTCCACCGGGCGTATCATCGTCAAGAACCTGCTGCCCTATATGGTGTCCGTCATCACCATGCGCATGGCGCTTGCCATTCCCTCCGCCATCGGCAATGAGGTGTTCGTCACCTACATCGGCATCGGCCTTCCCGTGGACACGCCGTCTCTGGGCAATCTGATTCAGACCGGACGGTCGCTGATGACCGTGGCGTCTCTGCGCTACCAGCTGTTCTTCCCCGTGGCCGTGCTGGTGGTCATCACCGTTTCCTTCTACATCATCGGCAACGCCTTCGCCGACGCCGCCGACCCCAAGAATCACGTCAGATAAGGAGAGATTACAATGGAAGATAAAAAAGTTGTTCTCTCCGTCAAAGATCTGAATGTGAAATTCACCCTCCGCGGTCAGATTCTTCACGCCATCCGGGGCATCTCGCTGGACGTGTATCAGGGCGAAAGCCTTGCCATCGTGGGCGAATCCGGCTCCGGTAAGTCCGTATTCGTCAAATGCGCCATGGGTCTTCTGGATGCCAACGGCTACATCGACGGCGGTTCCATCCTCTATAACGGCATGGACTTAACCAAATTCCAGACCGACAAGGACTGGCTGAAAATCCGGGGCAAAGAGATTGCCATGGTGTTTCAGGACCCCATGACCTCCCTGAACCCTCTGAAAACCATCGGCAAGCAGATTCAGGAGGCCGTGGAGCTGCATCAGGGCTTGAAGGGCAAGGACGCCTACCAGGCCGTTCTGGAGGTGCTGAGCGACGTGGGCATTGACGACCCCGAGCGGCGCTACAAGCAGTATCCCCACGAATTTTCCGGCGGTATGCGCCAGCGGGTGGTCATCGCCATCGCCGTCGCCTGCCGGCCGAAGATCCTCATCTGCGACGAGCCGACCACCGCTCTGGACGTGACCATTCAGGCGCAGATTCTGGAGCTGATCAAGGCCATGCAGAAAAAGTATGACCTCACCACCATCTACATCACCCATGACCTTGGCGTGGTGGCCAACGTGGCCGACCGCATCGCCGTCATGTATGCGGGCGACATCGTGGAGCTTGGCACCTGCGACGAGGTGTTCTACGACCCCCGCCATCCCTACACTTGGGCGCTGCTGTCCAGCCTTCCCCAGCTGGGAACCAAGGATGAGCCGCTGTACTCCATTCAGGGTACGCCGCCCAATCTATTCCACGAGGTCAAGGGCGACGCCTTTGCCCCCCGAAACCCCAAGGCACTGAAAATCGACTTTGTAGAGCGTCCTCCCTTCTTCGAGGTCACGCCTACCCACTATGCCCGCACATGGCTGATGGACCCCCGCGCTCCCAAGGTGGAGCCGCCGGAGCATGTCCGCATCCTGCGGGAGAAGGGAGTGAACCGCGTTGGCTGAAGACAGAAAGAAGCTGATCGAGGTTCAGGATCTTGTCGTCCGGTTTGGCTCCCGACGGCATGCCTTTACCGCGGTGGATAACGTATCCTTCCACATTTATCAGGGCGAGACCTTCGGTCTGGTTGGTGAATCCGGCTCCGGAAAGACCACCATCGGCCGCGCCATCATCCGCATTCACCCCACTGCCGGCGGCAAAATCCTCTTTGACGGCAAGCAGATCAACGGGCGCATCTCCAAGGCTCTTGACCGGGAGGTCACACAGCGTATCCAGATGATCTTTCAGGACCCCATGTCCTCACTGAACGAACGGGCAAAGGTGGATTATATTGTCAGCGAAGGACTTTACGCTGGCGGACACCATCTGTCCGAAAGCGAGCGTCAGGCCAAGGTGGCAAGCGCCCTGTCCGACGTGGGTCTGCTGCCGGAATTTGCCAGCCGCTTCCCCCATGAGTTCTCCGGCGGCCAGCGTCAGCGAATCGGCATTGCCCGGGCGCTGATCATGGAACCAGACTTCATCATTGCCGACGAACCGATCTCCGCGCTGGACGTTTCCATCCGTGCGCAGGTTCTGAACCTGCTGTCCAAGCTCCAAAAGGAGCGGAATCTGACCTACCTGTTCATCGCCCACGACCTGTCGGTGGTTCGCTTCATCTGCGACCGGATTGCCGTCATTCACAAGGGCAAGATCGTGGAGCTGGCGCAGAGCGAGGAGCTGTTCGCCCATCCCCTGCACCCCTACACCCGCGCGCTGCTGTCCGCCATTCCCCAGCCCGACCCCATTGCGGAGCGGCAGAAAAAACTCATCGTCTACGACCCCAGCTGCCATCACTACAGCGAGACGAACCAGCCGGACTGGTGCGAGATCGTCCCCGGCCACTTTGTTCTGGCAAGTGAGCCTGAGCTGGAAGAATACCGCAAACAGTTTTGACATTCTGCAAGCAGAGCACGTACCCGTGTTCTGCTTGCGCCATATTTCTTTTCGAGGTGCCTGCCATGATCGATCCCAAGCCCCTTTTCCCCGGCGCCAGAGTGGCGCTGGTCGCCCCCGCCTCCGCCGTGCCGGAGGAAAAACTGCCCGGCGCTCTTGACCTCGTCCGTCGGCTGGGCATGGAGCCGGTGCTGTACCCCTCCTGCTATTTTGCCAACCGGGACGGCTATCTGGCCGCAACGGACGCCCAGCGGGCGGAGGACGTCAACCGCGCCTTTGCCGACAAAACCATTGACGGCGTGTGGTGCATCCGCGGCGGCTACGGCGGCCACCGCATTCTTCCCCTGCTGGACGCGGACGCTATCCGGAAGAACCCCAAGTGGTTCGGCGGCTATTCCGACGTCACCGCCCTGCACCTGTTTCTGAATCAGGTCTGCGGTCTCGCCACCTTCCACTGCACCATGCCCTCCACGGAGCCGCACCCGGATACATACACACTCGACTATCTGAAAAAGGCCCTGTTCGGCGGTCTGAACGGCGCACTTTCCAATCCGGAAGGTCAGAGCATCCGCACGTTGGTTCCGGGTAAGGCGGAAGGCGTTCTCTGCGGCGGCAATCTGTCTCTGCTGGCGGCGTCTCTCGGCACGCCTTGGGAGGTCGATACCAAGGGCAAAATCCTGTTTCTGGAGGACATTGGGGAAAAGACCTATCGTCTGGACAGTATGCTCACCCAGCTGCGCAATGCCGGGAAGTTCCGGGACTGCGCCGGCATCATTCTGGGCGCGTGGACGGACTGCGTGCCGGAAATGCCGGAGCGCACCCTGACGCTGGACGAGATCTTCACCCAGCTCATCGTCCCCGCCGGAAAACCCGCCGTCATGGACTTGGCCTGCGGCCACTGCGCCACCACCCTGGCGCTGCCCATGGGCCGTATGTGCCGTCTGGACGCGAACGCGGGCAGCATCACATTGGAGGCGTGACCATGAACGATCTGGCTTCCCGGCTGAATGCTGTCATGGATGCGTTTCCCGCCAAAACCGCGTTATACTGCGTGGACTTGACCACCGGCACCCCCATCGCCGCCATTCGGGAGAACACCCGGGTGGTCTCCGCCTCCACCATCAAGGTATCCATTCTGTGCTGCGCTCTTCAGGACGTGATGGACGGGAAGCTGTCTCTTGACCAGCCCCTTGTCATTGCCCCGGCGGACTTTTGCAGCGACACCGAGGTCTTTGAACCCGGCTACCGGCAGGACGGCGCTTCTCTCTGGGAAATGCTGTACTGGATGATTGTTTCCAGCGACAATACCGCCACCAATACCATTATTTCCCTGCTGGGCTACGACCACGTCAATCAGTATTGCCGGGCAATCGGCCTGACCCAGACCTCCCTCCAGCGGAAAATGCTGGACTTTCAGGCCATCGCCGAGGGGCGGAACAACTACACCTCCCCCGCCGACCTGTACCGGGTGTTTTCCCTGCTGTACCATGGCGAAATTCTGAATAAGCCGCTGCGGGAGGTCGCTTTCGACTTTCTTTCCCGCTGCCGCAGTACCGACGCATTGCAGCGGTACATCCCCGACGCCGTGACCGTGCTGCACAAGCCCGGCGGGCTGGATCACCTGAACCACGACGTGGGCATTTTCCTGACGGACGACCGCCCCTATTATCTTGGCATTTTTACATGGGACGGCCCCGCGCTGGACGGTCAGCCCCAGCAAAACCGGCTCATCGGGCAGCTGTCCCGGATGATCTACGACGCTATGAAGGGAGAGAAATAAATGAAAGCCATTGTAAACGTCCCCATCTGCGCCCTGCTGGCCGCCCCCACCCGGGAAAGCACGCTGGAAGACGAAGCGCTGTACGGCATGGTAGTGGACATTCTGGAAGAACCTGCCCCCGGCTGGTACCGCGTCCGCACCCATTACCGCTATGAGGGTATCGTCTCCGCCGATGATCTGATCGTCGGCGACGAAGCCGCTGACGCTTGGGCGGCTCTGTCCAAGAAAATCGTCCGCAATAAGAACTTCTGTGACGTTCTTTCCGCCCCCAAAGTTCAGGGGTGGATCATGGCAACCCTTCCCCGGGGCGGCATTCTCTCCCCGGTGGGTCAACCGGAAAAGGGCTGGCAGCAGGTGCGTCTGGCGGATGGCCGAGCGGGCTTCGTCCCGGAAAGCATCCTCGGAGAGTACTATACCGCGCCCCTGTCTCAGGACGAGGAAACCCTTCGTCAGGCACTGGTGGACGCCGCCATGCTCTATCAGGGCACCCATTACCGCTGGGGCGGCAAGTCCCCCATGGGCATTGACTGCTCCGGTCTGGTGTCCACGGCCTATATGCTCTGCGGCATTCTTATTTACCGGGACGCCCACATCATGGAGGACTTCCCCATCCACGAAATTTCTCTGGAACATGTAAAACCCGGCGATCTGCTGTTCTTCCCCGACCATGTCGCCATGTACTTAGGTCACGGCCGCTACTGCCACAGCACCGGCCGCAGCGGGGACAACGGCTTTGCCGTTAATTCCCTGAACCCCGATGACCCCGACTACCGGGCAGATCTGAAAGCCGCCATCACTCAGGTTGGCTCCTACTTTTGATTTAATAAGGAAAGCGAGAGAAAATAAATGAAAGTATTTTTAAGCGCCGATATGGAAGGCACCTGCGGCATCGTCTCGTGGCCGGAGACGGAGCGCACCACACCCTTTGACTACAGCCCCGCCCAAAAGCAGATGACCCGTGAGGTCGCCGCCGCCTGCCGGGGCGCCCTTTCCGCCGGTGCGGCGGAGGTTCTGGTGAAGGACGCCCACGACTCCGCCCGGAACATCGACCCTGCCGGACTTCCCCGGGGCATCCGCATGAACCGCAGCTGGTCTGGCGACCCCTTAAGCATGATGAGCGGTCTGAATCAGGAAAAATTTGACGCCGTGTTCTTCACCGGCTACCACGCCTGGGCAGGTTGCCCCGGCAATCCCCTGAGCCACACCATGAACGGCCGGAACAACCACGTTTTCCTCAACGGCACGCTGTGCAGTGAATTCCTCATCAATTCCTACACCGCCGGATATTACGGCGTCCCCGTGGCGCTGCTCACCGGCGACAAGGCGCTGTGCGACTTTGCCAAAACGCTGATTCCCGCCATCACCACCGTACCCGTGAACGAAGGCCGGGGCGGCAGTGTCACCTCCCTGCACCCCGACGAGGCGGTGGAGCGCATCGAAGCGGCGGCGAAGGAAGCGGTCGCCAAGGCGGCGCAGTGCGTCGTCCCCATGCCGGAGCATTTCCACATGGAGATCGATTTCGTCAAGCACCATGTGGCCTACTCCAAGAGCTTCTACCCCGGTGCGACCCTGAAAGATGACAAATTCGTCTGCTTCGATTCCGACGACTGGTACGAGGTTCTGCGCTTCTGCCACTTCGTTCTCAGCGACGGTTAATTCCAAAAGCACGGCTCGAAAGCCGTGCTTTTGCCTTGCAAATTGCATTTTTTGTGCTATAGTAAAAGAAAAAAGGAGAAAGACAGATGAGCAAAGAATTCCTTTACACCCTGCTTGACAGCATGTCCGTTTCCGGCCACGAAATTCCGCTGCAAAAGAAGGTCATCGCCGAGATGACCCCCCACTGTGACAAGATCATCACAGATTATACCGGCAACGTCGTCTGCGTGCTGAACCCCGACGCGCCTTTCAAGGTGATGCTGGCCGCTCACATTGACGAGATCGGTCTGATCGTCACCCACATCCAGCCCGACGGCCTGCTTCGTGTGTCCAAGTCCGGCGGCATTTTCCCCGGCGTTTACCCCGGCCATCAGGTGGCCGTCCACGGCTATGCCCAGACCGTCTACGGCGCGGTCGTCCGCAGCAAGGACATGGACAAGGCCGACCTGAAAGCGGACGAGCTGTACATCGACATCGGCGCGAAGGACGCCGCTGACGCCCGGAAATACGTGCAGGAGGGCGACCCCGTCCACATGAACACCTACCACAAGGAAATGATCAACGGCTTTCTCTCCGCCCGGGGCATTGACGACCGGGGCTGCGCCTACATCATTCTGGAAGCCCTGAAACGGGCAAAGGCCATGGGCTGCTCTGTAGGCGTTTACGCCGCCACCACCGTGGGCGAAGAAACCACCGGCCGGGGTTCCTACTGGGTCGGCTCTGCCATCCGTCCCGACGTTGCCATCGTCACCGACGTCACTTTTGCCTCCGATTATCCCGGCGTGGATGCCAAGCAGTCCGGCGAGGTGAAGCTGGGCTGCGGCGGCGTGCTCTGCAACAGCTCCATCGGCAGCCGGAAGGTCAACGACCTAATGAAAGCCGTGGCGAAGGAGCATAACATCCCCTACCAAATCGAGTCCTACATGGGCAGAACCTACACCGACGCGGACAACCTCCACGTCACCGGCACCGGCGTGGTCACGGTGCTGCTGTCCCTGCCCCTGCGGTACATGCACTGCCCCTGCGAGGTGTGCCACATGGACGACATCGAAAACTGTATCGAGCTGCTGGCGCAGTTCCTGTGCCGCATCGATGAGCATATTGATCTCGACCCCTTTCACTGATCTCAAAATCTAAAACAGGGAGGAAACCATCATGACTTATCAGGAAGTTCTTGAAAACGCACGTGCGGTTCTCAGCAAAAACTGCAAGGCCTGCCCCGTCTGCAATGGCAAAGCCTGCGGCAACCACATTCCCGGCCCCGGCGCCAAGGGCGTGGGCGACACCGCCATCCGCAACTACGAAAAGTGGCAGGACATCCGCGTCAATATGGACACCATTCATCCCTATGTGACGCCGGATACCTCTCTGAATCTGTTCGGCAAAACCTTCCGCTATCCCTTCTTCGCAGGCCCCGTGGGCGCCGTCACCGTCCACTACAGCGACAAATATGACGACATGGCTTACAACAATATTCTCGTAAAAGCCTGTGCCGACAATGGCATTGCCGCCTTCACCGGCGACGGTCTGAACGGCGAGGTCATGAAGGTCGCCTGCAAGGCCATCGCCGCCTCCGGCGGCACCGCCATCCCCACGGTGAAGCCCTGGAACCTGGAGACCATTCAGGAAAAGCTGGGCTATTGCCGGGAATCCGGCTGCTTCGCCGTGGCTATGGACATTGACGCGGCGGGTCTGCCCTTCCTGAAAAACATGAATCCCCCGGCGGGCAGCAAGACCGTGGAGCAGCTGGCCGAGATTGCCGGAATGGTCGGAAAGCCCTTCATCGTCAAGGGCATCATGACCGTGGCAGGCGCGCTGAAGGCCAAAGAGGCCGGCGCTTCCGCCATCGTGGTCAGCAACCACGGCGGCCGCGTTCTGGATCAATGCGCCGCTACTGCCGAAGTTCTGGCGGACATCGTGGATGCCATGAAGGGCAGCGGTGTGAAGATCTTCGTGGACGGCGGCATCCGCAGCGGCGTTGACGTCTTCAAGGCGCTGGCGCTGGGCGCTGACGCGGTGCTCATCTGTCGCCCCTTCGTCCCCATGGTCTACGGCGGTGCCGAGGAAGGCGTGAAGCTTTACATTGAGAAGATCGGCGCGGAGCTGAGCGACACCATGGCCATGTGCGGCGCGGAGAATCTGGCGTCCATCAATCGGGATATGGTGCTTGTGAAGTAACATCGTCTGTGTTCCCTCTCCCGGCTACCGGAATACGGTATCCGGGAGGTTTTTCGCTGGATTCAAAGAAAAAATGCCCTTTCTTTTTTCTGAAATCTATGGTAAAATATACGGACTTTCTATAGGAGGCCGGGTTATGGCACATTTTTTGCTGCGTCTCTTTGTTAAAAACGCCGACCAGACCAGCGACCCCAAAGTGCGCGCCGCCGTGGGTACTCTGTCCGGGATCGTGGGCATTCTCTGCAATTTCTTACTTTTCCTCGGGAAAGTCATTATCGGCACCCTGTCCGGCTCCGTTTCCATCACTGCCGACGCCATGAACAACCTGTCCGATGCGGCCAGCTCCATTGTGACGCTGGTTGGCTTCAAGCTGGCGGAGCAGCCCGCCGACGCGGAACACCCCTACGGCCACGCCCGGTTTGAATACCTGTCCGGTCTGGTGGTCTCCGCCATGATCGTCATTATCGGCTTCGAGCTGGCAAAGACCTCCGTGGGGAAAATCCTCTCCCCGGTGCCGGTGATGTTTTCCGCCCCGCTGGCGGCGGTGCTGGTGCTGTCCATCGCCGTCAAGCTGTGGCTGTGCCTGTTCAACCGGACGTTGGGCAGGAAAATCAACTCCACCACTTTGCTCGCAACCTCCGAGGACAGCCGCAACGACATCATCACCACCGCCGCCGTCCTGCTGGCCGCCGTCATCGAGGCCGTTTCCGGGCTGTCCATTGACGGCTTCGTGGGTCTGGCCGTGTCGCTGTTCATTCTCTACAGCGGTGCCAAGCTGGCGAAGGAGACCATCAGTCCCCTGCTTGGCGAAGCTGCCTCCCCCGAACTTCAATCGCGTATCGTGGACTACATCAGCGCCCAGCCCAAGGTTCTGGGATATCACGACCTGATGGTTCACGATTACGGCCCCGGCCAGCGCTTTGCCACCATCCACGTGGAAATGGACTGCAAGGAAGACCCCATGCAGTGCCACGAGCTGATCGACGACATGGAGCGGGAGTGTCTGAAAAGTCACAACATCCATCTGGTCATCCACTACGACCCCGTGGTAACGGACGACCCGGAGCTGACCCGGCTTCACATTCTCGTGGACGACTTGCTCAGCGAAATGGACGCCCGGCTGAAAACCCACGATTTCCGCATGGTGCCCGGCGGCGGACATACCAACCTCATTTTTGACATTGCCGTGCCTCAGGACACGAAATTTACAAAGCTTGAAATTCAGGATAAGCTTGAGGAAGCGCTTCGCGCCCGGGAGGGCAAGACCTACCACACCATCATCACCTTCGATCCCCTCGCCTTCAATCAGGAATCCTGTGAGCACCAATAACCGTCGATTTTCGGCAGATTTCAAATTTCTCGTCTTGCACTTTTCCAAAAAGCTGTTATAATATCTCTGCTGATAGAAAGAAGGTGCTCATTTGAACCAGACGAACAGAAACATGCTGGAAGGGCCTCTGTTTCCGAATATCATCCGGTTTACCATTCCCATTATTCTGACCAGCGTTTTACAGCTGCTTTTCAACGCGGCGGACCTCGTGGTGGTGGGGCAGTTCTGCGGCAGCGTGTACGTCGCCGCGGTGGGTGCTACCGGTTCCATTACCGGTCTGCTGGTCAATTTCTTCATCGGCCTGTCCGTAGGCGCGGGCGTGGCCGTCGCCCACGGCCTTGGCGGCCGGGAAAATGAGGTCGTTCACCGCACTGTGCATACCGCGCTGCCCACCGCCATCTTAAGCGGCGCGATCCTGACGGTCGCCGGCCTTACCTACTCCGAGACGTTTCTTATCATGATGGGGACACCTGATACCGTACTGCCCCTCTCCACCGTTTACATGCGGATCATCTTCTGCGGCGTCACCTTTAACATGGTGTACAATTTCTGTGCCTCCATTCTCCGCGCCGCCGGTGATACCAAAAGCCCGTTGGTCTTCCTGCTGTTCGCGGGCGTCCTGAACGTGATTTTGAATCTGGTTTTCGTCATCCAGTTCCAGATGAATGTGGCCGGTGTGGCGCTGGCGACCATCATTTCTCAGGCGGTTTCCGCCGTGCTGGTGGTCATCGCTCTGATGCGCAGAACCGACGCCTGCAAGCTATACCTTAACAAGCTGCGCTTTTACAAGCCCCAGCTGGCGAAAATTCTCCGCATCGGACTGCCTGCGGGCATCCAGAGCGCCCTGTTCGCCATTTCCAACGTGCTGATCCAGTCGTCGGTAAACTCCTTCGGTGATGTTTTCATGTCCGGCAACGCGGCGGCAAGCAACCTTGAGGGCTTCGTCTATGTCTGTCTCAATGCGTTCCACCAGTCCGCCGTCAATTTTGTCGGGCAGAACGCCGGCGCGAAACAGTACCGCCGGGTGCGGCAGACCCTGTGGATCTGTCTGGGGTGCGTTACGGTGGTGGGACTGGTGCTTGGGTCGCTGGTCTACGTGTTCGGCCCCTCGCTGCTCTCCATTTACATCACCGACTCCCCGGAAGCCATCTCCTATGGCATGACCCGTCTGGCCTTCATCTGCCTGCCCTATTTCACATTCGGCATGATGGACGTGACCACCGGCGCGCTTCGGGGCATCGGCGCGTCCTTCGTTCCCATGATGATCTCCATTCTCGGCGTGTGCGGCTTGCGCATCGTCTGGATCTACACCATTTTCCAGATTCCCCAATACCACACGCCACAGTGCCTGTATCTTTCCTATCTTGTCTCATGGGTCATCACCTTCATTGTCCAGCTGGCCGCTTTCTTTATCGTGTTCCGAAGGTATCTGAAAACAGCAGAATAATGCAGCATCGGCTTCCCGGCTTTTGATAGGCGTTCGTAAAACAATGAATGGGGCGTATCGGCACAGATACGCTCCATTTTTCAATCCAAAATGCGCACACCCCCTTGGCTCTCCCTCTCGGAGAGCTGTCTGATGCTCCCCGCCCATTGGCCGGGGAGCCATTTTTTCATTTTTCTGAAAAAATGGGCTTGACAATTCCCCGGCGCTGTGTTATTGTATTAATGCACTAATACAGTAGTACAAATCAGGAGGTGTCTATGAACTGGAAATTTGCCGGTGACCGTCCGGTATATCAGCAGATCATGGCAGCGATCCGCGGTGCGATCCTGAAAGGCGAGCTGCCCCCGGGAGGAAAAGTCCCCTCCGTCCGGGATCTGGCCGCTCAGGCGCAGGTAAACCCCAACACCATGCAGCGCGCCCTGACGGAGCTGGAGCGGGAAGGTCTTCTCGTCAGCGGCGGCACCAGCGGCCGCAGCGTCACGCAGGACGAAGCCGTTCTCGTCGCCATGCGGGAGCAGACGCTGGAGGAGCTCGCCCGGGAATGTGCCGAGAAATTTATGACGTTCGGCGTAACGCCAACACAGGCGGCTCAGCTTTTGCTGGGTCTGGAAACGAAGAAGGAGGAATAACATGGAACAAACTGTTCTGACCGCCAGCGGCCTTACCATGCGCTATCACAGCACGCTGGCTCTGGACAATCTGGATCTGACCCTGCCTCAGGGAAAGATCGTCGGTCTTCTTGGCCCCAACGGCAGCGGAAAGAGCAATATTACCGACGCCATACGCTGGGTGCTTGGCGAGATGAGCTCGAAACTGCTGCGCGGCTCCAAGATGGAGGACGTGGTGTTCGACGGCACGCAGTCCCGCAGCGCCATGGGCTTTGCGGAGGTTTCCCTGATCCTTGACAACAGCGACGGCAGCCTTCCCATTGATTTTTCAGAGGTGACGGTGACGCGCCGGTTCTACCGCTCGGGGGAGAGCGAGTACCGGATCAACCGCAACGTCGTGCGCCTCAAGGATATACACGAGCTGTTTATGGACACCGGTCTCGGCAGGGACGGGTACTCCATGATCGGCCAGGGCAAGATCGCCGACATCATCTCCGTCAAGAGCGACGAGCGCAGGCAGGTGTTCGAGGAGGCCGCAGGCATCTCCAAGTACAGATACCGCAGGGCGGAAGCGGAGCGCCGGCTCGCGCAGACGGAGGAGAACCTCGTCCGCATCCAGGACATACTGTCCGAGCTCGGCGAGCGCGTGGGGCCGCTGGCTCTGCAGGCCGAAACGGCGCGGGAATACCTCGCCCTGCGCGAGGAGAAAAAAAGCCTGGAAGTGAGCCTCTGGCTTGCGAATATAGAAAAAATACAGGCGGGCCGCCAGCAG
>ERZ827520.2350-NODE-2350-length-17814-cov-15.035813_pt1 | contig 17814 bp, 10 predicted proteins | sample MGYA00519581_ERZ827520 | MGnify/ENA primary metagenome ERZ827520 (study PRJEB31778, sample SAMEA3449339) | human gut metagenome | biome: human gut; feature: human-associated habitat; material: faeces | place: United Kingdom | collected 2010/2012 ...
TCCTTTATTATACCAGAAACAGGGGTGCTTGGGTAGTTCTTTGACAGACTGAAACGACCGGTGCATTGCACCGGTCGTTTTTCATGTACGCATTTTATTCAGCGGGGCTGATAGCACCGTTGGGGCAGGTGTCTGCGCAGGAACCGCAGTCCAGGCAAGCGCCAGCGTCGATCACGTACTGAGAATCGCCCTGGGAGATAGCGCCCACGGGGCAAGCGTCTGCGCAAGCGCCACAGCTAACGCAAGCGGAACCGATCTGATAAGCCATTTTGAGTACCTCCATTAAGATTTGTCACCGCTATTGTATCATGAAAATAAAAAAATGCAAGACCTTTCTGGCAGGAAAACCAACGAAAATTGTGGAAGCGGGTGAAATTGACACCATGTGGCCGGTGTGGTAAAATCAATACAATATATAATAGGAGGACATCCCATGGAATATACCTATGAATTTTTCGAGAAAAGCGCCCGGTATGTCCGGGAAAAGCTGGACTTTCAGCCGGAGATCGGCATTATCCTGGGCTCGTCCCTGGGCCCCTTTGCCGCCCAGGTGGAAAACCCGGTGGTAATCCCCTATGGGGACATCCCCAATTTCCTGCGTTCCACCGTGGCTACCCACGCCGGGAAGCTGATCTGCGGCACCATCGCCGGCAAGAAGGTGGTGTGCATGTCCGGGAGGTTCCACTCCTACGAGGGGTATGACTTCCCGCAGTTGACGGCGCCCATCCGGCTGTTCAAGCTGCTGGGCTGCAGGGCGGTGATCCTGACCAATGCCGCCGGGGGCGTGAACCTGGGCTACAAGCCCGGCGACATCATGATCATCAACGATCAGATCATGCTGCCGGGCTGCTCCCCCATGCGGGGTCCCAATATCCCGGAGTTCGGTCCCCGGTTCTTCGACGTGCAGAAGATGTACAGTCCCGAGCTGCGTGCCGTCGCCCGCGAGTGCGCCCAGGACAGCGGCCTGACCTTTCATGAGGGGTGCTATTTCTTCATGCAGGGCCCGCAGTTCGAGACACCGGCGGAAATCCGCGCCATCCGTACCCTGGGCGGCGACGCGGTGGGTATGTCCACCGTGACCGAGGCGCTGACGGCGGCCCACTGCGGCATGCCCTGCCTGGGCTTCTCCGTCATCACCAACATGGCGGCGGGCATCCTGGATCAGCCCCTGACCGACGAGGAAGTCAACGAGGTGGGACATCTGGTGGCCGACAACTTCAGTGCGTACCTGAAAAAGGTGCTGACGAGGATGTGAGAGCATGACCACATTACTGAAAAACGCCTGGGTCTATGCGCCCGGCGGCGTGATCAAGGGCGGCTTCGTGGCCGTTGACGGCCCGGTGATCACCTATGTGGGCGCTGCCCGTCCGGAGGGCGTCTTTGACTGCGAGAAGGACATGTCCGGCAGGCTGCTGCTTCCGGGACTGGTGAACGCCCACACTCACGCCGCCATGACGCTGCTGCGGGGCGTTGGCACCGACCTCCCCCTGCAAAGGTGGCTGTTTGACAGCGTGTTCCCGGTGGAGGGCCGCATGACGGCGGCGGACATCCGGGCCGGTACGGCCCTGGCGCTGCTGGAGATGCTTGCCTGCGGCACCACCAGCTTTTCCGACATGTATTTCTTCCCCTGGGAGGCGGCGGAGCTGGTGGCGGAGTGCGGCATCAAGGCCAACCTCTGTTATCCGGTGCAGGCCTTTGACCCGACGGATACCTATGAAAAGAATGAGAGCGCCCGCAAGCTGGAGCGGTTTTACTATGACTGGCACAATGCCGCCGACGGCCGCATCCGGGTGGAGGGCTGCCTTCACGCCGAGTACACCTGCAATCCCGACGTGGCGGCGGGGACGGCGGCATGGTGCCGCCGGAACGGCGCGCGGATGCACATTCATCTCAGCGAGACGAGGAGCGAGCACGACGGCTGCATGGAGAAGTACGGCAAGACACCGGCAGCGTGGATGAACGATCTGGGGGTGTTTGATGTGCCCTGTGCCGCGGCCCACTGTGTGTGGGTGACAGAAGCGGATCGGGCGCTTCTGCGGCAAAAGGGCGTCAGTGTCGTTCACAATCCCACCAGCAACATGAAGCTGGGCAGCGGCTTTGCCCCGGTTCCCGCGCTGCTGGCGGAGGGTGTCAACGTGGCGCTGGGCACCGACGGCGCGGCCAGCAACAATAACCTGAACATGCTGGAGGAGCTGCATCTGGCGGCCATCCTTCACAACGGCTATCACCACGACGCGGCGATCTTACCGGCCGGTCAGGTGCTGGACATGGCCACGGTCAACGGCGCGAGACTGCAGGGCAGGGACGACACCGGTGCCATCCAGGCCGGAAAGCGGGCGGACATCATGGCCATCGACCTGAGCGCGCCCCATCTCTGTCCCCATCTGGACACGGCGGGCCTTGCGGTATACAGCGCCCAGGCCGCCGATGTGTGCATGACCATGGTGGACGGCAGGGTGCTGTATGAAAACGGAGAATACCTGACGCTGGACAAGGAGCGGGTGTTGTATGAGGCCCGCGCCGCCGCAAAGCGGCTGTACGGCGCGTAAGAGAGGAGAAAACGGAAATGGAAAGAGCGGACAAAGGCCTTGCCTTTATGATGCAGTATGAAAACGTGGCCTGGTACGACAGCGGCCAGGTGCGGATATTGGATCGCCGGGTATATCCCCGGCGGGTAGAGTTCGTCACTTGCCGCACCCACGGCGAGGTGGCCCAGGCGCTGACGGACATGGTGACCCAGTCCACCGGGCCCTTCACCGCCGCCGCCATGGGCATGGCGCTGGCGGCCTGGGAGTGCCGGGACATGACGGCGGAGCGGCAGGTGGCCTATTTGGAGCAGGCCATGGACACCATCTCCCACGCACGGCCTACCACCGTGGGACGGATGCAGCTCATCTGCGGCGGCTGTCTGGAGGCGGCAAAGGCCGCCATCGCCCAGGGTGTCCCCGATGTGGCGCTGGCCATCCGGGACTATACCGTGGCTACCAACAACCGCCGCTATAACCGGGTGGGCCAGATGGCCAAGCATCTGGTGGACAAGTTCCCCGACAACGGCACCGTCATGACCCAGTGCTTTGCCGAGACCATCCTGGCCATGATGCTGAAGGAATGCCGGGAGCGGGGCAAAAATATCCGGCTGTTCTGCCCGGAGACCCGTCCCTATTTCCAGGGGGCACGGCTGACGGCCACCGTGTGCCATGACATGGGCTTTGACGTGACGGTCATCACCGACAACATGCCCGCCTATGTGATGCAGCACGAGCATGTGGATGTATTCACCTGTGCCGCCGACGCCATCTGCTGCGACGGCTATATCGCCAACAAGGTGGGCACCTTCCAGATCTCCATCGCCGCCAACTATCTGGGCGTTCCGGTGTACATCAGCGGCATCCCCGACAAGGGCCATCCCACCGTGGACACCGTCCACATCGAGATGCGCAACCCCCAGGATACGCTGGAGGCCATGGGGGTTAAAACGGCGGCCGACGGGGTGAAGGGCTATTACCCCGCCTTCGACATCACGCCGCCCCAGTTGATCACCGGCGTGGTGACCGATCTGGGCATCTACTCCCCCTATGACCTGCAGAAGTATCTGGAGGTCAGCGAACTGGGGCCGTATGAAATGGTGATCTGAGATACGAAATAATTGTTTAATAATCGAAAGAGGCGATAAAATGGAGTATTCTCACAAAGAACTGCGGCAGGAAATGGTGGACGTGTGTCTGGAATCCCTCCACGAGGGAATGTTCACCGGTACCAGCGGCAACCTCAGCGTGGCGCTGGAGGACGGTACCATGCTGATTACCCCCACCTCGGTGCGCTATACGGTGATGCGGCCCATGGACATCGTCCGGTGCGATCTGGACGGCAACATCATCGAGGGCGACTTGCAGCCCTCCAGCGAGTGGCGGATGCACGCCGCCGTCTATCGGGCCTATCCGGAGCACAAGGCCATCTTCCACACCCATTCCCCCTATGCCACGGCCTTTGCCGTGGTGCATAAGCCCATCCCCTCGGTGCTGATCGAGACCCGTATCTTCCTTGGCGGCGACGTGGAATGCGCCGAATATGCAACTCCCGGCACCTTCGCCGTGGGGGAGAACGCGGTGCCCTGTCTGAAGGATGGCCGGGGCGGTTGCCTGCTGAACAATCACGGCGTGCTGGCGGTGGGCAGGGATCTGAACGAGGCCCGCACCCGCGCCCAGTACATTGAGGACAGCGCCCGGATCTATCACTATGCCCTGCAGGTGGGCGAGCCGTTCGTTCTGGAGAAGCTGTAACGGAGGATATCCGTCCCCTCTCAGGACGGGATCGCAATACTGAACAGTTATTTAGAATACCATTCCACTGCCCAAACAGGCGGAAAGGGGGAACAATATGACCCATAAAGCCTTTTTCTGCCAGCACTGGAGCGACGCCTTCCGGGCCGCCGCCTTCCAGTCCCGGCTCCATGACCCGGCGATGGCCCAGCGGTGGGCTCAGGCCCGTTTTTTCGAGGAATTTCTGCCGGTGCGGCAGCGCCTTGCCTGCCGCGCGCTGATCGAGGCCGCCGTCGAGGCCATGCCGGACATCCCCGTGCCGGAGGGCGGCTGGTGCAGCTGCGTCCTCAGCGATGCCACCGCCCGCCTGTACCCCCAGCATCGCCGTCCCGCCACGGAGCCGCAGGAGGATTTCGCCCTGTGCGCCCTGCTTGCCATACAGCTTCTGCTGGAGGAGGAGCGCCGCGCGCTGCCCTTCGACTGGCACATTGACTTCGCCTTCTGCGCCGACGAGGAGGCGGCGGGCAGCCCCTTCTATCCGCGGTTTTTGCAGGTATGGCGGCAGGATTTCGTCTATGAGCTGCTGCGCTTGGGCAGTGAGCTGACGCCCTTCAGCACCCTGCAGCACATCGCCATGGTCCACCATGTGGCCATGACGGCGGGCCGCGCCTTGCGCCGCAGCGGCGCGGCGGTGGATCTGGCCCTGACCTCTGCCGCCGCCGCCGGACACGACATCGGCAAATTCGGCTGCATGCCCGGCGAACGGGTGCCCTATCTCCACTACTACTATACCGACGAGTGGCTGACCCGCTCCGGCCTTCCCCAGGTGGGCCAGGTGGCCGGCAATCACTCCACCTGGGATCTGGAGCTGGCCAATTTGTCGGTGGAATCCATGCTGCTGATCTACGCCGACTTCCGCTCCAAGCAGCGGCGGGAGGCGGACGGTCGGGAGACGGCGGCGCTGTACACCCTGAAGGACGCCTTTGACGTGATCCTCAGCAAGCTGGATAATGTAGACGCCGCCAAAAAGCGCCGCTATGAGTACGTCTACCGCAAGCTGCGGGACTTTGAGGACTACCTCATCGCCCACGGCGTGGACGTGACGCTGCGGGGACGGAACACCGAGCCAAAGCCCCAGCCGGACATCGCTCTGATGAAGCCGGACGAGTACTACCGGGCCTTCTGCCTGACGGCGGTGGAGCACAACCTGAACATGATGCGCCGCCTCAGCCACGAGGGGCTGTTCTCCGATCTGCTGGAGATGGCCCGCAGCGAAAAGGACTGGACGCGGGTGCGTACCTATCTGTGCGTGCTGGAGGACTACTTCACCTATCTGTCCACCAACCAGAAGATCCAGACGGTGTACTTTCTCTATGAGCTGCTGCTGCACCCGGAGGGTGACATCCGCCGCCAGGCGGCGGCGCTGATGGGCCAGGTGATGGCCAAGTTCAGCCTGCGCTATAAAAAGGAGCTGCCCTCCTCTGCGCCCCGCGCGGCGGTGGAGCAGACCCAGTTCGCCCTGTGGTCCCAGTATCTGAACCTGCTGTTTTACCCCGACCACAAGCTGACGCCCCAGCAGACCAGCCACATCCGCTTCACCGCCAAGCTGGTGGTGTCCGCCACGCTGGAAAACTGCGCGCCCCAGGAGACGGAGCAGTTCCTGTCGGTGCTGCTGTCCCACTACCAGTCCCCCCATGTGGAGGACGAGGGCGCGGCGCTGGCTCTGACGGACACCCTGTGCTATCTGCCCCTGAAGCTGCTGACGGAGGAGCGGGCGGAGCAGGTAGCCGCCTTCGCCCTGGCCCAGTGCCGGGGCCACAGCCCCTCCCTGCAGGCGGCGGCGCTGCAATTCTTCTTCCGGGCCAGTCAGACCCTGCCGGAGAGCCACCCTCTCCGCTCTGCGCTGGAGCGGCTGCGGCAGGAGGAGCTGACCTTCGCCCTGCCCTCTCTGCGCTATCGGTACGCCCGTGTGTGCGGCGTTCCGGCGGAGCAGGCCATGGAGGCCCTTACCAATGAAGAGGTGTCCGATATTCTGCTGGACAACTTGAAAACCGCCACGCCGTGGATGATCAAGGTGGTGAACGTAGAGCTGCTGTCCCGCTACGCCGCCTGCGGCATGGGCAGCGCCATGCAGATCGCCGCCCACTTCGCCAACCTGATCCGGGTCAGCGAGGCGGTGGTGGTGCGCCAGCGGGCGGGCCGCGCACTGCTGGGCATCGCGCCCCGGCTCACCAGCGAGGAGCGCAACGAGATCGCCGTGGAGCTGGCCAAGGCCCTGGAATCCGGCCACTACGAATTCTCCAAATATATCCCCCAGTATCTGGGTACCTTTATGCTGTGGCTGCCTCCGGCGGAGCTGGACGAGGTCATCGACTATCTGGCGGAGCTGCTGAGTCACTCCGCCGACAGCGTGGTGGCCTCGGCCCTGGACACCGTGGGCTTCGCGTTGGAGAGCTACCGCACCTATCCCCAGCGCTTCCCGGAGGAGGAAGCGGTGTGGGATCGCCGCCGCCGGCGTCTGGCGGGTCTGCTGCTGAAGGGCATGGCGTCCTATCGCCAGGCGGTGCAGCAGGAGGCCATGTATGTGCTGGGCGACACCCTGTTCGCCTCGCCCCGGTTCCCCGATGAGCGGCGGGCGTGGCTGTTCACCCTGTGCGCCCACAAGCTGCTGTTCCTGATGCACGAGAATCAGGAGGAGGGCCTTAACGATCTGTACTGCTCGGCGGCGCTGTACCGCATGTACCAGTTCATCGTCCGGTATGAGACCGACAATGGCCCCTTCCGGTTCACCCAGCGGCAGAAGGTGGCCTTCTTCCCCGGCACCTTCGACCCCTTTACCCTGTCCCACAAGGCGCTGGCCTGCACCATCCGGGACATGGGGTACGAGGTGTTTCTGGCGGTGGACGAATTCTCCTGGTCGAAAAAGACCCAGCCCAGCCTGATCCGCCGCCGCATCGCCTCCATGTCGGTGGCCGATGAGTTCCACGTCCACCTGTTCCCCTATAACATCCCCGTCAACATCGCCACCCCCGGCGACCTGCGGCGGCTGAAGGATATGTTCGCCGGACGGGAGCTGTATCTCATCGTGGGTTCCGACGTGATCCACGGCGCGTCCTCCTACAAGGCGGCGCCCAGTCCCGACTCCGTCCACAGCATGAATCACATCGTGTTCCGTCGGGTCTCCGCCCTTCACGGCGAGGAAAAGGACATGGACGCCGATGTGGGCATGATCACCGGCAAGGTGGTGCAGCTCCAGCTTCCCTCCCAGTTGGAGGACATCAGCTCCACCCGCATCCGGGAGAATATCGACATGAACCGGGATATCTCCCACCTGATCGACCCCATGGTGCAGGAGTATATCTATCAGCGGGGCCTCTATCTGCGGGAGCCCCAGTACAAGCCCCTGCTGTCCCCCGGCACACTGCGCTTTGATGAGGCTGCGCCGGAGGCACCGCTGCTGGCGGAGCTGCAGGCCATCGGCATGCCGCCTGCCGCCGCACAGGGCGTTCAGCGCCGGGGTGAGCGGATCATGACCCTGCGCAGCGGCGACGAGCTGCTGGCCGCCGCATCCTTCGACCAGCGCCGTACCCGTGAGCTGCTGGCCCTGCTGGGCGACCCCGTGCGGGTCAACGACGTGCGCAACGCCGCCTCCGGCAGACTGCTGTGCATCACGGGCCTGTACGGCCGGGATGACGAGTCTTTGCAATTACTGCTGACCCAGCTCTTTGCCCAGTCCATGGAGCAGGACTGCCTGTGGGCGCTGTTCGCGGCGTTGGACGCGCCGGCCAGCCCCATGGCCGACGACCTGCTGCGGCAGCAGGGCCTGCGTCTGGTGCGGCCCGGCGATCCCTCGCTGCTGCTGGCGGACATGAGCGCCCCGGTGGTGTTCCTGCAGAATGTGGAGACCGCCATCAAGCCGCCCTTCAGCGGCGACAGCGCGGTGCTGTCCGCCATCCGGCAGGCCCGACGCCGCTTCAAGCTGGGGCTGGTGGCCCTGTATCCCGGACGGCTCATCTTCACCATCTCCTCGCAGCTGGTGCTGCACCGGCTGGTGGAGAAGATCACCGCCCTGAACGGTGTGCCCATGACACCCACCCAGCCCCGTGTGCTGGGCCCCTATATGTGCGTCCCCTTCGGCAAGCTGCTGCGGCGGGCCGCCATTCCCAACACCGTCACCAAGACCATCCACACCGACAAGGTGTTCGCCGCCGACCGGCGCACCCAGTGGATCCAGGCCTTCCCCGGCTACGCGCCGCTGGCCGATCAGATGCGGGTAGTGCACTCCTTCCGCCGCCCGGTGATCCTGGTGGACGATCAGCTCCACACCGGACGCCGCATCGGCGTGCTGGATCCCCTGGCGCGGGAGCAGCAGGTGGAGATCAAGGAGGTGCTGGTGGGCATCCTGTCCGGCCAGGGCCGGGATCTGGCCCAGCAACTGGGCCGGGATGTGGACTATGTGTATTTTGTGCCCAATCTGCGGGCATGGTATGTGGAGTCCACCCTGTACCCCTTCATCGGCGGCGACACGGTGGAACACCCCGCCATGGAGCGCTCCAGCCTGCAGCCCTCGGTGAACCTGATATTGCCCTACGTCTATCCGGAGCATCTGCGCCAGTGCGGCGCCGACGCGGCCTATACCTTCTCCCGCACCTGCATCGAGAATACGCTGTATATCATCGAGGCGCTGGAGACCGCCTATCGTCGGGTCTATGCCCGCAGCCTGACGCTGCGGCGGCTCAGTGAGGCGGTGGTGCTGCCCCTGTGCCCGGACAAGGGACGCATGAGCTATAACCCCGACGGCGCGGTGTCCGACTACCTCCGGGACGATCTGGAGACGCTGCGGCGGCTGGAGAACCTGTTCCGGTAAAAGGAGGAACCATCATGTATCAATATGAGGAAAACGGCCAATATTTCGTGTCCTGTCAGCCCCTGCCCCTGACGGCGGCGGAGAGCGCCCAGGGCCAGCCCATCTTCCTGTTCCGCCGCCCGCCGGAGAGCGGCCGCGCCGCCTTTTCCGCCGCGGCGCTTGCCCAACTGACGGCAGGGGCGGAGGACGTATCGTGGCTGGACAGCCGCCGCGTGGCCGTGACACAGGCGCCGCCCATCGAGACGGCGGAGTGGCTGACCGGCGGCCTGCGGGCGGTGAACTTCGACCATCCCCGCTGGCGGGAGATGGCGGCATGGCAGCCCAAGCCGGGCAAAAAGCGCGTCCACATTCTGGCCATCGGCGACGTGGGCAGCACCATCGCCATGGGACTGAAGCTGCTGGGCGGCGATACGGTGTCCGCCATCGGCATCTGCGACATCAACGAGGCCGCCACCAAGCGCTGGGAGTTCGAGCTGAATCAGGTGACGCTGCCGTGGCAGTATGACGCCATGCCTCCTGTGGAGATCGTGCCCCAGGAGACGCTCTTTGACTGTGACGCCTTTCTGTTCGTGGCATCCAAGGGCATCCCCGCCGTGGGCAGCGGCGTGAAGGACGTGCGGATGGCCCAGTTCGAGGCCAACCGGGGACTGGTGGAGCTGTACGCCCGCAAGGCGCGGGAGGCACAGTTCCAGGGATTGTTCTGCGTGATCTCCGATCCGGTGGATCCCCTGTCCCGTGCCGCGCTGCTGGCCTCCAACCGGGACGAAAACGGCGTATACGACGGCATGGGCCTGCTGCCCCAGCAGGTGCAGGGCTACGGCCTTGGCGTCATGAACGCCCGCGCCGCCTACTACGCCAAGCGGGATGAACGCTTTGCCTCCTTCCTGACGGAGGGCCGGGCCTTTGGCCCCCACGGCAGCGGGCTGGTGATCGCCAACTCCATCGAGCACTATGATGACGCCCTGTCCCGTGAGCTGACGGAGCTGGCATTGACGGCCAACCTGAAAATGCGGGAGCTGGGCTTCAAGCCCTATGTGGCCCCGGCCCTGTCCTCGGCGGCCGTCAGCGTGCTGCTGACGCTGCGGGGTGAATGGCACTACGGCAGCGTGTGTCTGGGAGATATCTTCATGGGCGTGAAAAACCGCTACACCCCCACGGGACTGGAAACGGAGGACATCCCCCTGCCGGACGAGCTGTTTGCCCGGCTGACGGAGACCCAGGACATCCTGCGGAAGATCATTTGAAAAGGAGGCCGGTATCATGGAGCCTTTGCTGGTGATTTGTCCCCAGGCGGAGGAGAATCCCCGCCTTTCGGCGGTGCTGTCCCATGCCCTGGAGGGCCGCCCCCATGTAAAGGTGCAGCGGCCCGATGAGCTGCATCCGGTGACGGGGCAGCGGGTGCTGTTCGCCGTTTCACTGCTGCACGGCGGCGTGAATCTGGGCTGGTACGCCATGCTGTCCGCCATCCGGCAGGACAGCCGCTTCTTTGACGGCTGCTGCGGTGCGGTGCTGGTGGACGGCGACGGTGAGCTGTACACCAAGTCCGCTGCCCGGGAGATCGTGTTTGCCGCCAATCAGGCGGGCTGTGCCTTTATGGGCGCGCCGCTGGTGGAGGCCACCGGGTCGCTGGAGAATTTCCACATCCGGGCCATGCTGCGGCACACGGACTATCTGGGTGCCTACACCGCCTGCGCCCGTGAGCTGGTGGACCGCCTGCTGGCGGATACGCCGCCGGTGCGGCAGCATCCCCATCTGATGGTGCTGCACGCCTCCAACCGCAAGACCTCCAACACCATTGCCCTGTGGGAGCGGATGGCGCCTCGGCTGGAGGGCCGGGTGGACGCCCAGGTGGTGAGCCTGCGGAACGGCACAGTGGCCGACTGCAACGGCTGCGAGTTCCGCACCTGCCTCCACTTCGGCGAGGAGGGACGGTGCTTCTACGGCGGCGTCATCGTGGACCAGGTGTATCCCGCCATCGGCCACGCCGACGGCGTGCTGTGGCTGTGCCCCAACTATAACGACGCCCTGGCCGCCAACCTGACGGCCTGCATCAACCGGCTGACGGCGCTGTTCCGCACCACGCCCTTCTACGATAAGGATCTGTACGCCATCATCGTGTCCGGCTACTCCGGCGGCGACATCGTGGCCCAGCAGCTGATCTCGGCCCTGTGCATGAACAAGGCCTTCCGCCTGCCGCCCCGGTTCTGCATGCTGGAGACAGCCAACGACGCCGGCGCGGCGTTGAAGCTGCCGGGCATCGAAGAGCGGCTGGCGGCCTTTGCCGACAAGATGCTTGTATAAAAAAGAACCGCCCCGTGGGCGGTTCTTTTTTGCCGGTGGAAAGATAAAAAACGAAAGGGAAAAGCTGATGTGTGCCGCCGCGGCGGTACGATTTGGATCAGAAGCGCTTGGCAAGGCCGCTGAGCAGCAGCGTGGGCAGCAGCCACAGGGCCAGGAAGGCCAGCATGTACAGGGGAGAGAGGGTGCCGTAGCTGCCCACAGAGGTGAGATAGTAGGTCAGCAGCAGGCCCACCACCGCACCGGCATAGCACAGCCAGGTGCCGGTCCTGACGACGCTGCGCAGGCGGCGGGAGCCGATGGCGGCCTCGGCCAGGGGCATGAGCCCCTCCCGGTAGATGACGGCATTGGGGGCTTCCCCCTGCTGCTCCATCACGTCGGACAGCGCCAGACGGGCGGAGACATTGGGGTAGAGGGGCTTGCAGTCTATGCCGAATTTCCGCTTGAGAAGGCCGGGGGTCACATTGCCGCTGCGGACGGCCAGCACGGGCCGCAGTCCGGCGCGGCGCATGGCCCGCAGGGCCCAGTCCACGTTGCGGGAGGGCTGGTACTTGATGACGAAGATGGCGCCCAGCACACCGTCGATGGCCAGGAATACGCCGGTCTGCAGCTTCAGGTCGTGGGGCAGGGCCACCTTCTGCTTGCGCATGAAGTACGCGCTGCCCATGGCCACCGTCTCGCCCCGGATCATGCCGGTGACGCCGCCCTCCTCGCAGAAGCGCAGGTCGTCCACCCGGGCGGAGAAGCCGCCCTCCGCCGCAAGCTGCTGGCGGAACAGGGGAGAGAGCTGACTGTGGGCCGCCTGGGCCATCCCGGCGGCGTAAGAGAGCATTTTGACCCGCTCCTCGCCATAGACCTTATAGCCGTTGAAGGCCACCGTGCCGGTGGGGAAGAGGTCGTTTTCCGTCACCACCAACTGGCGGGCACGGCTGAGGGGAGGCGCTCCCGTGTAACCGGCCAGGGCGCTGCCGCCCCGGGTCAGCCGGTGCTGGAGCCGCTGGAAGGGCAGTGCTGCCGTCAGCGGCAGGGACAGGGGCAGCGCCACCGTCAGGTGGGCCGACCAGACCCACAGGAAGCGCTCCATACACTGGTTGGAGAGGCACACCACCGCGGAGAGCACCGTGGCGGCACTGAGCAGCAGGGGGGTGAGATACCACTGCCAGCGGCGGGCCGGGTCTGGCTTGTCCGTCATATGATAGAAGCCGGACAGGCGGCCCTTCTGCTTGCAGACACCGGCGTCGGTGACGGAGGCCACATAGGGGGGCTCGCCGCCCACGTTCACCAGTTGGAACGCCTCACGCCGGGCTTCGGCCCGCAGCAGCAGCGACCACTGCTCCATCCACAGGAGGAGGGCGGCGGTGGCGGCAAAGGGAACGTGACTATCCTGGGTGACGGCGGCGGACACGACGCCGTCAAGAACGACGATAAGGGTCAGGAGCAGTGCGCCCAGGGCGCTGGCCACATGGCGTTCTTTCAGCTCGCCGATGGCGTGCTTCCACACGTCCGCCGCCAGCAGCGCTGTGATCAGCAGGATGCCGCAGGGCACATAGGCGCGCAGCAGGGGGCTTTCCAGCCACTGGGCGGGCATGTAGCCCAGGCCGTCCAGGATCGCCAGGGCCAGCAGCGCCGCCACCGGGAAGGTGAGAACGGTCAGTGCGCGGCGGGTGTGCTTTACCCGGCGCTTTTCCGCCCGGAACGCCTCATCACTGTCGGGCTCCGGTTCCGGCTCCGGCTCGGGCCTGCGGCGCTCCGGCTCCTCCCAAAGCTGCTCGGTATCGTGGCGGGGGCGGGGCTTTTTCCGGGAACGGCGGCGATTCAGCAGCTCCTGCAGCCGCTCACGCAGGGTGGGCGGCTCCTCCAGGATGCCGTCGTCATTCTCGGCCAGCACGGAATCCACCGTGTCGTACATAAGGTTTTTCAGAGAGACCCGATCCGGCGGCAGCTCCGCCTCCGGCTCCGGCGCAGGCTTGGTTGGGGGAGGGGGCGGCGTGGGCTCCGGCGAGGTGCGGATCACCGGGAATTCCGCGGTGTCCTGCTTCTTCCGGGGCTTTTTCTTCTTGTGCTTTTTTTCCGGCCTGGGCAGCCGCGTGGTGATCTCCTCCTCTGGTTCCGGCTCTGGCGCGGGTTCCGGCGGGGGGACAGGCTCCGGTTCGGGTTCCGGGATGGGCTCCGGCGCGGGCTGGGGAACGGGGGCTTCCTCCGTTTGGGCAGGCTGACGCCCACCCTTGCCGTATTCGGCCAGGATGGACTCCAGGGTGAACGCCTCATCCTCCGGGATGGGCGGGGTATGCAGTTGTGCCTCGTCTTGCCTGCGCATGGATGTCCTTTTCTCAGCTCCGCTGGCGTACCGCCTCGTACAGCAGGATGGCTGCCGCGGCGGAGGCGTTCAGGGAGGAGATGTGTCCCTTCATGGGGATGCTTACCAGAAAATCACAGTTTTCCGCCGCCAGGCGGGTCATGCCGTCGCCCTCGGAGCCGATGACGATGGCGGCAGGGCCCTTCAGGTCGGCGTTATAGAGGGTGGTGTTGCCATCGGCGGCGGTGCCGAACACCCACACGCCCTGCTTCTTCAGATCCTTCAGCAGGGAGGGGATGTTGGCCACACGGGCCACCGGCATATAGCTGACGGCACCGGCGGAGGTCTTGGCCACGATGGCGGTCAGTCCCGCGCTGCGGCGCTTGGGGATGATGACGCCGTGGGCACCGGCACACTCGGCGGTGCGGAGGATGGCGCCCAGGTTGTGGGGATCGGAGATCTCGTCGCATACCACCAGCAGCGGGGCCTCGCCCTTGTCGGCAGCGGCCTGCAGGATGCTGTCCACCGTCACATATTCCCGGACGGCGGCCAGGGCGATGACGCCCTGGTGGGCGTGGGTGCGGGACATGTTGTCCAGCTTGCGGCGGTCGGCCTCCACCACCACGATGCCCGCGGCGCGGGCCTTGGAGGCGATGTGGCCCAGGGTCTTGTCGGTCTCGCCCTTGGCCAGATAGATCTTGTCGATGGCCGTGCCGGAGCGGAGAGCTTCAATGACCGCATTGCGGCCCTCGATAATGCCGTCGGCCTCCGCCTCGGGCATGGGGCGGCGCTTGGGAGCGGCAGCTTGTTCGTTCATAGATGATCGTTCCTTCCGTCAGTTGATACCAATACAGCATTGATTATACCATACCCCCGCGGCAAGATAAAGCCCGATTCATAGAAATTTTACAGAAAAAGGGACAACGTGCCGCTTGTGAGGCGGCGGCTTTTGTGGTATACTGGCACTTACACTTAGAATGCTTCCACTCTTGCAAGGAGGATTCCATGGCAGATAACAATAAAAACAACAAAAACAACAAAAACAGCAACCGGCTGCGGGGCGTGCTGACGCTGGTGCTGTGGGCGGTGGTGCTGACGGTGGCGATGAACTACATCAGCGCCTATTCCGGCAACACCGCCAACAAGACCTCCAGCCACGAGATCAAGTACAGCCAGATGATCGACATGGTGGAGAAGGATCAGGTGGACGAGATCCTGTTCAAGGACAGCACCATCTACATCACCCCCGTGGAGGGCTATACCTACACGGAGGAGGCCAAGGAGAACAGCACCGAAAAGCCCAAGAGCTACACCCAGTCCAAGGATGCCAAGCTGACGCTGTACACCGCCCAGCTGTCCGACAGCCAGCTCCTGTCCCTGCTGGAGGAGCACAACGTGGCCTATACCGGCTACTATAAGGCGGAGATGAACCCGGTGCTGGTGTTCATGGCCAGCTATGTGCTGCCCATCATCATTATGGTGGGACTGTTCATGCTGGTGATGCGCTTCCTCAGCAAGTCCGGCGGCGGTGGCTTCGGCGGCATCGGCAGCGTGGGCAAGTCCAACGCCAAGGTGTATATGGAGAAATCCACCGGCGTCACCTTCAAGGACGTGGCCGGTCAGGACGAGGCCAAGGAGTCGCTGGAGGAGATCATCGACTTCCTGCACAATCCCGGCCGCTATACCGCCATCGGCGCCAAGCTGCCCAAGGGCGCGCTGCTGGTGGGCTCCCCCGGTACCGGCAAGACGCTGCTGGCCAAGGCCGTGGCAGGCGAGGCGGGCGTGCCCTTCTTCTCCATCTCCGGCTCCGGCTTTGTGGAGATGTTCGTGGGCGTGGGCGCCAGCCGTGTCCGCGACCTGTTCAAGGAGGCAGCCAAGGTGGCGCCCTGCATCATCTTTATCGACGAGATCGACGCCATCGGCAAGACCCGCGACAGCCGCTTCGGCGGCGGCAACGACGAGCGGGAGCAGACTCTGAACCAGCTTCTGGCGGAGATGGACGGCTTTGACCCCAGCAAGGGCATCATCGTCCTGGCCGCCACCAACCGGCCCGAGGTGCTGGACAAGGCGCTGCTGCGTCCCGGCCGCTTCGACCGGCGCATCACCGTGGACCGTCCCAACCTGGCGGGCCGTCTGGCCACGCTGCAGGTGCATACCCGTACCATCAAGCTGGCGGAGGACGTGGATCTGGAGAAGATCGCCCAGGCCACCGCAGGCTGCGTGGGCGCGGATCTGGCCAACCTGGTGAACGAGGCCGCTCTGCGGGCCGTCCGCAAGGGCCGCCGCGCCGTGAATCAGAACGATCTGCTGGTCTCCTTCGAGCTGGTCATCGCCGGCAGCGAAAAGAAGGGCACCGTCATCACCGAGCAGGAAAAGCGCATCATCGCCTATCACGAGGTGGGCCATGCCCTGGTGGCGGCCAAGCAGAAGAACGCCCAGCCGGTCAGCAAGATCACCATCGTGCCCCATACCCAGGGCGCGCTGGGCTATACGCTGCATCTGCCGGAGGAGGAGAAGTTCCTCATGTCCAAGGAGGACATCCTGGCAGAGATCCGCACCCTGCTGGCGGGCCGCTCCAGCGAGGAGGTCGTGTGCAACACCATGACCTCCGGCGCCGCCAACGATATCGAGCGGGCCACGGAGATGGCACGGAATCTGGTGGCCCGGTTCGGCATGTGCGAGGAGTTCGACATGATGGCCCTGGGCACCGTGCAGAACCAGTATCTGGACGGCTCCTACTCCATGTCCTGCGCCCAGGAGACCTACGCCGCCGCTGACCGGGAGACCATCAAGATCATCCGCCAGTGCCACAAGGAGGCCAAGGAGATCCTGGAGGCCAACCGTGAGCTGCTGGACAAGATCGCCGCGTACCTGCTGAAGAAGGAGACCATTACCGGTCAGGAGATGATGGCCATTATTGAGGGACGGGATCCCGAGACCGTGGACAACTACGGCGCCACCCGTGAGCCGGAGCAGAAGCTGTTCCGCCCCAGCGTGCCGGAGACCATCGAGGCTCCCGCCAAGCACATCAATATCGTGTCCCAGCCCATCCCCATGCCGGACTTCGACGAGAAGCCGGAGGAGGGCGAAAAGCCCGATGAAAAGTCCGACGAGAAGCCGGAAGAGGAGACGTCCGGGGACGATCAGAAGGCGTAAGGCAAGCATCAGAACAGACGAGGAGTGGGCGGTTTCGCCCGCTCCTTTTTGCGCCCTTGTCGACCTGACCAGAAAAAGGAAATGCGCATTGTATAAGTTGACGAAAAATCCCGCAGTACGCGGGATTTTTCATACAAATATCAAAAATAAAGGTTGTCAGACTTGAAAAAGTGAGCTATAATCGTCATGTTGAGCGTATTGCGCGCGGCAGCGCCCGTGCGCTGGATCAAATTGAAGGGAGACACAACACATTATGACTGCAAACGACATTCGCAATATTGCCCTGCTGGGCCACGGCGGCTCCGGCAAGACCTCTCTGGCCGAGCAGATGCTGTACATGACCAAGGGTATTGACCGTCTGGGCAAGACCGCCGACGGCAACACCACCTGCGACTACGACGCCGAGGAGACCAAGCGCCAGATCTCCATCTCTCTGGCCTTTGCCCCCGTCATGTATAAGGGCAAGAAGATCAACGTGATGGACGCCCCCGGCAACTTCGACTTCGCCGGTGAGGCTGTGTGCGCCCTGCGCGCCGCCGAGTGCGCCGTCATCGTGGGCAACGCCAAGGATGGCCTGTCCGTTGGTATGGAGCGTACCTGGAAGATGCTGGGCAAGAAGCCCCGCATGATGTTCATCAACCGCGTGGAAGAGGCCAACGCCGACTACGCCTCCTGCGTCGAGGCTGTCAAGGGCAAGTTCGGCACCGCTATCGCCCCCATCGTGGCCACCAAGGCTGACGCCAACAAGGCCGTCACCGTCATCGTGGATCTGCTGCACAACAAGGCCTACGACGCCAAGGGCGAGTGCGCCATCCCTGCCGACATGGCCGACGAGGTGGAGGCCCTGCGCGCCGAGCTGATGGAAGCCGCCGCCGGCGCCGATGAGGAGCTGATGGAGAAGTTCTTCGAGACCATGGAGCTGTCCGCCGAGGATATGG
>ERZ827520.2351-NODE-2351-length-17812-cov-11.318579_pt1 | contig 17812 bp, 15 predicted proteins | sample MGYA00519581_ERZ827520 | MGnify/ENA primary metagenome ERZ827520 (study PRJEB31778, sample SAMEA3449339) | human gut metagenome | biome: human gut; feature: human-associated habitat; material: faeces | place: United Kingdom | collected 2010/2012 ...
CGCCGTTCCCGCTTTCGCGGGAACGGCGCGCGCCCGGACGGGGCATTCGCGTAAGGCCGGCCGCGTCCCGCGGGGCGTGGCCGGCAGAAGGACGGCGATGCGCAAGGCGCCGGTGCGGAAAGCCGGCTATAAGCAAAATGTCGGTTCGAAACGGCTTCGCGGGGAAATGTCGCCTGCGTCCGCGCTCACTTTTCGGCGCCGGAAAGCAGGCCGAGCCCCGCCTTCTCCGCCAAGAGCAGCAGCGGCAGCCCCAGCAGGACGACGACGGCGGCCTCCCTCGCCGCGACGGACGCCGCCGCGGACAGAAAGGCGGGCAGCGCGAACCCCTCCGGCGCGAGGAATGTGATCTCCGCGCCGACGACGACCGCGTTGCAGACAATCGGCATCAGCAGCGACACGACGGGAATCCCGCGCAGCCGCACGCGGGCGAACAGGCGCGCACCGACCGCCGCCAGCAGCGAAGCGCAGGTGCCGCAGACAATGTCAACCAGCCCGTAGGGGCTGGTGAGGTTGCCCAGCAGGCAGCCGACGGCAAGCCCCGGCACGGCCGCGCCCGACACGACGGGCAGCAGCGTCAGCGCCTCGGAGAGCCGGAACTGCATCGGCCCGTAGGCGAGGTTGAAGGCGAGCGAAAGGTAGGTCAGCAGCGCGTAAAACGCCGCGACCAGCGCCGCAATGACGATAAAGCGGGTTCTTGTGTTTTTCATTTGTTTTTCTCTCTTTTCCGTAGTTTTGTTTTAGGACTGGATGGTTTCGAACAGTCCGCAGGGCGGCGCACAGCCGGCCTGCGCTTGTATTGTACCGCATTTTTGCCGAAAAAGCAATAGTTTGACTTGAAAAAAGCGCGCGGATATAGTAAAATGTCGTGTATAAACGGACGCGCCCGAAGCATACTAAGCGTATCACACAAAAAAGGGAGCGACCGGGAAATGATGAAAAAAATGAAGGCGAAGCTGTTCGTCTGGATCCTGCTGATGCACCTGATCGCCGGCGCGGTTGCGGCGCTGGTCATCGGCTGCGCGCACAAGAAGAAGAAAAAGTGCCTGCTCGGGAACGTGAAGGAAAAGGCCGAGCGCGCGTTTCAGGAGATTGAGGACAAGCTGGATTGCTGACGCCTTCGACGCCGAAGGGAGCCGATTGACCGTATGAAGCTGGATGCAAGGCTGCAGGCCGCCGCCGACGCGGCGGGCCGCTGCGCGCTGTTTGCCGACATCGGCAGCGACCACGCGAAGCTGGCGCTGTACCTGCTGGAGACGGGCGCCGCCGCGCGCGCCGTCTGCGCCGACATCCACGCAGCCCCGCTCGCGCGCGGGGCTGGCGCATCGGGCGGCCTTCGTCCTGTCCGACGGGCTGGACGCGCTGCCCGAGCGGCCGGACGTCGCCGCGGTCTGCGGGATGGGCGGGGAGCTGATCGCCGACATCGTCGCGCGTGCGCTGCGCCGCTTTTCAGGCGGCCCGCCCGTGCGGTTCGTACTCCAACCGATGACGGCGGTATCCGAGCTGCGCCGCTATCTGTGGGAAAGCGGCTTCACCATCGCCGACGAGCGCTATGCCGTCGCCGCCGGAAAGCCCTACGTCATCCTGACCGCCGTGTACGGCGCATCTTCGCCGTCGTGTCCGCCGCTACATATGACTGCCTGCCGGGGAAAGGACCTCCCGCCGCATACCCGTGACGCCGCAGGTTCGGGGAAAGACTCCCGCTCTCCCGCAGACCAAGAGAAGAACCCTCCGCCGGCCGCTTGTCCTCCCGCAGACCGGGGAACAAGCCTCTCGCCAAACGCTCGTCAGCCCGCAGACCGGGAGAACGCGGCAGCGTTCTCCCCGAGTTCCGCTCTGCGGAACTCGTACTCGTATACAGACCTGTATCTCGGCAAGATACGCCCGCCGACGCCCGCCTATCGGGCCTACGTCCGGCGCGTCTGCGCGGCGGCGGAAAAACGTCTGCACGGCCTGTACGCGACCGGCGGCGATCCGGCAAACGAGCTGCTTTTGCTGCGCGAGGCGGGCGAGTGGCTGTAAGGGACTGTAAGAAAATGCATTTTTTACAATTTCCTTACAACCGTATGATGACTCGCTGTCCCGCGCACGCTTATACTGATTGCGTAAAATGGGGAATTGAGGCGAACGGGGACTATGACAAGATATGTGATTGACGCAAGGCAAATCCGCTGGAACGCTGCGCTTTTGCAGCGTGAAATGCGCGGCGTGCCGGTCATCGGCGTGGTGAAGTGCGACGCCTATGGCACGGGACTGCTGCCGGTCAGCCGGATTTTGCTGGAGGAGGGCGTATCCGCGCTGGCGGTGCTGCACTTCCGCGAGGCGGAAGCGCTGCGCGGCGCGGGCATTGGCGCGCCGATTCTGATGCTGACCCCCGCCGTCATGCCTGCGCAGGCCGACGCCGTGCTGCGTCTGGATCTGACCGCCTCCGTGGACGGCGCGCAGAGCTGCGCGCTGTTGGAGAGCGCGGCCGAGCGCGCCGGCAGGACGGTTCCCGTACACCTGATGCTCGACACCGGCTTCGGCCGCTACGGCTGGCTGCCCGACGAGACCGACGCGCTGCTGCGTGACCTGAAATGCTGCTCGCGGCTGCGGGTCGAGGGCATCTACTCCCATTTGCAGGACGCGTACACCGCCCGCGCCGCCGGCGTAGGCAGGCAGCTTGCGCTGTTTACGTCGACGGCCGACGCGCTCGAGCGCGCGGGGCTGTCCGTCGGCACAAGGCATTTGGCGGCGACGGCCGCGGCGCTGCGCTTTCCCGAGACGCGGCTGGACGCCGTCCGCGTCGGCTCGGCCTTTTACGGGCTGCTGCCGTTCGCGGACAAATGGGGCTTCTGTCCGGTCGGCCATCTCGAATGCGAGGTCTCGGCCGTCAAGCGCCTGCCCGCCGGCCATAACGTCGGCTACGGCGGGCTTTGCCGGACGAAGCGCGAGACGACCATCGCCGTCGTCAACGCCGGCCACGTCGATGGCTGGGGTGTTGTGCCTGTGCGCGACAGCTTTCGTCTGCGCGACCGGCTGCGCTATCTGAAGGCCGACTTGTTCAGTCTCTGGCGCGATGAGCGCACCTTCGTGGAAATCGGCGCGCAGCGCTTCCCGCTGCTGGGGCGGTTCACGATGTCCAACGTCATCGTAGACGTCACCGGCGGCGATGTGCGGCCCGGCGACATTGTGCGCATTGCGCTTGCGCCGACCTACGCGAGCGGCTGGGTTCCGCGCGTGCTGACCGGCGAGTCGGAGGAGACGGCCGGGGAATCGTCCGCGCCGTCCCGCGGCGTCGGATAAACGCGCGTCCGGCGTGCCGACTCGTCTTTCTCCGGCGCTAGGAAAAGTAAAAAGCCTTTTTTGAATCCGTGCGCCCGACGAGAACCGTCGGGCGCTTCGTTTTTGCGTGTCGGCTTTCCATTCTGCGCAGCGTGCCGGCAGGGGGATAAGAATGATTATAAGGGCTTTGCGGTGGTCCGTTTGGCTGAGTTCCACTGCAAGGCGCGAAAAAGCGGCTGTGCCTTCGAATAAAAAACGGGAATGCGGGGTGGAGGGCTTTACGTTATTTATATGTCTGATTGCAGCCTGCCCCTCCGCGGCGCCGCAAGGCGCCGCGGAGGGGCAGGGGGGCCGTTTGCACGGCGCGGGACGCGCCGTGCAAACGGCGGCCCACCTGTGCGTAGAGGCAAGCGTTTTTATATAAAAACGGCTTCGGTCGAAAACGTATGGCGGCGTATATGCCGCGGGACTGTGACGCGGCGGTCATTCGTTTGCGGAGCCTTTCGGGAAGCCGCCGGCGTTCGGGACGCGCGGGAATCTGCGGCAAAAGGGTGTGCGCTTCTCCTGTCCGCAGGCGGCTGCACCGCAAAATCAAAAATTTTTTGACAGCGCCCACATAACCGACGACGTATTGTGCGGACTATATGGGTGAAAGCGTTGATCAACCTGCTTTTGGAGTTAAACGAAATGAAGAAACAACACTTGCTGCAATATCTTGACGATACGCTGCTGGAGAAGCTGTTCGGCTTCTGCTACGCGCGGACCGAAGACAGCCACTGCGCGCAGGAGCTATGCTCGGACATCATCCTTGCACTGGTCGAGGCCGCGCATACCGACGGCACACTGAACGAGCCGTACGCCTTCATCTGGCGTGTGGCGCGCAATGTCTACGCCGACTACTGCGCCCGCCGCACCCGCCGGTCCGCGCTGTTCGACGACGGCGACCCCGAGGAGGCGTTCGCGCGGCTGGCCGACGAGGCGGCGGACGAGGACGGCGGCGACGCCGAGCGTCTGGCGGAAATCCTCCGCCGCATCGCCTTCCTGACCCGCGCTTACCGTGAGGTGATGGTCTTGTACTATCTGGACGGTTTGTCCGTCGCGGAGATTGCCGCGCGGCAGCGCATCGGCGAATCCGCAGTGCGGCAGCGGCTTTTTGCGGCGAGAAAGAAAATCAGAAACGAGGTTGAATACAGAATGGATAAACCGATTTCGCTTGACAGACTGGAATTCGCGCTCATCGGCACGGGCAATCCCGACTGGGGCGACCCGTGCGAGGACTTCCGCCGGCAGCTTTCCAAGCAGGTCGTGTGGCTCTGCCGCAGGAAGCCGATGCGCGCGTCGGAGATCGCGCAGGCGCTCAATGTGCCTACCGTCTATATTGAGGAGGAGCTGGAGCTGCTCGCGGCCGGCGCAAACGGGCAGTACGGCCTGCTGCGCCGTCTGGACGACGGCCGGTACGCGATCAACATCGTCCTTTTCGACCGGGACGAAGCCGAGCGCGCCTTCGCCATCTACACCGAGCGGCTCCCGCCGGTGAGCGATACGATCGCCGCGTTCGTGGAGGACAATAAGGCGGCTTATCTGGCCTATCCTTATCTGAACCGCAAGGTCGATCTGAACCTGATCCTGTGGCAGCAGGTGTTTAATATGGCGCAAGCCTTCTCCGAGCAGGTCGAGCGCATTCTGGGCGAACGGTATTTTGCCGACGTGCAGGAGCCGTCCCGCCCCTACTCGGTTTACGGGTATCGGTTCTTCGGGAAGGAATACGGCTGCGGCTGGGACGGAACATCGGCGGAAAACCTCTGCGGCTACGCAAGGGTGCGGGCGGATAACATCTACATCAGCCGTATCCGCAAGCATTTTTCCTGCGGGGCGAATCTGGCGAAGGACATCCGGCTCCAGCTTGCGCTCCGCGCCGTCGACGGGCTGCCGCTCGCGGCGCTGTCCGAAGAGGAGCGGGAGCAGGCGGCGCGGGCCATCGACTGCGGGTATCTCTGCCGAGAGGGGGATACGCTGTACACGAAGGTTCTCGTCGGGCCGATGCGCGACGGCCTGTTTGCGATCACGAATCGGCTGCAAGCGGGCTACTTCGACGCGCAGGCCGAGGACGCTGCGGCGGCGCTGGCGGCGTTCTTCCGCAAGACCCTGCCGCCGCACCTGCTCGGCGAATGGCGGCTGGCCAACCGCGTCGCCCGTCTGCCGGCGTACGACGCGCTGGTCGAGGCGCTCATCGACCGCGGGCTGCTCGTCCCGCCGGCCGACGGCGTCGGCGCGGAGGGCTGCTGGCTGACCGTGGAGCCGATGCCTGCGCAGCAGACCTGCTGAGCGCGCCGCTTTCCGGCTTTCGGCAGGGCTTGTGTCCCGTCAGACGGCGGAAGAGCCGGCCGCCGAACGACGGAACGGACGGCCTATTGATAGGCCGTGCCGGTGAAACGCCGGTCAGCGAAAGGCCGGACCAAGGAAAGGCCCTTGTCGGGATGCGGTGCATTCGCCTTTATCGCCCGTGTCCGAATCCGACACGCCGCCTTGCAGGCCTGCCTGTTTCGGGATTTGCACAGCGATAAATCGGGGCTTTGCGCTATAAAAGATCTGTCGGTACAGCGCATCATATAAAAAACGGCTTCGCCTTCGAGACGAAGCCGTTTTTGCACCCCGCGCGGCCCGCGTCGGCGAAAAACGCTTTTCATCCAAAGGAAAATCGGCCTCGACGTCGTTTTTGTTGTTGACATCTTCGGAAATATAGGGTAAACTGTGAATAGAATAAACGGAATGTACGTTTTGCTCATAAAGCAAGGTGTATTTCAGCCGAAAAAGATTGCGAAAGGTGTGTTGAGGCGATGAAAAGGAAAAGCGTTTTCGGCGTCGGGCGGGGGATTGCAGCAAGGCTTACGGCACTTCTGCTTACGGCCTTTCTGCTTGGGCCTGCGTTTCCGTTCGTCCCGCTGACGGCGGGCGCCAACGACGTCGAGGGGTATTATACCTATATCTGTAACGACAAATTTGTCGACGGGTATTATGCAAATACCCGCTACGCCCAGATCATCAAGTGCGATCCTGCGATTTCCGGGGACGTCGTCCTCCCCTCCACGCTCGGCGGCTATCCCGTGGAAGAAATCGGCTGGGAGGCGTTTATCGACTGCACGCAAATCACGAGCGTTACGCTTCCGGAGACAATGCGGAGCATTGGCGAGCGCGCGTTCATGAATTGTACGGATATGGTGCGCATTACGATTCCGGAGAGTGTGTGTCAATTTGGTATGTATGCATTTTCCGGCTGCACCAGTTTGCAGAGCATAACGATTTCCGGCGGCGTAGAGTTTATCCCTGCGGATATGTTTTTGGGCTGTGCGAGCCTGACGGAAATCAACGTAGACAAGAGCAATTCGGCATACCAAAGCGTAGACGGCGTTTTATTTTCGAAGGATATGGAAACGCTTAAGCACTATCCTGCCAAGAAAACGAATACAAGCTATGCGGTTCCCGACGGCGTAACGCTGATCGATGAATATTCGTTTTCCGGCTGCGCCAATCTGCAGAGCATAACGATCCCCGGCAGCGTGACGGTTATTTCCGACGGTGTGTTCACGGACTGTGAGCGTCTGGCGGAAATCAACGTAGATGAAAACAATTCGGACTACAAAAGCATAGACGGTGTTTTATTCACGAAAGAACTGGGGCGGATTGTGCACTATCCTGCCGGAAAAACGAATACAAGCTATGTGATTCCCGACGGCGTGATGTCGATCGGCAACTATTTGTTTGCCGGCCGTACGCGTCTGACGGAAGTGATGATTCCCGACAGTGTGACGGATATCGGCTCTTACGCGTTTGCCGGTTGCACGGGCTTGACGCACGCGACGATTCCCGACAGTGTGGAGCGGCTTGACTGGTATGTGTTTTCCGGTTGTACGAGCTTAAAGAGCGTAACGGTTCCCGAGTGTACAAGTTATATCTTTTCCGGCTGCACGAGCCTTACGGATGTGACGATTTCCGAGTGCGCGACGTTGATCGACTCTTACGCGTTTTCCGGCTGTACGAGCTTGACAAGCGTGACAATTCCCAATAATGTGACAACGATTTACACGCGTGCGTTTGAAGGCTGTACGAGCTTGACGGAAGTGACGATTCCCGACAGTGTGACGGAGATCGGTGTTTACGCGTTTTCCGGCTGCACGAGCCTTACGGGTGTGACAATTCCCGACAGCGTGATGAGGATCGATCGGTACGCGTTTTCCGATTGTACGAGTCTGACGAGCATCGCGTTTCCCAATAGCGTGACGAATATTGGCGATTTTGCGTTTGCCGGCTGCACGAGTTTGACAAGTGTGACGATTTCCGGCGAGTGGATACGGATTGGCTATGGTGCGTTCAAAGGCTGCACGGGTCTGACGGAGTTCTGTGTGGCCGAAAATCAGTTGTGGTATAAAAGCGTGAACGGTGTTTTGTTTACCAAGGATATGGAAACGCTTGTTTGTTATCCCGCCGGCAAAACAAATACAAGATATACGATTCCCGACGGTGTGAAGTCGATCGACGACTTCGCGTTTTTCGGCTGTACAAGCTTGACGCGCGTGACTGTTCCCGACAGTGTGGGGTCTCTTGCGGGGAACAAATTTTCAGGCTGTGAAAATCTGATCTTATACTGCTATGAAGACACAACGGCGCATCAATACGCCATAGACTGGGGAATTCCGTATGTGCTGCTCAACGAGCCAGACGTCAGCGAGGATGCGGGCTTGTCTCAACCGGCCGGGGAATCGGCGGCCGACTCGCAGAAGCCGGATGGCGACGGCGCGGTGCAAAGCACGGCGGGAACAGCCGGGAAGTGGCTGCCGTGGGCGATTGCAGGCGCTGCGGCCGCAGCGGTTGTTGTCGGGGCGGCGCTGTTCTGCGTGCGGAAGAAAATGAAGAAGCAATAAGCCGCGCTTGTTGGCACGGGCGCGGTCGTGACGGGGACGGCGGCGGGCGAGACCGTCCGCTACACCGTCGTCGTCCGCGGCGACGTAAACGGCGACGGCCGGCAGACGGCGACGGATTATCTGCGCACCAAGCGCGCCGTGCTGAAAATCGAAGCGCTGGAGGGCGTGTATTACGAGGCTGCGGCCTGCTTTGACGGGCGGGACGGGCTGACCGCCGCGGACTATTTGTCGATGAAGCGCGCGATCCTCGGCCTCGCGTGAGCGGCAGGCGGGGGATGCAGCCGCAGCCCCGCGCAAATCCGGCGGAAGCCTGCCCGCCGAAGCGCCGGACCGGCGGCTTATCGGGCGGCGCGATACCGAAACCGGCCTCCCGTCGCTAAAACGGCAGGGATTTATCCGCGCAGACGCCGGATTGTGCCGTCGCGAATCCGAAACAGGGAAGCCATTGCATTTTTCCAACGAGACGCTGCGTCAAACGAGGGATGGAAAACGGAAAACAAACGCGCAGGGGCGGCAGGCCGAATCTGCGCGGGGTGCAGGCGGAGGAAAGCGTCAAACCGGCGCTGCGCCGGTGCTTGCGCGCGTACAAAAAGCTATGCCTCACCAACGAAGGATGGTGAGGCATAGCTTTTTCATTCGCGCCCTTTTTTACGGGCTTTCAAGCCTTGCTGTATAACAGCGGTGCCGATTGGGAAATGACATGCAGGAAATTTCTTGCTTTCTTCATCGCTTTTTGCGTCTCTGCTCCCCCATATTCGCGGCTGCTTTCCAAACGGCAAAGAGCGGCGATGTTCGTTTATCGTCTTTTTCCATAGCTTTATACCCCTCCATTTGAAGGCGGCGCCAGTCGTTCGGGAAGCTCGGAAATGTGTTCTGCGACAAAGGGCAGACCGTATATGAGCAGAATGACAACTACGGCAAGCGTTAGGGCGGCAATTATGGCTGCCTTGATGTCGTTTTTCGTTGACAAAACATAGCGCGCCTGCGCGGCCTCCCGTTTCAAAAGACGGCAGCGGAGCAGATAGATAAAGCTCCATCGGGCACAGCCGCATAAAGCGAGCAGGGCAATCGTTCCGACAAGGGCGCATAGGATGATTAAAAGGACTTTCACTTTTTCGCCCTCCCGTTTCTCTTTTCCTCAGATTGGTTGTTGATGGCTTGAAGCCTGCCAACCGTATCGGCCGGCGCGCTTCCCCGGATTGCCGGAGCAGACTGACTTGCTTTCGGCACTGCATATACCTCCTTAAAGCACATTGTGCTTTTTTGTCAACACATGTTGATTTTGCTTTCCGTGTATAGTATAATCATGCGGGGCCATCCATGCAATCGTCAATGCGGATTGAAACGAAAAATAATCGACACATAGATGGCGGATGTTGAAAAAATAGCGTAAATGGATGAAATGGATTGTATTCGGAGGCGATTTTATGGCATCAGACGCCAGAGTTCGGTATACGAAAATGGTCATCGCGCAAAGCTTCATTAAGCTGCTGAAGGAAAAGCCGATTAATAAAATTACCGTCAAGGCAATCTGTGATTTGTCGGAGCTGAACAGAGCGACTTTTTATAAGCATTATCTGGATGTCTATGACCTGCTGGATAAGATCGAGCTGCAGTTTTTGAATGAATTGATGGCGGTTCTGCGTTCCCGAGAAAACACAACCGCGAGGGATGTGCTGGCTTTTATTATGGTCAGGTTCAAAGCGGAGGAAGAGGCCTACAAGGCAATATGTTCTCCTAACGGGGACCCGGCTTTTCCTGCGAGGATATTGGAAGCGTGCCGCGATTTTTCTCTTTCCGGTGGCGTCTTGGAAAGCAGGAAATGCACAGCCGTTCAAAGAGAATGGGCGTATCGTTTCATTGCCAATGGCTGCAACGGCATTTTGGTAAAGTGGATTGCCGACGGTATGCTTGAGCCGATTTCTGAGGCTGCGGATTTTGCGGAACGGCTGATCGACTGTGTGCTGACGCACATATAGCCAACGGTTGACGAATATCCCGTTCAGGCGCGAAGGGACGTCTTTTTATACCATCCTGTCGGGAGCATCGTGCGTCCTGCGGAGGCTTACTCCCGGCAGCAGGAAGCTGCGCGGCTCTGAAGGCTGCGTCGCTTTATGTCGTTAAGGCGGCCGCATGCTTCCCCTTGCGCCGCTGAAGCGGCCGGCCCCACGGACTTGCCGGCGGCGGACGGGTTGTCAAAACCGTCCGCCGCCGGCAAGCTCGATATACAGCGCCTCCGTATGGCTTAGGCCATACGGAGGCGCTGCGTTTTATTAAAGGCTATCGTTCCCTTTTCACCGTTTTGGGCTGCGGCGCGGTCGGGCGCGCCGGCTTGCGAACGCTTACGCACACGTCGCCGCGCCGCTTTTTCCCTGTGAGACGGCCGGCGTTTTTTGCGGCCGAAGGCCCGAGCCGCCGACCGCCGCTTGTGATGGCTTTCGGGCCGCATTTTCGTTCTGAATAAAGGTTTCGAATAAAGGAAAAGAAAATTTGCCCCGTTTTACAGCAGCAGCCCGACGGCGCGCAGGAGCAGGCAGAAGCACAGCCCGACGGCGGCGGGCAGCGCGACGGACAGGAGCGTCTGCGCAGTGCTGCCGGTCTCGCGGCGGATGGTCAGCAGCGTGGTCGCGCAGGGCGAATGGAACAGCACCAGCAGGCAGACGGCGGCCGCGGTCAGCGCCGTCCAGCCGTTGGCGGTCAGCAGGGCGCGGAACGCGTCGAGCGAGGACAGGTCGGTCAGCGAGGAGAGGTTGGCGTAGCACATCAGCATCAGCGGCATAATCAGCTCGTTGGCCGGCAGCGCGAGCAGGAACGCGACGAGTATGACGCCGTCCAGCCCGAAGAAGCGGCCGATCGGGTCGAAGAAGCCGGTCAGCGCGGTCAGCGCCGCGCCGCCGCCGGCGTTGGCCAGCAGCCAGATGAGCACGCCCGCGGGGAGCGCCACGCAGACGGCGCGGCGCAGGACGAGCAGCGTGCGGTCGAGCAGCGAGCGGACCAGCACCCGCCCGATCTGCGGCACGCGGTAGGGCGGCAGCTCGAGCAGGAACGCGGAGGGCGGCTCGTTCCGCCACAGGGTCTTGGAGAGGAGGAAGGTGCACAGCAGCGTCATCGCCGCCGCCAGCAGCAGAAGCCCCAGCAGCCACAGCGCCGAGACCAGCCCGGACGAGGCGAGGAACATCGACAGCAGCGCGATGAGGATGGGGAACCGCCCGTTGCACGGGATGAAGGCGTTGGTCACGATGGCGCACGCCCGCTCGCGGCGCGATTCGATGATGCGGCAGCCCGTCACGCCGCAGGCGTTGCAGCCGATGCCCATGCACATCGTCAGCGCCTGCTTGCCGCAGCTCTGCGAGCGTCGGAAGCAGCGGTCGACGTTGAACGCCAGCCGCGGCAGGAAGCCGACGTCCTCCAGCAGCGTGAACAGCGGGAAGAAAATGGCCATCGGCGGCAGCATCACCGCCACGACCCAGCCCGTCGTGCGGAAGGCCCCCTCCGCAAGCAGCGCGCGCAGCGGCTCGGGCGCGCCGAGGGCGTTCAGCAGCGACGAAAGCTCGCCCTCGAGGAAGGTAAACAGCCGCATGAGAAGCTGCGAGGGGTAGTTCGCGCCCTCGACCGTGATCCAGAACAGCAGCCCGAACAGCAGCAGGAGGATCGGCAGCCCGAACACCTTCGAGGACAGGATGCGGTCCACCCGCCGGTCGCCGTCGGCGTAGCCGCGGGGCGCCCGAACGCAGCTTTTGCAGATGCGCTCGCTTTTCTCGATGTTTTGCCGCGCGATGCGCCGCGCGAACCCGCAGGTGCTCGTTTCCAGCGCCGCGAGCGCGTTTTGGACGTGCTCGTCGCAGCGCCCCCTTTCGAGCAGGCCCTTTTCCGCCATCGTTTCGGCCGCGCTGTCGCTGCCCTCCAGCAGACAGATCGCCGCGAAGCGCGCGTTCAGCTCGGGTGTGCGGGGCAGGTATGGCGCGAGAAACATCAGCGTGTTCTCGGTCTCGCCGTCGTAGCGCAGGACGTCGGGCAGGGGTTCGTCGGCGGGCGGGTCGGGCAGCGCGACCGTCTCGCGCAGCGCCTCCTTGAATTGCGGGACGCCCCTTTTCCGATTGGCGCTCATCGGGATGACGGGGATGCCGAGCTGCTCGCGCAGCTTCGCTATGTTGACGTGGATGCCCTTTTTTGCGGCCTCGTCCATCAGGTTGACGCAGAGGAGCACGCGGGGCGTCGCTTCCATGACCTCGAGCGTCAGGCGGACGCCGCGCTCCAAGGAGGTCGCGTCGGCGACGACGACGGCCGCGTCGATGCGCTCGAAGGCGATGAAGTCGCGCGCCAGCTTTTCCTCCGCGCCGTCGCTTTTCATCGAGCACATGCCGGGCAGATCGACGATGCAGTATTCCGCGCCGCGGTGCGTGAAGCGTCCGCGCGCCACCTCCACCGTCTTGCCGGCCCAGTTCCCGGTGTGCTGATTCAGATTGGTAAGCGCGTTGAACAGCGTGCTTTTGCCCACGTTGGGATTGCCCGCCAGCGCGACGGTGTAAACGGCGCCCGTCATTCGACCATAATCTCCCTTGCATCGTCTCTGCGGATGGCGACCACCGCGCCGCGGACCAGATAGGCCGTCGGGTCGCCGCAGAGGCTTTTTTGAAGAACCTGTATGTCAGTGCCTTCCACGATCCCGTAATCGAGCAGGCGCCGGCTCAGATGCGCGCCGCCGCCGACGGCGCGCACCGAGGCGAGGCTGCCCGTGGGCAATTCGGACAAAGGCTTCATAGGCTTTGCCTCCCTAAAAGAAAAATCTGTGACCGCAAATCGCCGGCCTCGGATGGCGGCGGGCGCATTGCGTGTCATAGTCAGTGTATGCGGCGGGCCGTCGGGATGCGCACTTTTTCGACAGCGGCGCGGAGGGCAAAAAAGGGGACGCGCCGCGCGGCGCGTCCCCGTAAAGGGTAATATGCGGTTTTGGAAGCAGGGGTCACATATAGCCGTATTTCTTCCGCTTGGTCAGCAGGAAGGTGAGCGAAATCGCAAACGCGAACACCTCCGCCGCCGTGATGGCCCACCAGATGCCGTCGATGTCGAACAGCAGGGGCAGGACGAGGACGCAGCAGGTCTGAAAAAGCAGCGTGCGCAGGAAGGAGATCGCTGCGGAGACGAAGCCGTTGTTGAGCGCGGTGAAGAAGGCGGAGGTGAAGATGTTGAAGCCCGAGAGCAGGAAGGAGAAGGAGAACAGGCGGAACGCGTGCTCGGTGAGCGCGTGCAGCGTCTCGTCGTAGCCGACGAAGATCGAGGCCAGCGGCGACGCGAGCAGCCGCGCCAGCAGCGTCAGCAGGACGCCGGCCGACCCGATCAGCAGCGCGCTTTTGCGCAGCATGTTCTTCAGCTCGTCCCGGTTGCCCGCGCCGTAGTGATAGCCGATGACCGGCGCGCAGCCGACCGAATAGCCGATGTAGATGGCGACGAAGATGAACTGCACATACATCAGCACGCCGTAGGCCGAGACCCCGTCCTCGCCGATGTATTCCAAAATCTGGAAGTTGTACACCATGCTCACGACCGAGGACGAAATGCTGCTCATCAGCTCGGAGGAGCCGTTCGTACAGGCTTTCACCAGCGGCGCAAGCTCGAGCTTTGTCCGCACCAGCCGCAGCAGGCTGTCGTTCGGACGCAGGAAATAAAACAGCGGCAGCAGGCCGCCGACGCACTGACTGATGCCGGTTGCAATCGCCGCGCCCGCGACGCCCCAGCCGAAGCCGCCGACGAACAGCGCGTCCAGCAGGATGTTGGTCAGCCCCGCCGCGATCGTCGCCAGCAGGCCCAGCTTGGGCTTTTCCGCGGCGATGAGGAAGGACTGGAACACGTTCTGCAGCATGAACGCCGTTGTGAACCCGACGACGATCCGGCCGTACAGCACGCTGTCGGCAATCATCGCGTCGGTCGCGCCTAAAAAGCGCGCCACCGGCTCCATCGCCGCGATGCCGACTGCCGTCAGCAGTACGCCGAGCAGCAGCGTGAGGAACACCATCATCGAAAAATAGCGGTTGGCCTTCTCGCGGTCGCCCTCGCCGAGTACCTTCGAGACGAGCGCCGTGCCGCCCGTGCCGACCATAAAGCCGATGCCGCCGAGCAGCATCACGAACGGCATCACCAGATTGATGGCGGCAAACGAGGTCTTACCCGCAAAATTGGAGACAAAAAAGCCGTCCACCACGCCGTAAACCGAGATGAACACCATCATCGCAATGGACGGCAGTACGAACCGCAGCAGCTTTTTGTATGTAAAATGATCGGATAATCGGATTCCCATAGTGTCCTTTCCTTTCGGGCGTCAGAATTCGCCCGTCGCCGTGCCGCTCCCGTCCGGCGCATCGAGGCGGGCGCGCAGCAGCCTGTTGTATTTTTGCAGCAGGGAAAACAGCGCCTCGCGCTCGCCGTCGGACAGCCCGAGCAGGGCTTCGGCCTCCGCCTCGGCGATGCGGTCCACCGTCCGCTCGGCAAGGCGCGCGCCCTTTTCGGTCAGGCAGACGTACTTGCTTTTGCGGTTGCCGCCGTGTGCGAGCTTGAGCAGGCCGTCGGCTTCCAGCCGCTTGAGCGCGGAATACACCGTCTGCTTGGGCTGGTGTTGCAGCGCGCAGATCTCGCTCTGCGTCAGCGGCGCGCGCTCGACGCGCAGCGTGTAGAGGATCCAGAAGGCGCATTCCGGCAGCCCGAACCGGCGGGCGGCGGCGCGGTAGGTGTCGTCGATGGCCTTCAGGCTGTCGTTGTATTCCCGCAGCCGGCGGTAGGCGTGTTCATCCATAGGTTTTCCCTCACTTCGTCCGAAATCGGACTTTTCCATTATAATGCGGTGTAGGGCGTTTGTCAATACCTTTTGGTAAAACGCCTGCCGGAGAAAGGGGATTTTTGCAGGCTCACCCCCGGTGCGTTCCCGTTTGCCGCCGTCGGCCGTAGAAAAGCGGCGGCATTGGAATGCCGCCGCCGGTGTGCTGCATAACGCTGCTTGCAGCAGGAGAAGCCGGTATTGCGTTTGTCGGATTTCCGCAGCGCGCGTATGGCCGCGGCAAATCGATTTTCGCGGCGGGCGCATCCCGTCGCAGCCGTGCTGGGCGGTGCACAAATCGTTCGCTTCGCCTCTGCCGTCAGCCGTAAAGAGACGCCGTTCGCCGGCGCGGTATGCTTCCGGGCGGGGGAAAGGGAGACATCCGTCTCCCTTTCCCCCGCCCGGAAGCCGGGCCGCCTGTTCAGGCGGCCCGGGAAACGCGAGGGATTAGTCCTGCGGCGCGATGAGCTTGCGGGCCGCTTTTTGCAGGATGAAAATGACGACGACGGCGATGATCGTGTTGAAAAGCATATAGCCGCCGTTGTATAACAGCGAATAGATGACCACGTCCAAGCCGTTGTCAGGCGAGAGGGACACGCCGTAGAGCGGTGCAACGTATATTTTGTAAATTGTCACGCCGCTGATAAAGTGGACCGCGAAGCGCAGCAGGCAGCCGACCAGCGTGCCGACCACCGGGCCGGCCTTGGGCATTTTGTAGAAGAAGCCGCAGGCGCCGACCGCCGCGTAGGCGAGCAGGTAGTCGAGCAGCACCGACCAGATGCCCCAGCCGAAGCCGCCGTCCATCGCGCAGTCGATGATGCCGAGGATCAGACCGGCGGGGATGCCCCACGCCGCGCCGCGCCGCAGCGACAGCACCAAAATCGGGATCATCGAGAGCGAAATCGAACCGCCCTGAAGCCAAGCAAACTCCAGCTTGGCGAAGTTGAGCACGAATGCAAGGGCGATGAAAATCGCCGTTTCGCAGATGCAGAGCAGTCTTTTGCGCAGGGTTGTGTTCATGAGTTGACCAGATCCTTTCTTTTCAAGACACGGGGAACCCTTTTGAAGAACGCGCGGCAGGTACGCAAAAAAAGCGCCATGCCGGATAAACGGCACAGCGCAAGCGTCTTTGCTGAAAGAATAACTTCCTCCGTCGGCATTATCCGAATCAGGTTATGCGGGTATGATCTCAGCCGCGGGACGAAAAACGCCCCGAAGCACCCCGTATTCTGTTGTATACGCTTATTATAGCGCGCATTTTGCGCTTTGTCAAGCGCGCAGCGCGACAAATAAGTCGTCGATGATGTCCTTTTCTTGTTCAATTCCCACAGACAGGCGCACCAGCCGGTCGGTGATCCCCAACTTCTCGCGCAGCGGCGCGGGCGTGGACGCGTGCGTCTGCGTGAGCGGGTATGTAATGAGGCTTTCGGTGCCGCCGAGCGATTCGGCGTATTTGATCAGCTTTACCCGCTCGAGCAGCGCGAGCGCCTGTTCGCGCGTGCGGAGCGTGAACGACAGCATCCCGCCGAAGCCGGTCGACTGGCTGCGCGAGAGGGCGTAGTACGGGCTGTCCTCGTCGCCGGGATAGAACACCTCCGCGACGGCGGGCTGCGTTTTGAGGAACGCGGTCACGGCGCGCGCGTTCTGCTGGTGTTTTTCCATCCGCAGCGCGAGCGTTTTCATGCCGCGCTGGATGAGAAACGCGTCGAAGGGCGAGAGCGCCGCGCCCTCGGTGCGGCTGATGAGCGCCAGCCGTTCGGCGAGAGATGCGTCCGACGTGACCAGCAGTCCGGCGCTCGTGTCGTGGTGGCCGCAGAGAAATTTGGTCGCCGAGTAGAGCGTGATGTCCGCGCCCAGCTCGAGCGGGCGCTGGAAATAGGGGGTGAGGAAGGTGTTGTCCACCACCGTGACCGCGCCCGCGCCCTTGGCCAGCGCGGCGATGCGGCGGATGTCCGCCACGCGCATCATCGGGTTGGTCGGCGTCTCGAAGTAGACCATTTTCGTCCGCTCGCTCAGCTTCGCTTCCACTGCGGCGGGGTCGCCGAAGTCGGTCAGCAGGAAGCGGATGCCGAAGCCGCCGAAAATCTGTTCCAGCAGCCGGTAGGTGCCGCCGTAGATGTCGTCGGAGATGACGACATCGTCGCCGCTTTGCAGCAGCGAGAAGCAGGCCGTTACCGCGGCCAGCCCGCTTGCGAACGCGAACGCGCGCACGCCGCCGTCGAGCAGGCACATTTTTTCCTCCAGCGCGCTGCGGGTGGGGTTGTCGCAGCGGGTGTAGGAGTAGGGCGTTTTGCCGTTGTTGATGAAGGAGGAGGTCTGGTAGATGGCGCCGGTGACGGGGGCGATGCCGCCGCCGTCCACCGACGGGGTGTTGGCCAGCAGGGTTTCGATATGCAGATTGTTATCCAATTCGTTCGGCTCCTTTTTTATGCGATTTGCGCCTCTGTTAGCCATTCTATTCGCGAGGGGGCGCGCAGGTTGACAAATTCGCGAAAATGAATGGACTTTGCTTTTGCGCCGCCGTTCGGCGGACTTGCGTATAGGGACAGTATAGCACGCCTTTTCGCAGCGGAAACCCTTTTTTTGTTAAGAAATACGCAAAAGCCGAAGAAACCGCCGCGCGCCGCCGGCGCAAAAAAGCCGCCGTCCATGTGGACGGCGGCAGGCTGCCGGAAAACGAGCGGGCAAACGGAAGGACTCGCAAAGTTTTAACTCTACGGATTGCCGGGAAATTAACGCAGCGTTTTTTCTGCGCTCGTTTGGGAAAGAGGCTTCGGAGTCCGAAGTGCGGGATGGGGGGCGGCGAGGGGCGAAGCCCCTCGCC
>ERZ827520.2357-NODE-2357-length-17771-cov-4.320445_pt1 | contig 17771 bp, 19 predicted proteins | sample MGYA00519581_ERZ827520 | MGnify/ENA primary metagenome ERZ827520 (study PRJEB31778, sample SAMEA3449339) | human gut metagenome | biome: human gut; feature: human-associated habitat; material: faeces | place: United Kingdom | collected 2010/2012 ...
AAGACGCAAACTCATGCATTTGAGTTTGCGTCTTGCTTTTGCCCGTACCGACTGTCCTCCATGACACATCGTGTACCTATGGGGTGAGACAGTTGAAGCTTCAAGGTTTTTCTCTGGTGTGCGGTACAGGACTCGAATTCAAGAAAAACTATTTTCTGCAACTAATTCCGTCAAATTTTGTGATAAACAGTTCTGAAACTGTAAAACATGGTACCAGTCAGTCCAGTTGTTTTATAAGAGCTAACGCTATAAAGGGTGCAAATAAGGGTAAAATCAAGGCTCAAGAAAGGACTGTCACACAATGGAAATTACATACAACAAGTACGGAGACTACTACCTGCCCAACCTGGTGGTATCCACGGAAGGCCCGACTTATGGGCGCTTTGGCCGTATACGGCTCAAGTATCTGAAAGAGTACCGCAGAGTGGCCTATATCAATTTGAAAACCTCTGGGGACCTGACACCTCATCTCAACGAGATTGACCGAGAGGCAAACGAGATGCTGCGGCTGCTAATCGAGCAGATGGCGCAGGCGCAAGGCATTACGGAGCATATGAAGGCCGCTGACCAGTTGGCGTGGGTCGGAGCGATGAACAATACCCGAAATGCAGCGGGGGAGGTTGTGCTGCACAATCTGGTCTTTCAGTAATAGCCGAACAGCAAGGCAGGGCATCAGGAATAGAAAACGCACTTCAGAAGCATATTGATAGTTCCATAGAGGCCCTTAGACATTTTTGAGACGGGAACCATGAGCATTTTTAAATCATCCGCCGTGATCTCATCAATATACCTATACCGATCTCCAATGGGCTCAATGATATGCTTTTCCATAGCCTTTCGGTATCCTTCCAGGGTGTTCGGTCTGACTGTGGCCGATTTCATCTTAAGCCACTTCTCGCAGTATTCTCTTACAGTCGGATTGTTCTTGCGGAAAATAGCATCCGCTATCGCTTTTGAGGCAACCTGTGCTTTAGGCGAAGGTCACAGGGTACTTCTCCTCGGAGAGAATGTAGTGGCTGTCGGTGCTGATTTCCCTGACATAGTAGCTACCAAAGGGAACATCGCTCCTGAGCGTGGCCTTTCCGTTTTCGCCAAGGGACAGAATCTCAATGAGACCGTCCGCAGGAATGACAGCACCGTCTGCTGCGGTGAGTTCCTCTACGGCATAGAGGCCGAAGGTCACAGCAGAAAACTCGTTATTCATGCCGATACCGTCCGCTTACCTTGCACAGTTTGGAGAGGGCGTGAACAAGAACAAGACCTTCAAAGATGTGTACGGCTGGGGAGCTTCTTCTGCTGTAGAAATCCTTAAAAACCGTGAGTATCTGGGGCATACGGTCAATTTCAAAACACGCAAGCATTTTAAGGACAAGAAAAGCCATTATGTGCCGAAGGACGAATGGACGATTTTTGAAAATACCCATGAGCCAATCATCGACCAGCCAGCCTTTGACCTTGTGCAGAAAATCCGTGGGAATGTCAGACGCTACCCGGACAGCTGGGGCAAAGCAGCTCACCTTACTGGCTTGCTTTATTGCGCCGATTGCGGCGGCAAGATGTATGTCCACCGCACCAACAACAGCAAGCGCATTTCACAATAGCCTGCCGCGGCATTTGCTGTGAGCATACCACAGCGGCAAATTGCGCGGCATATGAAGAGCTTTGCAGTCTGTACGGAAAAACATCGGACTGCCTTATCACGATGTACGGCGCCGGACTCGAGTCAGATCATTAGGATCGCCGCTTGATTGGAATCGTTCTTGAGATACCGGAGGAAGCCCTCTTTTTTGCCAAAGGGCAGAAAAGAGGGCTTTTTTGAGAGTAGGAGTATTTTTGACATAGAGAAGATAAGGTTCAAAAGCAATGATTTTCGGATGACTATTCGTTGTAATAAATAAGAGGCTGCCCGGCAATACAAGATGAAATAGTGCATAAATTGCAAAAGCGTTGACTTCTGATAAGGTGGCATGGTAAAGTTTCTAATAACTATAGCTTACCTTTTTGCCAATCCTTAGCCAAGGACAATCGTCTTTGAAACAGAGTTGGACCTCTGTGTGCTATCATTAGGAAAGCCGTATAGAATACCCCTCAACAATAGTTATAGAGCGTTATAATTATGATTGTTGGAAATACAGTGGCAGGAGTTATTCTCTCGACCGACAGACTACGACCAAATGGAGAATTCAATCTCAACGGAACAAGAGCCAGTAAGAAAAAATCTTACCGGCCCCTGTTCTGCTGTGAGATTATAAGAGAGATGGTATCACGCGGCTTCAAGCCTGCTTGCCCTGCGTGAGCAGGCTGACCGCAAAGTAAACGATCACGGCAGGTAGGACGGGGAACACGCTGGAATAGGGCGGTGTGAAGAAACCAAAGCTGATTAACAGTGCGCACACAATGCCAGCGATAGTGGATGCCAAAGCACCTTTGGCGGTTCCCCGCTTCCAAAGCAGACCACCGACAAAGGGGACGAGACAACCAGAGGTGAGAATTGTGTATGCCATAGAAAGAAGGCTGAGAATGTTGTTAAACATCAAAGCGACACCAATGCTGACAATGCAGACAATTACATTCAGGATATTCTGCATAACCTTAAGCTGCTTTTCACTGGCATCGGGGTTTATCATGCCTTGATAAATGTCATGAATGATATTAGTGGCAATGCCAATGAAGGCACCATCACAGGTGGACATGATGGCCGAAACAATAGCAGCAATTAAAAATGCACCAAAGATAGGAGAGAAGCGATAAAAAATCAAATCGATGAAGACACTGGCGGGGTCGACATTGGGGAACAATGCGATGCCATACATGCCCAGCAAAGGAGGAATGATTGCCATAACAATTAGCAGAAGACCTCCGTAAATATGCCCACGGACCGCAGCTTTTTCGCTTTTGGCAGAAGCAGTGCGCTGGAAAGCAGTTTGGTCAAAGAGCGCGGCGAGAATAGTTGGGATTGTCAGGCTGACCAGCGTTTCGGCGCTAAAAGGAACAGGATCAAAATATGTGGCGGGCAGAGTTGCCTGAATAGCAGCAAATCCTCCATCAATAATCATGGAAATCAGCGCAAAAATCAGACCAGCTACAATTACGGCAACCTGGATAACAGAGGTCATGTAAGCGCCCCACAAACCAGAGATGGAAGCGTAAAACAGAACGACTAAAGCGGTAATAATTATGCTTAGATTGCCGTCAATTCCGAAGGCTTGGAAGATCGCTTTGCCCGCAAGAATTTGCCCTGCAAACATTGCAACATAGCTAAGTGGCGTTGAAATGCTGTAAATCAAACGGGTAGACTTGTCATTGTAGCGAGTTTTGAAATAATCCGACAGGGAAAGATATCTGTTGCGATAAAAAAACTTGGCAACTAACACACCGACTAACAACCATGAGATACCACAACCGATGCCGTACCATGCACCAGCTATTCCGTAGATGGCGCCGCTCTCTGCGCCACCTACTACAAAGCCGCTTCCAATGTGCGCGCCGACGGCTCCACCGATAATCATTATAGTTGTAGACTGCTTGGCCGCAGTAATGGAGTCGTTAAATGTTGCGGCAAACTTGCGACCATACAGACCAATACCTATCATTCCGGCGAGGTAAACCGCCATAACAATTATAATTAAAGTTTGCGTCGACTTAATGGTTCTCCCTTCGATCTATTTTGATTCCGTTGGTCGAGAGTCAGTGCAGATCGTCTAAATGGGGGAGTTCTTGGATTTCTTCTTTGCGTAAGGCGGCAAGTTTTTCTTCAAACAGGTCAACAAGTGCGCCCGGGGGATTGGAGCGAGCATAGTCCCACATTTCCTGATTTTCCTTGGTACCAGGCAACTCCATTCCAATATTGAAGGTTTCCTTTGCATAGGGGACGATATTCCGAATACCTTGCAGATCGTATGCCATATTGCATAGTTCCTTATGGATATTCAGGGTATATGGAGATAGCCGAAGCATGCGGCGAGCAAGTGTCATGGCGGTCTCGTCAAGCTGATCGACACTGACCACTCGATTAAACAGGCCCAAACGGAAGCCCTCTTTTGCGGTGATGGGATAACCCGTGAGCAATTTTTCCTTGGCAATATTCATGGGGATTTTCCAAAGATCAAACGGGACATAATCTGTGTAAGACATCCCTAATGCAAACTCTCCATTATCCATAACCGTATTGTCAGCAGCTACAATGCAGTCGAACATCATAGCCATGAAATAGCCGCCTCCCAACACACGCCCCTTGATTGCGCCGATAACGGGTTTTTTTGAGGTGTACAGTTTCATCCAGAGATCAATCTCTTCCTGAGTATTGTCACGGCGGTACTCCCATGTGACATCACAGGCATCATTGTTGTTCAGACTTGCATCGGGATCACCAACATCAAAGCCGCAACAGAAGTTTTCCCCCTTTGCCGAAATGATGATAACCCGAACAGATGGGTCAGCGATTGCTTTAGTCATTGCTGAATCCAACTCCAAAAAAAGTTTGCGGCTGATACGATTGCCCTGATTGGGACGGTTCATCCAAATTTTGGCAATACTGTCTACTTGCTCGTACAGGATAGCTTGTTCAGACATAAAAGCACTTCCTCTTCTATTTTTTCTGCGCACGAAATAGGTGTCCATCGATATTTGCGGTGTTTTTGCCAAACTATGTGCCCAGTAACTGCAGTTTAGCACAATAACTTGGCACCGCACAGCATCAAAAATATGACATTTGTCAACAAAAAAATGACACGAAAATGTGCAGAGAATGATATAATAGCCAAAAAACTTGAGGTTATCGAAGGCTTTTGCTCTTTCTGCAAAACAGCCTATAACAAGTATAAGCTGAGATAGAACATAGGAGGATGCCGATGAACATAAAACAGTGCGAAACTTTTTTGAGGTTAGTTGAGGAGGGCAGTATCTCAAAAGCAGCGCAAAAGATGTTTTTTTCTAAGCAGGGACTTAGCCGTGCTATTCAAAGTCTTGAAAACGAACTAGGTGTTCAACTGTTTTTACGAACATCTTCCGGCATTACACTTTCCCACGACGGAGAACGCATCTTGCCAGAAATGAAGCAAATCGTAGAGTCGTCCTATTCGATTTTGAAAAAATGTAATGTCACGGACTGTAATAAGTTAAATATTCTTTTCCCGTTTGGCTTTTTTCTCTGCATCCCGCAGAATCTAATCTTTGATTTCATTGAGAAAAGACCTGAATGCCAGTTTTGCTATGGCTGCTCTAATGATATGGAGATTGAAGAAATGCTGCTTGATGGCGATTATGACTTGGCATTCTGCAGCAATTCTAAGAAGAACGAAAATCTGAATTATATTCACCTTTTTCGCAACTACCGTTGTTTCCTGATTCCCAAAGACATGGTATCGCCCTCTAAGCGGTTTATTGAGGTTTCCGACTTGTCTGGAATCAAAATTGCCGTTTCTGCGCCGGAAACTTACAATGACTACGCATATCTGCAGACAAAATTTGCTGAGTATGGAAAGGTGCCTGATATTTTCCCCTGCCGTGAAGGGAGCACATTGGTTTCTTTTGCAGGTGAGAAGAGAGGAGCTTCTTTTTTAATCAGCTCGTTGTCTAAAAACTTGCCCCATCCAGATACCCGCTATATTTTTTTCGAAGATTACATCTCCTCTGCATATGACATCAACATAGCCACAAAACGCGGCAAGCAGCTGAGTCTGATGGCAATACAATTTATCAAGCACTGTCAGAACTATTGTCAGGACATCTTAAAGCAGCGCCCAAACTTTCCGATGGATTGATTGCTGCATATTGAAATCATGGATGTGGCGTGTAATTAAAGTGGGGAGCATTGATATGCGAATGGAACCATTTGTCAGTATTACATTGTATTTGCAATGGTATCGCAATCCTACTGCTATATTAACTTCATATTAGTGGAGACAATCAGGCAAGCCATTGGAATATCGAATATCTATCGTTCCTGCCGACTATCCATTTGCTGTTTTAGCAGTTCTTTCGGCACTCCATCTAGCAGTTTCTCCGCCCGCTTGTAACGGCCTTCCAGCACCGCAAGCTTTGCGCGCTGCTCGGCGCTTTTGCGGCGCTCAGCGGTCAGCTCATCCTTCAGAGTCTCGTTCTCCCTGTCGCTGCGCCGCTGCTGGTGCTGGGCAGCGTCCGCTGCCGCCTGCATCCGCTGGATCTCAGTCTGAAATGATTCCACCTGCGGCAAGAGCTGTTTGAGCGTTGCTATTGCCTCCTCGCGCTTCTTACCTGCGTTGAACACATTGATGTCGATCAACGTAGTTTCCAGCCTTTCCAGTTTGGCATCCATCGCCGTGACTTTCTTGTACCATTGCGGCGTCAGGTGCCTGCGCTTCGTTTCAACGGCAGGTGTGCCGCGCTCCAGCTCCGGCCACCGTTCCGCCATGCAGGCGTAAAAGTCGTCCTGCCAACGGATCATACTTTTCTTGTTGCCGAGAATTTCTTTTGCGGACAGCCGCTTGTCCTTCGTCAGCGGCACGAAGCACAGGTGCAGGTGCGGCGTCTTTTCGTCCATGTGTACCACGGCGGAAAAGATATTCTCCTCTCCCACACGCTCTTTGAGAAAGCCGAGCGCCCGCTCAAAATACTCCGGCATTTCTGATTCATGTGCTTTTGCAAACTCCGGGCTGGTCGTGATCAAAGTCTCCACAAATTTCACGCTGTCCCTGCGCACCCGGCAGCCCGCCATGCTGATACGGTGTCGGATCTCCTGCCCGTAGCTCCAATGCGGCGCGACTATGTGGTAGTTCTGCATGGTACGGTTTTTGTCGATATCCGGATTGCTGGCGTAAATCTCTTTTGTCCGTTCGTGGTGGGCGCTCAGCGCCTTGGACGCGCCGCCCTTGTGCTTGGCAAATCGTAAAATGGCATAAGCCATCGTTGTTCCTCCTTCGTCGTCGTTTGGGGACGAGGGAGCGGAAAATCCCCACCACGACTTTCTGAAAAAGTGCGCCCGTGAGGTGTCGATACCGACACCTCACATTCTTCTTTTTCGGTCCGGTCAAAATCACGGACTGGCTGCGGCCAGTCCGTGATTTCTCCCGTCCCCCGTCGTGATGGGTATAACACACTAGACTTTGTGCCAAAGTCGTGTGCCAGCCGTTCCCTCTGGACTCCCTTAAGCGGTCATTTCCCGCCGCCTGTCGACGCGGGAAATGACCTTGCCGGTGTACGGTATGTCCGATAATGTACGGTATTTTGAGGGGATACCCCCACTCCCATTTTTACCGTACATACCGTACGTTACCGTACACCGTCCCACCGCAGCGAAAGGCTCTTGCCCTCTCTCGTGCGGTGGGCAACATAGCGAATGTCGTATTTCCGCAGCAGCGTATCCTGCTGCGCGTTCAGCGTCCGAGGCTGTGCGCTTATCTTTATGTAGGAGCAGCGCACCGTCTGCCGCGCCCATCAAGCCATTGGTGCCGGAGATGGTGTTGAACACGTCCTCCGCCCCCTCCTTGCGCGTATGATGAACGACCAGCACGGTGACGCCGTAGGTGTCGGAAAACTCCTTCAGCCTTGCCAGCGTATCATAGTCGGCGGCATAGCTGCCGTTATCCGGCGTCCGTCCACGTACCCGCTGTAACGTGTCAATGATGATGAGCACCGTGTCCGTGTGCTCACTCCAAAAGTCGCTCAACCGTTCCGTCAAGCCTTCGTCCAGTGTTTCGGAAAAGACGGAGAGGATCAAGTGCTCGCTGTCCTGCTCCGTCATCTGTGCCAGACGCTTCTGCAATCGCTCACAGGTATCCTCTAAGGCAAGATACAAAACCGTACCTTGCCGGGAAGAAAAGCCAAGGAAGGGCTCTCCCATGCTCACCTGATAGGCCATCTGCAAGACAAGAAAGGACTTGCCGATCTTCAGCGCGCCGGCGAGGAGGTAAGTCCCCGCCGGCAACAGCCCGTCGATGACCGCCGGACGGACGCGGAAGCGCGTTTCCATCAGCTCCGGCATGGTCATGATCTGGATCTTTCCAAACTGCTTGTGCGTTTCTTCAATCTCTGTTATACTGACTGTGCGTGCAAGCGCAGACGGCTGCTCCCCATCTGGTGCAACAGATGGAATCGGGGCAGTCGTTTCTTTATCCTCCCACATGGCCACCTCCGGTGTTCTGCTCGATCCATTCAATGAGCTTGTCCTTCGGCACAAGCAGCCGCTTGCCAATGCGCAGCGTGGGAAAGGTCCCCGTGTTGAGGAGCTGATACGCTCCCGCACGCGAGATGCCCAGCGCCGCCGCAAGCTGATTGGCGTTCAGCACCGCGGGAAGATTTTCATAGTTGTTGTTCATGTGTGACCTCCTCGAAAATGGAATTCCGGTATTACATCACCCCGGAACGAAAAGAACACTTTGCGCTGTATGACAAAACATTAGGCCGCCGCATGACCTATCTCGATCAAACGCAGGATTTCGGCCAATGTCTCATTGACCTTTACGATGCGGACTTTTACGAGGCCTATTGCGTATTATCTGAGATCAATAAGCTGGTACAAACGGAAAAGGACGAGGCCGCATGGAGGAAGCTGCTGAAGCTGTCGCTGCCGCTTTGTGAAGTGCATTCGTTCTTTGGGCTGCTCGCAAAGGAGCTGAGCGAGCTGGAATCGACATACGCGCACGGTCAGGATGCTGACGCAGCGATTGTCCTTTCATTCGCCAACGATTTTGAAGCCATCGTCAGCGACGCAAAGGCGCTGATCGAACGATGCCTAGACGGCCGCTATCAGCCGGACTACTCCACGGCAGAGAGATACCGCAAGGCGCACTACGATGCGTTTCTCCGCTTCGACGATATGAGGTACGGCGAGCTTGCCACCGAGGAGGTCATGCTGGACGGTCCGGCGTATGACAGCGCCTACCATTACAGTGTGGAGATGCTGCGCGAGGTGCTCTATCCCAACACCGTGCGAGACCTCTACAACTACTTGAAGGCGTACTGTCTCCGCCTGTCGCTGGCGATCCACAAGTGCAAAAACTGCGGCAGGTACTTCGTTGTGACCGGCAACATCACGCAGGACTACTGTACGCGGTTGATGGAAGGCTCGGAAAAGACCTGCCGCCAAATGGGAGCCGTCGTGCAGTATCAGAGCAGGCAAATGAAGAATCCTGCCGCGAGGGAGTTTACACGCTCTTATAAGGCCCACAACGCCCGTGTGCGGTATGGAACGATGAGCAAGGCAGAATTCTCCGCATGGTCGAAGACGGCGCGGGAAAAGCGCGACGCCTGCGTAGCGGGCAAGCTGTCCTTTGAGGACTTCGTGGCGTGGCCCGACAGCGACAAGCAGCGATAAAACAACGGACTGGCTGGCCGTTTTATGATCTCAGAAGAACAGGAGGTTTCATTGGCAACGCGAAAAACAAAAGGAGCCAAGGGCGGCGGCACGATCCGTCAGCGCCCTGACGGGCGCTGGGAGGCGCGCTATACCCTTGGCATTGATTCCGGAACGGGAAAGCAGATTCAAAAATCCGTCTACGGCAAAACGCAGAAGGAGGTGCGGCAGAAGCTCACCGCGATCACCGCGGAGATCGACAATGGAACATACCAGGAGCCTTGCAAAATGACTGTGAATGATTGGCTTGATATTTGGCTGAAAGACTATCAGATCGGCGTCAAGGATTCCACAGCATATCTCTACGAACGGCAGGCTAAGCTTTATCTGCGGCCTGCGCTCGGCAGTATTCCGCTTGAAACGCTAAAGGCTCATACGGTCCAGCGCCTTTATAACTCGCTCTCGCAGGAACACGACGGACAACTCGCCCTAAGTGCTAAAACCATCAAGAACATTCACGGCGTGCTGCACAAGGCGCTCCAGCAAGCGGTGCTTCTCAACTACATCCGCTACAATCCGACAACTGCGTGCGTTTTACCCAAAATTGTCAAAAAGGAGATCCATCCGCTGACCGATCAACAGACCGCTCAGCTTTTGAATCTCCTGAAAGGCAGCAAGTATGAAATTCCGCTCACCGTCGATCTCTTCACTGGTTTGCGCGAGGGTGAATTGCTCGGTCTGATGTGGGACTGTGTTGATTTTGAAAAGGGTACGATTCTCGTCAATAAACAGCTCCGTAGAAGCCAGCGAAAGGGTGGGACCTATTACTTCTCCCCACCGAAAAACAACAAGAGCCGCACCATCACACCCGCACCGTATGTGATGAAGCTGCTGCAAGCGCAGAAGGTGCAGCAGGCCAGGCAGCGGTTAATGGCAGGCCCGGCGTGGGAGGACAGCGGCTTGGTGTTCACCAATGAGTTTGGACGCTATGTCTCCTATCGCGCAATCTTCGACAGCTTCAAGCGTATCGTGAAGCGCATTGGCCTTCCCGACGCAAGGATACACGACCTTCGCCATACCTACGCCGTGAACTGCATCCGCGCCGGTGATGACATTAAGACCGTGCAAGAAAGTCTCGGTCACGCCACTGCGGCGTTTACATTGGATGTTTACGGACACGTTACGAAGCAGATGAAGCAGGACAGTGCTGCCCGTATGGAACAGTTTATTAAGAGTGTTTCGGGTGTCTGAGGGACAATAAGGCTAAAAATAAGGCTAAACAGCGTTTCAGGGCAGCAAAAAACCTTGAAGCCATTGAAGCTTCAAGGTTTTTCTCTGGTGCGCGGTATAGGACTCGAACCTATGACCCCATGCACGTCAAGCATGTGCTCTACCAGCTGAGCTAACCGCGCGAACCGAACAGTGATATACTACTACACCCGCTATGTTTTGTCAACACTTTTTTACAAGAATCCAGTTTTTCTCTTTCGCAGAGGGAGACTATTTACAGCATACGCTAAGCGGGCAGGAATGTAAAGAGGGGAAAATAACAGAAATTGTCCCGCCTTTTTCAGTCATTTTTCTGCGTGCGCCTTTCTTGTCATTTCCCCCTGTTTTCTATATAATGTCTCTATTATGTGTTGAGAGAATGAGGTGCTTTTTACGATGGGAACGATCGGTTTTGACAACGATAAATACCTTGCCATGCAGTCTGCACACATCCGCGAGCGCATCGGCCAGTTCGGCGGCAAGCTGTACCTCGAATTCGGCGGCAAGCTGTTTGACGATTTTCACGCTTCGCGTGTGCTGCCCGGCTTCCAGCCCGACAGCAAGATCCGCATGCTCCAGCAGCTGCGCGACGATGCGGAGATCGTCATCGCGGTCAACGCGAACGACATTGAAAAGAACAAGGTGCGCGGCGACCTCGGCATCACCTACGATGACGACTGCCTGCGCCTGATTGACGCGTTCCGCTCGCTGGGGCTTTATGTCGGCGGCGTGTGCATCACGCAGTACGCCGGCCAGAGCGCGGCGGACGCCTTCATCAAGCGGCTCAACACGCTGGGCGTGCGCAACTACCGCCACTACCCCATCGCCGGCTACCCCTCCGACGTTGCCCACATCGTCAGCGACGAGGGCTTCGGCCGCAACGAATATATCGAAACGACGCATTCGCTCATCGTCATCACCGCCCCCGGCCCCGGCAGCGGCAAGATGGCCACCTGCCTCTCCCAGCTCTACCATGAGCACAAGCACGGTGTGAGCGCGGGCTACGCAAAGTTTGAGACCTTCCCCATCTGGAATCTGCCGCTCAAGCACCCCGTGAACCTCGCCTACGAGGCCGCGACCGCGGACCTTGACGACGTGAACATGATCGACCCGTTCCACCTCGAGGCTTACGGCGAAACGACCGTCAACTACAACCGTGACGTGGAGATCTTCCCCGTTCTGCGCGCGATCTTCGAGCGCATCTCCGGCAAGTGCCCCTACCAGTCTCCCACGGACATGGGCGTCAACATGGCGGGCAACTGCATCATCAACGACGAAGTCTGCCGTCAGGCCTCGCGCATGGAGATCCTGCGCCGCTACTATGCCGCGCAGGTCGACGTGGCGCGCGGCGTGGCAGACGCCTGCCAGCTCAGAAAGCTCGAGCTTGTGATGCAGCAGGCAGACGTGACGCCCGAGCTCTGCCCCGCCATCGCCGCAGCCAACCAGAAGGCCGAGGAGACCGATGCGCCCGCAGGCGCAATGATGCTGCCCGACGGCCGCGTCATCACGGGCAAGACCTCTTCCCTGCTCGGCGCTTCGGCAGCGCTGCTGCTGAACGCGCTCAAGGCCATGGCCGGCATTCGCAGCGACCTTGACCTCATCTCCAATCAGGTCATCGAACCGATCTCCGCGCTCAAGATCCAGTCGCTCGGCCATCACAACCCGCGTCTGCACTCCGACGAGGTACTCATCGCGTTGGCAATCTCAGGGCTGACGAACCCGCTGGCAGACATGGCCCGTGATCAGCTCGGCAGCCTGCGCGGCTGCGACGCGCACTTCTCCGTCATCATCTCGGAGGAGGACATCAAGCTTTACAAGCGCCTCGGCATTCACGTCAGCTGCGAGCCGAAGTATGAGTCCAAGCGCCTGTACCACAAATAATTTCTAAGGATTCCCTACCATGCACAACAAAAACAATCTTCCCTACGCCGTCGTCTGCGGCGGCGCAAATATCGACATCGGCGCTCATTCCTTCGCTCCCCTGCGCGACCGGGATTCCAATCCCGGACGTGTCGAGCTGAGTCTCGGAGGCGTGGGGCGCAACATTGCACACAACATGCGCCTGCTCGGCGTGCCAACCTATCTTCTCACCGCCTTAGGCGGCGACTCACGCGCTTTGCAGATCGAGCAGAGCTGCCGAGAACTCGGCATCGACCTCTCGCACGCCCTGCGCGTGCCCGACGGGCGCACCTCGACCTACGTTTTCGTCGGCGACAGCGACGGCGATATGGCCATCGCCGTGTCCGACATGGAGATCTGCGAAAAGCTGACGCCGGACTATTTTGCCTCTCAGCTCGATCTTCTCAACGGCGCGGCTGCTGTGGTCATCGACGCAAATCTGCCGCGAGGATCCATCGCGTACCTGACCGAGCACTGCACCGCGCCCATTTTCATCGACCCCGTCTCCACCGTCAAGGCAGAAAAGCTCCGGGGGCTTCTTGCCCGCGTGCACACGCTCAAGCCCAACCGCATCGAGGCAGAGCTGCTCTCCGGTGTGCAGATCACGGACGGCGAGAGCCTGCGTCAGGCCGCGCAAGCACTGCTTGACCAAGGTGTCAAGCGCGTGTTCCTCTCCCTCGGCGGCGACGGTGTGCTCGCCGCACAGCGCGGCGAAGTGCATGCAGCGCCCATCTGCAAAGCGGAGATGCGCAACGCCACCGGCGCAGGCGACGCGATGATGGCGTCGCTTGTCTGGTCGTTCCTCTCCGGCAAGACGCTCGCGGAAAGCGCCGCCGCCGGCACGGCAGCCGCCGCCCTCGCGGTGGAGAGCGAAGAGACCATCAACCCCGCCATGAGCGCCGAAGCCGTGGAGCGGCGCATGGCGCGCTGATCTTCCGCCCCCTTATAAAGCAGCAAAAAAGAACCGTCCGATCGGACGGTTCTTTTTTCTTACTTTTCGATGAGATAGCTTCCGCTGTCCGTCGCCTCTCCCACAATGGGGACAAATTCGACATCGTAGGTCTTCATCGCCTCCGTGACGCTTTCAAGCTGCTCCGCCGTCACCTTTACATACACGCGGTCGAACGTCTCCGCAAGCTCGCTCATCACGATGCCAGACTTCTCTTCGCTGCCCGCAAGCACAATGTCTGCGTCTACGCTGACGGAGAGCTTTCCCTTGTAGCCCGCCTGCTCCAGCGCGGCATGGAGATCGTCCGAAAGCAGCATCAGCGCTTCCTGCTGTGTCATCGTGCGCTCGTCCGTCTTGATGCGGCTCAGCCGTCCCTCGCGCGGGTAGTGGAAATCGTCGAGCAGCAGCTCGTCAAAGCCCATCTGTGCGCATTCCGTGACGAGATCGGTCACATACTGCCGCGCCGCCTGCTTTTCGGGTGCGAGCCAGTGGGTGCTGTTCGTATCGTACCAGACGAATCCCGTCAGCTGGCAAACGGCGGCATCCGTCATGTGCTTGTAGGCATACAGGCTGTCGTGGAGCGTGCTGATGCGCCCGATCGTGTAATAGTCCGAGTCCACCAGACCCGCAATGGCGCTGCGCGAGGCGCTGCCGCCGCTCACCGCGCCGCAGTCGATCGCGCCGGGAACCTTGGACTCGTAATAGATCTTGCCGCTTGCGTCCTTGAGCTCGACAGCCACGGCGTTCACGTCCTTGTCAAGACCGTCCAGCGCCGTCTGCCACTCGCCGCCGAGCACCGAAGCGTCCAACTCGACCGCGTGGGTATCCTTGATGGCGGGCTTTTCCACGGTGATCTCAAGCTCGTCCTTCTTTCCGGCCTCGTCGTTGCCGCCGTCTATCGTATCGTCCTGCGGCGCTTTTTTGCCCCAGGGAAATTCAAAGCGGATGGAACCGTCCGCCTCATAAACCATATAGCGCTGCGCAAACAAAAAGCCGCATGCCAGCAGCAAAACGACCACCAGCAGCACCGCCAGCACACCTCTGCCGCGCCTGCGCCCGTGATAGCCGGCATAGCCCTTCGTTCCGCTCGTTTTTCTTGCCATTGTCCGCTTTCGCCTCCTTTTTTCCGTACCCCAATGTTACCTTCTGCAAAGCAAAAAATCAACAAAAACCTCTCGGTTTTTGTTGATTTCCCGCATTTTGTATGGCTTCAGCCCTGAATACCGTCGAGCAGCGCAACGCGGCGGGCATGGCGGCCGCCCTCAAACGCGGTGGAGAGGAAGGTCTCGACCATGACCGAAGCCAGCTTGGGGCCCGTGAAGCCCGCGCCGATGGCCATCATGTTGGCGTTGTTGTGCTGGCGGCAGAGCTGCGCTTCGAGCGCATCGGCACAGTGCGCGCAGCGGATGCCGTTCACCTTGTTCGCCGCGATGGAGATGCCGATACCGGTCGTGCAGACGACGATGCCGTACTCGCACTCCCCGCTTGCCACGGCACGCGCGGCAGCCTCGCCGAAGATGGGATAGTCGCAGCTCTCGGTGGAGTAGGTGCCGCAGTCCTTGACCTCGTGGCCCAGCCCCTCCAGCTGCTTTTTGATGTCTTCCTTCATGGCGTATCCGCCGTGGTCACAGCCCAATGCGATCTTCATAATGTTTCTCCTTTTATCGGTCAGATTTTGTGAAAAACCGGTTTTTTCTTTTCAAACGTACACACATAGCCGAGCCCGCAGCTCTTCAAAAGCTCCTGCGTTTCCCGCACGTGCGTGCCGACAAATTCCGGCGTGTGGGCGTCGGTGCCGATGGTGATGATCTCGCCGCCAAGCTCGCGGTAGAGCTTCAGCCACTTCCCGTCCGGCAGCGGCGTGTTGCCGCGGTTCACGTTGCACTCGATGCCGCAGCCGTTTTCGATGAGCGCGCGGAACACCTGCGCGACCTCATCTTCAAAGCCGTCGAAGCTCATGTGCATGCTGTGGTTCTCGTTCATGTAGCGCAGCGGCAGCGTCAGGTGCCCCAGCACGGAGAATTTGCCCCACTTTGCCGTTTGCAGCACAAGCGTGAGATAGTCGGCGATCTGTTCTCTCGCCTCCTGCTCGGTGCAGCCGGGCATGAAGTAGAGATCGTCCCAGTCGTACTTTTCCGAGAGCTGATGCTGCGAGCCGATGACAAAATCCAGCTCCTCAAGGCGTGCAAGCAGCTCGTCGGCGTAGGCAAAGTCGCGCATCGCCTCGCCGAGCTCGATGCCGCGGCGCACGACGATCTTCCCCTCCGCTATCCGGTCGGCGCGCGCAAAGGTCTCCGCACGCGCGGAAAAGTCATGCTCCCAGTGCGTATATTCTCGCGGGCGATAGAGGTCCACATGGTCGGTCAGGCACATCTCCCGAAGGCCCTGCGCGATGCCTGCGCGCACCATGTCCTCCACCGGCGTTTTCGAGTCGAACGAAAGCGCACAGTGGGTATGATAATCCGATAAATACATCTTTTACCCTTTACAGCTTGAACTTTCCGAAAAAGCCCTTGTGCTCTTCATAATTCTTCTCGCCGAGCAGCTCGCTGAACTTCCTGAGCGCTTCCTTCTGCTCGCGGTTGAGGTTGCGCGGCGTTTCGATGTTCACGGTGACATACTGGTCGCCGCGGCCGCGGCCGTTGAGACCGGGAATGCCCTTGCCCTTCAAGCGGAAGGTCGTGCCGCTCTGCGTCCCCTCGGGGATCGTGTACTTCACCTTGCCGTCGATCGTCGGGATCTCAAGCTCTCCGCCAAGCACCGCCTGCGTGAACGTGATGGGCGCCTCGCAGAGGACGCTCGTCCCCTCGCGGTGGAAGATCTCATGCGGCCGCACGGCAACAACGATCAGAAGGTCGCCCGCGGGGCCGCCGTTTTTGCCCGCGTTGCCCTGCGCGCGCAGGGAAATGGTCTGCCCGTTGTCGATGCCCGCAGGAATGCTGACCTTGATGGTCTTGCGGTGGCGGATCATGCCCTTGCCGCCGCACTTGGGGCAGGGCTGATGAATGATCTTACCCTTGCCGCCGCAGCGCTGGCAGGGAGCCGAGGTGGACATGAAGCCCAGCGGCGTCTGGCGGCGCTGCTGAACCACGCCGCTGCCGCGGCAATCCGGGCAAACCTCGGCGGTCGTGCCCTGGGCGCAGCCCGAACCGTGGCAGTCCGGGCACTGCTCGATGCGGTCGATGCTGACCTCCTTCTCGCAGCCGAAGGCCGCTTCCTCAAAGCTGATGGTAACGCTCGTGCGCAGGCTCTCGCCGCGCTGCGGCGCATTGGGGTTTGCCCGCGCGCCGCCGAAGCCCCCGCCGAAAAAGCTGCCAAAGATGTCGCCAAGGTCGCCGAAGTCGAACCCGCCCGCGCCGTAAGCGCCGCCACCGGCGCCTGCGCCGTAATTCGGGTCGACGCCCGCAAAGCCGAACTGGTCATAGCGCGCCTTCTTGTCTGGGTCGCTCAAAACCTCGTTCGCCTCGTTGATCTCCTTGAACTTCTCCTCGGCTTCCTTGTCGCCGGGGTTCATGTCGGGGTGATACTTGCGTGCGAGCTTTTTGTATGCTTTTTTGATCTCTTCTTCCGAAGCGCCCTTGGAAATACCCAGCACCTCGTAATAGTCTCTTTTATTTTCAGCCATAGACTACGCTCCTAAAAACGCCGCAATCGGGGGCAGTATAAACTGTCCCCGCTGCGTCGAATGGTTTTTCTTACTTCTTGTTGTTGTCGTCGTCATCCACGACCTTGTAGTCAGCATCGTAATACTGCTGACCGTTCGGGCCGGTCTGCGCGCCGCCGTTCTGGCCGCCCATGTCGGGGCCAGCCTGTGCGCCGCCCTGCGGATTGGCCTGCTGATAGAGCTTCTCGCTCATCTGGTAGAACATCTGCGTGAGCTCCTCGGTGGCAGCCTTGATGGCGTCGGTATCGTCGCCCTTGAGGACTTCCTTCAGCTTGTCGATACCACTCTGGACCTTGGCCTTCTCGTCCGCGGGGATCTTGTCGCCCACTTCGCCGAGGGTCTTCTCGCTCTGGTAGACCATCTGGTCGGCCTGGTTGCGCACTTCGACCTTCTCCTTGATCTTGGCGTCCTCGGCGGCATACTGCTCAGCTTCCTTGACGGCCTTCTCGATGTCTTCCTTGCTCATGTTGGAGGAAGAGGTGATGGTGATGTGCTGCTCAGTGCCGGTGCCGAGATCCTTCGCGCTGACGTTCACGATGCCGTTGGCGTCGATGTCGAACGTGACCTCGATCTGCGGGACACCACGGGGCGCCGGAGCGATGCCGGTCAACTGGAACTTGCCGAGGGTCTTGTTGTCGGCAGCCATCTCACGCTCGCCCTGCAGGACGTGGACCTCAACGGAGGTCTGGTTGTCAGCGGCAGTGGAGCAGACCTGGCTC
>ERZ827520.2372-NODE-2372-length-17698-cov-5.161934_pt1 | contig 17698 bp, 22 predicted proteins | sample MGYA00519581_ERZ827520 | MGnify/ENA primary metagenome ERZ827520 (study PRJEB31778, sample SAMEA3449339) | human gut metagenome | biome: human gut; feature: human-associated habitat; material: faeces | place: United Kingdom | collected 2010/2012 ...
TCAGCGAAGGTTCATCCTGCTCAACCGACTCCGGGGCGTCCGTACTTTCTTCGGGATTCGTTTCCTCTGTTTCGGCACTATCGGCATCGGTGTCTGTGGTAAGTGTTAAAGCTGCTGTATCGCTGTCTGAAATACTGTCCGTTCCTGTTTCGGGAACATGATTAGAAGAACAAGCACACATGTATAGCGAAAGAATAAGCGATAGCACTAAAATAATATATCGTTTCACAATGTCACTCCCTTTCCTGTACTTTGTACTTAATCAGATACAACTTCAAATGTCACATCCGCATCGCCGGTGTTTTTGAAGACTTCCACGCCAGAATCAATATGTCCCAAATGCTGCCGCTCAAATTGTTCTCCGTTCTGCTCATATAGGATTACCAAACTACCGCGCGGAGGCCAATAGGCAATATCGCCGATTTCATATCCATCCGAACGCAGGTTATCTGTGGGAAGGGCGTTTGCACCATAACGATAGCACATTTCTCTACCGTAAAGATCGCTCATGGATAATGTCATAGGTATCTGTTCTATCAATGCCCGTGTAGTAGCGTTGTCTTCGAGTGTAGCATACAGTTCTGTATTTCCCACGGTAATTTTAATCTGCATAGTTTCTTCTCCTTTTTCTGTATTCGTATCGGAATCTTCCGGATCAGATGCACCCGTATTGCTTTCTTTCAAAGCAATCGTAACATCAATTCTGCCTTCCAGTGCATCCAGCATTTCCTGCGGGCTTGTGATATGTCCAAGCGGCACAAGATTGCCTGTATTTGCAGAACTTTCTTCTCCGCTTACAAAAATCACAAAATTGCTGGCAGGCGTCCAGAATACGAGATCACCGTTTTTATATCCGGAAGTCACATCACTTTCGGAGTATTCCAGATTGAGTTGGTCGCCGCAAAAATCATTATCCGAATCATTTAAGGTAACTGTTAGGGGAAGCTGTGCAATCAGGATTTTTGCCGGAACTGAATTGTTCAGATAACCCTCCAGCACCGTATCTCCGATGGTCAGCGTTATCAGTGTCTGTCCATCTGTATTGGTTTGACTTTCGTTGTTATTATTCGATTCCGTTGGTATGTTACCGCTGTTGTCTCTATCAGATTCCGAAAGGTCTGTGGATGTTCCGCTTTGACCGCAGGCTGCAAGGGAAAATATTAGAGCTGCCGCTAAAGGTATTATAATAAATTTTTTCATGGTTTCTATTTTCCTTTCTTATTTCGCCATTCCAATATCCGAAAGCCATTTGGAAATATCTTCACTCATATTCTGTCGGCCTGTCCGAAGTGCAACGCCTTTCAAGACTTCAGCACCGTTCGCATGAGCTTTTACATTGTCTTCGCTTTCACCGATTCCGGCTCCAAGTGTTGTACAGAACGGAATCACTGTTTTCCCGGAAAAATCGTATTCTTCAAGAAATGACCGTATGACCTGCAACGGTGAATCCTGATAGGCTTTGGAAAGCTCGAACCGTTCCTCTAAGCCTTCTGTTATATTGATTTCACCGTTTTCTGTTACAAGAAGCATGTCAAACCCTCCGTTCGCTTTCCAATACTCTGCAGATTTGTCAAGCCCCATAACAAATAAAGATGTAGAAAGCGCATCGCATAATCGGCTTTCTTTTCCAACAATCGTAACAGATTTCAGACCGCTTTCTGCAGGTCTTCCGGTATGCGTATCGAGAATATGACTATACCTTTTTTCATCTTCGCCCTCAAAATACCGTTCATAGGCTCCGGAGGTTACGACACTTAAGTCTGATAAAGAGAGGATTCCGAGAGAATCCCCGTTATCCGGATGCTGCACGGAAATCTTAAAGTCGCTTCCGTCCGGCTTGGAACCGATTGCCTGAACATTTCCGCCCAAGCTGATGATCCCGGAGGTTACACCGTTTGCCTTTAAGTTATCGGTAATAAGATCGCAGGCATATCCTTTTGCAACAGCTCCAAAATCGATTTCCATTCCCGGCATAAGAGTCAAGGTGTTATCTATAAGTGAAACCTTGTCAAAGCCTACATACTGCATTTTTTGTGCAAGCAGTTCGTCGGATGGGATTTGATAACTTCGGGTAGTGAAGCCCCAAGCTGTTAAAACCGGATAAACGGTAATATCAAGCGCACCGTCTGTTCGCTTGCACATATCCAATACGAACTTCAGCAAATCTGCTGTTTCATCGGAAATTGTAATAGGATTACCGTCCGCATGATTGATTGCAAAGACTTCGCTGTTTGCGTCGGTAACTGACCACAAGGCTTCCATATCTTTTAGTTGCTGTTCGACGGTTTCCAACACATCCTGCGGCACATCGCCGTACACCGTAAGCGTGATATAGGTATTCATGGCAAAAAACTTTTATCTTTTCGTTCCGGCTCTTTAGCGGGAGCAGAAGAGCAGGCCGTAAGCGCCAACAGCATAGAAACGACACTCAGAAAAACAAATCCTGTTTTTTTCAACATAACGTTGCTCATTGTTTTTTCTTTTCCAAAATCATATAATCGAGCTGATCAAGTAACTGCTGCTTTTCATGAATCCCATCCAACAGCTCAAAACGCTGTTTCCGAAGCATACGGATTTGTTCTTCATTTGTCTTGCTGTCCTTCATTAGTTCCAAATACTTCTTTGTCTCTTTTACTGAAAACCCTGTATTCAAAAGGAATTGAATTAACCCTAACCATCTAAAGTCCTCATCTTCATAATAACCCGGATGACTTGAACCTGCACTTTGCAGTAATCCGTTTTTTCATATTGCTGCAATTCATCTATCGGAATATCGAATCTTTTGCTGGCTTCCTGCAATGTCATATCATCTTCTCCTTCAAAAAGTCCTTTTCTGATTACACATATATTATACTCAAGCCCTCTTTATATGTCCAATACTTATATAATATGCAAAACCATACATTTGGGGCATGCTTTCGAACATGGGAGCTGCCCTCTGGAACTTTCAACTATGCAGCCTTGGTGCTGTCGGGACTACAATTGCAACGGTCATCTCATGATAACCTCTATCATTTCTATGTGGGTATTCCGTATCGACGCGGCATATCTGTTTGCGGAAAGTTTAGGAATGGGCGCACTCGGTGTTATGGCTCGCCATGATTGGTGACTGGCTGTTTCGGGCGATCATTTTCAGCATTCGATGGCTTAGCGGAAAGTGGAAAACATATTGCGCTATATAAAAAGCAAGTGTAATCGGAAAGATTAACCCGATTACACTTGCTTTTTATGCTTTTCATAAATTCGCTATTGCATACTTTTGAAATGCTCCAAAAACCTGCCTGCTGCGCCAAAGTTCGGCTGAAACTTTTTCCATGCGAGAACAGAGGTCATAGATAGTTCCGGAAAAAGAGGTCTGAAAGTCAATTTGCTTCCCTCGAATAAATTAACGGCGCCTTCGATGGTAAGGGCGGAGGCTGCTCCGCTGTTTACCAGCATAGCGACATTTGTAATGATATTGTAGGTTGCAAAAATATCAAGGTCGGAAATCGAACCGTCCAGCCAGCTTTCCAATTCCTTTTGGATTGAAAGACGGTTTGTAGTGATAAGCGGCTCTGTCAATAAATCATCCTTTGTAATACACTCCTTTGAAGCCAACGGATGATCTGCACGTATCAGCAAGCCCCATTTTTCTTTTTCCTTCATACGGATATAATCAAATTTCGTAATATCGATGGGTTCAAGCAGTAATCCGAAATCAAGGAGTCCTTGTTCTAAGCGTTCTTTTACAAAGTCTGCGCTGTTCGTATAAAACTGATACTGTACTTTGGGATATTTTTTACGAAAGCTCTCCATCACGCCGGACAGTATCTGCGAAGCAATGAGTCCACCGCTGCCGATGGAGATAATGCCGCCAACTTCGTCCTGTTCTTCAAATTCATTTTCAATTTTATCCATCAGTGCAACCACTTCTTCAGCACGACGCCGAAGCATAACGCCTGCGTCGGTTAAAGACAGATGCCGTCCTCGGATAAACAGCTGCACACCGAGTTCCTCCTCAAGCTGTGCGAGTTGACGGCTAAGCGTCGGCTGTGTAACATGCAGAATATCTGCCGCCCGTGAAATGTTTTCTTCTCTTACTACTGTCAAGAAATACCGCAATACACGAAGTTCCATAAGCCACCCTCCCAATGAGATAGCTTGATTATAGCATAAATATGCCTGAATTGCAATATTTCGCAGAAGTATTTATTAAAGCTATACATTCGTGGAGATTGATGATACACAAAAAACAGGATCAGAGCATACGCTTTGATCCTGTCCAGCAGTTACATTTATTATCGTTTCAAAACGACTTTCCAAGCTCATAGGCCTGTTTTAAGTAATCCGTCCTTTACTGAAACAGCTTATTCAGCCAGTTCACACACATAGGTACCCACATGTCTACATTGGGGTATTGCGAATTCTCTATATCGCCGCCCGGTGCGTTGTTGCCAGCGGACATACCGTGCTGTCCTTCCTGAAAAACATGCACCTCAAACGGGATGTTGTTCTCGTACAACGCTTCTGCCATTACCAAAGGACTGTTGGCGGGAACCAGTCTGTCATAGCGGTTATGCCAAATGAACATTGGCGATGTGTGAGAGCCGACATAGTCTACAACATCCAATTCCGGCGTTTTGTCCCGTGCGATTTTTCCTAAAATGTCGGGAATATAAATATCCGGATTCTCTATGATCATCTCCGAATTATTCGCTGCGCCGTAACCGATTACTGCTGCATTCGGTTTAATGCTTTCGGCATCCGGAGCGCCGACACGTTTGCTTGATCATGTTTTCTCCTCCTTTTGACTGCGGTGTTTCGGCAATATTCAGCTGTTCGATTTGAATACTGCCGGTCATTCCGGCAATTTCCTCTATGCCGGTAAGGCAGACGCCTAAGCGATGCATTTCATCTCCGGCATAAAAATCCTCATATAGCATAAACACATCGTCCCAAGGTTCGTAGTAACTCAGTTCACCCTTCTTACCGTCATGATATGCTTCGTTTTCCGTCACATTCAATTTTTCCGAAGGATAAAACATCCATTGAGCGTCTCTGAAATTCGTGAGTTCCAAGGAAAGCGATAATTGAGCATATAATTCCTTTGCAGCGTTGGTGTCATACAAGCGAAAGGTTGCAGTGCGTTCTCCGCATGTGACTTTTATAACCATATCCGATAAAGTAAATCCATTCAGAGATTCGCCGGACGCCGGAGCAGTATCCTCTTTGACAATATCGCTGCTGTCTGCTCCCTGCGGCACAGATGACTCGCCGGAAGGTTGCCCGGTACAGGCTGAAAGCATAAAAATCAGCAAAACGGTCAAAAGCATCGCAACATTTCGCTTCATGACAGACGCCCCCTTATTTCAGCTTGCCGTAGTCTTCATCGCTGACCGGTTCCAGCCATTCATTGGAAGCGTCTGTTCCCGGAATTTCAAAGGCGAGATGGGAAAACCAGCTGTCCGGTGCAGCACCGTGCCAGTGCTTGACGCCTTCGGGAATCGTAATGATCGTACCCGGCGTCATTTCAACAGCATCCTTGCCCCATTCCTGATAATAGCCTCTGCCGCCGACACAGATCAGCACCTGTCCTCCGCCGCTTGCGGCGTGGTGAATGTGCCAGTTGTTGCGGCAGCCCGGCTCAAAGGTCACGTTGGCAATCGGGAATTCTTTGCCGGATACGGGCGCCAGATAACTTTGACCGACGAAGAATTTTGAATAAGCGTCATTTGGCTGCCCAATGGGAAACAGCATGGAATTTTCATGCGCTGTTTTTGCGTCTTCTGCTGTTGTTTCTTCTGCCCATACCTCTTTCGCCATGCGGAACGCCGCCCACGCTTTCGGCCATCCGGCATAGAAAGCCGCATGCGTCAAAATCTCCGCAATCTCGGTTTTGGTGATACCGTTCTTTTTTGCGCTCATCAGGTGGAATTGAAACGAGGAATCTACCAATCCCTGTGACATTAGGGAAACTACCGTTACCAGCGAACGGTCACGCAGGGAGAGCTTATCCTCTCTGCTCCATACCTCGCCAAACAACACATCGTCGTTAAGCTCTGCAAATTTCGGGGCAAATTCGCCGAGGGAATCCCTGCCCGCCGTCTGTTTTACTGCCATATCTGTGTCCTCCTTAATTCTTTTTTCCGCCGAATACAGGGAAAAAGCTGTATTCGCCGTAGTCTTTGATTCGCTCCATATTTTTCAGCAGATTCATGTCCTCATCGCTGATTACAAAATCCACGGCGGCATTCTCACTCATATGCGCAGGATTTGCCGTTTTCGGCAGCGGAATCGTGCCGAGCTGCAAGGTATAGCGGATGCACAACTGCGGGATGGTCACGCCATACTGTTTTGCCATCTCGCCAAGCGTTTCATGGTGCAGTATCTCACCGTGCGCTACGGGAGAATACGCTTCTACCAGCATTCCTTTGCTCTCGGAATATTCGATCAGTTCCAATGGCGTATTGCTGACATGAACAAGCAGCTGATTTGCCATTGGAGCAACCGTACACCCGGACAAAAGGTTATCGATATCTTTCTTTTCAAAATTGGAAACACCGATCGCACGAAGCTTTCCGGCTTTGTATGCTTCCTCTAAGGCACGCCACGCTTCACGGTTGCCGTCAATATAATCTCCGCCGCGGAAATCCGCCCAGGGCTGCGGACTGTGGATCAGCATCATGTCGATGTAGTCCAGTCCCATAGATTGCAAGGAACTGTCAATGGCTTTTACGGCTGCTTCATAGGATTTGACTTCGGCTGCCAGCTTGGTTGTGACGAACAATTCTGAACGAGGAACGCCGCAGGCGCGGATGCCTTCGCCTACACCCCTTTCATTTCCGTAGGCTTGCGCCGTATCGAAATGGCGATAACCAATCTCCACTGCGTCGCATACGGCTTTTGCTGCGTCCGCATCGTCAATAAACCATGTGCCCAGACCGAGTTTTGGAATTTGAACGCCGTTTGTCAGCGTATACATTTCTTCAAAAATCATAACTCTTTACCTCCATCATGATTCTGCGGGAAGGGACAGTACTGCCGTTACGCTTCCGCTTCCCAGAATATCTCTTAATTCCTGTTTGGTTACATCATTGATCTTTCCGAGCCTTGTGAAGTTCCATGAGTTGGTATCATAGTAGATCACGAATGAGCTGCCCTGATATAAAATCAAGTCTCCTGCGTCGGTGCTGATCTGCTCGTCGTTTCTCGGAAGGCTTTGCGGAAACGGGCCGACCTTTTCCATGCTGGCGTAATCGTTCATGTCAATTGTGATCGGACCGTCCTTCAGCAGTTCGATCAGAGCCTCCGTGGAGGAGTTCTCCACAAGGGTAGCGGTAAGCAGATGATCGCCGATTTGAATGTTCATCATAGTCTCTTTTTCATCCCTGTCTGTATTGGGTTGAGAATCCGGCTCTGTTGATTCGGATTCTGTATCGGATGCCGAGGGCGTTTTGGATTGTGTTCCGGATTCAGAGACTGTAGTAGAATCTGATCTGGGAATTTCTCCTTTGTCTCCGCTGCTGCAGGCAGTAACAGTAATTAAAATCATAAGCGACAACAAAATGCTAAATAACCGTTTCATTGTTCACGCCTCCTATCAAACAGACTTGCCCATTTCACAGGCCTTTTCTAAAGCCGGATGCCCTTTGATATCTCCCACAGCACTGACGCCGCCGCAGAAAAGGACGCCGGCGAGTTTCGCTTTCGGGAAGCAGTCGATCCATCCGGTAAGTCCTTTGATTGCACCGTCTGCTGTGGTATCTTCATCCTCCGTGGCAGTTGCCAGCAAATACACGTCACGGAAGGCATAGTCCGAATCGTACAGCGGATTGGCTCTGTCGAGCATGGTTTTCATCTGACCACACATTTCGTAATAGTAAATTGGGGTAGCGAATACCAGCACATCGGCTGTCCTCATCTTCTGCGCTATCGTGTCTGCATCATCGTGAATCACGCATCGATGCGGCTTCAAACAAGCAAGACAGCCTTTGCAGAATCCGATGGTCTTGTCATAAAGGCAAATCTTTTCCACCTGATTGCCCGCTTCCTTCGCTCCGCTGATGAACGCATCGGCAAGCGTTTCGGAATTGCCGCCCTTGCGGGGGCTTGTAGATATGACTAAGATATTTTTACTCATTCCTCATTTCTCCTTATAGAAAAGATTTTATAAACACAACTGCGCTGAACAGGATCAAAACCGTTCCGAACACTTTATTCATATGACGAAAGCTGTGATTTCCCGTTTTTCTTTTTATGAAAGCCACCGCCGCCGTCAGCGATCCCCACCAGATATATGTACCGATAAACACACCGGCTACAAGCTGTACACTGCTTACCAATCTTGCTCCGTCTGCAATCCCGAAATAGGAAAAAGCGAACAGAAAGGTCAGGATTGCCGCCGGATTCGTGATGCCCACTGCAAAAGAGGACAGAAACATTGGGATACTGCCGGTTACCTGCTTCTGCGGTTTTTCCACTTCCTTTTTTCGCAGGATCAGGCTGAGCCCCATCACAAAAATCAAAGTACCTCCGAGAATATTAATTATAGTCTGATACTTTAGTAAAAAGTCCGAAACAAGCGTCAGACCGAATGCGCCGACACAGGCATAGAAGCAATCGGCAACGGAGGAGCCAAGTCCTGTCAAAAGTCCGGCTTTTATGCCTGCGCTGTAAGTTCTCTGTACCGTCATCGCCCCGACAGCGCCCACCGGCATACCGAAAAGGAGTCCGATCAGAATTCCTTTCAGCAAATAGCTTCCCATTCCGTCACCGTCCTTTTTTGGGGTAAGGGAATGACTGTGCCGCCATCCCCTTACCGGAAAACCTTATGCACAGCAGCACTGCTTTCTTGTGAGTATCTCGCCCTTGGCGTCGGGGATATCCATGATGATTTCGCCGACCTCCGGCACATAGATGTGACCGGAAAGTGGGTTTTTAATGCTGACAATCGGAGCGGTCAAGGCTGCTTCCACTTCGGAGCGTTCAAAGCTCAGATCGGTGTCGATCATTTCACAGTTGATCAGCTTCAGGTTTTTGCAGTAGCAAAGGGGCTGTGTGCCAATGATCTTGCAGTTTTCAAAGGTGATATTCTCACTGTACCATGCCAGATATTCGCCCTTTACAACGCTGTTTCTGACCGTGATGTTTTTTGCATGCCAGAAAGCGTCCTTTGTGTCAAAGGTGCAGTCCTCAAATACCGAATCGGCGATGTACTGGAAGGAATATTTGCCCTTCATGCGCACATTCCGAAAATGCAGATGATCGGAGCGCATCATAAAATATTCGCTTTCAACGGTGCAGTCCTCCATATCAATCCCTTGAACCAACCATCCAAATTCCGGTGAAATAATATCGCATCCACGCATTCTGACATTTCCGCATTCACGCAGTGCTTTGATTCCGTGCAGCTTGGTATCGCTGATTTGAATATTGTGCGAATACCACAGTGCCGCACGGCAAAGCTCGGTCATTTCCGATTCGGCAATTTTCAGCCCATCGTCATGCCAGAAGGGATAGCGGAGATTGAAAAAGCAATTAAGAGCCGTAATCTCTTTGCCTTCCTTAAAGGCGCTTTCGCCGTCTGCCGGGCCGTCAAAATTGCAGTTTTTCACTACAATATCCTGCTGCCCGTATAAGGCTCTTTCTTCATCAAAGGTTTTACCTGTAATCATAGTCATATATCATTTCCCTCCGTTCTACGCTATGCTTTCATTTTTTGGTCTTTTTCAAGCTTGTAAACCAAATAGTCAAGACAGTCAATCTGCTTTTGGTCTTTATGAAGGTCATCCAGCAGGGAGCGTCTGTGCGTTGCCAGCAACTTCAGCCCCTCCGCTACTTTTTCTTCCCGCAGATCTTCTACGAAGGTCTGAATGGTATCTTCATCACAGCCCGCATCTTTTAAATTCTGAATGATGGCATTTTCGTTGTTCATATTGGCATCTCTTTTCTCTTGGATAAATCAGTCTACACTATTGATTAGAACCATCTTTGTATCCCAACCTTCCAATACCGGATTGTTCTCAACAGCCGCTCTGAATTCTTCGGTATAGGCAAAGTAACCAACCTTCGTGTATTCGCCGGTAACCTCAGCGTCTCCGAAGAAAAGAACAATACGGTTCGGCGCTGAGTAGTAAACTTCTCCTGCCTTTTCTGAGGTTACGGTTTCAGGATTGGATGGAATCTCATATCTTGAAGGAACGTCGTAATACTGCATGACTTCCCAGTTATCGTAATCGTCATAGTGATAAATAGGAAGTCTCCAATTGGCTGTCCCCACATGGCGTGCGATCGCTGCCGCTGTATCGTTGTCGTACAGATGCAGGATAAACGGAGCGCCGTCATCCCCGAAGCAAACCTCAAGCTCGGTCGTTCTATTGGAATTTTCACTGGAATTGGTATCTCCGCCTGTTTCGCTGTTTGGTCTGCTGTCCTGATTTTGCGAGTTGTAGTTTTCTGATCCCTGAGAACTGTTACCGCTTTGACTCCGATCCGTATTGGAATCACTGCATCCGGTAAATGTAAGCGTAAGTGCGAGAAATAAAGCAAGTATGAAAGAAATCTTTTTCATAATCTATTCCTTTCCTGCGCCGCACATTGCAGCGCAAATCAAATTTTCTAAGATGTTTCGGAGCTTCTGTCTTTATTATACTCTGTTCGCTCATATATAGCAAATACTTATGTTAAATACATATCCATAACCAATGAGTATAGAAGGCTTTATCTATTCGCTAATCAATATTGTCGGATTGGTCTTCTTTATTTTGCTTGCTGCAAAATAGGCAAAGCCGGTAAAGAGCAGGATCACAACGCCTGCCGGGAGAAGAACGCTTCCGACCGATGGAGCGGAGGCGAAATTGCTGATTCCCGCCAGCTTCATGACTGCCGACACCAGCGGATCGGTAAAAAGAGAAGCAAGAACCGTCCCTATCACAGAGCCGATCATCGCAACCATTCCAAAGCGAAGAGCAAAAGTTAGTCTCAGCTCTCTTGACCCAAAACCGACCGCTTTATAGATTCCTAAATTCTTCTGTTCCGCTGATAGGATTTTACTGCCGGTCATTACGGTTACAATTAAAATAAAGACGATTACCATGTCGTACATAAACACGATCAGCAGGCGCATAGCAGATATGATTCCGAACAGCCCCGGCCATGTGTTTTCATGCACATGCACATCGCCGCCGTAGGTTTCTTCCAGCGCCTCTGTAATCGCCGCTTTCTGTGAGGCGTCTGCAAGGAAATAATGCCAGCACCAAATGTGCGGATTATCCCGTCCGATTTTTAAGTATCCCTCACGGCTCATGCCGATATTATCGCCCATGTCGTTCGCACAGGAATAGATACCGGATACGGTATATTCGCTGCTGCCGCTTTCACCCCGAACCGTGACCGTATCGCCGATGGAAACGCCGAAGCTTGCCGCCACAAACTCAGTCAATACGATTTCGTTATCCGAAGTGCAGGCTTTCCCCTCTAAAATATGAAAGCGTTCCGGCTCCGAAATCACATTCGCCGTATAGTCCACGCCGTTGACCGCCACGCCCGGCATAGCCAACAGGTAGGTGTCGGTAATATCCGTATAGGAACGAACCATGTTCTCCGCTTCCTCTGCGGTTAAATCGCCGAATACCTGTACGCCGATGTCATGATCTGCCGGGTTAAAGGCATCCATCATTCCTTTGCCGTCTGCACCCAGCCATGCATTCATCCGCCCCACAAGAGAGGCAAAAAACACTAAAACGACTGCCACGGTCAGCGCACCGATGTAACGGCGTTTTCCCGTCGCAAGCTGACGGAACGCAAGTCTTAATGGAATGCCTTTTCCAAAAGCGGAGACAGATTTCTGAGGATTGAACCGCACTGCTTCTGTTTCACCCCGAATGGCTTTCATCGGCGCGATCCTGCCGATCTTTCGTGTCCGCAGGAGGATGAAGTCTGCCAAGAGAAGCAATATTGCCATGAAAGACAAGGCAATCCAAGCCCAAGGCAAAGCGGTCGGAATCCGAATACCGGTGGTGGTCAGCGTCATACTGCTTACTAACCGACTCAAAGGTATGGAGAGCAGCACGCCGCACACCATTCCGGCGATCATTCCGATGAGATACTGCCAAAGCTGAATCAGCCGCAGCTTGCGTGAGGTAAAGCCGACCGTTTTCAAAATCCCCATATTGACCGTATCCGCTTCAATGGCGCTGCTGATGCTGTGGCTGAGCACGATCAACACGACAAACAGAAGAACAGCGACAAATGCGATCAGCAGTCCGCTGAAAGCGTTCTGCAGAATGAGCATAAAGCCCGCAATGGCGTCGTTGCTGTGTGCAAACTCGGTATACTCCGCAAGGGCTGTATTTTCATTGATAACACGGTTTCGTTCTGAAACGGTCATCGTGTTGTCAGACGAAAAAATATGAAGCATTGCGCCATTCCGAGCTAACGCATCAATACCTGCATTTTGCAGAATCGAGAGAATTTCTGCACGGTCGTTCTCGCAAATGAGAAAGCCTTTCATCCCAATCATGGAGCTTCCCATAAACGGATCTTCGTAAAAGCCCTTTACAGCAAACACCTTGTTTTTTCCGGCTCTCGCAATGGGAAAGGTGATCTCATCGCCGATCTGTATACCGAACATGGAAACCATAGATGGTGATACATAGACCTCTCCCGGCTGAATTTGATCGAGAGCGGCGGCATAGCCAGATAAATCGTCCGTAAAAAAGCGGTAGCGGTTTTCTTCCGAAGCAAATGTGATCAGTTGCCCCTCGCTGTCAGATTCCTGCTCGTTTGCGGTGTAATTGGAGAAAATAACCGTCTGTGTCTCGATTCGGTCAACCGCTTCAAGCGATTCGATTTCTCCGATCAACTGTTCCGTATCAGGAACGCCCGAAACCCAAGCGGTCAGTTCGCCAAAACCGGCTCTCTGCATTTCGTTTCGGATATATGCACCTGAATTTGTCCATACGGACAGCACCGTCCCAAGAGAAGCCGCCACCAACAGCATGAGGATAAAAATGCCCGTCAGTCCGCCTTTGTGTTTTTTCAGATTTGCTTTTAACAGCGTTCTGTATTCCATAGCAAGCCCTCCTTACCACTGCAAAGAAGTAAGCCATTCATTGACTTTAGACTCTCTCTTTTGCAGTTCTTCTGCCTGAAAGGCGGGCAGCTCTAACTCATCTAAAATGTTTCCGTCCTCCAGATACAGAATGCGATTTCCGCGGACAGCCGCCCGAATGTCATGAGTAACCATCAGAATGCTTTGTCCGTTTTCGTGTAAACCGCTCAGCAGATTCAGCACTTCTTCACTGTTTGACTTGTTCAGCGCACCGGTCGGTTCATCGGCAAACAGGATTTCAGGACAGTTCATCATGGCTCTTGCAATCGCAGCCCGCTGTGCTTCACCTCCGGACACCTGCGAAGGCAACCGATCTTTCGCTTCCTCTGCGTGCATCTGACAGAGAAGCTTTTCTGCACGCTCCTGTACGGCTTTCAGATCCTGTGTTTTGCTGACATAGCCTGCCACGGCAACATTTTCAAAGAGGGTAAGATTGCTCACAAGATGTGTCTGCTGAAAGACAAATCCGAACCGTTTTGCCCGAAGCTCCGCCATTTTCTTTTCGTTAAAGCGGCTGATCTCCACTCCGTCAAATATGACCTTTCCGCCGGTAATGCTGTCCATACCGCTTAAAGCGTATAATAAGGTGGATTTTCCCGCTCCGGACGAACCCATAATCACCGTAAAATCACCTTTATAAATATCGACTGTGACGGATTTCAGTATTTGAGCTTCTTTGCCGCCCTGCGTAAAAGACTTGCAAAGGTTTTTAGCTTGCAGCACTATATTTTTCATCCCACCACCTCCATTCGTTCTATCTCTTTAATAATCAGATTCTTTTTCCCGGTCTGTGTATTCGGAAGAATTTCATTCACAAACTTCACATAGAACTGCACATAGCAGAGATTCTTTTCCATAAGTATCCCTTTCATCTGCGTTAGTATCTCAGCACGAATGGCGTCCTTTGACGCTGTTTTGGTAATTTCTGCAAGCATTTCAAAAGCATCCGGACTAATCTGTCGGAACTGATAATCACGAAGCCCCTCGATGCAAATGCCTTCTACTGCAAGCGGATGGAGAAACTCCCTATGACCGTTTCCGTCCTCAAACCACAAAATATCTTCGTTTCTTCCCAGCAGCCCCATAGCGCTGGTAAACGGACACCTGCTGCTTGCATCCGGCTCTTTGAGCGTAAGGCTGTCGGACAGACGGTAGCGGATCAGCGGCTGTGCAAGATTGTAAAGAGAGGTCAGGTACATATTGCCGTCTTCGACCTCAATGACATTCATATCGTCAAACAAAATCATCCCGTCTGTCGGATTTTCTTCCACGCCAAGTGCAAGAGATTCGCTTGCGCCGTAAAAATTGATGACCTCCGCCTGAAAGGTTTGTACTAAATAATGCCGCAGACTTGCTCCGAGCGCTTCGCCGCAGGAAATCACACGGAAGATATTTAACCGAATCTCTCCGCGTTCTACCAGTTCACCGAGAATTTTAATTGCAGAAGGATAGCCGATGATCATATTGGGTTTGAACTCCCTGATTTGGCTAATCCACTCGGTAAGCGGCGTTTTAATATCCAGATACAACTGTTTGGCGTGAACACCGTCAATGCCGTCGCCCACTGCCATCGCTCCGCCGTAACGCCCGTCTGTCGCCGCAATATAGACAATGCGCGGACCTTTGACAAGCAGCTTTAATATTTGCGGCATGGACATATGCCAAAGCGCCGCACGGATAATCCCCAACAGCATACTGTTCCATGCCGCCTCATCGTAGACAAAGTATCCCGGCTTTCCGGTACTGCCGGAGGAATGCACGATATGATATTTATCCTTATACGGTCGGCGGTCGGCTTTTTCTTCTGCATCGAAGCGGCGAAGTTCTTCTTGCTTTAAATCCGGGACTGTGACAAGCTCGTCAAAATGTTCCAGTAATGTTTTCTTATCCATCGTGGGAAATGCCGAGAGCGGGCAGGTGTCGATATTTTCTGCGGTAATTCCGTTCTTTTCAAAGGTCTTGCGGTAAAAAGCGGAATGTTGATAGGAGAACCGCAGCAGGCTTCGCAGTTTTTCTTCCTGTAAAGCGGCGATTTGCTCCCTCGTTTTCTTTGTATTCTGTTTTAGTCGATATAGCTCGCAAAGCAGCTTTAAGTATTCCACATGGTTCACCCCGCTTCGACTTGAAAGGTGTATTGCTTGTCGTAGTTTTCCCGATGATAGTAATGCACTTCACCTGTGCTTTGATTGAACACAATGCTCCATTCAGTCGATTCAAACTCTCCGAAGTTCTTTTTGCTCACACTGCCGAGAGCGTCACGCACATCATCCGTGCTCATGGTTTGATGGTCGGTCAGTGCTTTTGTTAAAATATCGTACCGTTCATGGGACTGTGCTGTTCCGATGCCGTTTTTCTCGCCATCGGCAAGATAGAAGTTGGTGACAACCGGCGTTTCGGTAACGATCATTTCGTCGTTCACATACTCGACAACCACGCTTTTTCCGTTGCGGTCGGCAAGTGTTATGTGCATCATGTACCCCATAGAGGCGTGCATATCGTACTGCTGCAATCGTTCAACTGCTTCGCCTACATATGCCGCCTTATCGAGCAGCAGGCGAATTGCCGTTGTCGTTGTGATATCCGGTTTATCTGTATTTTGATTGATCGTCGCATTGTCCTGAATCATATTGACCGAGACGGCAAGACCTTTTTCATTCATGCCGTCCAGCGGAGCATACAGACAGATGATAGCCTGTGCCTGATCTGAAAGGTCGGATAGCTTCATCCCGCTCATATTGATAAAGTCTGTGTTGACTGTGGATATAGAGGCATAGCCGCTTTCCGGCTTGCTTTGTACGATCATGGCGTTGCAGGTATTCCAGTCGAAGTTTCTGCCAAAAAGGGCGCTGCCATTCTCATCCATTACCGATATCGTACTGCACCCGAACGGCATTCCGTCAAAAGAAAGTCCGTTTGCCCCTGAGAACAGGTTTTGAGAAAGAAACGCAACAACCGCTGCATCGGAGGAAGCGCCGCCTTGTGCAAGAAATTCATTGAACATGGAGTTTCCTTCATATTTTACGGCGGACAGACCGCTTTCCAATTCGGTAACCGTTGTATTCGGCGTCATAACGGTTGTATTGTTTTCTGTTTCATTGCTCTGTGTCCTCTCGGTATCCTTACTGACAGGCGGCTCTGCATTTTTACCGCAGCCCGCTGCCAAAATTACAACAACGGCAAGTATACAAAATAAAACGATCGTTTTTTTCATCCTTCCAAAGAGCCTCCTTGCTTTCGTCCATTTTACAATTATAGTATAGCAACCGCATCGTAAAATAGCAAATACTTATATCAAATACTTATCTATGCTTGACAGTTATGGATAGATTGTGGTATATTATAGCTGATAACAGGAGGTGCTTTTCATGGAATTTAGAGTTTTACAATATTTTCTTGCAGTAGCCAGAGAGCAGAGTGTTTCCGGCGCAGCAGAATATCTGCATCTTTCACAGCCAACGCTCTCACGTCAGTTAAAGGATTTGGAAGAAGAACTCGGTAAACAGCTTTTTATTCGGGGCAATCGTAAAATAACACTGACAGACGAAGGAATGACGCTCCGAAAAAGAGCGGAAGAAATCGTACAATTAGTAAAAAATACCGAAGATGAAATCATGCTTTCGGACGACAGCTTGTCAGGCAATATTTACATCGGTGCAGGCGAAACCGATGCTGTGCACATTCTTGCAAAGGCGGCAAATCAACTTCAAGCAAGCTATCCAAAAATCTGTTTCCATATTTCAAGCGGTGACGCCACCGATGTCATAGAGCAGTTAGACAAAGGGCTTCTTGATTTCGGCGTGTTATTTGAACCTACCGATTTATCAGAGTACAATCATCTGCGGATTCCCGCAAAAGACGAATGGGGAGTTCTAATGCGGCGGGATGCGCTACTATCAGAAAAAAGCATGATTACCCCGGAAGACTTGTGGGATAAACCATTGATTGTTTCCCGGCAAGCAGTCAATAAGAGCCGGGGACTGTTTGAATGGCTGGGTAAAGAGCCTGACGAACTAAATATCGTTGCTACCTATAATCTTCTTTTCAACGGCTCACTGATGGTGGAGGAAGGTATGGGATATGCGCTTTGTCTGAATCATATTATCAATCCTACCGGCGAGAGTAATTTATGTTTCAGACCGCTGTCTCCAAAGCTTGAAACCGGACTGAATGTCGTATGGAAAAAATATCAGATGCTCAGTAAGCCGGCAGAAAAGTTCCTTGAAAAATTGCAGGAACTTATAAAAATATAAACTTACTCTGTTTCTCTCTGCTATAATCTGTTTTCAGGTGGGAGGTTCACTTTCTCCTTCCATGATGATAGGTACCACCTTTCACCAAAAGGGCATAGTTGCCTCTTGGTCTCCAACCTTTTTGCCGGTTTCCCGCTTGAATTTTTCAGCAAGATAGGCCCTTCTCTTCCCAATGTAAGCTGCAACAACTGTGACCGTGATCGGCTCAGACAAATGTGTCCCTATATATTGAATACAGGCATATATCTCATCAGAAATGCGGCAGTTTGGATTGTGAAGTGACCCCAAAAAGTTAGACAAGAAATTGAAATAAAATTTGTTCAAGCAGCAGAAAGGGCTAGTTGTCTGTGAAGAGCAG
>ERZ827520.2376-NODE-2376-length-17681-cov-4.919721_pt1 | contig 17681 bp, 6 predicted proteins | sample MGYA00519581_ERZ827520 | MGnify/ENA primary metagenome ERZ827520 (study PRJEB31778, sample SAMEA3449339) | human gut metagenome | biome: human gut; feature: human-associated habitat; material: faeces | place: United Kingdom | collected 2010/2012 ...
GAAAGCAGAAGCTCGGCGCGTGGTTTTACGATCTCGTGCAGGGCGAAGTGAACCGTATCTTGGGGGTATAACATGCGAAAAAAGAAACAGAGAAGCGAGCGGGTGATCGTAGGGTACGACTACTCCACCCGCGAGATGCGCGAGGAGACGGCGGACGCGCTGTTCCGGCGCGCCAAAAACGCCCGCACCGCCGTGGAGATCGAGTGGGAGAAGTGCAACGACTACTACAACGGCATCCACGACGCGACGAAGGAGATGGTCGAGTACTGCCGGGCGAACGATGTTCCGTGGATCCCGGCGAACATGCCGGATCCGTACATCCTCGTGGAGACGCAGATCAACCCAAACGTGCCGGAGCCGGAGTTCCGCGGGCGCGACGACGATCTCGACAGCGCCAAGGCGAAGCAGCGCGAGTTTGCCGTGCGCTACATCATCGAGAACAACCGGCTCTCCGATATGAATACGCGCAACGAGCGCCGGCTTCTCAAGCTCGGCGATGCGTTCTGGAAGGCGTACTGGGACCGGGATATGCGCTGCGGCGTGAACGAGGGCGACATCCGCATCCGGGACATACCGACGGAGGCCATCTTCCCCGACCCCGCCATCCGCGACGGCGGCTTGCAGGACGGGCAGTATGTGGACTATGTGTACACGATGCACAAGGTGAAGTTCTGCCAGGTGTTCCGCCGCGAGCTGGAGGAGCTGGGACTGACGGCGGACGACATTCTCACCGAGGACTACGTTTCCCGCACCGGCGTATTCGATCTCACGACGGCCATCAACGATCTGGACGACACGGTGCAGGTGCTCGAGCACTGGTTCCGGCAGCCGTGCGACACGGAGGAGGACGGCGAGAGAGTGCCCGCCGGAGCGGTGGCGTGCTCGATCCTCGCGGGAGGGCGCGAGCTGCGGTACATCCCGAACTACTGGAAGCGCACATGCAAGCAGAACAGTCTCTTCCCGTTCGTGCATTACTGGCGCATTCAGGATGAGAACTGCTTCTGGAACAAGAGCGAGCTCATGCCGATACTCGAGCTTGTGGACGCGGCCGACCGGAAGCTCGCTATGAGCATTCTGAACGACACGTTTCTCGCGAACGACATCATCCTCGTGGAGGACAGCGCGCTTGCCGACGGCGAGGAGTTCACCAACGAGCCGGGCGCGGTGATCCATCTCAAGCAGAACCGCATGGGCGGCGTGCAGCGGCTCGGCGGACTGCAGAGCATAGCGAACGGCGCGATGGGCGTGGAGTTCTTCAAGAACCAGATCGAGCGCGCCAGCCGAAACTACGACATCAATCAAGGCAGGGAAACGACCAAGGTTACGACGGCGACCGGCCTTGCCATGATGCGGCAGGACGCGCAGAGCCAGGCGGACATCAAGGGCGCGGACCGCGACGCCGGGTTCGAGCGGCTGTATGAGCTGCTCGACTGGCTGGCGCTCGAGTTCTTCGACGACGATAGGATGCTGTTCATCGGCGCGGACGAGATGAAGGACCGCGCGCCGCAGGCAATGTCGTTCAATGCCGACAGCTTCACGGCGGTCATGCCGAAGGTGCTGGACGGGGCCGGAAACGTTGTGCGCGAGGAGTGGCAGTACTTCCCGCGCGTGGACGTGACGATCACGGCGGGCGACAGCATCGCCCACGGCAAGGCGCAGACGCTGCAGGCGCTGCAGGCGCTCACGCAGAGCCAGATCACGGCGGAGAACTGGAAGCTGTTTGCCGCGCAGCTTGAGCTCATCGATCTGCCGGGCAAGCAGGAGATCATCAACGAATGGCAGCAGAGGTTCGCCGTACCGGCTATGCCGGAATCCGCCGGAGGCGGCGGAGCGGGAGCGCTCGGCGAGGCAGCCGCCGGCGGAGCGATACCGGGGGCGCAGACGCTGCCGCTGCTGGGAGGTGCGCCGACAGCATGAAGTGTCCGAAATGCGGCATTGAGATGACGAAAAAGAACGCGGCGGAATGGGAGTGCCGCAACCCGAAGTGCGTTCGGTATCAGGGAGGAAAGAAGAAGGATGGCTAACTTTTGGGATTGGGTGAACAAGCAGGCCAATAAGCAGCCAGCGACCGGGGACGAGCTGCTGTACGCCGATGCGCTGAAAAACCAGGAGGCGAGAAACGCTGCGAATAACCAGTACGCCGCGGCTGCCGCAGCGGCGAAAAGCGGGAGCGCAAACAGCTCGTCTCTGCAGGGGACCATCGATCCCGACCGGACAGGCGCGGCGGCGCCGCCGCGAAAAGGGCTCTATGACCAGACGGGCATGAACGCGACGGCGGCGAATGCGGCAAGCGGAGCGATAACCGGCGCTATGGCCGGAGCGGGACGCCTGCCGAAGCCGGACGGAGCGCAGCAGCCGACCACGACGCCGACGCAGCCGGGTACGTCCGGCGGCAAGGTGACGTACATCGACCCCAACGGCGACGCGCAGAAGGGCACGACGGAAGGAACGCCGGAGGAAACGCCGGGAGAGCCGCAGCGGACGTATCTGGACGAGCTGCGCGATCAGTACCAGAAGATGTACGACGACGCGGTGAAGGCCAACAACGACGCGGCGAAGGCCGCCGCCGAGCGGGCTCTCGCGCAGGCGGAGAAGGGCGTCGGCGAGCTCGGAGACCAGTACGGCAGTCTCAACAAGCAGCTCTACCGGGATTACATGGAATCGCTGCGCGTGCTGCCGCAGGAGATGGCCGCACGGGGCTACAGCGGCGGCATGAGCGAATCGGCCCGGCTGGGACTGGATACGGCCTACGGCGAGCGGCTGAACGAGAACGAGGCCGCGCGTATCGCCGCCATTATGCAGCTGCGGCAGCAGGGCGCGGACGCCGAGTATCAGGCAAACGCCGCGCGGGATCAGGCGAACGCGCAGGCGCAGCAGAATCTCTACGCGAACATGATGAATCTCATTCTTCAGCAGCAGCAGGACGCCGCGACGAAGGCACAGAACATGGCGCAGTACGGCGACTTCTCCGGTTATCTCGGGCTCGGTTACACGCAGAGCGAGATCGACCAGATGCAGAAGGCGTGGATCGCGGCGAATCCGGAGCTTGCGAAGGCGCTGGGGTATGTCAAGACGCCGGAGCCGGTGTACAGCTCTTACAGCGGCGGCGGCGGGAAAAACAACACACCGAGCGCTGAGCAGCAGGCGAACGGGAGAGATCTTCTGAGCGAAGCGATACAGCTGAAAAATGGCGGGACACCGTACAGCCAGATCGCCAAGGCACTCGACGAGGAAGCTGCCGCGGGAACGATCACGACGGCACAGGCGGAGGCGGCAAAGCGAGCGGCGATAAGCAGCGGGCTGGACAACGCCTATGCGTCGATGAAGAAAAACACAACGCAAAAGGCCCCCGTCTCCGGAGGGAGACTGATCACTGAGGGCGACTTTTACAGCCAAATTCTCGGAGGTAGAAAATGAGCCTTACGGAAAGAATCTACGGAAAAGAGACAGCCGGAAAACCGGCTGTCTCTTCGGACACTCAGAAGAACCTGTATACTGCGGCGGCGAATAAAAAGCCGTCGCTCGCAAACCGCATTGCGCAGAACGGCGGGCAGCCGACGCTCTACGCTGACGCCGCAGCAAAGCAGAAGCCTTCGCTTGCAGGCCGCATCGAGGCCAACGGCGGGACACCATACGCCGACGCGGCGGCGCAGATGAAGAGCGGGAATGCGGCGAAGGGCACGAGCGTCGTTTTCAACAGCGTGTACGGAAAGGCGGATGACCGGGCGAGCTCGGCCGGCTCCGGGAAGTATGCCGATATTCTCAAAGCGAGCGACTATACCGAGCTTTCCAAAAGCGGCGAGAGCAAGAGGAAGCTCTTCGGCGACGCCCGGTATGACTACATCAACAACATCGGGAACTTCCGCGCGCAGTCCGACGTGCAGCAGGCGCAGGGACGCGGGCAGGACTATGGGAAATACGCCTTCATGACCGATGATGAGATCGGCGTATACAACTACCTCTACGCCACGCAGGGCAAGAAGGCGGCAAATGCCTATCTGAGCGATCTTGAGCCGGAGCTGGATAAGCAGTGGTACACCGGCACAAACCGGGCGACGACGGAGGCGCTCGGAAAGAACGCGGCGACGCGGACGCTGGCAAGCGCCATGACCGTTGCGGCGCAGCCTACCCGGACGATCACGAGCATGATCGCCATGGCGGATGATGCGGTGCGCACGGCGAAGGGGCAGGAGATCAACCCCTATTCCAAGTGGCGGCAGGCGAGCAATATCACGCAGGAGCTCCGCGCCGACACATCGCAGCATATCGAGGAAGCAAATCCGGGGATGGGCGGCAAGGTCGGGAGCTTCGTATACAACACGGCGATGAGCGCCGCGGACAGCGCGATGAACGCGCTTGTCGCCAAGGGAATCGGCGAGGCCGTGGGGCTTACCGGCGACACGCTGATGAAGGCGACGAACATTCTCGGCTCGGCGCTGATGAGCTCGGAGGTGGCTTCCCTGTCCATCGCCGAGAGCAAGGAAAAGGGATACTCCAACGCCGGAGCGCTCGCGCTCGGTCTGACGCGCGGCGCGATCGAGTACGCCTCAGAAGCGGTCGGCGGCGAATGGGTCATCCGAAAGATCAAGGCAAATCCGCTGAGCTTTGTGAAGAGCATGGCGCTCACGATGATCCCTGAGGGCATGGAGGAGGTCATGTCGGACGCGGCGAACGGCGTGGTAAACCTTGCGATCGACGCGGCGTTCGGCACGGAAGAGAGCGGGATCCCGAAGATGCTCGAATACTACCGGACCAGCGGCACGGATTGGCAGAAGAAGCACGCGGAGCTTGCGACCGTGCTTGCCGTTCTCGGACAGGAGGGGCTTTCGTTCCTCGGCGGCGCGCTGGCAACACTGGGGTCGAGCGGCGTGCAGTACAGCACGAACCGCGCGAACATCAACCAGACAGCCGAGCGGCTGGACACCACGCCGAAGAACGTTGTGCAGATGATGCAGGACGCGCAGACGGAAAACCCCGGCGTTTTATACGCACTGGCCGAGCTGACCGACGCGGAGAACGCCGACGATCTCCGGCAGAAGATCGGCACGAAGGAAGATATGAAGCGCGCGGCGGAGTATCTGACGCAGCAGATGGAGGCAGGCGGGCGATCCGGCACGCAGGAAGGTGTTTATACTGCCGGGGGGCAAAACGCGCCTGTAGGCGCGCAGAGGGCGCAGAACGAAGGAAACAGCACGACGCCCGCGGCGGCGATCAACATTCAGGAGGGAATGAACAATGGACAGAGTACTTATCAGGGACGAGAAAACGGGTCTTATGATCTCCGTACCGGCGGACAAGCTGCCGCAGAAGGAGGAACGCAAGCTCTCGCCGGAGGCCGAGCGGAAATTCCGGGAGGCGTGGGAGCGGACGCGCAGGCGGATCTACGGAAAGTAACCCCGGCGCAGCTCGGCATCCGAAACGGCGGCACGGAGGCCGTGACCGTCGTGGACGCGCAGAAGATCGGCGGGGACGCGGCGAGAGCGTATAATCTTCTCGCGGCGAACAATATCGAGCCGGTCGCGGTGCGCGGAGCCATTCAGGTGAACAACGGCTATGCGAACGCCTATACCGAGAGCGGGAAGGTGTTCTTCCGCGTGGACGCCGTGGACAGCCGCGGAAACGCCATCAGCCCGGAGGCGCTGGTGCGGCACGAGCTGTTCCACAACTACATCTCCGAGGAGGTTTTGCAGGCGTCGGATGAGGTGATCCGCGAGAGCATGACCGCCGAGGAATACGACGCGATGTATGAGAGCTACCGCGACGCCTACGCGAGCATCTACGATTTTGAGAACATGAGCGAGGACGAGATCGAGCGGCTGCTCACCGAGGAGATCGCGGCGGACGCTTACGCGGGGCTGAACTGGTTCTCCGGCGACGCGCCGGTGCAGGAGGCCGTGCGCGCCGAGACAGAAAGAAACGCCCCGGCCCGGAGGGCAGAGGCGCAGCAGGAGACGACGGGACCGCCGGAAGGCAGAGGCACGATCGTCGTTCTGCCGGACGGGAAGAAGTACGTACAGGCTGACCGGCAGGTGATTTTCGGGAATGATCCTAACAGCTGGGCGGATCAAATTGAGGGCTACATCAACCGAAAAATCCGCAACGGCGAGGATGTGATCCTCACGACGGATTCCGGGGACGTGCTGAAGATCACGAAGGACACTGCCGGGAAGGCGAGCTTCCGGAACTATGTTCCCGGCGAAAACGGGACAATGCGAAGAATGTCGGACACGGAATATGAGGCGAAGCTGAACGCTGAAGCGCATATTGACGAGCTGGCACAAATTTCTGAAAAGAATAACCAAAAACCGGCAGCGGACGAAATTGGAACAAATGGACAGCGGATCCACGGAAGCCTTGCAAAGAACGGTTGGTTTTATCGCACGGCTTGGTTTTCGGACTTCGATGGTCAGTACTACCGGGTAACGATTTCTACTGCGGACGGAGATAACGGGGTCGTTGTGTACAACGTGGGGAAAATAGAGAAGAGAACCTCTCCCACCAAAATACGCGGCTCTTCCGATTCCGTTGCCGAAACCGGCGCTCGACAGGAGAAATTCTCTTCTACGGTTACTATACGCCAGACGGAGGGGAATAGTCAAGAAAAATCTTCCGGCAAAGCGAGTGTGGCGGGCATCGGCGCCAGAACCGCCGACAGCGCCGCCCTGCGCCGCGCAGAGGCACTGGAAAAGAGCGGGACGGACAATGAGACCATTCGGCAGGAAACGGGCTGGTATCGCGGCATGGACGGCCAGTGGCGGTTTGAGATCGACGATTCCGGCGCGGCATTCAGCCGGAGCGGCGAGGCGCAGTACAGCGCCGACAATGCGGACTACGCGCGCTATACGCAGCTGATGAACCGGATGCTCACGGGAGAACTCACCGAGGCGGAGCACGCCGAGCTGCTGGGGCTGAACAAGAAGAACGGCAGCACGAAAAAGGAGCTGGCGCGCCGCATTGACGAAGGGAACGCGACGCTGCGGGACATCATGCAGCACAACGCTCTTTTTGAGGCGTACCCCGAGATCGCGGAAACCAAGGTGAAATTTGCCGATATGCCGAGCGGGACGGCGGGCAGCTACAACCGCGAGACGAACACGATCACGCTCGACACAAAGCTCAAATACGACGCGAACGAGGCGCTCGACGCACTCATGCACGAGGTGCAGCACCGGGTGCAGGCAGCGGAGGGCTTTGCGAGCGGGACGAACCACGGCTACTGGAACCGCGGGGAAAACTACGACAGAGCAGCGGAAAAGTACCGCGACAACCGCGTGAGGCTTCTCAACGGATTGAGTACCGAGGATCTGGCGCTTTACGACGAGTACCGCAGCGCAGAGCGCGAGATGGGAGCGATGCTCGACGGATCCATGCTCTACGACGAAAGCCGCATGGATGCGCTGGAGAAGCGCTCGGACGAACTGTACAGGGAGCTTTACGGCAAGGGGTGGTTCGGAAAGCTGAACCGGTACGACCGCATTCTCGGCGACGCGGGCGAGGCCGTGAAAGAGTTCTACCGGAACACCGCCGGGGAGATCGAGGCGAGAGACACAACCTCTCGCCGCCGGATGAGCGCCGAAGAGCGAAAAAATACGCCGCCCGAGCTGGGCGACGCGGATACCGTGTTTGCGGATGGCAGTATCTCGGCATTGAGCGAGGAAAGAAAGATCACGCCGGAGACAAGCGAGGAAGCACGGTACGAAATCCTAAAAGACCGGACGATCCGCCCGGCGAGCGTTGAGTATGACAAACTCGGAGATACGGAGACAGCGGCGATCTACGACGGTCTCAGCGCTGCGCAAATGACGCAGGCGAAAAAGGCCATCCGAGCTATTGCGAAGAAGCTGGGACTGAATCAGGTCGATCTTAAAAACAGCAGGATCGAATTTCCGTTCCGATTCTCCAACGCGAATGCAGGCGTAAGTGCGCAGCATCAGAGCGAGTACGGCGGAAGCTATCAGGACCTTGCAAAGGCTCTTACCTGCCTCCCGACCATTGTGGAAAACGCGGAACTTATCGAGACGCACACGGAGAAGAAGAGAGGAACAAAAAAAGAAAACCCCGATCTGAAACAGGTATATGTGCTGCTCGGCGCCATGAAAGACGGAGAGAGCATAATCCCGATTCAAATGGAGGTCAAGGAGTTTAAAAACGCGAACGGCGGACTTTATATGACGGTTGCGATGACGAAAATAAAGGAATCCGACGTCGTAAAAAAGCTCCAAGCCGGCGAAAGCGCCGCGGCCACTTCTCTGCTATCGGATTCCAGTATCAGCATACAGGATATCTTACGGAATGTCAAGGCAGAAGACGGACGATTTCTGAAGTATGCACCGGACGCCTTTCTGAACGATGAGCAGAAAGTGGCAAAACGGAGAGCGATTCAACGTCAAACGGAGGAGTACGCTTCGTACAAGGTTGACGGAAACGGCAAAGCGAGTGTGGAGGTGCCCGGGATCAACAACCGCACAGCCGCGGAGCTCCGGCGCGAGTATGAGCGACGGATGCAAGAGTACCAGAAAGCGACGCAGCGGGACGACCAGAACTTCCCGTATATCGACGAGATGAAGTGGATGCAGGCGGCGGAGAGACGGCTCGCGGAGCTGGGCGACGGGAAGCACAGACACAGGACGGTAGGAAGCACGAAGCGCGACATTATGCAGCTGTTCAGCACGGACCGGGCGAACCGCACGGACGTGGAGCGAGTGCTCAACCGGAACATCGGAGAGATGATGGCGCAGGGCGAGATCCGAGGCGACGCGCTGGACACGCTTGTAAACGAGCTGCTGCAGACCGGAAGCGTTGTGTCCTCCTCGAAAAACAGCCCGTGGATCGATGAGACCTACGAGAGCATCCGGAGCGATCTGAAGGGCGGCAAGCTCTATGTATCGAAGGATATGTGGCGCGATTTCAGCAAAGACGAGGCGCGGGAGCTGCGCGAGCGGGCAAGGGCGGCAGGGATCACGCTTTCCGATAACCGGAGATACACGCCGCCGGATGTGCGGAATATAGAGCTTGCCGAGAAATACGGCGAGGCGCTTTTTCCGACGGATATTTCCGCGCCGGATATGCTGCGAAACATCATCTACTGCGCCGAGCAGGGAGCGAACGAGAAGCAGACGCTCGCGGATCGGCTGTGGGACGAGGCGAAGCAGGAGGGACTCGGCGAGGCAAGAGAACACGCCTACGAGAGAATGGTGAACGATCTGCGGGATAAAACGGAGGTCATACTGCGCGAATTTGCCGAGGACAATCATCTGAAACTGAAGGAGCAGACAAAGGCCGAAGCAAAGCCTGTATCCTACTTCGACCTGAAGAAAGCGCCGGCCAAGGAGTTTGACCGCAAAAAAGGCGACTACAACATCATCGGCGAGATCGGCTCCTACACAAAGGAGATCGCGGAGCTGGAAAACGCGCTCGAAACGGAAAACCGGTATGTGATCTCCGAAGGCGAGGCGAGATACGAGGCACGCATCGAAGAGGAAAACGGCGTGCTGTATGCCTCTGTCTGGAAGAACGGCGAGCGCCTCGCCGGCGCGTCGAGCCGGAAGCGGAAAAACCTCCCGAACTGGGCGGCGATGGAGATCCGAAAGGACATCGGCGCACGGATCATGTTCCATCCGGGCCTTGAAAACCGGGGCGAGAGCTACAACGCCGATATCAAGGCCGCCGAGGAAGCCGGGTATCCGGTGTTCGAGAAGAAAAACGGCGAGAAGGTACAGACCGTGCCGTTCTGGACGTGGCTGAAAAGCAAGGAGTACGGAAACTACGGACTGGTCATCGACAAGACCAATGCGCAGGACGCGGACGGGAATCCCATTGTATTCGCGTACTACTTCAACAAGAAAAAAGGCACCGGAAAGGTCGTGATGGAGAGCAGGGAAACGGCTTACGTCGTGGACGGCAAATATTCAGACCCGGATGCTGCGGAAAAAAGAGCCGCCCGGATGAAGGACGAAGAGTCCGAGGCGATGCGTGCCGAGGAGCGCGAGGCGCTGTGGAGAGAGACGCAGAAGGGCTCGCCGTTTGAAGCGCAGCCGAACGCCACGACGGACACCAGAGAGCGGGCCACGAAAGCGACGTCGGCGGGCGTGCAGCGGCTCTTCCAGCAGCTCATCTCCAAGGGAAAAACCGAGGTATCCACACAGGGCGAGAGCGGGATCCGGACGTACACCGCGAAGATGAACACGAACGGCGTGGAGTACTGGGTCGATATCTCCGACGGCCGACAGGACGTGCAGCGGTTCCGGGAATTTGAAAAGGAAAAGGCTGCGCAGCTCGCCGCGGAGTGGATGGACAAGGAGGCCAACCGCGCGTACACCGCCGCGAACGAGAAGCGAGCCGAGGCGAGACGGGCGGAGCTGAGCGCGGAGGAGAACGCGAAGATCGCCGAGTTGTTCGGAAATACCGAAGAACTCAAGACGGCGGAAACGCCGGAGGACGCGCCGAGCCCCGGCGAAACGGCGGAGAGCCGCGTCACGGACGAGATCGTAAAGGCGGAAAAGAGCTTCCGCGAAAATCTTGCAGACGTCACGCACGGAGCAATGCGCATGTTCGTAAACGCCGGGGAGACGGTGCGCCGGATCTCCAAGCAGACGAAGAACAAGAGCCTGGAGGGGTACTACTTCAACGCCGGGGCGTACTCCCAGCGGGCGGGAAACTGGATCGCCAAGGGCGGCGCGCGCACCGACATCAGCGGGCACAAGACCGGCGAAAGCCTTATGGACATTCTCGGGGATATCATGAAAACCCCGGAAAAGTACAAGGACTTTCAGCTGATGCTCCTGCACCGGAACAACGTGGACCGCATGCGGTACGACAGCACGGAAGAGGTCCAGAATCTCACGAAGTGCGTGACGACGATCGAAGATCTCTACCCGAAGCTGCGCGGGCTGGACAACGACTATCTCTACCAAACCGCCGTTCCGGGAGACAAGCGGGATATGCTTTCGAGAGAATGGAAAGAGACGGTGCTCGATGAGCTTCTCAACGGCGAGATGCCGGAGATCGCGGACATATCCGAGGCGGCGCAGATGCTCATCTTCACGCGGCAGAAAATCAGCGAGGCGAAAAAGAACGGGCTGAAACCGGTGTTCGGATACGAGGTCACGGCCTACGACAGCCAGCTGGAAGCCGAACGGCTGCTGAAAGCCAACCCGGAGTTTGACGCTCTCGCAAAGAGGGTGTATGCCTATTTCGACGATCTTCTGCAGTACCGCATCGACGCCGGACTCGACACACAGAAGCATGTGGACGCGATGAAGAAGCGGTACCCGAACTATGTGCCGACGATGCGCGTGGAGGGCACCGAGGGAAAGACGGCGCGGCGGGCGCGGAGAAACGGCGGCATCGTCGTATCGAACGCCATCGGACGCGCCGTGGGCGGCGACGCCGTCATCATGCCGCTGCACACGGCGATGAGCCGAAAGACGGTGGCGGTGATGAAAAACGCCGGTCTCAACCAATTCGGTGAGCAGCTTGTGCAGTCGTGGAACCAGGACAAAAGCATTCCGGGCGTGAACAAGGTGGAGATGGTGGACTATTCCTCGACCGATCAGTATGTGGACAGCGAGGAGCTGTATGTGCCTGTCACAAACAATGTGTTTTCCGTTCTGCGCGGGAATGACCGGTACAACATCACGATGGACGAGGGGCTGGCACAGGCGCTGAATGCATTTCAGCCGGACAAATACGCCAATGCCGACGTTGCGAAGCTGCTGAAGAAGGGTAACGACCTGTTCAAGGCGCTTTGTACCGGATATAACCCGATCTTCATGGTGCGAAACCTTGTGCGAGACGCGCAGGACGCGGCGTTCTACTCTACGGACTCGGCAACATGGGCGAAAATGTTCCCGTCGGCGTGGAAGCAGATCGTGACAAACGGCGAGATCTGGCAGCAGTACAAGGCGCTGGGCGGCTCCTACGCCTCCATGCTGGACTATACGACCGGCATGGTGAAGGAGCCGAAGAGCGCCGCCGGAAAGCTCGCGGCAAAATATGAATCGCTGGGGCAGGCTATTGAAGCGGCTCCCCGCCTTGCGGAGTTTATGACCATCCTTGCCAACAAGGGCGGGAGCAAGACGGCGGACGGGGTGAAAACCGGGAAGTTCACGCAGAGCGACCTCATGGAGGCAATGCTCGGCGCGGCGGATATCACGACGAACTTTGCCCGCGGCGGCACGGTGACGAAGATGCTGAACAAGTACCTCGTTCCGTTTCTCAATCCGTCCGTGCAGGGCGCGGACAAGTTTGTTCGGAACATCACCGACAGGAAGGGCTTCAAGGCGTGGGCGTCTCTTGCGATCAAGGCGGCGGCGCTCGGCATTCTGCCGGAGCTGCTCAACGGGCTGCTGTACCGCGACGATGACGAGTGGGACGACATCCCCGACCAGACGAAATCGAACTACTACCTTTTCAAGCTCGGCGACGGCTACTGGATGAAAATCCCGAGGGGCCGAGCGCTGGCGGTGTTCTCGGCCGGAGCGACGTATGCGCAGGAAAAGGCGAAGGGGAACGACCCGAAGTTCTCCGACGTGATCGAGGTCGTGAAGAGCAACGTCGCGCCGACGGACATTTTCAACCAGAACATCGCCACCGCGTGGACGCAGACAAAGCTTTTCAATCCCGACAACCCCGGCACGACGTGGTACGGCGGAAACATCGAGAGCGACCGCCTGCAAAACTACCGGCCGGGCGAGCGGTACGACGAGAAAACGGACGAGCTCTCCAAATGGATCGGAAAAACGTTCAACCTTTCGCCGAAGAAGATCAACTATCTGCTGGACCAGTACTCCGGCGTGGTCGGCGATCTTCTGCTGCCGTGGTTCACGCCGTCCGCGACGGCGAGCTCCCCGGCGCTGGCGCCGCTCAAGCAGGCGTTCATGCTCGACAGCACGAGCACCAACAAGACCGCCGGCGAGTACTACGATCTTCTGGACGATCTCAAGTACGACGCGAACGACGGCGACATCGGAGCTGGCATCACGCGGAAATACGTTTCTCATGCCGGCGACGAGGTGAACGACTACTACCAGCAGATCCGCGCGATACAGAGCGACGAGAACCTGACCAAGGCCGAAAAGAACCGGCTTGTCCGGGCGCTGAAGGCGCAGCTCATCGAGCGGCAGAAGGAGATCATCGCGCAGGCTGAGCCGTACCGCGAGGCGGTGAGCGACTATCTCAAGGCACACCCGGAGCTCTCGACAGACAACGACGCGGCCATCGCCGAGTACGCCGAGCTGTACGGCATCACCGAGGACCAGGCGGAGAGCCGCATGGACGCCATCGTTTACCGCGAAGCAAACCGCGAGGTACTCGGCGCGGAGTATGCGCTGCGCACCTACAACGCGGACGTTTACGACAAGGCCCGCGCCGCGTATGCCAAGGGCGTTTCCTACGAGACGTACTACGACTACTACTTTGCCACAAAGGAGATGCACGCCGACAAGGACGAGAACGGCAAGAGCATTTCCGGATCGAAAAAGGCGAAGGTCGTGGAGTTCATCAACAGCCTAAACATTCCGCCGGAGCAGAAGGACGCCCTTTACGTTGCCGCAGGGTACACCGCGAAGAGCGCGAGGAATCAGAAGTGGAACGGAGGTTCGGGCGGCTCTGGAGGCCGGCGCGGGAGAGGAAAGAGGACGGCGCTCAAGGCCCCGACGCCGAAAGCGCCGGAGATCATCATCCCGAGGCCCGGCACGGCATCCTCCGCGAAGGCGGGCGGAACGTCCAAAACGCCGAAGGTGAGCGGGAACGTGATCGCGGACTTCACAAAGACGGCGAGCGGGACGGACATTCAGAAAGCCGTGACGCAGGCAAAGAGGAAGGCGCTCAAGGCAGGAAACCGGACGGTATACGTCGAGGAGGGCAGCCCTATCGACTACTTCCTCAAGTATGGAAAGTTGCCGAGCTTGAAGTAAAAAAAGGCTCCCCGAAAGGGGAGCCGGACAAAGCGCAGAAAACGCGCCTTGTGACGCTTGCAGCGTGTGACACGCTCAGGCCGTCCGGCTCATCCGGGAGCACGGCGAGGAGCAGAACGAGGCGATGCGCGCCGTATGGGAATATGAGCACGAGAAGCTCATGGAGCGGGACGCGGAGATCCGCGTGAAGCTCGGACTCTATGACGGGAGATAAAGCAACCCGTACAGTACGGTGAGCTGTTGGAAATTTGTTGGTAACTGACACGGAATACGGCAAAACAGAAAGAAACGGGAACGCCGAAAAGCGTTGAAAAATCAGGGTTATTTCGCGTGGTATTGTGTAAAACTTTCTGCCGAATAAAATTCACACGCATGAGGTCGATGGTTCGAGCCCATTCGTCTCCACCAAAAAAAGTCTGTAATCTCAAGGATTACAGGCTTTTTTATTTTCTTAAATTATTCTGCAGGTGAGGCAGACACCCCCGAAAAAGCCCTTAGCGCAGGATCTCTTCGGCCACTATGCGCTTCGGCACACAGCGGTCCATGGCCTGCTTTTCGATGTACCGGTGAGCGTCCTGCTCAGACATGCCCAGCTTTTCTATCAGCACCCATTTGGCGCGGTTTATAAGGCGGATCTCCGCCATTTTATCTTCCATGGAAAGACTTTTCTGCTCCATGCGCCGCAGGCGCTCCCGCGTGCCGCACAGGAGCTCCATGCATTGCAGCATCATCTGCGGCGTCGTCGGCTTCTGAAGCGTCAGCACGCCGCAGGGCGTGACCTGCGCGGACACGTCGGAGTAATACTCCGGCTTTACCAGGAGCAATATCCCCGCGCCCGATTGCTCGGCGAAGTGCTGTGCAAGATGGGTGCCGAATTCATCGCGCAGCGGCGCGCTGATAATGATTATATCATACCGGCTTTCGAGAAGCCGGCGCCGTGCGTCCGCAGCGTCATACGCAAATTGGACGGGGGCGTAGCGCCCGCCGGGGAGCAGCTCACGCAGGGACGTATGAAATTTTTCCGCAGCGGCTACGGACAGCACGCTGTAGGTTCGCGGCAGATACTCCATGCGCATTCCTCCTCCCGAAAGATTTAGCGGCGCTTACTTCGTATAATACTCCACAACGGTCCGCGGCAGGGAGGAGGCGATAAATTCGCTCGTTTTTGCCGCGGCTTTTGCGTCCGCGAGCGTTGCGGGCAGCGTCTTATACTGCGAACGGACCTCTTCCGACGCGGTGTAAAAGTTGATGTCCGCGCTTGCAGGCAGCTCTGCGCGGCGGCGTATACCGTCGAGACCGGCGTAGATGAGGAGGGTATAGGCAATATACGGGTTGCAGATCGGGTCCGGGGATCGAAGCTCCGCGCGGCGGTACTCGCCCTCGGCGGCGGGAATGCGGATGAGCTGCGAGCGGTTTTCGCTTGACCAGGAAATATAGCGCGGCGCCTTGTAGCTGCCGAAGCGCTGATAGGAGGCCGGCGTAGTATTGAGGAACGCGGTCATGTCGGCAATATGCGAGAGAATACCGGCGATCACCTGCGGCATAATGTCCTCGCCGGTGGAGCTGCGGGCGGAGAGATTGATGTGCATGCCGTTCCCCGGTTCGCTGCGCAGCGGCTTCGGGGAGAAGTCGGCGGCAAGACCGTTGCGCAGGGCGACGGTATTTACGACTGTGCGGAACGTGACCGCGTCGTCCGCGGCCTTGACAGGCTCGGCATAGCGGAAATCGATCTCATTCTGACCGGGGCCCTGTTCGTGGTGGGAGCATTCCGGGCGGATGCCCATCTGTTCGAGCGTCAGGCAGATCTCGCGGCGGACGTTCTCGCCCTTATCCTCGGGCGCAATGTCCATGTACCCGGCGCGGTCGTAGGGGATCGTGGTCGGTTCGCCGTTTTCGTCTCGCCGGAAGAGATAAAACTCCATCTCCGAACCGAACGCGAACGAAACGCCCATCGCCGCGGCGTCGTCCACCGCCTTTTGCAGCAGCGCGCGGCTGTCACCCTCAAAGGGTGTGCCGTCCGAGTGCAGAATGCGGCAGAACAGGCGCGCCACACGCCCGTGATCCGGCCGCCACGGGAGCAGACAGAGCGTCGAGGTGTCCGGCTGCAAAAAGAGATCCGAGCGCAGCTCGTCGCCGAAGCCGGGGATGGCGGAGGCGTCAAACGCGATGCCGGCGGAAAACGCGCGGTCGAGCGCATCCGGCAGAATGGACATGTTCTTCTGGTTCCCGGTCAGGTCAAAAAACGTCATGCGAAGGAACTTGACGTCCTCCTCCGCGACATACTGCCGGATCTCGGACTCGGAATACTTCATTGCTGCTCCTGCCTTTCTCAATCGGAAACGTACATCTGCTTATAGGGGTTTTTGCTGTCCGGCGTGACGACGGTGTAGGGATCGCGGAGCATGGCATCCGCGTCGCGCCCGAACAGGCGGCAGTACTCGCGCACATAGGGCGCAAACTCCGCCTTGTCCGCCTCCGTGGCGGCATGCGCCGTTACCTGACTCGGGAACGGCACGCGCGACACGTCGCCGCGGAAAACCATTTTCCCGCCGTGCATACCGGTGCAGGGGAAATAGCCGGTGACGGGTTTTCCGTCCGTATGCAGCGCGAGCACAACGATCAGCCCGCCGGCCTGGTATTCACCGAGAAAGCTCCCGGCACGCCCGCCGATCACGATGACGGGCTTGTGCTCCTTATATTCCTTCATGTGGATGCCGGCGCGATAGCCCGCGTTGCCCTCCACGAAGATCTCTCCGCCGCGCATGGCGTAACCGGCGGCGTCGCCGATGTTGCCGTGGATGACGATCCGCCCGGCGCTCATCGTATCGCCGACGGCGTCCTGCGCGTTGCCGTGCACGGTGATGTCCGCACCGTTGAGATATGCGCCGAGCGCGTTGCCGGGGATGCCGTCGATCTCAATGCTCTTGCGGGACATGCCCGCGGCGATGAACCGCTGGCCGAGACATGCGCTCACGCGGCATTTCGCCCCGGCACTGCGGATCGTCTCGTTCAGCTCGGAAAAGGAGAGAGAGCCTGCTTCTATATAATCCATAGTATCACACCTTTCACCGATTTTCCACAATCATTCTCCGGCGTGGGCCACGCCGAGGATTTCGAGTTCCTTCTCCGTAAGGCCGATGCCGCGGAGCATCACGCGGTTGCCGCGCAGCGCCTCGATGGAGTTGATGCCCATGCCGCCCATCATTTCCTTGATCTCACGCTTCCACGCCGTGACGAGATTCACGAGCCGTTCTGCGCCCACATCGGGGTCAAGACGTTTAACAAGCTCCGGGTTCTGCGTGGCGATGCCCCAGTTGCACCGTCCCGTGTGGCACGAGCGGCAAAGATGGCAGCCGAGCGCGAGCAGCGCGGCGGTGCCGATGTAGCAGGCGTCCGCGCCGAGAGCGATAGCCTTGACAACGTCGGCGGACGAGCGGATGCTGCCGCCCGCAAGGAGAGAAACGCTGCTGCGGATGCCCTCGTCGCGCAGGCGCTGATCCACGGCGGCGAGCGCGAGCTCAATGGGAATGCCAACATTGTCGCGGATGCGTGTGGGCGCGGCGCCCGTGCCGCCGCGGTAGCCGTCGATGGCGATGATGTCCGCGCCGCTGCGGGCAATGCCGCTCGCAATGGCGGCGATGTTGTGCACTGCCGCGACCTTTACGATGACAGGCTTTTTATACTGCGTTGCTTCCTTGAGCGAGTATACGAGCTGGCGCAGGTCCTCGATGGAATAAATGTCGTGATGAGGAGCGGGGGAGATGG
>ERZ827520.2380-NODE-2380-length-17656-cov-2.843304_pt1 | contig 17656 bp, 16 predicted proteins | sample MGYA00519581_ERZ827520 | MGnify/ENA primary metagenome ERZ827520 (study PRJEB31778, sample SAMEA3449339) | human gut metagenome | biome: human gut; feature: human-associated habitat; material: faeces | place: United Kingdom | collected 2010/2012 ...
CCTGCGGCGTGCAGTTTCCACGCCACTGGTTCATCAAGAAAATAGAGCACCGTTGGGTGATCAGGGTCGTCCGTGGAGCAAACATAGCCCTGAGGCTTATTGAGCATGAAGTAACGTGGACCGTGTTGCTGCGCCAGCGGATTGCCATCGTAAGCGACATCATGTTCAGGGAGCAGTTTGAACGCTGCATTACGGACGATTTCGCCATCGACGGTGACACGATTGCCGCGGATTTCACGCCCGGCAATAGCACGGCTAACGCCGAGTTGCTGTGCGATAAATTTATCAAGTCGCATGTGTGTGATTTTGCCTGTAAAAAACGGAGGTCGGGTAATGACCCGAAAATCTGAACTGTTGTCTGCCCAGTATAGCGGTCTAATAACTTCCCTCAAGGGAAAAAGATCCGTGGCATACTATTAGCAGAATAATCTACCTACGCGAGACCATGATTTTTACACTCCGCCCATATCAGCAAGAAGCCGTGGATGCCACGCTCAACCATTTTCGTCGTCATAAACCCCCTGCCGTAATCGTGCTGCCCACCGGTGCAGGTAAAAGCCTGGTGATAGCGGAACTGGCGCGGCTGGCACGTGGTCGCGTGCTGGTGCTGGCACACGTTAAAGAACTGGTGGCGCAAAACCATGCAAAATATCAGGCGCTGGGGCTGGAAGCCGATATTTTTGCCGCCGGGCTAAAGCGCAAAGAGAGCCACGGTAAAGTGGTATTTGGCAGCGTTCAGTCGGTCGCCCGTAATCTTGATGCCTTTCAGGGTGAATTTTCGCTGTTGATTGTCGATGAATGTCACCGTATTGGTGACGATGAAGAGAGCCAGTATCAGCAAATCCTCACTCACCTGACCAAAGTGAATCCCCACTTACGCCTGCTGGGGCTGACTGCCACGCCTTTTCGATTAGGCAAAGGCTGGATCTACCAGTTCCATTATCACGGCATGGTACGCGGCGATGAGAAAGCCCTTTTCCGTGACTGCATTTATGAGCTGCCGCTGCGTTATATGATTAAACACGGCTATCTGACGCCGCCAGAACGACTGGATATGCCAGTAGTGCAATACGATTTCAGCCGCTTGCAGGCACAGAGTAACGGGCTATTCAGCGAAGCCGATCTCAACCGCGAGATAAAAAAACAACAACGTATTACCCCGCACATCATCAGCCAGATTATGGAGTTTGCTGCAACGCGCAAAGGGGTGATGATTTTCGCCGCCACCGTTGAACACGCAAAAGAGATTGTGGGATTACTACCTGCCGAAGATGCAGCACTGATTACTGGCGACACCCCCGGCGCTGAGCGCGATGTGTTAATTGAAAATTTTAAAGCCCAGCGTTTTCGCTATCTGGTCAACGTCGCGGTACTGACCACCGGATTTGACGCCCCGCACGTCGATCTTATCGCCATTCTGCGCCCTACCGAATCAGTGAGTCTTTACCAACAAATTGTCGGGCGCGGTCTGCGTCTCGCTCCTGGCAAGACTGATTGCTTAATTCTTGATTATGCGGGTAATCCTCACGATCTCTACGCGCCGGAAGTTGGTACACCGAAAGGCAAAAGTGACAACGTCCCGGTACAAGTTTTCTGCCCTGCCTGCGGTTTTGCCAACACCTTTTGGGGGAAAACGACCGCCGACGGGACATTGATTGAACACTTTGGTCGTCGTTGTCAGGGATGGTTTGAAGATGACGACGGTCATCGCGAACAATGTGACTTCCGTTTCCGTTTTAAAAATTGCCCGCAATGTAACGCAGAAAATGATATTGCCGCCCGCCGTTGCCGCGAGTGTGACACCATTCTGGTTGACCCGGATGATATGTTAAAAGCGGCGCTACGACTGAAAGACGCGCTGGTATTACGCTGTAGCGGCATGTCTTTGCAGCATGGGCACGACGAAAAAGGCGAATGGTTGAAAATCACCTATTACGATGAAGACGGCGCGGATGTGAGTGAGCGTTTCCGTCTGCAAACGCCCGCCCAGCGAACTGCCTTCGAGCAGCTTTTTATCCGCCCGCATACGCGCACACCGGGCATCCCTCTGCGCTGGATCACCGCCGCCGATATCCTCGCCCAGCAAGCCTTATTGCGACACCCGGATTTTGTCGTCGCCCGCATGAAAGGCCAGTACTGGCAAGTGCGTGAAAAAGTGTTCGATTACGAAGGTCGTTTTCGTCGGGCGCACGAATTACGCGGTTAATGGTAGTTTTGATTGATGTATAAGGCGATTGAGTATAGAATCTCGCCCGCTTTTGCATACGCAAAGCAGATCACTTACCTGTTGCTGGGTCGCCTGTAGCAGGATTAATTTAAGAGAGAAAGAAATGTTTACTATCAACGCAGAAGTACGTAAAGAGCAGGGTAAGGGTGCGAGCCGCCGCCTGCGTGCCGCTAACAAGTTCCCGGCAATCATCTACGGTGGCAAAGAAGCGCCGCTGGCTGTCGAACTGGATCACGACAAAGTCATGAACATGCAAGTTAAAGCTGAATTCTACAGCGAAGTTCTGACCATCGTTGTTGACGGTAAAGAAATCAAAGTTAAAGCTCAGGACGTACAGCGTCACCCGTACAAACCGAAGCTGCTGCACATCGACTTCGTTCGCGCTTAATTGCTGAATAAGTTGTAAAAAACCCCGCTCCGGCGGGGTTTTTTGTCTCTGCAAATTATGCCTGATTACGGTATTGCTATTTTTTGCAGGCCAGATAAGGCGTTCACGCCGCATCTGGCATTCATAACACAAAACCGATTAATTGCCGCCAGACGTCCGGCGCTGCAATTGGTCACGCAAATTCGGCGGCGTGCCTTTAATGGTTAGGGTATCGGTTGCCGGATCCCAGAAGATGCGTTCACCTAACAGCATCGCATCAAAGTTAATAGTCAAGCCACCGCCGCTACCGGCAAACTTCGTCAACTGACGCAGTGTGCTACGGTCTGCCGGGAAGCTCTCTTCCAGTTCGTAGCCTTTTTCAGCCGCAAACTCCGTGAAGCTCACTTCGCTGACGCCAGCCAGCTCTTTCGACAGCGATTCCAGTTCAATCTCTTCACCTGCCTGCAGCTGCTCATTACAGTAGCTATAAACCTGCTGGCGCACGTTCTGTCGCTCTGCTTTATCCAGTTGTGCTTCGGCAGTGAAATCATCGACCGCTTGCAACAGCCCACGGTTTTGCGCTTTCGCGTTTAACCCTTCGCTGGCACCGAGGAAATCCATAAAGAAATCCGCCACTTTGCGCCCTACTCGCCCTTTCAGGAAAGTGAGATAGCGGGTCGACTCTGGATTGGTTTCCCACTCGGTTAAATCGATACGCGCAACAATATCCGCATGATTGATATCAAGATAATGAGTTGGGTTGATGTCGAGATTTTCGTTAACGCGCATACTGCTCAGATTGCTCAGAACTGCCACCAGCAAATACTCCACCGCCAGATAGCGATAGTGGCAAAACAGCACGAATCCACCGTCAGCAAAAGGATATTTCGCTAATTCGTCACGCAGGCGACCGGTTGCCGCGCGGCTAAATGCCAGAAAGTCCTCTTCGCCCTGACGCTGTAAGCGCAGCGTCTGCGCCAGTTCACTCTCTTCGCTAAACAAGCCGTAAGCTTTATTTTTGGCGCTATAGACCCGATGCAGTTCTGCCACCATCTCAACGACGGTTTCTGTCGGTTCCAGCAATGAATCGCGCAACACCAGCTCAAGGTTCTGCTCATCACGCTTGATAAGCTGGTGCAGAGCAATCTGGTTGATATCCAGACTCATGATAAACTCTCCTTTAAGACCGGGCGGTATTCAACCACCGCCGGTTAAGCGACGCAATAAAAGATGGCGGTCATTTTACAGAAGGCGGCGTAACGAGAATGATTTAACGCATAAAAAAGCAGAAAAAAAACCGTTGCTACGGTAATATATTGCCCTTTCATCAACTAACTGATTTCGATTTATGCCACAAATTTCCCGCTACAGTGATGAACAGGTTGAACAATTGCTCGCAGAGCTGCTCAACATACTGGAAAAACATAAGGCTCCGACCGACCTTTCCCTGATGGTGTTAGGCAACATGGTCACTAACCTTATCAACACCAGCATTGCCCCGGCCCAACGCCAGGCAATTGCCAACTCTTTTGCCCGCGCCTTACAGTCCTCTATCAACGAAGACAAAGCGCACTAAGGGAAACAGATAACAGGTTATGGTAACTCATCGTCAGCGCTACCGTGAAAAAGTCTCCCAGATGGTCAGTTGGGGGCACTGGTTTGCACTGTTCAATATTCTGCTTTCGCTCGTCATTGGCAGCCGTTACCTGTTTATCGCCGACTGGCCGACAACGCTTGCTGGTCGCATTTATTCCTACGTAAGCATTATCGGTCATTTCAGCTTCCTGGTGTTCGCCACCTACTTACTGATCCTCTTCCCGCTGACCTTTATCGTCGGCTCCCAGAGGCTGATGAGGTTTTTGTCCGTCATTCTGGCAACGGCGGGAATGACGCTATTACTGATCGATAGCGAAGTCTTTACTCGTTTCCATCTCCATCTTAATCCCATCGTCTGGCAACTGGTTATCAACCCAGACGAAAATGAGATGGCGCGCGACTGGCAGCTGATGTTCATCAGCGTGCCGGTTATTTTATTGCTTGAACTGGTGTTTGCGACGTGGAGCTGGCAAAAGCTACGCAGCCTGACGCGTCGTCGGCGCTTCGCGCGCCCGCTGGCCGCATTCTTATTTATCGCCTTTATCGCCTCGCATGTGGTTTATATCTGGGCCGATGCCAACTTCTATCGCCCGATCACCATGCAACGCGCTAACCTGCCGCTTTCGTACCCGATGACGGCGCGACGTTTTCTTGAGAAGCATGGTCTGCTTGATGCGCAGGAGTATCAACGCCGTCTCATTGAGCAAGGTAATCCAGACGCTGTTTCCGTTCAGTATCCGTTAAGCGAACTGCGCTATCGCGATATGGGCACCGGGCAGAATGTGCTGTTGATTACTGTCGATGGCCTGAACTACTCACGCTTCGAGAAGCAGATGCCTGCGCTGGCAGGTTTTGCTGAGCAAAATATTTCGTTCACGCGCCATATGAGCTCCGGCAACACTACAGACAACGGCATCTTTGGCCTGTTCTATGGCATCTCGCCGAGCTATATGGATGGCATTCTGTCGACCCGTACGCCTGCGGCATTAATTACTGCGCTTAATCAGCAAGGCTATCAGCTGGGGTTATTCTCGTCAGATGGCTTTACCAGCCCGCTGTATCGCCAGGCATTGTTGTCAGATTTCTCGATGCCGAGCGTACGTACCCAATCCGACGAGCAGACCGCCACGCAGTGGATCAACTGGCTGGGCCGCTACGCACAAGAAGATAACCGCTGGTTCTCGTGGGTTTCTTTCAATGGCACTAACATTGACGACAGCAATCAGCAGGCATTTGCACGGAAATATAGCCGGGCGGCAGGCAATGTCGATGACCAGATCAACCGCGTGCTCAATGCACTGCGTGATTCTGGCAAACTGGACAATACGGTGGTGATTATCACTGCCGGGCGGGGTATTCCGCTGAGCGAAGAGGAAGAAACCTTTGACTGGTCCCACGGTCATCTGCAGGTGCCATTAGTGATTCACTGGCCAGGCACGCCGGCGCAGCGTATTAATGCTCTGACTGATCATACCGATCTGATGACGACGCTGATGCAACGCCTGCTACATGTCAGCACACCTGCCAGCGAATATTCGCAAGGTCAGGATTTGTTCAACCCTCAACGCCGTCATTACTGGGTTACTGCAGCGGATAACGATACGCTGGCAATTACCACCCCGAAAAAGACGCTGGTGCTGAACAATAACGGTAAATACCGCACTTACAACTTACGTGGTGAAAGAGTGAAAGATGAAAAACCACAGTTAAGTTTGTTATTGCAAGTACTGACAGATGAGAAGCGTTTTATCGCTAACTGATTAATTATAAATCAGTTAGCGAAATATCTTACTTGCAATCGGTGTGGAAAACGGTAGTATTAGCAGCCACGAGTCGGCACGTAGCGCAGCCTGGTAGCGCACCGTCATGGGGTGTCGGGGGTCGGAGGTTCAAATCCTCTCGTGCCGACCAAAAATCCCAAGAAAACCAACCTATTGCGGTTGGTTTTTTTATATCTGCATTTAATTCGATAAACAGACCGCGACACATCACGGCCTGTTTATTTTCTGTTATCAGAACGTCCAGACCACACCCGCCTGAGTATTCCACGGCGATTCTACCCCTGCGCCATTGCCATAACTGACTGACAAATGACCGCTTAACGTCGGGGTAAACGATGACCTTATCCCAGCCTGATAAACGCCACGGGTTCCAGCCACATCATTATTAAATTTGCCATCGTCATTAACTTTCACCTGGTTAGAATCGGCGTATTCCTGACGTACGGCGGCTTTCAGCCAGGGTTCCAGCGTCGTACCGTCTTGCAGGTCCATGTGATAGCTTACCGCCGTTCCCGCTTCAGCCCGTAATATGCGGGTATTTCCCACATCCGCGCGCATGCCGTTTGATAACGTGTAGTCCTGACCATCTGTGGTAAAGCCGGTAAAGGCCAGATAAGGTCTAACACTCCACAATCCGTCAACCCAACGGAACCCGCTCTCGACATGAGCACCCGCGCCGTTACTATTGTAATCGCCAAACGCTGTTGCCCCATTACTCATCTTGCCATGGATGGTGTTGGCAAAACGGTCAACTTTCACCACCCCATCAACATAGGCACCGTTCTGATGCTCCCAACCGGCATAAGCCCCCAGGGTATAGCTATCGACATTGCCTTTGCCGCCGCGATCAAAACCAATATCAGAATGAGAGTAACCAAAGAACAAGCCGCGAATTGTACTGCTTTCTTCACGGGAGAAACGGCTATCGATACCGAGCGTCAGCCCCGTCAATGTTTGCTCAAAGCCAGCTCCCGCATCAGTGGTCACGTTGTTGCGGGTGTTAATTGCCGAACTCCACATCGCCGTATCGTAATTAACGCCTTTTACGCTACCAAGACGCTCACGCACGGTGTCCAGTTCTGCATCAAATACCAGCGGTTGTGCTGCCGCCATATTCAGCACATCAGTGGTTGAAGGGGTAATTTGCGCGCGATTTTCTGCCAGACTCCAGCTATGGTTGCCATTATCCAGCAAGGTATATTCATACGTACCGATATCAACAACGCCTCCGGCATTGCCCAACGTGAATGCAGCATCACCGCCGCCCGTCGTTACCAGTGTAAGGCTATCTCCTGCAGCCGGGCTGGCACCGGTGTCCGTCACGAATATTTTGAAATCACCTGTTGCCTGACCGGTGACGTTGAGCTGATCGCTCTGATGATTAGCCATATCGGTACGCATATAAAAATTGCCGTTTCCCGACAGGGTATTGGTGGTCAACGTAATGAAATTTTCCGCACTTGCCGTCACTGATGAACGAGTCACTGGCTCAGCCATCATAATCACATTTGCGTCAGACATCGCAAGGTTGGCTAAGTTGAGGAGGGTGTTTTGGTTCGTCGTAGTGATATCGGCAATGATGGTCCATGAGCTACCATCGAGCGAAACATCCGCTTTGCTGGTATCCACGGCACCATGCGTTCTTAAAGAAGCGCCCTCAGAAACCACGACACTACCCACCAACATAGCGGGTGCATAATTTATTTGCGGCTTCATGACCTCAAGAATGCCATCATTCCCTCTGACTGAAACGTTAACCATTGTGCCAGCCCAGACATTAGCGCGGCCATTGTTGATAACCATATTTTCAGAGATGGCTTTAGAGGAATACGTGATACTTCCATTCTGATCTGATCGACCGAGATCATACACCGCATTTGCCTGCACTCTCGTACCAGTATCCTTTCCCAGCGATTGCATAGTGGCATGCTCATCAAGGATAGTGTCAATGGCCTGCGTGTCCTCCATAACAATGAGCCCGGAACCATCATCCAGTTCATAATTTTTTGACACACCATCCTTTATACTAAATTGGCCTTTACTGTTTGTACCACTCACTTCCAGCGCATTCGTTGAGACAATTAATTTTCCGCCTGCTTTTTTATCAACGCCAGTTGCAGTCCCGCCATCCATAACCTCCAGTAAGCCGCCATTATCCACAGTGGTATTATAAGCGAAGTCATTTTCTTCAACTCGCAAACTTCCGCCGTTTTCCAACAACATATTATTAGCAATACCATTCTTGATATCGAACTGACCGAGACGGTTTGTTCCGAATACCTCCATGGCCCGCGTGGTTGTTTTAATCGCACCGCCTGCTTTCTGATCTACCGCAAGCGCAAATCCCCCCTCTTTAACCTCCAGTAGTCCTCCCTTTTCGATAGCGGCAAAGACGGTTCCCCCATCTTTTTCAACGATTAAGCGCCCGCCTTTAATCGTAGGTTCATTCGCCGCGCCATAAACCTGTAGCACACCATTATTGAGGGTAGTCTGGTTTGCCGCGCCACCCATTTGAACAATTTGATAACCATCATTTAATACTGAGTATTCTGCGGCGCCATTCATTTCAATGTACTGATACCCGCCGTTAATTTCAGTATTACTACTTATACCAAATTCTTTAATATGCTGTTCTCCGCCAGGATTGATTTTCGTATTATTGGCGGTCCCATAAACCAGCTGGATATCTTTTTCCAGGACAACACCATCAACTGTCTCACCATACTCAACTGTTGATGCCAATGCTATGGGTGAATATAACGCTGTAGCCACCAGAACAGATATTGCGGAACGACAAAGAGAAACAGAACCAGATTGATGCATTGAGCTTTCATCCTATGAAATTAATTGCTGTTAAAAGCATTGGGTAAAGAAAATACCCATAGCTCCATACCCGGAGTCAGTTTTTAAAAACTGTTTAAAGAAATGCACAAGTATTGTGATTGATTTTTTAGTTGTTTTTCTTGATGAGAAGCTGATGCAAAATTCCGTCTTTATAATGAAAATGATGCCAAAGCGAACGACAAGGTTGTAGTTTTCGCTACATGTCCATACATAAAATGGGGTAACATTCACGCGCCTGGTAGCGTTACCAACGCTACGCTCAAACATAATGATTCTAATAAAACCTCAGGAGACTACTATGCCTGAAGCAACGCCTTTTCAGGTGATGATTGTGGATGATCATCCACTTATGCGACGCGGTGTTCGTCAGTTACTGGAGCTTGATCCTGGCTTTGAAGTGGTCGCCGAAGCGGGCGACGGCGCGAGCGCGATCGATCTGGCGAATAGACTGGATATCGACGTGATCTTACTGGATCTCAATATGAAAGGTATGAGTGGCCTGGATACCCTCAATGCCTTGCGCAGGGATGGCGTTACCGCGCAAATTATTATCCTGACCGTATCCGATGCCTCCAGCGATGTCTTTGCGCTGATAGACGCAGGCGCAGACGGTTATCTGTTGAAAGATAGCGACCCGGAAGTGTTGCTGGAAGCGATTCGTGCCGGAGCGAAAGGCAGCAAAGTCTTTAGCGAACGCGTCAATCAGTACTTACGTGAACGTGAAATGTTTGGCGCGGAAGAAGATCCCTTCAGCGTGCTGACGGAGCGCGAGCTGGATGTTCTGCACGAGCTGGCACAGGGGCTGTCAAATAAACAGATTGCCTCGGTGTTGAATATTTCCGAGCAGACAGTAAAAGTACACATTCGCAATCTGCTGCGTAAACTCAATGTCCGCTCACGCGTGGCGGCCACCATTCTGTTCCTGCAACAACGCGGGGCACAATAAAAATAGCCCGATGGCATCACCATCGGGCCTCTTTTTATTTACTCTCCTGCGGCGACAAATGTTGCATCGCCTGCGCGATACTACGTTCAATCACCGCACGGCGAGTATCGTTGGCAGGTAAGAGTTTCAACATCATCTCCCACGCGGCAACGGCTTCGCCAAATCGCTGCTGCTCAAAGGCATTAAACGCATACATGCTTAACACACGGATATTGCTGTGGTCAGTTCTCACCAACTGGCGTAGCAGTTCACCACCCAGGCGGTTGTCGTTGGGATCAGATGAACGTGTCAACGCTTCAGCGTATCCGAGCGCCGCATCACTGTTCTTCGGATCGAGGCGATATGCAGTAGCGTATGCATCGGTGGCAATACTGGCGTTACCCAGCGCCATGCCAACGCGGCCCAACATAATCCAGCCTTCTTTATCTCCCGGATTTTTTTGCAGTTGAGTACGCATCCCCAGCGCCAGGCGCGACATCTCTTCTTCGTTGAGCGGATCGGCTTTCGGATCCAGCGCCCTGTCCAGTAACGCCGGAGCCTGTGCCGTGGCCTGCTGCCAGATTTTCACCTGCTGATAATTGCCCGTCTGGTAGTAGCTGACGCCAGCCACAATTAACGCCACCACAATACCCGGCAGATAAACAATATATCCGGCACGCTTACCTTCCGGCACGCTTTGTTCAGGAAACGCGTCCGGCACCACGCGTACCCGACGCCGCGAACGGGCGTAAATGACCCAACCGCCAATGCCAATAGCCACTACCGGAAGCACCCACAGCAGCACGGTCAGCGGCGTTAACGGCGGATCGTAAGTGACGAAGTTGCCGTAACGCGCCACCATATAATCGACAATCTCTTTTTTACTTTTACCTTCCTGCATCAGTTCATACACTTTTTGGCGCAGGTCGGTGGCAATCATCGAGTTGGAATCGGCAATGCTGTTGTTCTGGCATTTCGGGCAGCGTAGTTCTTCAGTGAGTTGGCGGAACTGCTGCTCCTGCGCTTCATCCTTAAACTGCAACACGTCGATGGTCGCCAGCGCTGAGCCGGAGATCATCAGCATCAGCACGCCCAATAAAAACCTCATTGTGCGGCCTCCTTACTGTATTTCTCCCACAGCGGCTTGATCTCTTCTTCCCAGACGCGAGGATTGAGATCGCCCGCATGGCGATAGCGAATGATGCCGTTGCCGTCGATGAGGAACGTTTCTGGCGCGCCATAGACACCGAGATCCAGCCCTAACATGCCGTCGCCATCAAACAGGCTTAGCGCGTAAGGATTGCCCAGCTCTTTCAGCCAGCTGATTGCCTTCTGGCGATCGTCTTTATAGTTCATGCCGACCACGCGAATGCCCTGCGCAGAAAGCTGATTCAGATATTGATGTTCCGCACGGCAGGTCGGACACCAGGTCGCCCAGACGTTAAGCAGCACTGGTTTGCCCTGAGTCAGCACATCCGCCTGATAAAACTGCCCCGGATTGTCCAGTGATTCGAGGCGAAACTTCGGCACTGGCTTGCCAATGAGCGCCGATTCCAGATTGGTCGGATCATCCCCTTCGGCATTACGCGCCAGCTGCCACAGTAGCGCCGTGGCAATCGCCAGGAAGATAATCAACGGAATTAACAATACTTTGCGCTTCATACAGCCTCCGGCGCAGTTTTCTGCGGGTTCACGCGCTTACGATAGCGAGGATCAAACAGACACAGCAGTCCGCCCAACGCCATCATCAGCCCGCCCGCCCAAATCCAGCGAACAAACGGTTTGTAGTAAAGACGCACGGCCCACGCGCCGTTTTCCAGCTCTTCACCGAGCGCGGCGTACAGGTCACGCGTGATGCCGCCGTCAATCGCCGCTTCGGTCATCATCGACCCGGCAGTGTTGTAATAACGTTTTTCCGCATACAGCACCGTTTCCGGCTTGCCATCTCGCGTTACGCCGATAGTCGCCACACCGCCACGCCAGTTCGGGCCAGTCACCTCTTTGACATCACGGAAGGTGAAGCGATATTCATGAATATCGACACTATCGCCGGGCTTCATGCGCACATCACGCTCAACGCTATAGTTCTGGCTAAAGGCAATACCAACAATTGTCACTGCCAGCCCCAGGTGAGCCGCCACCATTCCCCAATAACTGAAGGTGGTTTTCGTGCCGCGTGAAATACGCAGCGCAGCTTCCGCAATTGCCAGCACCTCAATCCAGCAGGCCATTGCCAGGCCGAGCACCGTCATCGCCACCACTTTGCTTTCGAACAGCCACGGCAACAGCAGCGACAGCACCAGCGTAGAGATGAAGGCGATAATCAACAAATTGCGGATTTTACGTGGGCGATCGCGCCCCCAGCGCACCAGAGGACCGACACCAAGCAGCAGCGCAAACGGCACCATCAGCCAGGTAAACATGGTGTTGAAGAACGGTTCGCCAATCGAAATACTGCCCAGTCCCAGTTGCTTGTGCACCAGCGGCAGCAGCGTCCCCAGCAACACCACCAGCATCGCGGCGACCAGCAAAACGTTGTTCGCTAACAGCAGAGATTCCCGCGACCACAGCGCATTGTTTACGCGTGAGCGAACTTTGTGTCCACGCGCGGCAAACAGCAGCAGCGAACCACCAATCACCAGTACCATAAAGGCGAGGATAAACATACCGCGTGCCGGATCAGAGGCAAACGCGTGTACCGATACCAGCACGCCGGAACGCACCAGGAAAGTCCCCAGCAGACACAACGAGAAGGCACTGATTGCCAGCAGTAATGTCCACGCTTTGAAGCTGGCGCGTTGTTCAGTGACCGCCAGTGAGTGCATCAGCGCAGTCCCCACCAGCCACGGCATAAACGAGGCGTTTTCTACCGGATCCCAGAACCACCAGCCGCCCCAGCCGAGTTCGTAATAGGCCCATGCGGAACCGAGCACAATGCCGAGCGTCAGGAAGATCCACGCTGCCAGCGTCCACGGACGAGTAAAACGCGCATAAGTGCTGTCCAGACGCCCGCTCAACAAAGAAGCAATGGCAAAAGCAAACGCCACCGAGAAGCCGACGTACCCCATATAAAGCAGAGGCGGATGGAAGATCAGCCCCGGATCCTGTAACAGCGGGTTAAGATCGCGACCTTCAATCGGGAAGTTCGGCAACGTGCGTGAGAACGGGTTAGAGGTAAAGAGAATGAACAGCAAAAAGCCGACGCTGACCATCCCCATTATCGCCAGTACGCGGGCCACAATATCCAGCGGAATACGCTGACTAAAAATCGCTACCGCAAAGGTCCAGCCGCTCATCAGCAGCACCCACAGCAGGAGCGAGCCTTCATGCGCGCCCCAGGTAGCCGCCACGCGATACCACACCGGAAGCTGGGTATTGGAGTTGCTGGCAACATAGGTGACGGTGAAGTCGTTGACCACGAAGGCATTGACCAGTACCAGAAATGCGCCAGCCACAGACATAAACAGCAGCCAGGCAAACAAGCGGGAAGACGCCATCATGCGCGCATCTCCGCGCGCTACGCCCCATAGCGGATACACGGACAGCAGCAGCGCAACTCCTAGCGCCAGACACAGCAGTCCGTTACCAATTTCCGGCATCATGATGCTGGGTCCTTATAAACACTCGCCGGGCGACGGTGATTGGCTTCCATCGCTTTCTCAACTTCTGGCGGCGTGTAGTTTTCATCGTGTTTCGCCAGCACTTCTTTCGCGAGGATATGGTTGCCTTTTTCCAGCTCGCCCTGCACCACAACGCCCTGCCCTTCACGGAACAGATCCGGCAAAATGCCTTCGTAAGAGACATCTACTGAACCTTCAGCGTCGTAAATGGTGAAAGTTACTTTTAGCGAATTGGGATCGCGCTGCACACTACCCGGCATCACCATCCCGCCAACGCGCAGACGCTGACCGACTTCCGGCATTTGCTGAGTTTCACGCTTGCCGTAGAGAATTTCCCCCGGCGTATAAAAGAGATCGATATTCGAGCGCAGCGCATATAGCACCAGACCGATAGTCAGTGCCAGCCCCGCCAAAACGGCACAGGCAATCCACAAGCGGTTTTTACGGCGAATATTCATGCAGCCTCCTGCTGTTGCGCAGCACGTAAACGCGCCTCACGCGCCCGCTGTTGCGCCACGCCACGCAGAATTGCGCGATGCTGCATCACCGAGTGCACGACCAAAACCACCAGAGGAATGACGGTCATCACCACCGCCAGCCAGACAAAAAAGGCGTAACCGCCCATTGCGAAAAATTCATTCCAGGAAGCAAATGCAGGGGTCATTTACGGCCTCTTTTCAGTATCAGTTCACTCACCCACGGACGGCGTTTTTCCATCAGCAAAATCAAATTACGCATCCGCATCAGCGTCAGCGTGGCAGACAGGAGCAGGAAGCCAAAAATCGACCAGCGCAGCGGCGAACGCATCGCCGGATCGATACTTTGCTGCATCCGCGTTGATCCCTGGTGCAGGGTGTTCCACCACTCCACGGAGTAATGAATAATCGGCAGATTCACCACGCCAATCAGCACCAGGATACCTGCCGCACGGCCCGCCAGACGGCGGTCGTCGAAGGCGTGCCACAGGGCAATCACACCCACATACAAAAACAGCAGCACCAGTTCAGAAGTCAGACGTGCATCCCATACCCACCAGGTGCCCCACATCGGTTTTCCCCATGCAGAGCCGGTAACCAGGGCAATAAAGGTAAACACGGCACCAATGGGGGCCATCGCCGCCACCGCCAGGTTGGCCATTTTCATCTGCCAGACAAGGCCAATAAACGCCGCCACCGCCATTGATGCATAAATGCCCATCGACCAGATCGCCGCAGGCACATGCAGGTAGATAATGCGGTAGCTATTTCCCTGCTGATAATCAGCCGGAGCAAAGCCGAATCCCCAGATCCAGCCGACGGTAAGCACGACCACACTGGCAATTGCCAGCCACGGTATAAACCAGCCACAGATTTGATACAGCCGTGGTGGGATCGCCAGTTGATGCAGTGTTTTCCACATAGTTTCGATACCAGACTCGAACAAAAATCAGTAATCCAGCGTTATTGAATGCTGATTCGTAACGCTGCCGCCGTCGCAAAAGGACTTAATGTCGCGGTGCCTGCCAGCAACGCGCCTAAAATAGCCAGATACCCATCCACGGGCAAATGCATAGAAGCCGCGTCCATCGCGGCGGTGGCAAAGATGAGTAATGGGATAGTCAGCGGTAACACCAGTATGCTGAGCAGCACACCACCGCGCTTAAGTCCCACTGTCAGCGCCACGCCCGGCGCACCGAGAAAGCCAAGCGTAGGGGTTCCCAGCAGCAGCGTCAGCGCCATCACTTGCCAGCCATAAACATCCATTCCCAGTAGCATTGCCACCAGGGGCGAAAGGATGAGTAACGGCAGACCGGTTACCATCCAGTGCGCCATCACCTTCGCCAGCACAACGGCGGGCAAGGGTAACGGCAACAACATCAATTGTTCAAGACTGCCGTCCTGCAAATCGTCACGGAACAGTCGCTCGAGTGCCAGCAAGGATGAAAGCAGCGCAGCAACCCAGATAATGCCCGGTGCAATACGCGCCAGCAGTTGCGGCTCCGGACCGATACTGAGCGGAAAAAGGGTAATGACAATCAGGAAGAACCACAGCGGGTTGGCGATTTCGGCGCTATGGCGAAACGCTACGCGCAGCTCAAGACGGAAAATGCGCCAGAACATCATGCGGCCCCCGTTTGCGTCAGTGAAATGCGGCGAATTTTACTTTCAGCAACGTTGAGCGGCTGGTGGGTAGTCAGAATCACAGTCCCCCCCTGCTCCGTATGCTGCGCCATACGCTGGGTCAGACGATCGACGCCGTTAACGTCAATCGCGGTAAAAGGCTCGTCGAGTATCCATAACGTGGCACGGGTCAGCCACAGACGCGCTAAAGCGACGCGGCGTTGTTGCCCGGCAGAAAGTTGATTTACCGGAATATCTTCGAATCCGGCAAGCCCGGCCTGCGCCAGGGCTTCCAGACATTGTGCGGTATCGCCATCGCGATGATAAAAGTGCAGATTTTCTAACGCCGTCAGCCGGGTTTTGATCCCCGGCTGATGCCCTATCCATAACAGGTTTTGATGGTAGCTCTCGCGTACCTGATGCAAGGGCTGCCCTTGCCAGAGAACGTCACCCGCATCAGGGCGAGACAACCCCGTCAGCAAACGGAGAAGCGTTGTCTTCCCCGCGCCGTTGCTACCGGTGATTTGTACCCACTCTCCTGCGTTCAGCGTAAATGACAAGCCACTAAATAAGGTTCGTTCATCCCGCTCGCAAAGTAACTCTCTGGCTTCAAGCATACCCACGCAATAACCCTGTTAAAAACCTGGCTCGACTTCGCGCATATCGGGCAGCTTGTGCGCTATCCCTTTATGGCAATCAATACAGGTTTGCCCATCTTTCACCGCCTGGTCATGCATCTTCGCGGCAACCGATTTCTGGGCGGTTGTATCCATATACTCGAAGTTGTGACAGTTACGGCACTCCTGCGAGTTATTGTCCTTCATGCGCCGCCACTCATTCTGTGCCATCGTCAGGCGATGAGCTTCAAATTTCTGCGGCGTGTCAATAACGCCAAAAATTTTACCATACAGCTCTTTACTTGCTTTGAGCTTGCGTATCATCTTCGGCACAAACTCGTGCGGAACGTGACAATCCGGACAGGTCGCACGAACGCCGCTACGGTTGTTGTAGTGCACGGAATCCATGTATTCCTGATACACCGTGTTACGCATTTCGTGGCAGCTAATGCAGAACTCTTCGGTATTGGCTTTTTCCATCCCGGTGTTAAAGCCGCCCCAGAAGACGATGCCGCCGACAAAACCGATCAACAGCAGCGTCCCTAGCGCCAGACGGCTGGGGGTACGCCACCATTTCCACAGGCGCTTAATCAGACCAGGCTTACGGTCAGAATTTCCCATAATAACCTCTTATTTCCCGTAACCTTTTGATGGGGTAAAGGTATTCCCCACGATTGGCGCGGTATCGGCCTGCGGTACGTGACATTGCAGACAGAAATAACGACGCGGAGCCACTTCCGCGCCCACTTTGCCGTCGCTGTCCATAAAGTGAGTAGGACTAATGCGCGGCGCGCCAGTGGTGCGATAACTTTCGACACCGTGGCACTGCAAGCAGCGGTTGGTATTGGTCGTTACCTGATAACCTTCAACGCTATGCGGGATCATTGGCGGCTGATTCACATAGTTCAGCGGCATCCGATCCTGCTCTTTTGGCATCCGAATGGCCCCTTCCTGCGTCCCGGATACTTCCGGCGACTGGCTAAAATCGACGCCATTAGCCGCCCAAACCGCGCCGCTTACCACCAGGGCCAGCATCGCCGTCCATTGACACAGCGCTTTCTTCAGGTCATGGCTTTTCATGATTTCGCTCCCGAACTCCATCGTGTAGTTATTGTAAATACATCCTCAGAACAGACATCCACGCAGCGACCGCACGTCATGCAATCGCGGCTGGTGACCTGCACCGGGCTTTGTTCATCCAGCACCGGGGCACGTAGCACATGCGGTTCCGGGCAAACATGAAAACAATCCATACAGCGGTTACATTTCTGCCGATCGTTGGCAGCAACGGTAATCACACCTTTGCTACCCAGCACGCCATACAGCGCGCCAACCGGACAAATGTGCCCGCACCAGCCGTGTTCAACGACCAGTAGATCAAATAAAAACAGCGCGAGAATAAGCAGCGCGCCGCTGCCGCAGCACAAGTCCAGCGCAATCGGATGCGGATGTTCCCGCAGCGCTGCAATCGCGCGTTCCGCCAGCAGCTCCGTCTCCGGGCGCGGAATCAGCACCCGTTCATCCACATAGAAATCACGCCCTAAAAAAGGCTGCGTGTGGAGCAGATATTGCAGGGGCTG
>ERZ827520.2381-NODE-2381-length-17636-cov-3.242421_pt1 | contig 17636 bp, 8 predicted proteins | sample MGYA00519581_ERZ827520 | MGnify/ENA primary metagenome ERZ827520 (study PRJEB31778, sample SAMEA3449339) | human gut metagenome | biome: human gut; feature: human-associated habitat; material: faeces | place: United Kingdom | collected 2010/2012 ...
GAGGCCATGACCCTGTCCGGCTCCAAGGTGGAGGTCACCGAGGATCTGGCGGAGCTTTCCCGGCTGCTGGAGCGGTCGGAGGATGCGGTGCTGCTGGAGCTGGACGACAAGACGGGGCGTACGGCACATATCTCCCGGCTGCAAATCGAATAAATCAAAAAGCAGGCGGGGAAAAGCCCCGTCTGCTTTTTGATCCGCTTATTGCTGCGCGGCAAACTTCTGCTTTACCTGCTGAATCTTCTGCTGCTCCGCCTGCACAGTGGGATACCAGCCTTTGGCGGTCATTTTCTTATAGATATCGTCCTGCATGCACAGGCTGTCGCCCAGGGCCTTGTTGAAAGCCGAGCGGACATTGGCCGTGCCGGATTCGATGGTGCCGTGCATGTACAGATCGCACACGCCTTTTTCCACCAGGAGCAGGTTCTCCATCAAACATTTATCATCCATGTTGCAGCCTCCTTCTCTTACACCAGCTGATAAAACTGGTTGAACAAATCCTGATGTTTGGTCGCCATCTGCTGCACGCAGTTCTTAAGCTCCGCGTCCTGCAGCTGCTGCGCGGTTTCCTGGCATTTGGTCTGCATAAATTTCGCATGGCCGAGGGCATCCTCGATATAGAGCAGTTCTTTCGGGCTCATGTTCGGTTCTCCTTTCCGCATGGGACAGATTGTTGTGACGAATCGCATCGTCCCCATTATTGTGCGCCGCGCCGGCGTCGGTATCCGCATAACAAAATGGAAGCGGGTTTTCAAAAATTTCTTTTGCAACGATCCGGGCCGATGGGCTTGATTTTTTTGAAAGCGTATGCTATAATAACGCCCAGACAAACGAGATAGGCGGGAGTAGTTCAGTGGTAGAGCGTCAGCTTCCCAAGCTGAATGTCGCGGGTTCGAATCCCGTTTCCCGCTCCACGTCGGAATGGACTGCGTTCCATCCAAAATCCCCAGCCGAATGGCTGGGGATTTCTCATACCGCTCCGTCATTCCTCCTCTCCGCAAAAAGTCACGCTCGGCTCGCCTGTTCGGTTGCAGTGGCTTGTAAAGCCACCTCGCTCATCACGACGGCTCGCTGTCGCTACCAACTTTTTGCGGATTTGTGCCTTGCGGCGCTGGAGATTCATTTTGTCTCACCCTTACAACAAGAAGAGTATCGTGCGCGTCAGCGTGCGATGCTCTTTTTTTATCCCCTCTGCCAGGGAACTCGAATCCTTCCGGTTCAGAATGCCGACCGGCGGACCAACAAAGGGAAGGGGACTGTTGCACAATGTATAAATATACGCAGAGGCTGAGAAAAAGCGTGGTTTCGCGTCTGAAAGACGCGAAATGCGGGCCACAATTCATGTGCTCACCGGCATAACGCGAGCATTATGCCCGCGGTTTTTCAGGGGCGCGTCGCAAAATCTTGCATTTTGCAACGCACCCTTTTTCCCTTTTTATGATTCCCGTCATCTTTGAGCCTTATCCAGCGGAAAACAGCAATTTTCAGGGCTTGGAGGGCCCCTGTTTTTCCACAACGTCCATCGGTTCCGGACAGGACAACCCCTCCGGTTGTAGCATCTATTCTACAACCGGAGGGGGTATACTCAATCCATTCGTGTTCTCTTTACCATTACGATTTCCGATTTGCCTTCCTTTTTCCGGTGCCAAAGAAGAGTGCCGCTGCCAAAATACCGGCCAGGCCCAGAGCGATCCGCCCCGTTTGGTTCTCACCGGTCTGCGGAATTTGGGGCTCCTCCTTGCCATCCCCATCCGTGTCGCCGCCCGACAGTTTCACCAGGCCGTTGAGCGCTTCATTCAGAGCCTCGGCGGCCTTGTCGACCGTCGCCTGGTCGTTTACGCTCAGGGCGGCATTGGCGTAGATGGTTTTGGCTGTGGACAGAGCTGTTTTCAGCACCGCCGCGCTTTCCGCCGTATACCCGGACAAATCCAGTCCCTCCGCCTTCTCGATCAGGTTTTCAAGAATGGCCTTGTCCGCCTTGTACAACTGCAGATGAATAGCATCCAGCAGTTCCTTAGACGCTGTGGCTACGTCCTCCGCCATAGCGTCACCATTATTCATGACGGTTTTCGCCGCTGCTAGGGCATCCAACAGCTTCTGCCAGTTAGTCGCGACATATTTATCCTGTTCCGCAACCAGGCTCTCCGCCTTTTCAATCAGCAGACCCAGGTTGGTCTTATCCGCCTGATACAGCCCAAGCCCCCAGATGCCTTCCAGCAGGGTATCCCACGCAGCGGTAAGTTCATCCTGGGTGGCGGCCGGATTATCCAGCGCCGCCTTCGCCTTGGCCTTGGCCTTCTCAAAAAACGCCTTAGCGCTGTCGGTCACGCCGTCGGTACGCAGGTTCAGGGCAAACGAGTAGGTTTCCTGCAGCAGGCCACGGATGTCCTCGACATTTCCGGCAGCCACGACCTGGATGAACGCCTCGGCCTTGATGGCGGTTCCAGCTACCGTGCCTTCTACTTTAAAGACGCCGGGATTGGCGACCATTTCCCCGGTGATTTCCGCCCAGTCGACCGCCACGGTCTTGACGGAGCCATCGTCGTAGGTGGCCTCCACCGTTTCCGGCATCTGCGGCAGTTTGCCTTCCTCGGTCTTCACAAAAGTGGTGGCGAAAGAAACGATTTCCGCCGTGGATTCACCCGGCTCGCCCTTGGTCAGGAACACGGTTTCCACAGCCTTTGTGCCGTCCTCCGCTGTCACCGTGATTTTTACGGCCGCCGCCGTATCCAGCTCGCCATCCACCGCGTCGATAACTTCGGTGCTGACGGTGGCGCCTTTGGATACTTTCACGTTCAGCTTATCGACCGAGAAGGTGTCTGCTGCCGCAATCACCATGGTATTGCCGACGGTTTCGATGACTTGCCCGCCGTCGTAGGTGATTTCTTTAATGTCGGCGGCGTTGGATTTTGCGCCGCTGCCGATCCAGATGGGGTTCGAGAAGGCAAAGCCGAGTCCCTGTCCTTCGCCCTTACCGCCGTTGCCAGTGGTGCCCTGCTCGCTGGTTACCTCGATGCGGTAGAACTCGCCCGCCTTAACATCCAGAGACAGGGTGGTCTTGAACTCTTTCAGCCCCTGGCCCAGGTCTTTGTTGAAGATGATTTCCGCTTCTCCTTCGTCCGCGCTGCCGGTAATGACGTTTTTGATGAGTTTGACGTTCACCAGATCGTAGTTCGGATCAAAGGCCGTGATGTTGAAGTCCGCTTTTCCGCTTTCCTTAACGGTCAGGGTTTCACCCATACCCACGCCCTCGATGTTGTAGCGGATTTCCGGGCCGTTGGATCCATAGTAGCTGCCGTTGGCCAGGATCTCGTGGACGTTTTCGTAGATGAGGTTATCCATTTCGGTTTTGATGTACGGGTCGCCCATCTTAGCGGAGTTGTGGCCGTCCGAGTTAGCGATGCCGAAGTACTTCTGCTCGCCGCGTCGGTTGACGTTGTCCCAGTAATCAAAGGCGAAAGTATTGACATTTTTATCCGGATCGATGGCGTGATAGAAGCCATTCCACACCTCGATACCGACATAATCCCGGATGCCATAGGGATCGGAGAATACCAGGCCCGGATAGTTGGGATGGGCCACATAAAAGACGCCGCCGTTGTCGTTGACCTGATCGATGGTATCCTGCCACGTCCAGATTTTACCATCAATTTCCTTGCCAATGCGATATTCCGGGACAAAGGTGCCCACACCGTAGGCCAGGGCGTGGCCTTTACCGGAAGAGGTGATTTCGGTGCCGGTGATGCTGATGAAATTACCGGCAAGGCGATTGGTTTCCTCGACTGTATCGGGGCCCTGGCTGATTTTGTTGTGGTCGGTGCTGTACAGCCAGTTAAGCAGCTTATCTTCATAGGCGGAGTCCACATTCTCACGGATGGTCCCTTTGCCGTCGCTGTGGATGGAGTGCGTGTGGTTGTCGCCGGCATAATAGCCCTGGCCGGAGATGGACAGTCCCTCGGAGAAAGATAGGGCTACATCGTCGGCCGTCCTGACATCCGCTTGGATCATGCCGCGGCCGCCCTCCAATGCAAGCACCTGGAACTCCACGGTTTCGCTACCCTCTGCCGGGACTTCCGGAATGATGACTTCCGATTCGCCAACGCAGTACATCTGATAGGGGAGATCCAGGGATACCTGCACGTTCCGGATCGGTTCCCCGGCGGAATTCTCCACCGTGACCTTGACCGGGAAAACGTCACCCTTCTGCACTTTGCCGTCATACGCATCCATGCGGGCTTCCATGCCGTATTTATAAGCGTTGTAGTAGGCGACCATGGCCTCTGGCTGCTGGGTATAGCCTTCGGTATCCAGCACGATGAGCTGCCGGCTGTAGGTAAAGGTTTCGTCCGCCGCCAGCGTCACCGGCGCGTAGCCCATCATCCAGTTAGAACTGCCAAACACCCGAAAATCAAAGCCGTCTTCATACAAGAACGAATAGGCTGCCGGCTCGCTGGTTGCATACTGGGTAAACCACGGCTGAGCAGGCTTTTCATCAACCGGCGAATTATAGGCCGCGGTTATATCGCCAAGCCCCGGCACATAGGTCTTTTGCGTGCTGCCGTCCACATCCATGACGTCGCCGACATACACCTGCAACTCCTGCCCGCTGGTGTTGCGGACGGTGGTTTCGATCTCGGCATAGGGCTTGCCGCTCTCCAGGGTAAGGATTTGCTCTATCACACCCTCCTCGGCATCGGGGGCGTTGGCCAGATCGTGATGGTAGACGCCGGTGGCTTTCAGCACAATTTTGCTGGTGGACTGGGACACCACTTCCAGACTGTCAAACCGGGTATCCAGCTGCGCCCAGGAATCGCCCGGAAGCGTACCGCCCTGGCTGGTTTCCTGATGAGGCTTAACGTCTGTAACCCAGCTGGTGAAGATCCAGTCCATGACATCCGACTTGCTATTGGCGGCGATGTCCAGAATACGGCCCGCGGAGGAATCCTTCAGCTGGCTGTCCTTGGTTAACCCGGCAATCGACATGGTCAGCGTTTCGTTTTCCAGGGTGTAATCGCCAGGCTTGCATTCCACCAGGCCGCCGAAAGACTGCATACTGGTGGTGGTAAGGATGCGGGTGCCAGTCATGGAGTCCAAGATGATGTCCGCACGGGGATCCGCCTGGGTGTTCAGATCCACCGACTGGGAGCTTTGCGCATAGCCGGGGATGGAGGCGGTCAGGGTATAGACGTCTTTTTCCACACGGAGGGAATAGTTGCCGTCCGCATCCGTGATAGCTGTTCCCGCGCTTTCTCCCGCGTGCTCCCCTGTCGCATACTGGCAGGTGATGTCCACATTTTTAATCGGATTGCCGTCCATATCGGTGACGGTGCCGTTGATTACACCGTAATCATCGATATCCACTTCTCCGCGGACAACCTTAGCCCAGAAAGCGGCTTCGGCATACGGCTCGCCGACGCCGCCCGGCTGGTGCGGCAGATGGTAGAAGGTCAGGGTCTTGCTTTCACCGACTTCCAGGGAAGCATCGTACCAGATACCAAAAATGTAACCATCGTTTACCAGCCCGCTGGGAACCGCATCCGCCTCGTCCCACAGGATCGCATGGGCGGTGTTGCCGGTATACTTGCTGGCGTAGCCTTCAAACATATAGTTTTCCGTCCACTCGTGGTTTGTCAGAACGGTGTTGATGGTAGAGGTGGTCCAGCCCACGCCCGGAACATAGGTGTCGTCCTCGTTGGATTCATCCGGATCGACCAAATACTCAAAATAGCCGGTATAGTCCTCTGCACCGGTGTTGGTCAGTTTCACCTGCATCTGAATGAGAGGCGTGTTCTCCAGGATGGAGTAGGTAACCTCCCCCTGGATGGAGGGCGCGGCTTCGGAAGCGCCCTTTCCGACAACGGTGTTTCCTTTCACTTCCAGTTCGTTAAGATCAAACGCTTTTTTGCCCGTCTGCCAGGTCCCGTTCATTTTGGATGAGAGAACAAACTGCGTCCAGTCCAGGTTTTCCCGCTTGGCTTCCTGGGTCACCGCATCCATAATTGCGCCGTTGGACATCGGGCCTTGTTTGTCGTTAGGCGCTTTCGTTGTGCCAATCAGGGTCTTGATATACTGATTTTCCAGGTAGTAGTAATCCTGCCCGGCGATATAGTCGACAGCTTTGCTGCCGTACACGAAGCCAGGATCCACATTACTTTTCCCCGCAACGGCTTTGTCAGGCACCGTCGCTCCCCCGGCCGCGCTCACAGGCGCGGCAAGCGTCAGCAGCTGAAGGGCTGCCAAGCAGGCGGCCAGCACTTTGCCGCCTGTTTTATTGGGCGTCATTTTCACTTGTTCATCCTCCTTTATGTGTTTGCATCTACCATAGTAATGAAAGGGCCAAGGAGCAACAAGGCAGTTTGCGTTAAGCTTACTTTAAACTTTGGTAAATTACCTTCCGATGCTCGAGGAAATGTGCTATTCTCAATCATGGTAAAAATAAGAGGTGCTGGAAGGATGAAACAACTATGAAACACAGCTATAAAAGGTTTTTGGCCATGGCTTTTTCTACCGTTGTATGGAGCGCGGCACTCTGTGGCTGCCACAGCAAAGCGCCCGTATCGGATAGCTCCGCAGCCTCTTCGCAGATGGTGGAACAAGGATGCATCGGTATCTATTCCTCCTTCCCCACCCTGCCGGTGCGGGAGTATCCGGAGTATATGAGCGCCGGCTATTCCTGCAAGATACAGGAATTTTCGCAGTATGCGCAGCCCCTTGAGGCGCTGACAGCCGGAAAGGTGGATATCTGCGTGGCGGCGCTTCCTTCCGTGCTGCAGGCGCAGCTGGATGGACACACCGTGAAAATCCTGTGCAATTTTTATCAAAAGGGCTCCGCCGTTGTGACGGCGGCAACGAAGGGAATAGACTCGATTGAAAAGCTGGCCGGAAAAACCGTCGGGTATACGGACGGAACTATGGAATATGCGCAGCTGCGGGCGGACCTATATAACCGGCAGATGGACGCAAACGCCATCACCTGGAAGGAGATGGCGCCGTTACAGCTCAACGCCGCCCTGAAGGCGGGAACAATCGACGCGTACTGCGGCGATGCGGCGCTGGCCGGCACGGCCTTCATGCAGGGTTATGGGAAAATTCTGGCCTATCCCTATGCCGATGATCTGGGTTACGGCAATCTGGTTCTCGTGACCACCGAAGCTAAAATTCAGGAAAAGCGGGACTGGCTTCAAGAAATGGTCAATACCAACTATCAGGTTATGGAGATGGCAGCGCCGTTGGAGGATTTCGGCCTGTCCGCGGCGGCGGAGTTTGGCCTCGATTCACAGGGAATACTCCAGGAGCGGGACAATTATCAGTGGGTCTGGGATATGGAGGAAGAGTATGTCATGTTTACCCGGAATCTCTGCAATTACCTTGTCCAAATGGGGATTTTCCGATCTATTCCAGATATGAATACGCTGTTTGACTTTACATTTCTGGAAAACCGCAGCCAGGAATTTGTCCGGTGATGGCGGCCGGCGGATTGGTATAACAGGAAAAGTGCCGCCCGAATATTCGGGCGGCACCGGCCTGTGATCATCCTCTATGCTATCCCGATGCGATTCCGAACCGAAGGGGCGGGGATTCGAATCCCGTCGGCGGAACTAATCTATAGACAAAAACCCTCACGCTCCATGAACAGCGTGAGGGTTTTCTTATGGTATACCTATCCGGCGCCGATTATATGGGGAATAGATTGTCGTAATGCTTACGAAACTGCAGAGGGGATACATGCATATGCTGCTTAAAAAGATAAATGAAGCTCGACATATCATCAAACCCCACACGCAAAGCAATTTCATTGACAGACAGATTGGTCGAAATCAATAGATCCTTGGCCTTGTCGATCCGATACTGGCTCAGGTATTTATAGGGGGATTGGCCGGTGCTTTCTTTAAAGAGGCGGGAAAAATGATATTTGCTGATACAGGCCACCTTTGCCATATCGTCGATGGTAATTTTTTTGTCAAAATTCTGCCGGATAAATTCTTCCGTCTTATTCATCCGGTTGTCGTGAGTCTCTTCTTCAAAGACCAGACTGAACATATTGTTGATAATCGACGCCATTTTCATGTCGATAAACAGGGAATTCGTTTCGGCCAGCATAAACAAATTTTCCCACAGGTTGACAAAATGCTTCACATCCTGCTGAACCAGAACATCCCGCTTAAAGCTCTTGAAAAGGGGCGCCGAAACATCGCCGATGGCATGAAACCAATAAAATTCCCAAAGGCCCTGATCCGCCCAATAGGAATGGGGATTGGAACAATCGATGCAGAACAGCGAGCCGCTTTTCAGCGGGTACTTCACGCTTTTGTACTGCAGCATCCCGGCGCCGTCGGTGGTATATCCAAAAAGAATGCTTTTTTGCGGCGTGCCGATAATACGATAGGAGGCGTCCGCTTCCACATACCCCAGCTCATTGGTGCACAGCAGGGTATGAACGGCCGTGTCTGTCGGGATATGATTGCGGAACCGCTTGTCAAAAATACCTTTTGACATGGGATCGCTCCTTTCGGGTAAACGGTCTGATGATAACACGTCATTGCTGTCTATTGTACCATACTGACAAAATGAAATCAAATGCCGCAATTTCCCAAAAAGAGGCATGCCCTATGCCGGCTACCGCCACACAGAATACACGCTGAGCTGATCGATCCGGGCGTTTCCATTACTGTCTCCTTTGGTACACGCCACCCGTATGTACCGGGCCGTTATCGGCGGGAAACGATATGTGTTCTTCCGCTCGGTGTTCCCGGTCTTTTCCCCGACGGTTTTCCAGGCTTCCTTTTGCAGAACCTGAATGGAATAATCCCGGAGAGAAGCGGCCAGGGAGGTGGTATATAGATCGATCTGGCAGAAGACTTTCTCCTGACGCAGGTCGATATACAGATACACAGGGGCCTCCTCGCTGCACAGGGCGGCCGAGCACCAGCCGGAATAATTGTCCGTGATCCCGTTGACCGCCCGCCAGGGATAACAGCGCTTGTCATACCCTTCATAATAATCCGAGCTGGTCACCTGCGCATCGACGGCCAAAGACGGCTGGCCCAGACCGCTTATATGCAGGACAGCCGTGCCTGTTATCTCGGGAAATGCCACGGAACGGGCCGTGAGCAAAATGTCCCCGTCCGACACGGCGGTTATGGCGCCCGTCGGCTCCAACACCGCTTTGGTGGTTTGGGAACCGTCCGGCTCCGTGATCTGCCAGCATACGCGCTGGTTATGGCAATCGGCAGGGGAAAAATAGGCCATGGCCTGGAGGGTGGGCTCCTCTTTGGTCAGCGAGCAGCGTCCCCCGTCTCCCAGGACGGTAATCGTCTGCGGCTTCGGCAGGGGCTCGTTCTGCTCCTGCCGAAGCAGGATGACGGATTTTGAGGCAACCCGTCCGCGCACGTCTCGGGCATATACGGTCACCAGGCCATTCCGGCCATTTGGCTGCAAGACGCCGTCTTGGATCGACGCGATGGCGGGGGTGAGCCACCATTGCCGCACCGGGAAATTCGCCTGCAGGCGCAAGGCCTCCCCCGGCTCCGCGATGGTCGTACGGTCGTCGTCGCTGTTCAGAATCAGGGGCCGCTCCGCATACCAGCCGCGATCGGTGGTGAGCAGGAGAATCCAATCGCCGCTTGTGGGCTTCTGCGGGGAGGAATAGACGCCGTCCACCGGGCTGCACGGGCCGAAGGGCAGGTAGGTCCCGGTGAGGATATCGTACCAATACCCCTCATATATGCTGTCCTTCATCCCCCGCAGAGTGAGGCCGGCCGTGGTTTGGTCGAACAAAAACGCCGCATAAACATCCTGGCCGATGGTTGCCAGCGCTTTGGGCTCGTCCGTGCGTATGTCGCTCCACGCCGGATCGTCAAACCGCGGCTCCAGGCGCCACCAGTCCAGCGCTTCGAAAAAATGCCGGAAATGGACAAGCCGCTTTCCTCCCTCGAATTGGAGCGCGTCAAACCAGCGGTAATAGCCCCCATATCTCATCCAGTCGTCCGGCGAATAATCATCGTTCCACACGCCCTGTGCGCCGTATCCGTAACCGAACAGCCCGCCCAGAAAGGATTTATATCCGGCGCCGAGCGCCTGCCGCGCATCGCTCCAAAGCTCTTCGTACCCGGTCTCATAGCACAGAGCCGGCTTGAGAATGCGGTGAAAATCCCTCAGATACGCGGTGTTGTTCAGCGTGTTTTCCTGCGGCTGCAGGCCGAACCAGCTATGATAGGGCTTGTCGTCCCAGGCGGAGTTATGGGCGGTGAGGAGGCAGTTGTTGGCTCCGTGAGCGGTTAAGGGGTGATGATACGCATCCCATTCCGAAACGGTCTGCGCGACAATAAACCAGCGTTCCGGCGGCACCGTGCCATAACAGTGCGGATCAATTTCCTGCGCGGTTGTCCAGAGAACCGGATACGCCCCGTACCGCGCAACCCAGAAACGGGCCAGTGCCCGCAGATACGCGGGGGTATAGCGCGGGTGCTGGATCTCGTCTGTGAAAAACAATTGAGAGTGGGCATGGACGAGACCGCGATCGGCGATGCATTGAAATTTGCGATCCAGCTGCTGAAAGCCGGCGATATCCCGCTCGTCCAGGCCGTCCGTCAAGTCGTAAATCACGGGCATGTTGGGCTTCCCCAGCGGTTCGGACTGATACACGGTAAAGCCCTGGGCCGCGCGGTGATCCACCGTATACCGGAACTGGCTTTCGATGCCGGAAACATTCGCTTCCTCCCATTTTTCATGGCACAAAAACCAATGCGTATCGCCCAGATAAAAGAACGGCGTGCCGTCCCGGTAGGAAAAATAGCGTTGACCCGGCTCCACTGTCAGAAAGCCTTTTTGGTAAATCGCATGCTCTCCCTGATACGGGACACAGCGGAGCGTACCGGTTTGTCCGTGAAGCCCGGCGTTGCCCGTATCGGAGCAAACCGTTTGGTAGGTCCAGTCTCCGGGCTCCGTCAGGGCGACCCTGACGCCAAACGCATCCCCCCCATTCCAAAAAGCGGGACGCCGGATCCGCGTTCCGGACGCCGATAGAAAGTCGACGGTTGTCTCCGCTTCCAGCAGCGGATCGGCGTATGGCCGTTCTGAGTGAAAAATCAACTCGGCGGTTCTCCACATTTCGGTCGTCATGGGCTTTCCTCTTTTCTTACTATCATGCAAAAAGAATGGCACAAGCCTTGGGAAGGAGAGCCGCACGACGTATGCCGCACCGCTCCCCTTCCCTTTTCTCTTGTGTCATTCTTGGAGAGAAATCCAGTCAGCCGCTATTTCCCCGAGGAGATGGCCGGGAGCTCCATCTCTCCGGTCACATAGGGATAGCTGCCGTTCTCATAGGACGAGGCGATCACCTTGGCGTTTTCCATGGTCGGGCGGACGCGATCGGTGATGACCAGAACCCAATCCTGACCGCCGCTGGGAGGCACGGGAAGCTTCCAGCTGCCCTTGCCGTCCGGCTTAAAGCCGGACGCGGCGGTGGTCGTTTTGCCGTTGAGAGGGTTCGTCCACACCGCGTCGTAGGTATGCCCGGGGTTCAGCCGGGATACCGTGCCAGTATACTCATAGCCGGCGCCCTTGTCCGGAACCGGGTAATAAATCAGGAGGCTGGTGCGGTCGGTGTTCGCCTTGACCATGGGGTTGCTCGCGGATCCGGACAGCCGATTCCAGGTAACCAATGTGTTGTACGGCTTCAATTCCCACCAGGGGGTGGAGGTAAACACCTGTTTGAGGACCTGCATCTGCGCGCCCTCCTCCCCCTTGATGGCGGTATACCACGGGATAGGCGTCCCGCTCCACAGCTGGAAATCGTCGTTTTCATCCCATGTGGCGTTCCAAATGCCCTCCGCGCCGTAGCTGTAGCCGAAGCTGCCGCACATGATGGAGGTATAGGCCATTTTCCTGGTCAAGCCCTTGGGAACGGCGCTGATCCCCTCATAACAGGCCTCTGCCTCCAGGAAGGGGATGACCGCCGTCCGGTTGTATTTATCCTTCCAGCTGTTCAGTATGGCGGAGGACAGGCTGCTCTTGTGGCCGGTCTGCAGCATCGCGAAGTCATACCAATCCTCGCCGCGGTATTCGTCGCTTTTATAGCCCCAGTCCTGTGTTTCCACCCCGGAATGCAGCGTGGTCGGGTGCTGATACGGATCAATTTTATCGACGTATCGGGCGATTTCAGCCCAATAGGGGGAGTTCATCCGCGACTCGCCGCAGGTGATCCAAACGACCGGATAGGCGGCATAGCGGGCGACAATGTATCGCGCGGCCGTCTGAAAGCTCTGGACAGTCTTGTCGTCATAGGCATAGGGGCCCCAGTCAAATCCCAGCGCGGAAACCAGTCCACGGCCCGCGAGATATTGGATGCGTTCGTCGCAGTTGGAGAAAAAGCCGGTGTTTGGCAAGACCCATTTTTTGTCCTTCTGCCAAACGCGCCCGCCCTCGTTCCAGGTGGCATATTCGCCGTCCAGCTTGCCATTGTCGCCGGATTCGGACAGGAAGAAATTCATTTGATAGGCGGTGTAGCCCTGCTTGGCCCGCACATCGACCATGCCCTTGAACATGGAGGAAAATTCCTTGCTGTTGGAGTTATTCAGAGGCTCCCGGTGGCTAAGGCCCATCCAGTGCGTGTCCGCCAGCCAGAAGAAGGGCGTGCCGTCCCGGTATGTCATGCCGCGCTTATCGTTGCTGACGCGGAGGAAGCCGTGCTTATAAACATCCAGGTTGCCAGTGTATTTCGTACAGTACAAATCGCCGGACACCTGGTGCAGACCGGCATCGGCCGTGTCGGCGGCCTTAACCTGGTACGACCATTTTCCAACCACCGGAGGCGCAAAACGGATAACCCATTTTTTCCCTCCGTCCCAAAACCCGGGAATGGTCATTTTCTGCCCCTGCGGGCCTTTGAATTCGCAGTGAATCGCTTGATCGAGATACGGGTTGGCGTACTCCTTGCCCGCTGTCAGCACAATATCGGTGGCGACCCACTTTTGCGTGGATTTCGCCCCCGCAGGTACGACGACATTGGGATCGTCCACCGGCCGGTAATTGGTGCTGGTCACTTTGTTTCCGCCCCCGTTTGTCCCGGAGCCGGTGCCGGAGGAGCCGGCGTCCGGATGGTAGGGGGAAGAATCCGCCGCTTCAGACTCGGCGGAGGATGAAGCCCCGTCCTGCGAGGAATCGGTATCGGAGGATATGTCGTCAGCCGGGCTTTCCGAGGAACTGATGGAAGAATCCCCTTTGGAGGACGTCCCGGAGGTGCTGGAGGCCGGTTGACTGGCGCAGCCGGTTATGAGCAGCATACAAGCGAGCAGCATAGATAAAACGGAAATGGGTTTTCGTTTCATAGCAGTCTCCTATCCCCGTCCGCTTTGCCTCGCCTATGGGCGAGCAACCTCGGCGGACGGTGGTTTGTAGTAGAATCAAACGGGACGGAAAATTGCAGGAGGAGATTGCAATATTTCTGTTCCAACCTTCGACATAGTCAAACGTAACACTTTTCAGCAAGGTCGTCAACTCAAAATTAAGCAAAGAGCAACTATTCAAAAATTAGAGCACGATTTTGTCTGGATGTTTTGAGGGGAATGCTGTAATCTATGCCATAGGGAGATTGCAAAACTCGTTCCTCATTTAACATACAGGTAACGCGATCTGAAGCATACAGCGGAGGTGTATGAATTGAAAATAAGATATCTATATAGCAGCTTATCCATGGGCTTCAAGCGGCTGGTTGTCGTCACGGCATCCGCCGCTATTATGCTGCCTCTCCTCGCGGGCGCGTTTGTTTCCGCCGCATCGGGAGACGAACCGACCGAACTGGCCCACGGCAAGCCGGCGGATTCCTATACCGCCTCGTCGGGGCAGGCCGGGCAGGAGGCGCCCAATGCGTTTGACGCCAGTGCCGACAGCGTTTGGCAGGCCCAAGGCGGCCTGCAGACGACGGAGCCGCAATGGCTGATGGTGGACTTCGGCAAAACCGAGACGGTGGCGCGCGTCGATTTTACCCAATATAATAACCGCGCGAAATTGTTCAAATTTCAGGTATCCGCTGATGCGCAGACCTGGTCGGACGCTTTCTATGGAAGCGTGGAGAGCGCAGCGGACAGCGGCGGCGTGGTCTCGTACACCGTGGTCTTTCCGGAGGCCTCCGGCCGCTATTTCCGGCTGTGGTTTGAAGAAACGGCCGCCGACTCTACAGGCCAGCAGGTTCAGCCCGCTATCTTCGACATGAAGGTCTATAACAAGCCCGGGGATGCGGAAACCTCGCCAGCGATCACGGATATAACGGCCGCTATCAAAGAGTTGGCCCATGGCAAACCGGCGGACTCCTACACCGCCTCGTCGGGACAGGCCGGCCAGGAAGCCCCTAATGCGTTTGACGCCAGTGCCGACAGCGTTTGGCAGGCCCAAGGCGGCCTGCAGACGACGGAGCCGCAATGGCTGATGGTGGACTTCGGCAAAACCGAGACGGTGGCGCGCGTCGATTTTACCCAATATAATAACCGCGCGAAATTGTTCAAATTTCAGGTATCCGCTGATGCGCAGACCTGGTCGGACGCTTTCTATGGAAGCGTGGAGAGCGCAGCGGACAGCGGCGGCGTGGTCTCGTACACCGTGGTCTTTCCGGAGGCCTCCGGCCGCTATTTCCGGCTGTGGTTTGAAGAAACGGCCGCCGACTCTACAGGCCAGCAGGTTCAGCCCGCTATCTTCGACATGAAGGTCTATAACAAGCCCGGAGACGCGGAAACCTCGCCGGCGATCACGGATGCGAACAGCTCGTCCATCAAGGAACTGGCCCACGGCAAGCCGGCGGACTCCTATACCGCCTCATCGGCGAACGAGGCGAGCCAGGGCGCGGCAAACGCGTTCGACGCCGACGCCGACAGCGTATGGCAGGCAGGAAGTCAGGCGCAGAACATCTCTCCCCAATGGCTGATGGTAGACTTCGGCCAAACGGAAACGGTGGCGCGCGTCGATTTTTCCCAGTATTGCAACCGCATCCGTCAATTCAAATTCCAAGTCTCCCATGACGGCAAAGCATGGACCAGCGTGTACTTTGGCAGCATCCCCAGTGCGGTCGACAACGGAGGGACAATCTCGTACACGGTCGTGTTCCCGGAGGCCTCCGGTCGCTATTTCCGCACGGTATTTATCGAAACGGCGGGAAAAACGGGCGCCGAAGACATACAGAGCATGCCGGCAATTTTTGATATGAAAATTTACAACGGGACGGACGGCGCCGCCACCTCCCCGGCCGTCGAGGAGGGCCTGATCGGGCCGGATAAGGATCCGGTGGATCCCACGACAAAGCCCGCGAACCTAGCCTTAAACAAGGGGGAGTCCGCCTATACGTCTTCGTCCAACATGGATGGACAGACGCCGCAGAACGCGTTCGACGGCAATCCGGGCACAAACTGGCAAAACTCCGGGAACAGCTTCCCCGCGTGGCTTCAGGTCGATTTGGGAAGCAAGACGGACGTCAACGGGCTTTGGGTCAGCCAATGGAGCAACCGGATCAAGTTCTTCAAAATCCATGTTTCGGATGACGGCCAAAACTGGTCGACCGCATTTTACGGCCGGGTGACCGACGCGGCGGAACTGGGGAAGGCAACGGAGCTTTCCATTGCTTTCCCGACTGTCCAAGCGCGCTTTGTGCGCCTCACCATCATCGACGGGGTATATGACGAGCCGAATAAGCAGCTGTTCACCATCCCGATTTATGAGGTGGAGGTATACCATTCCGAGGACTGGGAAAGCAGCGAAACGGTCGTGGATGTGGAAACGGAGCTGCCGACCGCGGAGACGCTGGCAAAGCTGAAAGACGTTTTGAAACGGGTGGAAGCCCTGGATGAGGCCTCCTATACCGGCGCTTCGTATGAGACGCTGCGGCAAGCGATCGAAAAGGCGAAGCCTTACGAGAGCGGCACGCTTGGGAACAACACGCTGGTGCTGGAGCTCATAGCCGAGCTGGAAAACGCGGAAAAGGCCTTGATTCCCCTGAGCACCTATACCGCCCTGCGGGAGCGCTTGAAGCAGGTGCTGCAGATGAACGAGGCCGACTACCACCCGGACGACTGGAATGCGCTGATGCAGCTCGTCGAGTACGCCAATGTTCTGGTGGCGCAGGAAACGGCGGATCCGGCCGATGTCGGGTTCTATGTCAAATCCATCGATATCCTGCTGGCTTCCATGCGGATGGCCGATGAAGAGGAACTGGATTATACCTATGAGATAAATCCGATTCGAGAAGACGACTACATTGCCGAAACAGTGGTTATCGACGCCGGTGACGGCGGCTCGGTCAACACGGGGGTGGCGGCGGTCAGCACGGCTGTCCTGTTAGCGGTGCCGGTCAGCCTCGCCGTCATGCTGCGGCTGCGCAAGCGCACACAAAAGTAAGTCGATTTTATCCGTTTGCCCCTGGTGAAAAGGCCCGGTTTCCTTCGAGGAGCCGGGCCCTTTTTCTGCGCGGAATTTATTCTAAAGCAACAATCCTATATTATTAGCAAGAGATATTATGGACTTGTTAGCCAACGAAAGATATAATAAAAGCAACCATCCAGGTTATAGCTCCATGTGATGAAAGGAAGGCTATTTCTATGTTTCAGAAAGGCAAAAGGGCCATCGCATTCTTTCTTGCTTGTTTCTTATGCGTGCAGATGAGCGGCTGCGGCGGAACGCCGGCCTCCTCCGGGGATGCGGCCAATTCCTCGACGGTATCGGGCTCCACGGAATCCGCGGATTCTGCCCAATCTGACAGTTCCAGCGCGGCGTCGGATCCCCAAGCGGACGCGTCCGAGACATCCGGCTCGAGCACCGTTTCCAAAGGCAGCGCGACAGCCTCAAAAGCCTCGTCGGCCAATCCCACCCTGCCGGGCGATACGGGCAACGGGAAAATTGATATGAAAGGACGCGTCATCCGTCTGCATATCGGTCAGGTGGAAGCGTCCAGCACCTCGGAGGTCGGCGTAAAGTTTGCCCAGAAGGTAAAAGAGATCAACAAGCGGTACCACTGCGATATCCAGTATTATGTTTCCTACGATTTTGACGCGATCAACGCCTCTATCGCCTCCGGGAAGCCGGCGGTGGATATTCGTTGGTTCAACGGGTATGAGCAGTTTCTGAACGGCTATGTGGCCGGATTCATACAGCCGCTCGAGCCGCTCGGAAATATCGATTTCAAGGACCGGACCCGTTTCGCTGAAATCACGGATATCTGCGAAATTGACGGAAAGCATTATGGCGTGTCCCCCATGTATTACTGCTATGGGGAAATGCGCATTTGGTTCTCCTATCTGATGCTTTACAACAAGGATATGCTGAAAAAAGCGGGAATCACCGAGGATTTGTACGAGGTGCAAAAGAGCGGAAAATGGACCTTGGCTAAATTCGAGGAATACGCGAAAAAGCTCAAAAACGCGGGCATGACCCCGCTGGTGGACGCGGACGGCCATTTCTATAAAACCATGCTCTACGCCCACAACACCGACTGGATACTCAACCAGGGCAACTCGGCCAAGTTCAACGGCGACTCCGCCGCGGCGAAGCAGGTGATGACGGATTACACCCGGCTGACAAGCAATAAGCTGATCGAAGTTCCGCAGCTTAAGCCAGAGGGGCCGTGGGCCAATGATTCCTTCGGATTCAAGGACTATTAC
>ERZ827520.2392-NODE-2392-length-17571-cov-5.771066_pt1 | contig 17571 bp, 16 predicted proteins | sample MGYA00519581_ERZ827520 | MGnify/ENA primary metagenome ERZ827520 (study PRJEB31778, sample SAMEA3449339) | human gut metagenome | biome: human gut; feature: human-associated habitat; material: faeces | place: United Kingdom | collected 2010/2012 ...
CCCGCGCGCAGGAAGGACGCCGTGCCAAAGGCGATGGTCAGCATCACCACGCCCGCCAGGATGGTCTTTTTGCGGCCCGCCTTGGAGGCGATGATGCCAACCGGCAGGTAGCTTACGATGGCCGCCGCCTGGGCGATGATCAGCGTCATGTTAAAATCGCGCGAGAGCACCTTGTCGGCGTACACGCTATACTTGCTGGTGACGGCGTTGTAGCCCATGAACCACAATACGATCGACAGCAGGATGAACAGCAGCGATCTGCGCTCGTCCGCCTCCAGCTTGCGGCCGCCGGAGCGCCGCTCCTCGCCGCCGCCTTCCTCAATGCCGTATTTGCGGCTCTGCTGATGCATTTCCTGCACAAAGCGCGGCTCGCGCACGGTAAGCATGAAAATGCCCAGCGACAGGATCATCAGGATGGATACAATGCCAAAGAACGTGCCATAGGGCATCAGCGCGTTCCTGGCCGCGCCCGTGGCAAACACCATGCCTAAAATCAGGATCAGGATGCCGCCCGCGCTGCCCATCAGGTTGATCACCGCGTTGCCCTTGCTGCGCAGGGGCTTGAGGGTGACGTCGGGCATCAGCGCCACGGCGGGGGAGCGGAAGGTGGCCATGGAGATCAGCAGCAGCACCAGGATTGCGATAAAGAGGGTGAGCGCCTGGGGATGCAGCTTGGTCTGCGCGTGGGCGTATGCCTGGCGCGCGGGGGCCACATAGCGCGCGTAATCGTCGGTATCCAGCGTCATGGCCATAAACCGCTCGCGGGGGATGAGCGTTACGCCCGGATCGACGGCCTCGGCTGCTTCGGTCAGCGCATAGTGCTCGCCGTCCGGGGTCATCAGCGTGTCGCCGTAGCGGTAATCATACAGCGTTTCCAGCGCCTCGGGGGTATCCATGCCGCGCACGGCGGCCAGATTGCGCAGCTGCATGCCGTCCGCCAGCGACAGCACCGCCAGCAGGATGGCCGCCGCCAGCGTGCCAAACAGGATGAAGGGCGTGCGCTTGCCCAGGCGGCTGCGGCATTTATCCGAGATTGCGCCAAAGAGCGGCAGCATGAACAGCGCCAGCATGTTATCCAGCGCCATGATGATACCGCTGTTGGCCTGCGACATGCCAAACTTATCGGTCAGGATCTTGGGGATGATGGCGTCGTATGCCTGCCAGAACGCGCAGATGAGAAAGAACGCGAACCCGACAAACAGCGTGCGGCGGTAATTGAGCTTCATGAAACAACCTCCGGTCAGTCAATGATGGTATCATGTGATATCATACCACATCGCGGGGGATTTGTCTCCTGTTAAAAGGCAATGGCGGGATAAATGGCGCTGGAAAAAATGATTTTTCATTTTCCCATCTCCATTTCCTTTACACATTGTTCACGCATTCGCCCATCTTTTCATGCTATAATGGATGCGTATCCTAAGGAAAGGCCATTTTGACGCATGATTTCGCTATCGGGCGTAACCAAACGCTACGGCGCGGCGACAGCCGTGCAGGATCTCAGCTTTACCGTAAACTCGGGGGAAACCCTGGGGCTGCTTGGGCAAAACGGCGCAGGCAAAACCACCACGCTCAATATCATCACCGGCTATCTGGCCCCCACCAGCGGCGATGTGCGCGTGGGCGATTACGATTTGCTTACCCAGCCGCGCCAGGCTAAGCGGCTGATCGGCTATCTGCCGGAGCAGCCGCCGCTATATGATGAAATGACGGTGGAAAGCTACCTGCGCTTTGTGTGCAGGCTGCGCCTGGTGGTGGAGGCTGACATTGCCCGCCATGTGCGGGATATTGCCGCGCAGACCAACCTGAGCGACGTGCTGGGGCGGCGCGTGGGCAACCTGTCCAAGGGCTATCGCCAGCGCGTGGGTCTGGCGCAGGCATTATGCGGCGAGCCCGAGGTGCTGGTGCTGGACGAGCCGACGGTGGGGCTGGATCCCCGGCAGACGGCGGAGTTTCGCGACACGCTCAAAAAGCTGTCCGGCGGGCGCACGGTGATCTTTTCCTCTCATATATTAAGCGAGGTACAGGCGCTATGCGATCGGGTGATCATCCTGCATCACGGGCGCGTGGCGTGCGATCAGCGCCTGGGCGATATGAGCCGGGGCGCGGGCGCGCGCTTACAGGCGGCAATCTGCGGCGATATGGAAACGCTGCTGCCCGCGCTGCGCTCGCTAAGCAGTGTGGCGCGCGTGACGCGCCTGCCCGCGCGCGAGGCGGGCGTGGCCGAGGTGCTGATAGAAGGCAAGCCCGGCGCTGTGCCGCAAAAGGAGCTTTTTACCCTGCTGTGCGGGCTGCAAATGCCCCTGATGCGCCTGACCCCCGCCGCGGACTCGCTGGAGGATGTGTTCCTGCGCTGCACCGCGGACGATCAGGCGCTGGAGAAGAAGTAACGGACGGGGGCGAAAGGGACGAAGGGGGGAACGTTACTTTCTTCAGGGAAGAAAGTAACAAAGAACCTGTTTGTGACGTAAAAGTCAATTGGATGAAAACAGGGAGTGGCCCTGGCCACTCCGCAGGGCAGGTGAAAGCCTGAACCGCCCGGATGAAAGCAAGCTTTCCTCCGTTCGCTTCCTGCTTTTCCCCTTTTGTCTGGCTTCGCCAGCCCTTGCGTACAGCTGCGCTGTCCGCTGCCCTGCGGGACATAGTTGGATGCGGAAAGCAGGCGTGGCTAACTGCGAAAGTTGGCAAATACGGCCAAGCATGCTGAAAACGCACGACCATAAATGCCTTCTCCCGGAAGGGAGAAGGTGTCGAGCGATAGCGAGACGGATGAGGGGGAAGGCAGCATTTTGCTTATGTTGGAAGACGCAATAACCAAAAGGAAGCGGATGAGGTGTAGCCGCCGCAGCGGCGTTATCTTATATAGTTATGATAACGGCCATTTCATGGCCTACACCTCATCAGTCAGCTCACGCTGACAGCTTCTCCTCAAGGAGAAGCCTTTTGGTGGCCGTTCTCTCCAACTGTTGCCAATCGCTGTGCAAGATTTCCGCACACAATTATGCGCCCCCGTGGCACGCTGATCGCAGATCAGCGCAGGGCTGGCGAAGCCAGACCGAGGGGGAAAGCAGGAAGCGAACGGAGGAAAGCTTGCTTTCATCCGGGCGGTTCAGGCTTTCACCTGCCACGGTTTCCAAACCGCAGTTCTGTCTTCCAGTTTTATTCCAGCAGCTTTTACGTCACACACAGGTTCTTTGTTACTTTCTTCACTGAAGAAAGTAACGTTTCCCTCCGTTCCCCGTTCCCCCGTATCCCCATCCCCCCCATCCCACCGAAAAGAAAGGAACCAAACGCATGCGTGCGATCTTCAAGCGCGAGCTGCAAGGCTATTTTTACACCGCGGCCGCGTATGTGTACATGGGCGTGTTTTTAACGCTGGGCTGCGTGTTTTTCGCCATCAATAACCTGGCGGCGCGCTCGAGCGATCTCAATAATCTGCTGTGGATGATGAGCTACCTGTGGATGCTGCTCACCCCCATCCTGACCATGCGCTCCTTCGCCGGCGAGCGTAAGGCGCGCACCGATCAGCTGCTGCTCACCTCGCCCGTATCGCTGTGGGGCGTTGTGGGCGGCAAGTTCCTGGCGGCGTGCGCAGTGCTGCTGTGCAGCGTGGCGCTGTCGCTGGTGTTTGTGCTCATCGTGGCGCTGTACGGCCAGGTCTATCCGCAGGAGCTGGCCGTGGGGTACCTGGGCTTTATCCTGCAGGGCTGCGCCTTTATCGCGCTGGATATGCTCATTTCCGCCCAGTGCCGCGCGCCCATGACGGCCGCCATCGTGGCCTTCGGCGGAAACCTGCTGCTATGGCTGATGGACGTGCTCAACGCCGCCATCGATATCAAAATTGTCAACAGCATCCTCACCTTTATCAGCCCCTATCAGCGCTGCGCCCCCTTTAAGCTGGGGCAGCTCAGCTTTGCCAACGCGCTGTATTTTGTCGCGGCCATCTTTTTGTGCCTGTTTTTCTCGGTGCGCACGCTGGACGCCCGGCGGTGGAGGGAAGCATGAAAAAGAAACTGCATCGCAAGCTGCGCCAGGGCGCGCTCAATACCGCGCTGTGCTTGCTGTGCGCCGCCGCCTGTGTGCTCACAGTGGTGGCCGCCGATTACCTGGAAAGCAAGTACGACTGGCAGCTGGATTATTCCTTCAATAATATCACCACCCAGGGCGAGGCCACCGAAAACCTGCTGGACAGCCTGACGCGCGACGTGCGCATGTACGCCGTGTTTTCCGATGGCAGCGAGGACAGCCAGCTCATCGCCCTGCTCAATCGCTATCAGGCGCGCACGCCGCATATCACCTGGTCGCAGGAAAACCTGACCCGCAACCCGCTGCTGCTGCAGCTGGCCTCCTCCTATGGCGATGACAGCGCCGTCAACAGCGATTGCCTGATCATCCGATGCGAGGAAACGGGGCGCACCCGCGTGCTGACGGCGGAGGATTACATCGAGCGCACCTATGACGCGGAGCAGGGGCTGTATACCATCACCGGCTGGCAGTATGAAAAGAGCATTTCCGAGGCCATCCTGTATGTGACGGCGGACAGCCTGCCGCGCATGCAGCTTCTGTCCGGCCATGGCGAGCTGGACGAAGCCTCCACCACCGTGATGGAGGATTACCTGACCAGCGCCAACTACGACCTTTCCCGCGTGAACCTGCTTACCGACGGCGCGCCCGATCCCGATGCGCCGCTGATGATCCTATCGCCCACCAAGGATCTGAGCGAAACCGAGCTGCAAATGCTGACCGATTATGTGCAGGCGGGCGGCGATCTGTTTATCACCGTCAGCTATACCGATCCGGACGAGTTGCCCAATTTCTACGCGCTCTACCGCCTGTACGGCTTTGAGCCCATTCCGGGCCTGGTTCTGGAGGATGAAGCCCGCACCGATGCGTATTACGAGTCCATCCCCAACCTCATTCCCACCATGCTGACCACCGACGCCACGGGCACCCTGGTGGCGGCGGGGTATGACACGCTGATTCTGGCCGGCGCGCGCGCGCTGGAAACGCCCACGCAGCAGGATAGCGCGCTGAGCGTGTATGTGGCGCTGGAGAGCACCGAGGGCGCGTACATCCGCACCCTGGGCGCGGGCAGCACCATATCCATCGAGCGGCAGGCGGATGACCGCACGGGGCCCTTCGCCCTGGCGCTGTGTGCCAGCCGCGTGTTTGACGGCGGGCAGAACTCCCGCGCGTTCATTATCGGCAATGATTCCATGTTCCTGGACAACTGGATGTACGCTTATACCTACAGCGGCGAATTGTTATTGCAGGTATCGCAGTATTTGCAGGGCAAGCCCCCCGTGGATCTGGATATCCTGTCCCGTCCCGCCGTGCGGCAGCAATTGAACGTATCCAATGTCGCCGCCCCCGTGGTGCTGCTGACCCTGCTGCCCATGCTGGTGGCCGTGCTGGCGGTGGCCGTGCTGCTGCCCCGGAGGCACCTGTAATGGCCGTGCGCAGGCGCCAGGTGCGCCAGCTTGGGGGCAAGCGGCTGCTGATCGCGCTGGTGATCGTCTGCCTGGCGGCGGCGGGGCTATGCGCGTATTTGCTGCGCCCCAGAGCCTATCAAACGCCCTCCCCCGCGGAGGATACCTCCGTGCTGTTCTCGGATCGCGCAAGCGCCGACGTGGCCCGGCTGCTCATCCGCAACGGCCAGGGCGAAACCTATGAGATCACCCAGCGGGACGGCCAGGCTGCCATGGATGGCGACGCGGGCTTTGATTTCAGCGCTTCCATGCTGGACGACGCGCTGCGGGATGCGGCGCAGGTATACGCCCAGCGGGTCATCCTGGATCTCAAGGACAGCGACGGCCTGACCGCCGCGGATTTCGGCATCACTGACGCTTCCATCGCCGTCACGGCCGTTTATACCGACGGCGCGGAGCTGACCTTCCATATCGGCGATCTGCTGCCCGAGGAAACGCCCGCCTACTACATGATGATAGCGGGCGACACGCGCGTGTTTGCCACCGATCAGGAGGCGCACGATGTGTTCTCCCGCTCGCGCATGGCGCTGCACGCCGTGCCCGATCCCGCAATCAAGGGCGATTTGATCGACGCGATCGCCTTTGCGGGCGATACTCCCTTCCGCATCGAGCGCCGGGCGGGGGACGAATGGTACCTGACCGCGCCCTTTGAGTATCCGCTGAGCAGCACGGCGGTGGAGAGCCTGCTGGACAAGCTGGAAAATCTGCGCTTTGCGCAGTATGTTGCGCCGGAATCGGCGGGGCTTTCTGCCTACGGGCTGGACGCGCCCCGGCGCGTGATCACGCTGGATATCGCGGCCAGCATTCTGACCGGTTATGACGACAACGGCCAGGCCTATGCGCAGACGCAGCTGGACGCGTATCAGCTGACGCTTGCCTGCGGCGCGGACGCGAGCGAGGTGATCTATTACTGCCTGTACCGCGGCGACGTGCTCAAGGCGTCCTACTTCACGGCGGGCTTTCTGCTGTCACAGGGCTATGACGGCCTGCTGCTGGGCGCGCCCATCAACGTGCCCACCAACCGTCTGACCAGCCTGACCCTGACCCGCGCGGGCGAAACGCACGTGTACGCGCTGTCGCTGCACGAGCGCGTGCAGGCCAACAATCAATTTGAAACGGACGAGAACGGCAACATTCTCTACGATGTGCAGGTGACGCGCGACGGCGAGGCCTGCGACGCAACGCAATTCCTCTACGCTTACGGCCAGATGACCGAGCTGGCAGCGACCTCCCCGCTGCCGGCAGGCTACGCGCCCACGGGCGATCCCGCCATGGTGCTGACCCTTGCCTGGGAGGGCGGCGCGCGCGAGCTGGCCTTCTACCCCTATGACGCGCTGCACTGGGCCGTTGCCGTCAACGGCGTGGCGCTGTTTTACGTGGATGCCGCCTGGGCGGACGGCATTGCCCTGCCGTGAGAAGGGACGATGGGGGACGAGGAGAAAACGTTTCTTTCTTGGGCTCCAAGAAAGTACCGTCCTCCCGTCCCTCCGTCGTCCCCTCGTTCCTCTCCCCTGCCGAATTGGCGATGTTTTAGGTATTGACATTTTCTTTCCTGGATGCTAATATAGATAATAGAAGATGACGCCATGGAATTTCGAGGGCCTGTACGTAATTGGTACTGTACGGAATTCCAGTCGTTTCCTGCGAGCGCCGGTACGGGACCGGTGGCGTACGGGGAAACGGAAGGCGTCATTTCTATATATCGGGGAAGACGCGCTTTCCCGCAAAAAACAGAACTGCGAGGCAAGAGCCATGCTCTATACGCGCTTGTGCGAAAAAATCGTCAGCCGCCATGGCGGCGACACTGAGGCCAGCCGCCGCGAGGCCTGGGGCACCGTCGGGTCGCTCACGGGCATCGCGGCCAACCTGCTGCTGTCCCTCATCAAGTTTGCCGTGGGTCTGTCCACAGGCAGCGTGGCAGCCACGGCCGACGCGGCCAATAACCTCTCCGACGCGGGCGGCAGCATCATGTCCCTGGCCAGCGTGCGCCTGGCCAACCGCCACGAGACGGATAGCAACCCCTTTGGCTTTGGCCGCATGGAATACCTGGGCGCGCTGGGCGTGGGCGTGCTGATCGTCATCATGGGCATCGAGCTGTTCCGCTCGGGCATCGAGGGCATCCTCCATCCCGAAGCCGCCGCCTTCTCCTGGCTGTCGCTGGGGCTGATGGGCTTTAGCATCCTGGTGAAGGTGTGGCTGTACTTTGTATACCGCCGCATCGGCAAGCCCATCCAGAACACCGCGCTGCTGGCCGCCGCCAAGGACTCGCTGAGCGACTGCATCGCCACCGGCGCGGTCATTGTCAGCATGCTGCTGGAAAAGTGCTTTGGCTGGCAGGTGGACGGCTATATCGGCCTGCTGGTATCGCTGCTGGTGTTCTACGCCGGCTTTGAGGTGCTGCGCGATACGGTCAACCGGCTGCTGGGCGGCAAGCCCGATCACGAGCTGGGCGACCGGCTGATCGCGCGCGTGAAATCCTACCCCTATGTGCAGGGCGTGCATGACTTTGTGATGCACGATTACGGCCCCGGCCGCTGCATGGCCTCCATCCATGTGGAGGTGCCCGCCGACGGCAGCCTGGTGGCCATGCACGAGGTGATCGACCAGATGGAGCGCGATATCTACGCGGAGTTTCATGTGCCGCTGTGCGTGCATATGGATCCCGTGGCCGAGCCGGACGCGCACATCAAGGCCGCCGAGGACGCGCTGCGCGCGTATCTGGCGCAGTACGATCCGCCCATGACGCTGCATGATTTCCGCTTTGTGCCGGGCGAAAAGCAAACCAACCTGATCTTTGATGTGGACGCGCCGCCTTCCTTCCGCGGGCAGGCAGCGCTGGGCGAGCAGCTGAAGGCTCAGGCCCGGGCGCTGGACGCACGCTTTCACTGCATCATCCGGTTTGACACCAATTACTATAATTAAACAAGGAAGAAGCCATGTACAAACGCCTGCTTTGCCTGCTGCTGGGGCTGATGCTCTGCTGCCTGCCCGCCCTGGGCGAGGAGGAGCTGGAAATGACCAACGATGAGATCACCCGCCTGCTGTGGGAAATGTACCAGACCGAGAACGGCGACATTGACTATACCGTGCTGCCCGACGACTATCAAACACCCATCGAAGGCAAAAGCGGGGTGTATAACCTGCTGCTTCTGGGCATTGATAACCCCGGCAGCGCCATCACCGGGCGCAGCGATACCATGCTGCTGGCCTCGCTGAACGCGCGCACGGGCACGCTGAAGCTGATCTCCTTTATGCGCGATACCTATGTGGCCATCCCGCACCACGGGCATAACAAGCTCAACGCTGCCTATGCCTATGGCGGAGCCGAGCTGCTGCTGGAAACGCTGGAGGCCTCCTTCGGCGTGCAGGTGGACGGCTATGTGGCCGTCAACTATCAATTGATGGCCGACCTGGTGGACGCCATCGGCGGGGTGGAGCTGACCGTCACCAAGGACGAAATGAAAAAGCTCAACGGCATATTGGAGTATTACAACCGCCAGCGCGAGGCCGACCGCAGCGAGCAGCTGCTGACGGAATACGGCGATCTGCGCCTGACGGGGCTGCAAACCATGAGCTATGCGCGCATCCGCAAGCTGGACAGCGACTTTGTGCGCGTGGAGCGCCAGCAGCGCGTGGTGCAGGCCATCTACCGGCAGCTGGGCACGCTGGATCTGATGCAGCTAACCGGCGTGATGACCGCCTACATCGGCAAGGTGAACACAAACGTCACCCTGGCGCAGGCCGCGTCGCTGCTTTCCAGCGTGATGGGATACAGCGATGTGCAGGTGCAAACGCTGCGCGTGCCCGCCGACGGCGCATACCGCAGCGACATGCTGTCGGATACTTATTATATTATTCCCAAATTGGAACGGTGCCGGCAGGATATCGCCGCCTTCCTGGGCAGCTGAATGAGCAGTTTATAAGCATACAAAAAAATTGCATAAAAATTCAAAAAACGCTTGACATATGCCCTCCGCAGGTGTATGATATGCACGTTCCATTCAGGAACCCCACATTTTGTACATCTTAGCGGAGGTTGATTATTTATGAAAAAGCTGCTTAGCGTTCTGGTTGCTCTGATGATGCTGTGCGCCGTCCCCGCCATGGCTGAAAAGCTGACCATGGCCACCAACGCCACCTTCCCCCCCTATGAATATGTAGACGAGGGCTCCGCCTTCGGCGGCTTCGCCGGCATCGATGTAGAGGTGGCCGACGCCATCGCCAAGAAGCTGGGCTACGAGGGCGTAGAGGTTGTGGATATGGAGTTTGACGCCATCATCTCCGACGTTGCCACCGGCAAGTCCATGATCGGCATGGCCGGCCTGACCGCCAATAACGAGCGTATGCAGAACATCTACTTCTCCTTCCCCTATGCCACCGGCATCCAGGCCGTCATCGTCAAGGAAGACTCCCCCATCACCAGCGTGGATGATCTGCTGGCCGAGGGCGCTGCCTATAAGGCGGGCGTGCAGATGAACACCACCGGCGATATCTACGCCAGCGACGATATGGGCGATGACCGCGTGGTGCGCTTCAACAGCGGCGCGGACGCTGTGATGGCCCTCAAGAACGGCAAGGTGGATTGCGTCATCATTGATAACGAGCCCGCCAAGGCCTATGTGGAAAGCACCACGGGCCTGAAGCTTCTGGATACCAAGTACGCCGAGGAGGAATACGCCATCTGCGTATCCAAGAACAACGTGGAGCTGCTGGGCAAGGTGTCCGCCGCCCTGCAGGATCTGATTGCCGACGGCACGGTGCAGGCCATCGTGGATAAGTACATCACCGCCGAGTAATCAAAAATTGCTCTTAACTGCACATTGCATTGTGTGAAAAGGGAAGCAGCCCGCGCTGTTTCCCCTTTCGCGTGTTAACAAAGGAGGGCCTGCTTTGACCGCCTGGATCTACGCCGAATCCCAGCTATGGAGCCGCATCGCCGCCTGGTTTGCCGGGATAAAGAGCGAGTTTGTGCTCAATTTTATCACCAAGAACCGCTGGCGCATGCTGCTCAACGGCCTGGGCACCACGCTGCTGATTACCCTGTTTTCCTGCCTGATGGGCATTGCCATCGGCGTGGTCGTGTCCATCGTGCGCTCCACCTGGGATAAGGCGGGGGCCGATATGCGGCCGGGCTTTTCCAGGGGGCTGCTGCGGGCGCTCAACCGCATCGCCGTGATCTACCTGACGGTCATCCGCGGCACACCCGTGGTGATCCAGCTGATGATCGCCTATTACGTCATCTTCGCCTTTTCCAGCAACGGCGTGCTGGTGGCCACGCTGGCCTTCGGCTTAAACTCCGGCGCGTATGTGGCCGAGATCTTCCGCGGCGGCATCATGTCCATCGATAAGGGCCAGTTTGAGGCCGGGCGCAGCCTGGGCTTTAACTATGTGCAGACGATGGCCTACATCGTGGTGCCGCAGGTGATCAAAAACGTGCTGCCCGCGCTGGCCAATGAGTTTATTTCGCTTTTGAAGGAAACCTCCGTGGCGGGCTATGTGACCGTGGCCGATCTGACCTACGCGGGCAACCGCATCCGCGGCGTTACCTTCTCGCCCTTCATGCCCCTCATCGCCGTGGCGCTGATCTATCTGGTGCTGGTGATGTTCTTTACCAAGCTGGTTTCGCTCCTGGAAAGGAGGCTGCGCAACAGTGACCACTGACGTATTGATCGATGTAAAAAACCTGCGCAAAACCTTTGATAACGGCGCGTTCGTGGCGCTCAGCGATGTAAGCGCGCAGATTCACCGGGGCGAGGTGGTGGTGGTGATCGGCCCCTCGGGCAGCGGCAAATCCACCTTTTTGCGGTGCCTGAACCTGCTGGAGCATCCCACCGGCGGGCAGATCATCTTTGACGGCGTGGATATCACCGACCCGTCGGTCAACATCAATATCCACCGCCAGCGCATGGGCATGGTGTTCCAGCATTTCAACCTGTTCCCCAACATGACCATCCTGCGCAATATGACGCTGGCCCCGATGAAGCTGCTGCACAAGTCCCGCGCCGAGGCCGAAAAGAAGGCCATGCAGCTGCTGGAGCGCGTGGGGCTGGCCGACCGCGCCAACGCCTACCCCAGCCAGCTCAGCGGCGGGCAGAAGCAGCGCATCGCCATTGTGCGCGCGCTGTGCATGGAGCCCGAGGTGATGCTCTTTGACGAGCCTACCAGCGCGCTTGACCCCGAAATGGTGGGCGAGGTGCTGGACGTGATGAAGCAATTGGCCCAGGAGGGCATGACCATGGTGGTCGTCACCCACGAGATGGGCTTTGCCCGCGAGGTGGGCGACCGCATCCTCTTTATGGATGAGGGCGGCATCATGGAGGAGGGCACCCCGGACGAGGTGTTCAACCACACCAAGACCCCCCGCGCGCAGGAATTTCTGCGCAAGGTGCTCTAAGCCGTGCGCCGCGTGAAGGCGCGCGCCGCGCTGTGCCTGCTGCTTGCCTGCGCGCTGCTGCTGGGCGCGCCCTGCGCCCGGGCGGAATATCGCGAGCTGCGCGAGGGCATGCGCGGCAGCGATGTGCTGGCGCTGAAAACGGCCATGTATTATCTGGGCTACTTCACCTCGCTCAACCTGTCGGACAGCTACAACGCCGTCATGACCCAGCGGGTGAAAAACCTGCAAAAGGCCAACGATTTGCCCCAGACCGGTCAGGCTGACGCGGCCCTGCAGGCATTGGTATTTTCTGGTCAATGCGTGCCCGCGCCGGGCGCGCCTGACCCCACCGCCGTGCCCACACCCTCGCCTGCGCCCACCCCTGTGCCCACGCCCATCGGCCCGCAGGCGCAGCCCGCGCTGCCGCAGCTGACCGAAGACGGGCTTTTGCCCGCGGGCACGGAGCCGTATGTATACGCCGACGCGGACGACGGGCTGTGGATATACAAGTCCGACGTGCTGTCGGTGGAGATTCGCCGCTACACCGATACGCTCAACACCCTGGTTTGGTTTGAAACCGACGTGCGCTGCACGCCCGGCGCGCCGCTGACCAGCTATCTATCCGCGGGCAAGACCCCCGGCCGCCGGGGCGTGAACCCCATCGATCTGGCGCGGGACAACCATGTGGTGCTGGGCATCACGGATGACTTTTTCGGCACGCGCCGCAACAACAACGAAACGGTAGGCATTGTCATCCGCAACGGCAAGATCATCTCGGACAAGACCTACAAGGCCAACCGCGCGCGGTTTCCCAATTTAGAGGTGCTGGCCGTTTTTAACGACGGCAGCATGAAAGCCTATCTGAGCGACGCGCACACGGCGCAGGAATATCTGGACATGGGCGCGACGGATGTATTCGCCTTCGGCCCCATCCTGGTATCCGATGGGCAGCCCGGCGCGCACATGGGCGACGATACGTATTATCACTATCGCGAGCCGCGCTGCGCCCTGGGCATGCTTGCGCCCTATCACTACATCATCCTGACCGTGAAGGGCCGGGTGAAGGAATCCAAGGGCGTATACTTTGACTGGCTGGCCGACAAGATGCTGGAAAAGGGCGCGGTGGAGGCGCTCAATCTGGATGGCGGCGGCACGGTGGCGCTGGTCTTTATGGGCGAAATTCTGAACAAAACGGGCAAGACAATGCGCGATATCACCAGCATTATCGGCTTTGGCCAATACGAATAATCGTATTTTACCAGCGCGGGCAGTTGCAATCCCCGCGCTTTTTTGTTATAATCTTGCCGTGCCAAATCTTAATTGAAAGGGGAGATCCTGCGATGCGCTTGGGTATCACCGAAATTCTGCTGATCCTGGTGCTGGCGCTGGTCATCTTCGGCGGCAGCAAGCTGTCGGGCGTGGGCAAGGCGCTGGGTCAGAGCATCCGCGAATTCAAAAAGGAAGTCGGCGGCAAGGAGGAGAAAGCCACATCCGCGCCCGCCGAAGCAAAAGAGGAATCCAAATAACGCTTTGGACATAGAATGCCCCATAGACCGCCGACTGGGGCGCGCCCCGATGGAGCTGCGCTCCTGCTGACAAAAAGGAGAGGCTGCGCAATGGCGGATCAAGAAGGCAACGTGTTTCTTACCCTGCTCAAGGACAAGGTGCTCTGGCTGCTGCTGCGGCCGGTGATGCTGCTATCCACGCTGGTGAAGAAGCAAATTCCTAACCCCCGCTCTGTAAGAGGGAGTAGCTGGCGGCTTTGCCGCGACAGAAGGCGTCAATGCACGGCCGCAAGGCCCGCTTCTGGATGAAATAGCGAGACTCTTATTGCGATGCTGCGTCGCAATAGGAGTTTCGCTTTTTTTATGGCGAAGAGGAGGGAGACGGGGGGACGAAGGGAACGAAGGGGGACGAAGGGGGACGAAGGGGGACGAAGGGGGACGTTACTTTCTTCGGTGAAGAAAGTAACAAAGAACCGGTATGTGACGTGAAAGCTGCTTGAATAAAAATGGAAGGCGGCACTGCCGCCCCGCCCCCCGTGGCAGGTGAAAGCCTGAACCGCCCGGATGAAAGCAAGCTTTCCTCCGTTCGCTTCTTGCTTTCCCCCTCGGTCTGGCTTCGCCAGCCCTGCGTCCAGCTGCGCTGTCCGCTGCCACGGGTGCGATAGTTGGGCACGGAAATCAGGCGCGGCGGGTGGCAATAGTTATGAAAAGAAGCCAAGTTTCTTGAAAATCGCACGACTATAAAAGCCTTCTCCCAAACGGAAGAAGGTGTCGAGCGAACAGCGAGACGGATGAGGGGGGAGCGCAATAATTTGCATATATTGGAAAATGCAGCAATGCACCTTCGTTTCATTTCAAGCCGCAGCAAAATGGATATGCGCACACGCGCCGGCCGCAAAAGAAGAACACGATGTCTTGATCAAGCGCGCCCGCGTGCAGCCGTCCCGCCGCTGTGCGGGTTTACCAATTTAGACATGCTTACATGTGAAAAACGGCAGTTAGTAGGCCATAATTTGCATAATTATACGCGGCGCAGACCTTCTATCTTCTCGCGCCACACGGCCGCATTTCCTTCCCGCGGGGCACGCTGATCCCAGATCAGCGCAGGGCTGGCGCCCAGTTTTATTCCAGCAGCTTTTATGTCACAACGCAGCCTTCTTTGATTCTTTCCTTGTACGCCGCGCTACTGCCTTACGGAAAGCGCGGGTTTCGGGCGGCAATTTACAAAATTGCGCGCCCTCAGCCGCCTGCGGCGGCGCTATGGCTCCACGAAAGAATCGTTCCCCTCGTTTCCCTCGTTCCACCCTCCCCAGTTCCCCAATCCCTACCTATTATATAAGGAGGCTTATATCATGGAAGCACTGTTTTCAAACGTACTCAACCTGCAATGGCAGCAGGTGGTCATGTGGGGCATCGGCGCGCTGCTGATCTACTTGGCCATCGCCAGGGATATGGAGCCCACCCTGCTGCTGCCGCTGGGGTTTGGCGCCATCCTGGTCAACCTGCCCTTCTCGGGCGCGGTCACGCAGGTGATCAACGGCGTCACCGAGCACGGCGCGCTGAGCGTGCTGTTTGACGCAGGCATCGCCAATGAGCTGTTCCCGCTGCTGCTGTTCATCGGCATCGGCGCGATGATCGACTTTGGCCCGCTGCTGTCCAACCCCAAGCTCATGATCTTCGGCGCGGCCGCGCAGTTTGGCATCTTCTTCACCCTGTGCGCGGCCTCCATGTTCTTTGATATCAACGACGCCGCTTCCATCGCCATCATCGGCGCGGCCGACGGCCCCACCGCCATCGCCGTGGCGCAAAAGCTGGGCAGCAAATACCTGGGCGCAATCATGGTGTCCGCCTATTCGTATATGGCGCTGGTGCCCGTCATTCAGCCGCCCGTCATCCGCCTGCTGACCACCAAGAAAGAGCGCATGATCCGCATGCCCTATCACGAGCATAACGTGTCCAAGATCACGCGCATTCTCTTCCCCATCCTGACCACCGTGGTGGCCGGGCTGGTTGCGCCCGCGTCGGTGGCGCTGGTGGGCTTCCTGATGTTTGGCAACCTCATCCGCGAGTGCGGCGTGCTTGACTCCCTGTCCGATACCGCCCAGCATGTGCTGGCCAACCTGATCACCATCCTGCTGGGCATCACCATCGCCTGCCAGATGAAGGCCGAGCAGTTCCTGCGCCCCGATACCCTCCTGATCCTGGGCCTGGGTCTGGTGGCGTTCATCATGGATACCGCCGGCGGCGTGCTGTTTGCCAAGTTCCTCAACCTCTTCCTCAAGGAAAAGATCAACCCCATGATCGGCGCGGCGGGCATCTCGGCCTTTCCCATGTCGGGCCGCATCGTGCACAAGATGGGGCTCAAGGAGGATCCCTCCAATTTCCTGCTGATGCACTCCATCGGCGTCAACGTATCCGGCCAGATCGCCTCGGTCATCGCCGGCGGCCTGATCCTCAACTTCTTCCTGCATTAAAGGAGGCATTGCCATGCAGATCAATTTTCATGCGTTCACGCAAAACCTGCGCTACATGGGCCTGGGCATGCTGGGCATCTTCGCCGTCATCGGCGTGCTGGTGCTGTCGGTATATCTGCTGCGGCTGATTGATAAAAAGTGATTTACCATATGCGGAGGGGAATGTTCCCCTCCGCACGGATGTTTTTAAGGAGAAGCAAACAATGATCCGGAAAGCAACAATGCAGGATTTGCCTGCCATTGTAGATATTTATGCATACGCGCGCAATTTTATGGTTAAAACCGGAAACGCTAATCAGTGGGGAGACGGATATCCACAAGAGAAGCTGCTGCGGGACGATATCGCCCAAAAACAGCTTTATATGATCGAACAAAGCGGCGCGATCTGCGGCGTTTTTGTCTTCATCATTGGCGAGGATCCGACCTACGCCGTGATTGACGAGGGCGCGTGGTTGTCCGACGCGCCGTATGGCACCATTCATCGTGTCGCCAGCAACGGCACTGTGCATGGAATTATGAAGCAAATTGTGGGATTTTGTCGAGCGCAAATTCACCATTTGCGCATCGATACCCATGCGGACAACCACATCATGCAGCATTTGATCCTACAGTGCGGCTTCACCCGCCGGGGCATTATTTACGTGCGCGACGGCTCGCCCAGGATCGCCTATGAAATGACATAAAGCCGGCCTGCGAATTGGAAAAAAATGTTGATCTTTTGCTTCTACCTGTATACATTGCATATGCAAAATGGCAGGTTTTTCGCTATACTCCGTGGTAGAAACTGGAATGCGCAGTATAAATATGAATAATCCTGTAGGATTTATTTGCGCGCATTCCGGGGAATTATCGGAGGGACAGGATGGAAAAGATTCGCATATTCCTTACGGACGATAATGATGAAATACGTGCGGCGCTTCACAAGTACTTGGAGGCGCAGGAGGATATGATCATTTCCGGCGAGGCAGCAAACGGCGTGGAGGCGCTGCAGCGGCTGCCCGAGTGTCCCTCGGACGTGATAATTCTGGATCTGATTATGCCGCAGATGGACGGCTTCGGCGTGTTGGAGCAGGTGCAGCGCATTCCCCCGGAGCAACGCCCGCGGGTGATCGCCCTGACCGCCCTGGGCCGCGAGGATTTCATCGCCCGCGCGCTGCGGCTGGGCGTAAACTACTACATGGTAAAGCCGGTGGAAATGAGTCAGCTGATGGATCGCGTCCGCGATAGCGCGCGGCAGATGGAGGGCGTGTGCGAGGAGCCGCCCGAGCTGCCCCCGCCGCCCTCTCCCAATGTGGATGACCGCATGAGCAACATCTTCCTCTCCCTGGGCATTCCGGCGCATATCAAGGGCTATCAATTTCTGCGCGAGGGCGTGCGCCTGGTCATCGAGCAGCCCGACCGCATCAACCGCATCACCAAGGAGCTATATCCCAGCATCGCGCGGCGCTATGCCACCAGCCCCAGCAAGGTGGAGCGCGCCATCCGCCATGCCATTGAGGTGGCCTGGAGCCGCGGGCGCGTGGAATCGCTGAATCGCGCGTTCGGCTGCCGCGTAGCCATCCCCGAGGACAAGCCCACCAACGGCGAGTTCATCGCGCTGATTGCAGACAAGCTGGGCATGGAAAAGCAGCACAGCGCGTAAGCGGGGGAGAACGGGGGAGACGTTACTTTCTTCAGTCATAGCGCCGCCGCAGGCGGCTGAGGGCGCGCAATTTTGCAAATTGCCGCCC
>ERZ827520.2402-NODE-2402-length-17524-cov-2.975671_pt1 | contig 17524 bp, 13 predicted proteins | sample MGYA00519581_ERZ827520 | MGnify/ENA primary metagenome ERZ827520 (study PRJEB31778, sample SAMEA3449339) | human gut metagenome | biome: human gut; feature: human-associated habitat; material: faeces | place: United Kingdom | collected 2010/2012 ...
CGTGGAAGCCGCAAGCGGTGAGGAAGCCTTGCGCGTGTACGAGCAGGCCGGCGGCGATTTTGACGTGGCCGTGCTGGACATCATGATGCCCGGCAGTCTGGACGGCCTTGCCGTATGTAAGGAATTAAGACAGAAAAACGCGACCATCGGCATCATCATGCTGACGGCGAAAACGCAGGAAATGGACAAGGTGACGGGACTGATGATGGGCGCGGACGATTATGTGACGAAGCCGTTCAGCCCCTCAGAACTCGTGGCGCGCGTGGACGCCGTTTACCGCCGTGTGGCACAGTTTACGAGAGCCGCAGAGCCGAATTTTTCCGAAGAGCTGCGCTCCGGCCGCTTCGTGCTGAACCTGCGCAACCGCTCATTCACAAAAGACGGCAACCCCGTGGAGCTGACACAGGTGGAGTTTCAGATCATGGAATACTTCATCTCAAATGCCGGTAAGGCGTTAAAACGCTCCGAAATTCTAAAGCACGTCTGGGGCAGCGGATATGTCGGTGAGGAAAAAATCGTAGACGTGAATATTCGCAGATTAAGAATGAAGATCGAAGACGAGCCCTCGAACCCGAGACATGTTGTCACCGTATGGGGCATCGGCTATCGGTGGGATAAGTAATCAAAAGGTTGCGTGAAAGCAAACGAATGAAGTCTTTGATTAAACTTTCTTCAGAAAGTTTATGGGGCCTCGGGGCAAGGCCCTGAGGCGTCGTCCGCAGAGCGCGAAATTCTTTTGCCTAATAAAAAACTAGGAAAGTAGGTTCAACAGTCCGGTGGACTGTTGAACCGCAGAAAACCCAGTTGCATGGGTTTTCTGATGACTTGCAGGGCAAGTCATTTAAAAATAGTGGTAACTACGAAAAGAAGCACAGAAAGGAGGAAAGCGCGTGTTCAAAAAAGGTATCGCAAGACGCTGGCTGTTTAACAGCCTCGGTGTGATGATTTTATTATTTACAGCCTGTATTGCGGCGCTTTCTTTCGTTGTGCAGAGCTATGCCTATAACGGCATACAAATGACGCTCATCGGCCGCAGCGACGAGCTGCCCACCGTGCTTTCCGGCAGCATGAAAACCGTAAGCGAGTTTAACGCTGCAGCCAGAAGCTACACCGAAAATTTCCCGGATAAAGACCTCATGGAGGTCATGGCGGTCTCGCGTTCGGGCAGCATTTTGTCTACCTCCTCCGGCTTTGCGCCGGACCAAAACCAGAGCAAGCCCGATTTTGAAAGTGCCTTGCACAGTGAAAACGGGTACGGCTATTGGATTGGCAAGCTCGCAAGCGGCGAGAAGGTCATGGCCGTCTCGCGCGTGGCGCGCGGCGCAAACGGCGCGGTGCTCGGCGCGGTGCGGTACATCGTCTCTATGGAGCGCGCAGACCGGCAGATTACGTATGTCGTGCTGGTTTTGATCGGCATCGGCGTGCTTATTTTGGTGCTCGTCACGCTTTCGGGCATTTATTTTGTGCGGTCTATTATCACGCCTATTCGGGAACTCAATGCTACGGCGGAAAAAATCGCAAAGGGCGATTTTGACGTGCGCGTCAAGAAAGAGAAGGACGACGAGCTCGGCGCACTGTGCGACTCCATCAACGACATGGCGGCAGAGCTTGGCACAGCGGAAAAAATGAAAAACGACTTCATTTCCTCTGTTTCGCACGAGCTGCGCACACCGCTGACGGCTATCAAGGGTTGGGCGGAAACGCTGCAAACAGGCGGCATCGGCCGCGAAACGTATGATAAGGGCATGAACGTCATCGTGCGCGAGGCAGAACGTCTTTCCGGCATGGTGGAGGAGCTTCTGGATTTTTCCCGCATGCAAAGCGGCAGAATGCGGCTGATTCTCAAGAAAATCGATCTTTTGGCGGAGCTGGATGAGGCCGTGTATATGTTCACCGACCGTGCGCGAACGGAGCATAAAAACCTCATTTACGATGAGGAAGACACGATGCTTTCGCCGATTTTGGGCGATGTGAATCGCCTGCGGCAGGTGTTCATCAACGTCATCGACAACGCTTTGAAATACACGAATCCCGGTGGTACGGTACGCGTTTCCGCGTATGAGGACGACGGGTTTATCCGCGTCATCATTAAGGACAGTGGCTGCGGCATCCCGGCGGAGCATCTGCCAAACGTCAAAAAGAAGTTCTACAAAGCAAACCAAAATGTGCGCGGCAACGGCATCGGCCTCGCCGTCGCAAATGAGATCATGGAGCTGCACTCCGGCTCGCTTGATATTGACAGCGAAGAAGGCATGGGCACCACGGTCATCATCACGATACCGACCATGAAAAAGCTTGAGATGAATCCCGAGCTTTCCAATACAACGCAGATTCCCACTGCCACCGCGCAGGTGCAGGTCGTGGAGAGAAAACAGGATTAAATATTGTTTATAAGCAAAAGGAGAAAGAATGGCAAAACGCGTAACATCTATCGGCGGGCAGGCCTTGCTTGAGGGCATTTTGATGGTTGGCCCGAAGAAAAACGTAGCGGCTTTTTGTGACGAAGCCGGAAATATTACAACGGAGGAGGTTTCCGCGCCGTCGCTGCGCGAAAAATACCCCATTTTGAAAAAGCCGTTTATACGCGGCGTGTTCTCTATGGTGGATACCCTGCGCCTCGGTATGAAGGCGCTGGCGCTTTCGGCGGATAAAGTGGGCGGCGAGGAAGAGGAAGAGCCCTCGAAATTTGAAAAGTGGCTCGAAAAGAAATTCGGAGGCAAGGGGATGAATGCGGTCGTCGCCGTGGGCGGTGTGCTGGGCGTGGCGCTTGCGGTGCTGCTGTTCTTCTTTTTGCCGGCGGTGCTCTTTAACGGGCTGATGATGCTCACGGGCGACGGCATCAGTGGTTGGCGTTCGGTGTTTGAGGGCCTTTTACGTATCGTCATTTTTGTACTGTACATTGTTGTCATCTCTAAAATGCCGGAGATTGACCGCACATTCCGCTACCACGGCGCGGAGCACAAGACGATTTTCTGCTATGAAAACGACCTGCCGCTCACCGTGGAAAATGTGCGGAAGCAAAAGCGCTTCCACCCGCGCTGCGGCTCCAGCTTTATGATCTTAATGCTTTTGCTCGGCATCATCATCGGTTTTTTCATTCCGTTTTCCAATCCGTTCCTGCGCACGTTCTGTAAGCTCTTGTGCCTGCCAATCGTTGTCAGCATCGGTTATGAGCTCATCAAGCTTTGCGGCAAGTACGATAACGTGCTGACGCGCATCATTGCGGCGCCGGGCCTGTGGTTTCAGCGTTTGACCGTAAAAGAGCCGACCGACAAGATGATGGAAGCCGCTATTGCGGCGATGAAAGCGGTTATCCCGGAAAACGGCGAGGATATTATCCGATGACGCTCAACGAGCTGTACCGCGCAGCGAAAACGGCGCTTGAACCCGTCACGGAAGACCCGACGTTTGAAGCCGCGTGCCTTTTGGAGCATTTCTGCGGCGCGAACCGCACAGAGTTATTGCTGCACGGCGATAAGCCGGCGGAGTTTGAAGCGGAGCAAGCGGTGCTTTTCGCGCTCGAAAAGCGCAAAACGGGCGAGCCGCTGCAATATCTGATTGGCGAGTGGGACTTTATGAGCCTGACGCTTTCCTGCGGAGAGGGCGTGCTGATTCCGCGCGAGGACACCGCTGTTTTGGTGGAAGCAGTGTGCAAGCGTTTGTCGAAAACCGAGAATTTGCCGAAGGGGCTTGACCTTTGCGCCGGCACGGGTGCGGTGGGGCTTTCCATCGCGAAGGAAGCACACGCCGAAGTGACGGAAGTGGAGCTGTACGACGGCGCATTCAACTATTTAAACGAGAATTTGGCGCGTTACCCGGAGCTGCCGGTGACGGCGGTAAAGGGCGACATGTTAGATAAAGCGTTTGCGGAGACGCTGCCGGATGGATTCGATTTCATCGCGTCGAACCCGCCGTATATTGAGACAAGCGAGCTGCCGCTTTTGCAGCGCGAAGTGCAGAAAGAGCCGAAAACGGCGCTGGACGGCGGCGCGGACGGCCTCATCTTCTACCGCGCGATCTGCGATATTTGGGCGAAAAAATTGCACCCGAACGGCGTGCTTGCCGTGGAAATCGGTGAGACGCAGGGGCAGGCGGTAAAGGTGCTGTTTGAAGCCGTCGGTCTGCGCGATGTGCGGATTCACAAGGACTTGGGCGCGCTCGACAGGGCGGTTTCGGGGGTTAGATAGAATAAGTCGATTTTTTAAAGGCGGCTTTGACCGCCTTTCGGGGAAAACTGAGTTCGATTTTTATGAACTTGCGTTGCAAGTTCATAGGGAACCCCCTTAGTAGGGTTTCCCTCGGACGAAGCATCCACCGGAAGTTTCGTCCTCCCTTCCTGACTTTGCGAACGCAAAAAGATTTCGCTTTCTGCGGAAAGCGATGTAGGGCGCTGCCCTAAGAACCTGCAAGCTTTTGAAAAAGCTTGAGCAAAACTTTTAACCATGGTTTTCTTTAGCTATGCAATAATTTTATCCGAAAGGAAGTTTTTCAAATGGTAAAGCATGTTTTAATGATCAAGCTCAAGGACAATTCCAAGGAGCAGTGCGAAAAGCTGCGCGATCTTTTTATGACGATGAAGGGCCGCGTGCCGCAGGCACTTGACGTGGAAGCCGGTGCGGATTTCCTCCACTCCGAGCGCTCTTTTGACGTCTGCCTGACCGTTACGCTCGAGAGCCCCGAGGCGCTCGAAGAATACCAGAAAGACCCGTACCACTGCAACACGGTGAAGACCTATGTTGCGACAGTTCGCGAAAAGGCGGTTGCGGTCGATTACACCGTTTGATTGAACAAAATTCACGCGGCGCTGTGCGGCTTTTGCATGGCGCTGCTTTTTTACGCGGCTTGTTGCTGAAGCCGAAATAGCGCCAAATTAGCCAAAAAAGAATAGGAAAATTCGGCGTTTACACCCCTCGAAAACGACATATGGGCATTGAATTGCAGCATTTTATCCGATATAATGGTAATCAAAGTGTCTTTTGAAGGGAGCGATTTTGTGGTTCGCAATATGACGAAGGGCAGCCCGGTAAAGCTTTTGTTGGCATTTGCACTGCCTTTGCTTGTTGCCAATGTGTTTCAGCAGTTATACTCTGTGGCGGATGCTATGGTGCTCGGCCGCGGTGTAGGCGTCAACGCGCTTGCGGCGGCGGGTTCCACGGGTTCGGTATATTTCTTTATTTTTGGTTTCATCAACGGTTTGACGCACGGGTATTCCATTTTGATTTCGCAACGCTTCGGCGCAGGCGACGAAAGCGACATGCGCCGCACGGTGATGAACGCGGGCTACCTCGGCTTTATGAGCGCTGCGGTCATCACGGCGTTAAGTCTCATTTTCTCGCGCCCGCTCATGACACTGATGGGTACGCCGACCGATATTTTTGACGACGCGCTTTTGTACATCCGCATTATTTTCATCGGTATTTTCACGACGGTGTTTTACAATATGCTTTCGAGTATTCTTCGAGCGCTCGGCGACAGCATGTCGCCGCTCATTATCATTCTCATCAGTTCGGCAGTGAACATCGGGCTGGACATTCTGTTTGTCATGGCCTTTAAATGGGGCGTGGCCGGCGCTGCGTGGGCGACCGTTTTGGCACAGCTGCTTTCCGGCCTGATGTGTCTTTTCGTGTTGCGCCGTATGCCGGTTTTGCGTTTTAAAGCCGGCGAAAAGCGCATGGATAAGTCTATTATTTTCGGCTTATTGAAGCTTGGTTTGCCGGTCGGAATTATGAATTCCATTACGGCGATCGGCGGTATGATCTTGCAGGGCGTTGTGAATAGTTTGGGTTCTACGATTGTGGCGGCATATACGGCGGGCTCGAAAATCGTCGGTCTTGCGGAACAGCCGTGCAACATCATCGGGTTATCCCTTGGCACGTATGTCGGGCAGAACCTCGGCGCGGGACGCATTGACCGCATTAAGGTTGGCGTGCGCCGCGGCATTTTGATGGTGCTCATCGTCGATTTCTTCATCGGCGGCGCAATGATTCTGTTCGGCCGCCAGCTGACGGCGGCGTTCGTCTCCGGCGTGGAGCAGACGGTCATCGAAGCTTCGTATCCGTATTTGCTGTGCGGCGGTGCGATGATGTGGGTGCTGGGTTTGCTGTTCGTCTACCGCTTCTCCCTGCAAAGTCTCGGCGACACGGTGGTGCCGATGCTCTCCGGCGCGCTGGAGCTAATTCTGCGCATTTCCGTTGTGCTCGTGCTCTCTAAAGTGTTCAATCTGGGCTTTCTTTCCATCTGCATTGCAGAGGTCTCCGCGTGGTTCGGCGCGGCGGCACTGCTGTGCGTGACATATTACATTCGTATTCACAAATTGCCGGAAAAACTTTCGGCGAAATCATGAGGGGTTTATGGCAAAAACAGAACGCATTCAAAATATGACAAAAGGCAGCCCTGCGAAGCTGATCTTCACCTTTGCGATACCGCTGATGCTGGGCAACGTGTTTCAGCAGTTCTACACGGTGGTGGATACCGCCATTGTGGGGCAGGCGCTCGGCGTAAATGCGCTGGCGGCGCTCGGTGCGGCGGACTGGCTGAACTGGCTCGTGCTGGGGCTTATCCAAGGCTTTGCGCAGGGCTTTTCCATTTACATGGCGCAGCGTTTCGGCGCGGAAGACCACGAGGGTCTTAACCGTTCCATTGGCGCGACGATCTCGCTTTCGGCGGTCATTTCAATCTTGACCGTCATTCTGAGCCAAGTCGCCATGGCACCCGTGCTGCGCGCCATGAACACGCCGGAGGAGATCATCGGCGGCGCGTTCACATACCTGCGCATCATGTTTGCGGGTATACCCATCATCATGGCGTACAACGTGCTTGCAAGCATCCTGCGTGCGCTCGGCGACAGCAAAACGCCGCTGTATGCCATGGTCATTGCATCTATTCTGAATATCGGGCTTGATCTGCTGTTTGTTATGGTGTTCCACTGGGGCATTGCGGGTGCGGTCGTCGCAACGGTCATCGCACAGCTTTTTGCAGCGCTTTACTGTTTGCGCGCTGTGCTGCACGTGAAGGTCATCCACCTGAAAAAAGAGTATTTCCGACTCAATCCGGAAATAGCAAAGCGCCTTTTGGGACTCGGTACGCCGGTCGCCGCACAGAATGTTATCATCGCCGTGGGCGGCATGGTGGTGCAGTCGGTCGTCAACCGCTACGGCACGCTGTTCGTGGCGGGCTTTACGGCAACGAATAAGCTGTACGGTATTTTGGAGATTGCCGCCGTTTCGTTCGGCTACGCCGTGACGACGTATGTCGGGCAGAATCTCGGCGCGGGGCTTTTAGACCGCGTGAAAAAGGGTATGCACTCCGCAACGTGGATCGCTTTGCTGACCTCGGTCGTCATTACGGTTTTTGTGCTGATTTTCGGAAAATACGGCATCGCACTGTTTATTTCCGGCACGGCGGAGGAAGTGTCGATCTCGTCGCAGGTGGCAATACACTATCTTAATATCATGAGTATTTGTCTGTCTATCCTCTATATGCTGCACATTTACCGCTCCGCGCTGATGGGGCTTGGCGATACCATCATGCCGATGGCTTCGGGCATCATGGAATTTTTGATGCGTATTGGCGTGGCGTTGTTTCTGCCGCTTATTATCGGGCAGGAGGGTATTTTCTATGCGGAGATCACTGCTTGGGCCGGTGCGGCTATTTTGCTTGTCACGACGTATTTTTTGAGAATGCACAAGCTGACGAGAGAACTTGACACAAGCCAGAGTAAAGCGGGCGAATAAAAGAAGCCTTTCAGAAAAATATGAAGCTAAAAAGCGTGCAGAAAACAAAATCTGTGCGCTTTTCTTTATTACATGCGCATAAGAACGCGGCAAAGACTCAAGAATGAAGAATGTGAAACTCACTCTTGAAGTTTGTCCGTACAACCTGTATACTGGGTGTAGATTACGCGCGGGAAGTCGCGCTGACGGAGGTATTTTATTATGAGACCCCTTACACCGAAATTTCCGAAGTTGCTGCATGGCGGCGATTATAATCCCGAACAATGGCTGCGCTACCCCGAGATTCTCAAGCAGGATGTGGAGCTGATGAAGAAAGCGGATATCAACTGCGTGTCGGTCGGTATTTTCTCCTGGGCACATCTGGAGCCGAATGAGGGCGAATACGACTTCGACTGGCTGGAGAAGATCATCGACAATCTCTACAAAAACGGCATTTATACCGTGTTGGCCACACCGTCCGGTGCAAAGCCGCTTTGGATGAGCGAAAAGTATGAGGAGATTCGCCGTGTGCAGAATAACGGTGTGCGCGACCTTTCCGGCGCGCGTCACAACCACTGCTATACATCCCCCGTGTACAGAGAGAAGACCCGCGAGATGGATAAGCGTCTTGCAAAGCGCTTTGCAAATCACCCGGGCGTCATTTTGTGGCACCTTTCTAACGAGTACGGCGGCGAGTGCTACTGCCCGCTGTGCCAACAGGCGTTCCGCGATTGGCTGAAAAAGAAGTATAAGACGCTCGACGACCTGAACCACGCGTGGTGGACGGACTTCTGGAGCCACACGTATACGAGCTGGGACCAGATTCACGCGCCGCAGCCGAACGGCGAAATGAACGTGCACGGTCTGACGCTCGATTGGAAGCGCTTTGTCACGTACCAGACCGTCGATTTCATGAAAATGGAGCGCGACGCCGTAAAGGAAGTAAACCCGGATATCCCGGTGACGGCGAACCTGATGGGCTTCTACGACGGCCTCGATTACTTCAAGTTCGGCCCGGAGCTCGATGTTGTTTCCTGGGACAACTACCCGCAGTGGCATACGACCGACAACGTAGAGATTGCGGTCTCTTCCGCGATGACGCACGACGTGATGCGTTCGATCAAGCACGAAAACTTCCTTTTGATGGAAAGCACGCCGAGCATGACGAACTGGACGCCCATCAGTATGCTGAAGCGCCCGGGCATGCACCTGCTTTCCTCCATGCAGGCGGTTGCACACGGCTCGAATTCCGTGCAGTATTTCCAGTTCAGAAAGAGCCGCGGCTCCTGTGAAAAGTTCCACGGCGCGGTCGTTGACCATGTCAGCCATGGCGGCGTGTTCGACTCCGTCACGAACGAGAACACCCGTGTGTTTAAGGATGTGCAGTCCGTCGGCGCTGAGCTGAAGATCATGAATGAGCGTAACGACGTGTATAACACCGAAGTGAAGCCGCAGGTCGCCATCGTGTACGACGTGGAAAACCGCTGGGCGCTGGATGCTGCCGCTGGCCCGCGCAACAAGGATAAAGACGAAAAATATGTAAAGACGCTCTTGACGCACTACCGTCCGTTCTGGGATAAGGGCGTGCAGGTGGACATCGTCGATATGGACGGCGACATCTCGAAATATAAGCTTGTCATTGCGCCGATGCTCTATATGTACCGCGCAGGCTTTGAAAAGAAGATGCGCAAGTTCGTCGAAAACGGCGGCACGCTCGTCACAACGTACTGGAGCGGCATTGTGGACGATACCGACCTGTGCAAAATGGGTGGCCTCCCCGGCGACATGATGGACGTGTTCGGCGTGTGGAACGAAGAAATCGACAGCCTGCCGGACGGCATGAAGAACGGCATTGCGTTTAACGGCAGCCGTTACGATGCTATGGAGCTTTGTGCACGTATCCACCCGCTGACGGCGGAGGTGCTCGGCACATATGAAAAGGATTTCTACGCAGGCGAAGCGGCGCTGACGAAAAACAAGTTCGGCAAGGGCGAGGCGTATTACATTGCGGCCCGTACCGGCAGCGATATGCTTTCTGTACTGTACGGCGAAATGATTGAGACGCTGCACATTGAAAAAGCGCTCGATTGCGCCCTGCCGCACGGCGTAACGGCACACATCCGCCACGGCGAAAAGGAGAATATCATTTTTGTAGAAAACTACACGGAAAGCGGAAAAATCGTGGAATTGCCGCGCGGCTACAAGTTGTACGGTACAGATCAAACGGTAAATTCAATCAAACTCGCTCCGTTTGGCATTGCCCTCTTATCGGATTTAACAAAAGTTTAATATTTTGCGTATTTGCTGTGGAAATTCTCGCTATTTTGTGCTATATTGAAATAGACAAGAGCCGACATTGTTCGTGTAAAACAGACAGGCAAATAACGGAATATGCAGTTTGAAGGAGTAATCAAATGGCAATGGAATCACAGACGTTTTTCAGTGCAGAGAATCGCGTAGCACCGCTTGGCATCGTACCGCTTGCCGGTGCGCGTGAGCTTTCCGAAAAGGTTGAGGCCCATCTGGTGCGTTGGGCAAAGCGTGCCGGTATGGATGTGGACACGTTCATCATTGAAAACAGCTGCCCGCGTTTCTCTTCCGGTGACAGCAAGGGCCTTATCAAGTCGACCGTGCGCGGCTATGACCTGTTCTTTGTTGTAGACGTAGGCAATTACAGCCTGACCTACAACTACTTCGGCAACCAGAACCACATGTCCCCGGATGACCATTATCAGGATTTGAAGCGTCTCATTCAGGCGGCAAGTGGTAAGGCACACCGCGTTAACGTTGTGATGCCGCTGCTTTACGGCGGCCGTCAGCACCGCCGCAGCTACCGCGAGTCTTTGGACTGCGCATACATGCTGCAGGAGCTTCAGCAGATGGGCGTTTCCAACGTTTTGACTTTCGACGCACATGACCCGCGCGTGCAGAACGCTGTGCCGGTTATGGGCTTCGATAACCTGATGCCGACTTATCAGGTTTTAAAGAAGCTCTTCAAGGACTTCCCGGATCTTTCCACCGATAAGAAAGACTTCATGATCGTCAGCCCGGACGAAGGTGCGTTGAACCGCAACATGTACTATGCTTCCGTGCTCGGTGTGGACATGGGCATGTTCTACAAGCGCCGCGATTATTCCCGCATTGTAGACGGCCGCAACCCGATTGTTGCACATGAGTATCTCGGTACCCCGGTTGAGGGCAAGGACGTGTTCGTTGCCGATGACATCATCTCCTCCGGCGAGTCCGTGCTCGACATCGCAGAGAACGTCAAGGCCCGCAAGGCACGCCGCTTCTTCGCTTACGGCACGTATGCCATCTTCACGAACGGCCTCGCAAAGTTCGATAAAGCGTATGAAGAGGGCCTCATCGACGGCATCTTCGGCAGCAACCTGACGTACCTTAACCCGGAACTGAAGAACCGCCCGTGGTTCCATGAAGTCGACGTTTCGAAGTACATCGCTTACTTCATCTCCGCTTTGAACCACGACGCTTCCATCAGCTCCCTGCTCGACCCGCACGCCAAGATCGACGCACTGCTCCAGAAGCGTGCGCTTGAAAAGGCAAAGATCATCGACGAGCAGCTCTAATTTTTAAATCACAGCTAAAATAAACAGGGTATGCACTGTAAAAAGTGCGTACCCTGTTTTTGTGTGTTTATTTCTGCATCTCTTTCAGCTTTTCCAAAAGAGTTTCTACGCGTAGACCACTTGGCGCGGCAGCATAGCTTGCGGCATCTTCTTCAAAGGCGGAGATTGCGTAGCCGTCCGGCGTGACGTAATATGTGCCCTCTGTGCCAAAATATGTGCGGGAAGTATTGTTTTGATCTGCACGGATCGGCGTCACGATGCGCATACCGTCTTGAAACTGCGGGTTATAATCTTTGAATAAAACATTCGCGGCGATCGTCACGCGGTCGCCCGGCTCGTATTTTTCCGAAGTATCGGACAAGATCACGAGGGTGTACTCGTAAAAATCGGAAATGCTTTGGTTGAAATACTGTGCTTCACCTTCGATCTTGCCGTACAAAAATGTATCGGCCATAGCGGCGCAGTCGGCGAGCGAAAGCGGCACGGTCTCAATAAGCGGCGGGGATCCGCTGCAAACAGGGTACTGCCCGCGCAGCGCGGCGACTTCATCTGTCGTTAAACGTGTCGGTGCGGCGTTCTTTTGCAGGAAGATCACGGCTGAAAGCACAATGACAAAACTTATGGCGGCAAAAATAAAAACGCGGTGTTTTTTCATGGGGCTCCCTCCTTTTGTTTCATTGTAGCATAACGACGGCGCGTTTTAAAAGAACCAAAAGAAAAAAGCCGCATAAAATGGCGCGGAGAGGTGATCTTTGGGCTTGCGTTTTTAAAGGGGCTGTGTTAAAATACTGTCATAAAGCAAACGCTGAGACCGAACGAGTACCCCGGGGGCAGTCGATAGAGAGCGGAGGTCATGGGCTGAAAGCCGCCGCAGAAAAGAGCCGGGCGAAGTGCATTCGCGAGCGGATGCGGTGAGCGAAAGTGAGCCGCATACGGATACGGCACGTTACGCCGTTTGAGTGATAAACCGGAGTGGAACCGCGGATTTATTGTATCATAAATGTTTTGGTACATTTCGCCCCCGAGCGCCTATGTTGTGCGCTCGGGGCTTTTTGTTTTTAAGGAGAGGTTTACGTCATGTTTTCTACATTAAAGGCGGAGCTTGACGCCGTGATGGCGCGCGACCCTGCCGCCCGCAGCCGTGCGGAGGTTTATTTTCTGTATTCCGGCTTCAAAGCGGTGCGGTCTTACCGCAAGGCAAACTGGTTTTTCCGCCATAATATGAAATTTATCGCGCGCTATATCTCGCAGCGCGCGCGCCGCAAAACGGGTATAGAGATTCACCCGGGCGCGACGATCGGCAAAAATCTGTTCATCGACCACGGTATGGGTGTCGTCATCGGCGAAACCACCGTTATCGGTGACAACTGCACGCTGTATCAGGGTGTGACGCTCGGCGGCACGGGCAAAGACCAGGGCAAGCGTCACCCGACGCTTGGAAATGACGTGCTCGTCGGTGCGGGCGCAAAGGTGCTGGGGCCGTTCCGCGTGGGTGATAACGCCCGTGTGGCGGCGGGTGCCGTGGTGCTGGATGCCGTGCCCGATAACGCAACGGCGGTCGGTGTACCGGCGCGCATCGTGCGCGTGGGCGGCAAGCGTGTGATGGACAACAGCACGCTGGATCAGATCCACGTGGCCGACCCGGTGGCGCAGGAAATGTGCCGCATGCGGCTTGAAATTGAGCGCCTGCACGGCGAGCTGAACAGCTGCCGCAGAGAAAAAAGCAAGCTGACCGCACAGAAAGCGGAGAAGAATAAGGAAGAAAAAGAAGTATAAGCAGAAAGGAAGCACCTGTATGCAGCTCTATAACACAAGAACACAGAAAAAAGAAGAATTTATTCCGCACGAAGCCGGCAAAGTCAAAATGTACACCTGCGGCCCAACCGTGTACCACTATGCGCACATCGGCAACCTGCGCTCGTACATTATGGAGGATATGCTGGAAAAAGCCTTGCGCTACCTCGGCTATGACGTGACCCGCGCCATGAACATCACGGACGTCGGCCACCTTTCCAGCGATGCCGATACCGGCGAAGACAAGATGCTCAAGGGCGCGCGCCGCGAGCACAAGACCGTCATGCAGATTGCGCAGTTCTATACCGACGCATTTTTCAGTGACTGCGAAAAGCTTGGCATCAAGCGCCCGGAGATCGTCATTCCGGCGACGAGCTGCATCGATACATTCATCCACATGGTAGAGGTGCTCCTTGAAAAGGGCTATGCGTATATCGCGGGCGGCAACGTCTATTTTGATACCTCCAAGCTCGAAAACTATTATGTTTTCGGCAACATGGAGGAAGAGAGTCTCGCCGTAGGCGTGCGCGACAGCGTGGAAGAGGACGAAAACAAGCGCTCCAAGAGCGACTTCGTACTGTGGTTTACAAAGTCGAAGTTTGACGACCAGGAGCTCAAGTGGGATTCCCCGTGGGGCGTGGGCTACCCGGGCTGGCACATCGAGTGCAGCGGCATCAGCATCAAGTACCTCGGCGAATACCTCGACATTCACTGCGGCGGCATCGATAACGCGTTCCCGCACCACACGAACGAGATTGCACAGAGCGAAGCGTATCTCGGCCACCCGTGGTGCAAATACTGGTTCCACGTGCTGCACCTTTTGGACGCGCGCGGCAAGATGAGCAAATCAAAGGGCGATTTTCTCACGGTCTCGCTGCTTGAGGAAAAGGGCTACGCGCCGCTTGTATACCGCATGTTCTGCTTACAGTCCCATTACAGAAAGCCGCTGACGTTCTCGTTTGAGAGCCTTGACAACACCGCCACGGCGTACAAAAAGCTCGTTTCCCGCATTGCAGCGCTGAAAAATGAGGGAGAGCATGACGAAGCTGCCATGGAGCCGCTGCGTGCCTCGTTCTGCGCGGCGTTGGAAAACGACCTCAACACGTCCTTGGCACTCACAGCGCTGTACGACGTACTGAAAGCCAAGCTTTCCGACGCGGACAAGCTTGCGCTCATCAAGGAGTTTGACGAAGTGTTGTCCCTCGGCTTGCTGAAAGCTGCAAAGGCGCTGCGCGAGGAGCAGAATGCGCAGAAGTCCGCTGTGCCGGAGGGCATGACCGCAGAGGAAGCCGCGGAGATTGAAGCGCTCATCGCAAAGCGCACGGAAGCCAGAAAGGCAAAGGACTGGGCAACTGCCGACGCGATTCGCGATGCGCTTGCCGCACGCCATATCGTTGTGAAGGATACCCCGCAGGGTATCACATGGTCTGTGCAGGGCTAAAATAAGGAAATAAAGCAAAAGTCATAACCACTCCTCTTAGGTGTGACTATGACTTATACAACAAAAGGGCACGGAGCTTTAAAACTCCGTGCCCTTGGTTTTTGCGGAACTTACGCGTTTTTGTTTTCTTTTTCATCGTCGCAGCAGTGGCCCGTTTTGTGCTTGTGAATGTCTTCCGTACCGGCGGCAATGGCTTCCTCGTAGTATTTGCACTTATAATCGATTACTTTAAGCTGATCTTCAAGCTCCTTGATTTGTGCCATAACGGCCTCGCGGCGCTCAAGAAACAGATTGTAGCGCTGCTCCAGGGTAGAGTCACCCATTTGTGCCCACACCGCGTACTGGCGAATATCTTTAATGGACATGCCCGTGCATTTTAAACATTCGATAATGCGCAGCATGGAAAGATCTTGTTCGGAAAACATTCTGTGGCCGGATTCCTTTCGCTCCAAAAACGGCAGGATGCCTTCTTTATCGTAATAGCGCAGCGTGGTCGCCGGAATGCCCGTGATGTCCGAGGCTTCCTTAATGGTGTACGTCATCTGCAAGCGCTCCTTTCTAAGTTAGATATAACTCTATATATAAGCATACGTTTTTTTGCGCGGTTTGTCAATGTGTTCGCGGAAAACTCCTGCGCCAAAATTTCGGAAAAACAAAAAGAACGCCCGGCAAGCTGCGTAAACAGCCGCAAGGCGCTCGGATACAGGTTAAAGCTTAAAACTCAAGTGTAACGGTATCGGATTTCGTGATCTCGTTCCACGTTGTGAGGTCGCAGAGGACTCTGCTTCGGAGGAAGCCGTGCTCCTGGCACCGCCGTTACTTTCGCACGCCGCAAGAGCGAGAACGAGCCGTGCAGAAAGCAGGAAAGACATGAATTTCTTCATTTTAATTACTCCTTCTGCTTTTTGAGAAACACCGCGAAACATGCGGGAATTTCTCGGAAAACGGTGAAATTTATACCTGCAACATTATATATATAATGTCAATAGTTTGGAACGCGTTTTTTTGAAAAAATCGACGGAAAAAGCCATGCAGAAGAATTTTGCATAGGGCTTGCGTATAAGACAAAAACAAGATAAAATAATATTTAGTATACACAGAAAAGACAGGGGGTGCGGCATGAAAGAAAAAATTCAGCTGTTAGCGGCGGCGCTGGCGCTTATTTTGCTGCTTTGCTGCTGTGCGGCGCGGGGCACGGCATCAAACGACGCCAAGCCGGCGGCGGGCGATGTCACGGACAGCAACGCCGCGCCCTACGAGGTCCCCGCTTTTCGGGATTCCGTCTTCAACGAAGATGAAGCGACCGCGTTCGGCAGCGGAGAGATTGACCTTTCCCAGCTTGAAGGCGGCATCATCGGCGTAAAAGCGCAGAGCGATACGCGATTAAAAATGCAGATTGTCTGCGGCGAGGATAAATATAACTATGACTTGCCGAACGACGGCACTGCGACATTTTTCCCGCTCAATATGGGAAACGGCACATACACGTTCCGCCTGATGGAGCAGGTGGGCGACAGCAAATACGCGTGTATCGGGAGCGAAGACCGCGACGTGACGCTAAAAGATGAATTTCAGCCGTACCTGCGCCCGAACCAGATGGTGAATTACAACAAAAGCTCCGATTGCACCAAAAAGGTGAAAGAGCTGGCCGCAAGCTGCACCACCGATGCGGACATTGCTGCCGCCGTGTATGACTACATGGCGAAGAATATCCAATACGATACGGAAAAAGCGGCGACCGTGCAGAACGGCTACCTGCCCTCCCCGGATGAGACCTTAAAGACCGGCAAGGGTATATGCTTTGATTATGCAAGCCTTGCCGCCGCCATGCTGCGCAGCGAGGGCATTCCGTGCAAGCTCATCACGGGTTATGTGGGTGAGGAGACCTACCACGCGTGGAACAGCTTTTATGTGGAGAGCGAGGGGTGGATCACCGTGGAGATCCGCGCAAAAGCGGATGAGTGGCAGCGGGTGGACATCACCTTTGCCGCAGGCGGCATGCCCGCCGGGGAGATTCAAAACGATTCGGAATACACAACGCGGTTCACTTATTAAAGGAAAAGCGAAAGGACGAGGAACATGGCAGAAAAATTTTTGACTCAGGAACAGCTCAGCGTATTTTGCAGCAGCCTTGCAATGCTGCTGCGCTCCGGCGCGTCGCTTTCGGAGGCTTCTTCCCTGTTTGAGGAAGACGGCACGGACACCGCCTTGCGGCAGGCTTCTACCGAGATCAGCCTTTCGGTTGCGGCGGGCGAGACGTTTTCGGCAGCGGCGGAAAAGACCGGCGTTTTCCCAGAATACGCCTTGAGCGTTTTTAGCACGGCAGAGCTTTCCGGCCGATTGGACGAAGCGCTTGACCGCCTTGCAGACCACTATGACCGCCAAAGCGCGCTATACGACCGTTTGCGCAGCACCCTTACATACCCGGCCGTTTTGATGCTGATGATGTGCGGCGTGCTGGCGGTGCTCGTTTTTGCCGTGCTGCCCATGTTTGAGCGCGTGTACGACAATTTAACGGGCAGGCTGCTTTCATCTTCCTATGCCTATGTGCTCGCGGCGACGCTCATCGGGCGCATCAGCTTGGTATTTGCGGGGCTTTTGGGCATCGTTTTGCTCGTTATGGCGTTTGGTATGCGCTCCGATAAAGGTCGGGAAAAGCTCAGAAATACAATGGAAACGAGCCGCTTCACGCGCAAAGCTGCGTGGCTTTTGGCGGTCTCCGAGGTGATGGACACGCTCTCCGCCTTGCTTGCGAGCGGTACGGATGAAGACAGTGCGCTTGCGCTGTGCATCGAGCAGACGCGCCACAAAAAGCTGCACGAAGCGCTTGAAAAATGCCGTGAAGAAACACAGATGGGCGTCGGCATTGCGACGGCGTTTGCGCACCAAAAGATATTGCCCGCCATGTACGGCAAAATGCTGCTTGGCGGTGCGCAGAGCGGCGAGCTCGTGCAGGTGACGGAAAACCTCGCGCGCCGCACGGCGCAGGA
>ERZ827520.2414-NODE-2414-length-17486-cov-3.907062_pt1 | contig 17486 bp, 17 predicted proteins | sample MGYA00519581_ERZ827520 | MGnify/ENA primary metagenome ERZ827520 (study PRJEB31778, sample SAMEA3449339) | human gut metagenome | biome: human gut; feature: human-associated habitat; material: faeces | place: United Kingdom | collected 2010/2012 ...
AATAGCCCCTTTTAGGGGCTGTGCAAGCCACCGGTTCTACCGGTGGTCTTGACTTTATGACAGCATGACCTTAACCGCAGGAAGGCGCTATTTCATATGTTGGATACGCGCGGTCGAAGTGGTAGCCCAATCGTTCCGACAGCCGCACGGAGGTTGGGTTCGCCGCGTCCCAGCTGGGATACAACCCCCGGTCGAGGCATTCCAGAATCAGCCGCGCGGCGCAGGCGGCGGCCAGTCCCTTCCGCCGATGATCCGGATGAGTCGCCACCTCGATTTCCAGCCCGCCGCGATAAACGCTGTAGGAGGAAGCGCCGCTGACCGGCGCACCGTCCCACAGGGCGACGAAGCCCAGTCCCCGGCGCGAAAAATCTTCTCTGGACTCAAAATTGGAACAAAAGTCACAGCTCCACTCCTCCGCCATCGCCGATTCGTACCAACGCGTCCCGATCTCCTCCAAAGAATAGCCGTCCGGCAGGGCGCGCACCCATCCGCACAGCTTGTCCCGGTCGAAAATGCCCGGTTCTTTTTTAATTGCATAGCGATCAAACCGGCGGCAACGATCCCCGTAAAGCCGCTCAATCCGATCGCACCACGTTTCGTTTTCCGGCACAATAAACAGACGACGATCCGGCAGCACGCGGAAAAGCGCCGCCGCATCGGGAGCGTCTGCCTCTCCCGCCGGATAAACAAAGTCTCCCAAACGAATCAGCGCGCAGCGGGGCGTGTCTTTATCGTCCGCCCACGCATCCCCCATCACGCCCTGCAGGCAGGACCAGATTAGAGTCTCCTGACTGCCGCGATAAAGCGGTTCGAGTCCGTTTCTCTCTCCCGGCTCCAGGTATTCCGGCTGAGCCATATGCTTCTCTCCTTTTCCGGATTGTTTGCTTTCCTATATTATAGAATATCCGTCCATCCCGGACAAGCGCTTTTTCCGGCAAGCTTCGACGGACAACCGTCCCGGACGAGCATATACTGTATTGACGGGACAAGCGGCGCTGCGCAGCTTCACAAGGAAATTTGCCGCTGCCCGATTAATTTGAAAAATACCGGCAAAAATATCCCTGCGGACGTTTTTGAACGTCCCAAGGGAAGCCGGCGTTTCCGTAAAAGCTTGCAGTAACAGGAGTGAGAAAAACCGTGAACGTCCGTAGAGGAGATATTTATTACGCGGACCTGAGCCCGGTGGTCGGGTCGGAGCAGGGCGGGATCCGCCCGGTGCTGATCGTGCAGAACGACGTGGGAAACCGATTTAGCCCCACAGTGATCGCCGCCGCTATTACCAGCCAGAAGGACAAGGCCCGCCTGCCCACCCATATCCAGCTGAATTCCACCGGAAGCGGCCTGGCCAGGGATTCGATCGTTTTGCTGGAACAGATCCGTACCATCGACAAGCGCAGGCTCAAGGAACACATGGGGCGGCTGGACGATCAGTCGATGAACCGGATCAATCAGGCGCTGGAAATCAGCTTCGGCCTGCACAACGACGCGGGAAACCGGACTACATAAACCGTCCGGAACGCATAAAGGCCGTTTCCACAGCCATACTAGAGTGTGTTCACACTCTAACCGCGCTTACACCTCCGCCGCCCGTACGGCGGCCGGCGTAGACATCCGACAAGAAAGGCGGAACAGCTATGGCAAACCTGACGACAGAGGAGCTCAAAGCGATAGAGGATCAGCTCGGCGCAGAACTGCTTCTGATTAAAAAATTCAAGTCGTACGCCGTCCTCTCCACCGACGCGCAGATCAAAACCCAATGCGAGCAGATTGCCGGCCGGCACCAGAACCATTTCGACCGGCTGCTCAGCTATCTGAACTGACGGATCAAAGAAAGGAAGAATCGACATGGCCCAGAATCCCGCGCCCAACCTTCCCATGCAGGATAAGGACCGGATGGAGGACGCTCTGAGCTCCCAAAAATTCATTGCGGAAGCTTACAATTCCTTCGCCAACGAATGCGCGGCGGCCAACGTCCGGGATGAACTGCTGAACATCCTGCAGGACGAGCACAACATCCAGGCCGATATTTTTAATGAGATGCAGAAGCGGGGCTGGTATCCGACCACCCCGGCCGACCAGCAGCAAATTCAGACGGTAAAATCCAAATTTGCTCCCTCCGCGTCCCAATCCTGAATCTCCGCGCTGAAAGCAAGCACGTAAAGCTTCAACGTCCCGCGTCTGCCTTCCGCAGGCGGCGGGACGTTTTTATGCCGTTTTTTCTTTCTCCTACTTCTCCTACTTCTCCTATCCTGCCGCTCCCCTCTATGGCTGGACATTGTAAGCAACAATTCTTTATTTCGATAGCATTTTACCGTTTTTTCCATGATTTTGTCGATTTTTCTTGCTATTTTCGTAGACAGCGTGATAGAATAAGCGACAGGAAAATCCTCGGCTTTTGGTTCGGCGGCTTCGATCCAAAGGCTGGAAAATGAGGAAAACAAGGAGAGTGGAAATATCATGGATCCGATTTACGTGGGCTGGCTGTCCATCCTTCCCCCTGTAATTGCCATTGTCCTGGCATTGATTACCAAGGAAGTCATCTCTTCCCTTCTGGTAGGAATCCTGTCCGGCGCGCTAATCTATTCGCTGAGCACCGGGGCGAATCCGATCGTGGGCACGGTAGAAACCTCGTTCAAACTGATGGCGGATAAAGCCGACATCAACATTCTTCTCTTTCTGGCGCTGTTGGGAGCGCTGGTGGTCGTGACCGGTATGGCTGGCGGCTCCCGCGCATACGGCCGCTGGGCAGGCAACAAGCTGAAAAGCCGGCGTTCCGCCATGGTGGCGACCGGCATTCTCGGCGGCATTATCTTTATCGACGATTATTTTAACTGTCTAACCGTCGGCACGGTCATGAAGCCGGTCACCGACAAGCATAACATTTCCCGCGCCAAGCTTGCCTATATCATCGACGCCACGGCTGCGCCGGTCTGCATTATTGCCCCAATATCCAGCTGGGCGGCGGCGGTTGGCTCCAACCTGCGGGAAACCGGCGCGTTTTCCAGCGATCTGACCGCCTTTGTCTCCACGATCCCTTATAACCTTTATGCCATCCTTTCCATCGTGATGGTGTTCGCGCTTTGCCTTTTTAATCTGGATTTCGGGCCGATGGCCAAGGTGGAACAAAAGGCGAAAGAAGAGGGCGAACTCGGCGCGGTGGATACTCATCTGAAGGAAGCCTTCGCCGTGTCGGACAAGGGGCGCGTTTTCGACATGCTGATTCCGGTCTTCGCGCTGATCGTCTTTTCTATCCTCGCCATGCTGCATAACGGCGGCCTGTGGGGAGAAGACCCCGCCTATCACTCCATCCCGGCGGCGTTTGGCAACTGCTCTGCATCGGAGGCGCTGGTAATCGGCGGGTTTGCCGCTCTGGTCGTGGCGTTCCTCCTGTTCGTGCCGCGGGGAGTCGTCAAATTCCGCGCCTTTATGGACGGGATTGTGGAGGGCGTCAAGTCTATGGTACCCGCCTTCGTCATCCTGATCCTCGCCTGGACGATCAGCGGCGTCTGTCGGGACCTGCTGATGACCGGAGAATTTGTGAAAACCATCGTTTCAAACAGCGTGCTGCCGGGCGCGCTGCTGCCGGCGTTGGTTTTTGTGGTCGCCGCGCTTCTTTCCTTTGCCATGGGAACGGCGTGGGGCACCTTCGGCATTCTGATCCCGATCATCGTCCCTACTTGCACGGCAGTCGCGCCGGAGCTACTGGTGGTCGCCCTATCCGCGACGCTGGCGGGCAGCGTCTTCGGCGATCACTGCTCTCCGATTTCGGACACCACCATTCTTTCTTCCACCGGCGCGGGATGCAATCACATTCAGCACGTCTCCACCCAGCTGGTGTATTCGATCACCACGGCGGCCTGCTGTGTCGTCGGGTATCTGGTCGCCGGTTTCTCGGGCGGCAATATTCCCCTGACGCTGGGGACCTCCCTGATTCTTCTAGCCGCCGTTGTATTCATCCTCCATCGCGTCTCCGCTTCCAAAAAGCCGGATGAAACGGCGGAATCAAAACCGATTCCGGCCGTCGAAGAGTAAATTTCGGTATCATTATATATAAGGAACGACCGGCAAAACCACGGTTTTGCCGGTCGTTTTTGTACCCTGCGGTTCTCACTCCGCAGGAGTTTCGGGTTTCCCTTCCAAACGAATCTGAAGAATTCGTTTTTGTTCCATCCTTGTCACCGTAACGGTACGGCCGCCAAGGAAAAACGAATCGCCTTCCGACGGAATACGCTCCATCTGCTCGATCACCCAGCCGCCGACGGTTACGGCTTCCTCCGGTTCGTCAAATCCAAAACGCTCACAGAATTCCTCCGCGCCGGCGCCGGCGTCTACTAGGTACACATCCTCTCGAACCAGTTGAAAATCCTCGGCCATCCCGTCCGCATCGTCGTGTTCATCCCATATGTCGCCAACCAGTTCTTCCAGGATATCCTCCAGCGTCACAACGCCGACCGTTCCGCCGAACTCATCCACCACCACTGCCATATGCACCTTGCGGTGCTGCATCTGCCGGAGAAGGGCCGATATTTTGGCGTTTTCCAGGGTACAATATACCTCTCCCATCACATTCCGAAGGGAACGGCTCGTCTGATATGCTTCCGAATAAAAATCCTTTTCATGCAAAATACCGATCACATGGTCAATGGTATGGCTGTACACCGGCAACCGGGAATGCCCGCTTACACGGAAAGCGCGGGCGATTTCCTCCGTCGGATCGTTTTCCTCCACCGCCACCAGATCGACGCGGGGCGTCAGTACGTCCGCCGCGTCGAGATCGTTGAATTCGATCGCCGCGCGGATTAGCTGCCCCTCCTGCTCGTCGATGCCGCCCTCGTTCTGCATCTCGTCCACCATAGTCATCAGCTCTTCACTGGTCGCGCCGTCCTTTTTTCCCACGCGGAACAGGCGGGAAAGCAGCTTCTTCCATTGCCCGAAGGCCCAATTGAGAGGGGTCAGCAGGAGAATCAGCACGCGGATGACCGGCGCGGAAAACTTCGCAAAGGCTTCCGGGCTTTCTTTGGCCAGGCTCTTAGGGGTGATTTCTCCAAAAATCAGTACCAGCACCGTCATCACAATGGTGGACACCGACACGCCCGCATCGCCGAGCCATCGCACAAACAACAATGTCGCCAGAGAGGTGGAGGTAATATTGACAATATTGTTCCCAATCAGAATGGTGGACAGCAGGGAATCGTACCGATCCAGCAGCGTAAGGACCAGCCGCGATTTTTTATTCCCGTTGTTCGCCTCGCTGCGGACGCGCAGGACGTTCAGGCTGTTGAACGCCGTCTCGGTTGCGGAAAAATACGAAGACATCAGAATCAGCAGACACAAAACAACCGCCATAACCGCATTTCCCATGAACCTGTCTTCTCTCCCATATCCTTCATTTTTTAAAATAATGGAGATAGTGTACCCTTTTTTGATTCAAATTTTATGTTTTTGTAAAGCCTCCGCATAAAGCGCATAAATCCATCGGGGAACGTACATACTAACCTCGCGGAAAGTCCGCCGGTCTGCGGCGGACCTGTTTCGCAGCCTCCGGCGTCCAAACGCGCCGGGCAATAAAAGAGGAGTGAAACACATGCTGGACAGACTGGCGCTTATCCTCGTGGTCATCGGCGCTATCAACTGGGGCAGTATCGGCTTGTTTCAGTTCGACATAGTAGCATGGGCTTTCGGCGGCCAGGGCGCCGCTGTCAGCCGCGTGATCTACACCATTGTCGCGCTGGCAGGCATCTGGTGCATCTCCCTGTTTTTCCGCGACCGCGAAGAACTGATTGAGCACGACTAATGCTCTATAAAAAGCGGCGGACGAAAATTCGTCCGCCGCTTTTTATCCTGGTTTGCAGCGCGTAAGTTTACAGCGCCCTGCCCTCGACGATCGCCTTGGTGTCCCGCGCAATGACCAGCTCTTCGTTGGTCGGGATGACAAAGGCCCGCACGGAGGAATCCGGTGTGGTGATTTCGGCTTCCTCGCCATGCACCTTATTCTTTTCCTCATCCAGCTTCATGCCGTAGAAGCCGAAGGCCTTAATGATCTCCGCCCGGAGACTGGGCTGGTTCTCACCGATGCCAGCGGTAAAGATCAGCGCATCCACCCCGCCGAGGGCGGCGATATACCCGCCGATATATTTGATGATCTCATAAGTGCGCATCTCCCAGGCGAGCTTTGCGCGTTCATTCCCCGCTTCCACCGCCGCCGCGATGTCGCGGTCGTCGCTGGAAACGCCGGAGATGCCCAGCATACCGGACTGCTTGTTCAGAAGCTGATCCATTTCGTGAGGCGTCAGGCCCTCTTTTTCCATGATGTAGGTAACGACCGAGGGATCCACCGCGCCGGAGCGGGTACCCATCATGAAGCCGTCCAACGGCGTCAGGCCCATGGTGGTATCGATCACCTTGCCGTCTTTAATCGCCGTCACGGAGGAACCGTTGCCGAAATGGCAGGAAATCACACGGGTTCCTTTCCCGTCCGGCTTACCTAGAAGCTCCAGGCAGCGCTGGCTGACATACCGGTGAGAGGTGCCGTGGAAACCGTAACGGCGGATGCCGTATTCCTCATAATACCGGTATGGAACGCCGAACATATACGCCTTGGGGGGCATGGTCTGATGGAAAGCGGTGTCGAACACCACAACCTGCGGCACCTCCTTACCGAAGGCCTCGATCGCCGCATTGATCCCCTGTACATGCGCCTTATTGTGCAGCGGAGCCAGAGAAGCATAGTCCGCGATATCCTGGATGACCTGCTCGTTCACCAGCACGGAACGATCAAACTTCGAACCGCCCTGCACAATACGATGGCCGATGGCCGACACCTCGGACAGGTCGTCGATGACCCTGCCCTCGCCCTCGGTGAGAGCCGCCTTCACCTCGGCAAAAGCGGCGGTATGGTCGTTCATCTCGACTTCCTTTGCGATCACCCGGCCGTCGCTGGTTTTGTGCGTGATCTTTCCGCCAATACCGATCCGCTCGCAGTTGCCCTTGGCCAGGACGACCTCTCCATCCATATCGATCAGCTGATACTTCAGCGAGGAGCTGCCCGCATTGATGACCAGAATTTTCATTTTCGTGACCAATCCTTTCCTGTCTGTCTATGCCCGGGTTCCCGGTTGCTATATTGCATTTTTATCAGAAACACCGTATACTTTAACCATATCATGATAATACGAACCTCTCTGATTTTCAAGATGAAAATCGACGTTTCTTTCATTTTTCTGCATAAATAGCCGGGAGAGAAATCGATCCTCCCTTTTCAAGAAAGGATGAAGCCGCTGTGAAAGTCGCCGGTATCGTCGCCGAATATAATCCCTTCCATAACGGTCATGCGCATCACATCGAGCGCACCCGCACGGCGGACGGAAGCTGCCGGGCCACCCATGTGGTCGCGGTGATGAGCGGAAATTTCGTCCAGCGGGGGGAACCCGCCGTTCTCCCGAAGTTCGACCGGGTGCGGGCCGCGCTGGCCGGCGGGGTTGACCTGGTGGTGGAGCTCCCCCTACCCTGGGCCATCGCCTCGGCGGAAGCCTTCGCGTCCGGCGCCGTGTCCCTGCTGGACGCGCTCGGCTGTGTCGACGTGCTGAGCTTCGGCAGCGAGTGCGGGGAAATCGAACCGCTGCAAAAGGTCGCAGACATTCTGCTTTCCGACCGGTTCGCCGGGCTGCTGCGGTATCATCTGGAGGGTGGCATCTCCTTTCCGGAGGCCCGGCAGCGCGCCGTGGCGGAGATCGCCGGGCAGAAAAACGCCGCGCTTCTGGAAAATGCCAACAATACGCTGGGGATCGAATACCTGAAGGCTTTGCGCCGGATGGACTCCCCCATCCGGCCCTTTACCATTCCGCGGTTCGGCGCCGGACACGACAAGCCGCTGCCGGTCGGAGATATGGCCTCGGCCAGTTATCTCCGGGGGCTGCTCGCCGCCGGACGGCCGGGGAACGCCGCGCCCTATATTCCCGCGGTCCCGCTGGAGCTTCTGCACGAAGCGGCCCGGGCCGGCCGCTGTCCAGCCGATCCGCACCTGATCGAGCGGGCGATGCTCGCCGCGCTCCGGCGGCTCACCAGGGAGCAGCTCGCCCGGCTTCCCGGCGTGTCGGAGGGGCTGGAGAACCGCCTTTATGACGCGATCCGTACGGCCGGCAGCATGGATGAACTGCTTTCCGCCGCAAAGACCAAACGGTATCCGCTGACCCGTCTGCGTCGGATTCTTCTGGCTGGTTTCCTCGGACTTTCCGGAGGATGGGAAGACCGCCGCCCGCCGTATATCCGGGTATTGGGGATCGGTCCGGGCGGGGCGGAAATTCTAAGCGCCGCCAAAGGCTCCGCCCTGCCGCTGGTCACCCGCGTCTCGCAGTTCGAGTCGATGACGGAGGAAGCGCGCCGTCTCTTCGCTTTGGAATGCCGGGCGGCCGACCTGTATGCGCTGGCTCTGCCGACGCCCCTCCCCTGCGGGACGGAATATACCGCCGGCATGATCCGGTGGGAGGCGTAACGCTGAAACAGCCCTTCCTCTTGTCCCGGCTTTGCAAAATGCAAAAATATTCGCTCGGACAGGAAAAACGCGGTTTCATGCCGGAAAGATGCGAAATGCGGGCCACGATCTATGGCCCGCAAGCGGTTTTTCAAGGGCTGTTGCAAAATGTTTCATTTTGCAACAGCCCTTATTCCGACTATTCCAGAGCCTTGTCAACCGCCGCTTTCAGCACGTCCAACGGACGCACGCCGATCAGGGTATCCGCCACATCGCCGTCACGGAAAATCATTACTGTGGGAACACTTTGAATCCGGTATTCCTCCGCCAGTTCCCGCTGCTCGTCAATATCCACCTTGCCGACCACGGCGCGCCCCTTATAGTCGGCCGCCAGCTGTTCGATCACCGGCCCCAGCATTTTGCAGGGCATGCACCAGGTAGCCCAAAAGTCCACCACCAATACGCCGCCCGCATTTTTCAGTTCCGCAAACCGCGCCGCGTTCAGAGGAAGCGCGGCATGGGCTTCCTGTCCGTCTTTTCTGTCCATCATCCTGTGCCTTCCTTTCCTTTTGGATTGTGGCGACTCCAGCGAAAACCGGTGACAGCGGGGATTCCCGCTTCCCCTTTCCATCCGGCATTTCCGGCGTCGCTGTTAGCATATCCCGCTTTGGCCAAATTACGCGCCAATGCCGGGAGAAGAGGAAATCGGGAAGCAACAGGCTGCCTTAACAGACGGAAGAATCCGACAAAAACCGGCGGAACCAAATGGTTCCGCCGGTTTGCTTACGATAATATACTTATATGCCCGCTTCCTCTACGGATTCGTCCTGTTCCGAGGAGAACGACGTATACGGCGACTGCGGGTCGTAGCGTACCATCCGCATCATACCGCCCAATGCCAGACATAACACATAGGCGGCCGCCACTACGCCGCAGGCAATCAGAGCCGGCGTCCTGCGGGACGGTTCATGCCGCCCGCAGGAAACGGCAAGCACAATCGCCCGGATCAAAAACGGCAGGGGCAGCGCCGACATCAATACAATGTTGACATTGGCGGCCGTATAGCCGGTTTTGGTGAATTCTTCCCCCAATCCGCCGAAGCTCACCATGGTCAGGACGGCGGCGACCATCAGCACAATCCCAAGCAGAAGCAGGAAAAGCGAATCCGCTGCGTGTTCCCTATGCCGGCGGGTATAGGCGCGATAGGAATACACCGCCGTACCGAGACAGGCAGCCGCCATAATGAACAAATACAAATTTGATTGAAAATAGGCGGCCGCCAGGCTTTCCTGCCGATGAAAAGCCAACTGAAGCGATGTGGATATCCCCAGCAGGATCGCTGTCAGCACCAGATACAGGATCGTTTTAAGAAAACGGGAAATCTTCACGGCCGGCTCCTTTCTCGTTCGCGCGGCGGATATGGCGTACTAGCACGTTTTGTGCTTCACCATACACCCGCACACCTGTACGTCTGCTTATCCCGGGCTTACGCCTGTTCCCGAACGTCGATTTTTTCGAGAAGAGCGGCCGCCGTTTCCTTGGTGGCGAGGAGCGTGCCGTCCCGCATCGCGCAGGCCGTGCCACAGGCGGCGGCCAGACGGACGCATTCCGCCAGCTCGTGCCCCTTGACAAAGCCGACGATAAAGCCGGCCAGCGCGCTGTCTCCCGCGCCGACAGTGGATTTCACCTCCACCTGCGGAACGGCGACGCGGATCGTCCGGTCGCCGGATACGCACACCAGCCCGTTACCGCCAAGGGAGACCACGACGTTTTCCACCCCGCTGTTCCGCAGAACGCGGGCCGCGTCCGCCACATCGTCGATGGTGGTTCCCTTTACCTCCACAATGTGCCGCAGCTCATGGATATTCGGCTTAATCAGCCAGGGAGATACCCGGCGATAGTCCTCCAGCGACAGCAGGTCGCTGTCCACCGCCACCAGCACTCCCGTGTTCTTGACCGCAAGAATCAACTCCACATAGTCCCGCACCGAGACGTTTTCCGGCAGGCTGCCCGCGAACACAACGATATCACCCGGCCGAATCCGGGAACGGATCAGCGCCATCAGCGCTCCAATCATCATTTCGGAAAGCGCCGGGCCTTTCCGATTGAGCTTGATGGTCTGCCCGGCGCAGCGGAGGGTCAGATTCTCCCTCACCGCGCCCTGGATTTTGATGAACTCATACCGCAGGCTTTCCCTTTCCAGATAACCGGCAAACTCCCGGCAGTTGTCCTCCCCCGCAACGGCGAGGCAGAGGGTTTCCTGGCCGAAGGAATGCACCACCCGGGACACATTGATCCCCTTGCCGCCAACCTCCCGCATCTCATCCAACACCCGGTTGGCTTTATCGGGATGAAGCCCGTCCGACCACAGAGTCACGTCGATGGACGGGTTCAGCGTTACGCTCAGAATATTTCTATGCAAGGGCGATCTCCTCTTTCTATGCCGACGTTTTAACGCTTTCGCATTTTCCAAACGGAATTGTACCATAACGCCGCCCAGCCGGATTCTCTGCCGGCGTTTTCCGGCGGCGTAACTGAGAAATGCGGTCGCATTTCTCCCAGCCGTCATTGTACCATAAAGAGCGGAACATGGGAAGTCCCCGTCCCATGAAAACCATGTGCCTGAAATGTTACTGTCGGCGCCATTTCACTCCCTGCGGCGTGTCCTCCAGAACGATCCCCATACCCTTCAGTTCATCGCGTATCCGGTCGGATTCGGCCCAGTTTTTCTGCTTGCGCGCTTCGGTGCGGGCGGCAATCATTGCTTCGATATCCGCATCCAGCATCTCCTGCTTCCGGTCGTACAGCAGGCCCAGCACGCCGCATAACTCGTTCAGCAGGGAAAGCGCCTGCTCGCATAGCCCGCGGGAGGGCGCGTCCGCGACCGCCACATTGATATCCCGGACCAACTCAAACAGGGCGGCGATCGCATCGGCGGTGTTCAGGTCGTCCTCCATCGCGTCGATGAACTGCTGACGGCGCGCCTGGAAAGCTTCCAGGGCGGCGCTTTCGTCTTTACCCGAGTTTTCCGAAGCGGCGTTTAGAGCAAAGGTCAGGTTCTCCCGGCAGGTATACAGCCGGTCGAGCGCGGCGATCCCCTGCTCGATCACGGCGGCGTTATAGTTGATCGGGCTGCGGTAGGAGGAGGAGATCAGGAAAAAACGGATCGGTTCATAGCCGTATTTCTTTGCCACATCCCGTACGGTAAAGAAATTGCCGAGAGATTTGGACATCTTTTTGTTATCCACATTGATGTGGCCGTTGTGCATCCAGTAATGGGCGAAGGGGACGCCGTTGCAGCACTCGCTCTGCGCAATCTCATTTTCGTGATGGGGGAAGATCAGGTCCTGCCCGCCGCAGTGGATATCAATGGTTTCACCGAGATACCGGCGGGCCATAGCGGAGCATTCGATATGCCAGCCCGGACGGCCTTCGCTCCATGGCGAGGGCCAGAAGGGTTCGCCTGGTTTCGCCGCTTTCCAGAGGGCGAAATCCATCGCATCCTCCTTCAGGTCGCTGACGTCGATCCGGGCGCCGGATTCCAGATCGTCCAGCGGCTGATGGGAAAGCTTTCCGTACTCGTCAAAACGATTGGTACGGAAATAGACGTCCCCATTTTCCGCCCGGTATACTAAGCCTTTGTCGATCAGGCCGGAAATGATGGCGATGATCTCGTCGATGTTTTCCGTTGCGCGGGGATGCACGGTCGCTTCCCGGATATTCAGCCCTTTCGCATCCGTCCAGAATTCTGTAATATAGCGCTCCGAAACCCCATCGTAGGGCACGCCCTCTTCGTTTGCGCGGCGGATAATCTTATCGTCGATATCGGTGAAATTCTGCACAAAGCGCACGTCCCAGCCCCGCCACTCCATATACCGACGGAACACGTCGAAAACGCAGAGCGGGCGGGCGTTGCCAATATGGATATAGTCATACACCGTCGGGCCGCAGGCATATACGCGGAGCTTGCCCTCTTCGATGGGGATGAGTTCTTCCTTCTGTCGGGTCAGCGTATTGTAGATTTTCACAGCGGTATCGTCCTTTCTATTGTTTGGGTTTTCTGTTCTATGAATTTTCTGCGCTTTCTCTGTCGGATTCCGGCGCTGCCGTCTTTTCCGGGACAGCAGCCGTAACGGCATCCCCCCGATCCGCAAGAGCCTGTTCCAGCTGGCCGATCCGGTATTCCAGCCGACAGAGCTCCTGCGCCACCGGATCAGGAATGTGCACCTGATCGAGCTCCACAATTTTGGCGCCGTTTCGGCGGACAATCCGTGCAGGTACGCCCACCGCGGTGCAGTCGTCCGGAATGTTGGACAGCACCACGGCCCCGGCCGCAATCCGTACGTTATTCCCAATCGTGATCGGTCCGAGCACCTTGGCGCCGGAACCCACCATCACATGGTCGCCAAGGGTGGGATGCCGTTTTCCTTTATCTTTTCCCGTTCCTCCCAGCGTCACGCCCTGATAGATGGTACAATCATCCCCGATGATCGTCGTCTCCCCGATCACCACGCCGGTGCCATGATCAATAAACAGCCGGCGGCCGATGGTAGCGCCGGGATGAATCTCGATATTGGTTTTCCGCACGCAGCGCTGGGATATCCAGCGCGCAAGAAACTTCATGTTGTGGTTAAAGCACCAATGGGCGCGGCGATAAGCGCGCACCGCTTTAAAGCCGTTGTAGAGAAGCATGACTTCCAGGGAGGAACGGGCCGCCGGGTCCTTCTCCCGAATCACTGCGATATCTTCTTTTATACGCTCAAACATGGCAAAATTCCTTTCCAGGCATTTCCGGGCCTTCCGTACGCTGGAAGGCCGCGCCTTATTGAAAGCGGGCGACTATAAAAAACAATAAACAAAAACCTCCGCCGCCCCGCACAACGTGGGGCGACGGAGGTGCGGATTCGCACGGTTCCACTCCGAATTTCACTCAAAGCCGGTAACGGCGGCAGCCGCGGCAGGATACGCAGGCGCATGGGAGCCGCGCCGTTTCGCGCCGTTCCCATGACCGCCCTTTCCCCTCGCCGTGCTAACGGGTGCATTTCCCCGGCCTTCCGCCGGGCGCGCTTCCAGCTTCGGACAAATATCCGGCGCGCCTTCTCTGCTGCGGAGGGATACGGGTACTTCTCCCGGTCATCGCATCCAATGATGAAAGGTATCGGGTTCCTCATGGACAAAGGATAAACCGACCAATCGGTTTCCGTTATTCCATTATAGCGGATTTCCCGGAAAAATCCACCGGTATTTTTCTCAATGCTCCTCTTCCGGATCCATCAAATACCGGCGGTAGCTCCAAACATACTGGCAGCCAGAGATCAGGGTCAACACCACCGATACCCAGATCAGCACATGGCCGATGACTAGCGGAACGGAAAAGAGCAGATCCGGCAGAGCAAATCCTGCCAGCAGAGTATGCTGCCAGGAAGCAAACTCCAGTGCGGCAAACATGAAAAGAATGGAGACAAACTGGGCGACCGTTTTCGCCTTGCCGGCGAAATCCGCCGCAACCACCACGTCGTCCTTTGCCGCCAGCATCCGGATGGTCGCCACCATGAATTCCCGTGTCAGCACCAGCATCACCGCCCAGACATCCAGACGGCCGATGACCAGGAAGCCCAAAAACGCAGCGGTCGTCAGCATCTTATCCGCGATGGGGTCGAGAAATTTCCCCAGATTCGTCACCAGGTTGCGGGAACGGGCGATTCGCCCGTCAAACAGGTCGGTCAGAGCCGCCGCGCCGAAAACCGCCATGGCAATCAGATTGTGAAACGGGAAATCCAGCATCAGGAAAAGCAGTACGAGGGGCGACAGAAGCACCCGCAGGATCGTCAGCTTATTCGGCGTATTTAGGTTCAGTTTCCGGTTGGTCGTCGTCAATTTCAGGACCATCCCTTTCCCCTGCCGCACCGCCGTTCGGACAGCGCGCTTTACAGGAAGGCTTTCTTCCGATTTACAGGACCGTGCCGCCGTCTCGCGGGTTATTCCATCCGTTCTCCCATCAGATCCCAGTCGAGCACGTCGGTGACTTTTACGCGGACAAATTCGCCCGGGCGGACGTCCCGCGGCCCGCCGGCAAAAAACACCTTGCAGTCGATATCCGGCGCATCGGCCTCGCTGCGGCCGAACCAGCATTCCGCATACCGATCGTAGCTTTCCGCCAGAACGTCGATGGTTTTCCCTACCCGCGAACGGTGGTACCGGTCGGTGATCCGAGCCTGCTCTTCCATCACGATATCCCGGCGGCGCTGTTTCTCCTTTTCTTCCACCGGGTTCGGCAGGAGAGCCGCTTTCGTACCCTCCTCGGGCGAAAAGGCGAAGCAGCCCAGCCGTTCAAAACGCATTTCCTTAATAAACTCACACAGCTCGGCGAATTCCTTTTTTCCTTCGCCGGGAAAGCCGGTCATTATGGTGGTGCGCAGGACGACGCCCGGCACTTTTTCCCGGATATGGCGAATCTGTTTTTTCAGGGACACGGCGTCTCCCGGCCGGTTCATGGCAGCGAGAACCTTCCCGTTTACATGCTGAATCGGGATATCCATATACTTGGCGATCTTATCCTGTGTGGCCATCACGTCCAGCAGGCGGTCGGTAATGTGCTCCGGATAACAGTAAAGCAGCCGAATCCACCGCAGGCCGTCAATTTCACAAAGCCGCTCCAGCAGCTCGGGCAGATGGGACTCTCCGTCCCAGTCCGCGCCGTAGAGGGTCGTATCCTGCGCAACGAGGGTAAGCTCCTTCACACCGCCCGCCGCCAAGCCGCGCGCTTCCTCCACCACCGCATCCATTTCCCGGCTGCGCAGCCGCCCGCGGATAAGCGGGATCGCGCAATAGGTGCAGCAGTTATTGCAGCCGTCCCCGATCCGCAGATAGGCGAAAAAGTCCGGCGTCGTTTGCAGCCGGCTTCCCTCCAGGTTCCAGCAGCCTTTGTCGGGGAAGCGGGAAAGCCGCTCATCCCGCAGAACGGCTTCCACCGTTTTCACGATATCGCCGTTGGCGCCGAGCCCCAGCACAGCGTCGCATTCCGGCAGTTCCTTCAGCAGTTCTTCCTTATATCTCTCGGCCATGCAGCCGGTCACGATGATCTTCTTGATCTGCCCTTCCTTTTTCAGCTGGGCGAATTCCAAAATATTTTCAATAGATTCCTTCTTAGCGTCCTCGATAAAGCCGCAGGTATTCACGATCACCACATCAGCCAGGCCGCTTTCCGCCGTCAATTCGATTCCCGCGTCCCGCAGGCGGCCGAGCATCAGCTCGGCGTCCATCTGGTTTTTGGGACAGCCGAGAGAAACCATCCCCACTTTATATGCCATGGATAAACCAACCTTTCAAAAAACGGACGGCGGCGTTTCCCTTCGTAAGGTGGCCCGATGGCGCTCACCGACTATAGCCCGTCGTCTTCCGCGGCGACGCCGTCAAACAGGTCGTCGGAATTCCAAGCGGTAGCTGCGAAAGCCTCGTCAGCCTCGTCAGTCGCGGTCTCTGCCCGTTCGTCCCATGCTGACAGCGCGCGGCGGACCGTCCCGCCGTCAAAGCCGTAACGCGTCAGCTTGGCGGCGGCCTTTCGCCGTCCGTCCTCATCATGCAGCCTATTATACTGTTTTTTCGCCAGCAGTTCAAGAGCTTTCTCAAGATCGTCTTTTTCAGTAGCCTCCACGGCCAGGGCGGCGAGCTCCCGGTCCACCCCGCGGCTGCATAGCTCCTGCAGGGCGCGGCGACGTGGGTAAAGCTTCCGGCTGGTCAGCTCCTCCGCAAGCCGGTAAGCGTATCGTTCGTCGTCCACATATCCCAGTTCTTTCATTCGTTCGGCGGTTTCCGCCGCAATCGCCGGATCGGCTTCCCGCCGCAGCTTTTCCTCCAGCCCCCGGCGGGAATGGTCGCTCCGGGACAGAAGATAGACCGCCTTTTCCCTTGCGCGGCGGCGGGAGGATTCCTCCAGCAGCGCCTTCAGTTCCTCATCCGACAACGAGGAGCCGACCCGATAGGGCGACTCCTCGAAGGTACGGATATCCACGGTCGCCGCCGGCTCCCCGTCCAGCATCAGCAGGACAAGGCGGCCGCGGCGTTTTCGCAGTTCCGTTATCGTCATTTTGCATTTCCGCCCCTTCCTTTGACGGCGGCGGAAGGACGCCGTCCGTTCAGTCGTCGACCGAAATGTCGATCTTTGCCTTGGCCGCAGGGGCGCTGACCTTGGCGGCAGCCTCCAGCGGGATTTCCACCGGGGTGGAGGGCAGCGGCGCCACCCGGGCGGACGGGTTCAGCTTATCCAAATTGGCGCGGACCAGCGTCTCCAACTCCTGCATCAGCGCCGGGTCGTTTTTGATCATTTCCTTGGTGTTGTCGCGCCCCTGGGCAAGACGGTTCTCTTTATACGAGAACCAGGCGCCGGATTTCTGGATAATCCCCAGCTTCACGGCGATATCCAGCAGTTCGCCCTCATGGGAAATTCCCTGGCCGTACATGATATCGAATTCCGCCGTTTTAAATGGGGGAGCCACCTTGTTTTTAACTATTTTAACCCTGGTGCGGTTGCCTATAACCTCGCTGCCCTCTTTTAACTGTTCGCCCTTGCGAACCTCAATACGAACGCTTGAATAGAATTTAAGCGCGCGGCCGCCGGGGGTTGTTTCGGGATTGCCGTACATGACGCCGATTTTTTCGCGGAGCTGGTTGATGAAGATGGCGACGCAGTTGGATTTGGAAATCGCGCCGGTCAACTTGCGCAGTGCCTGACTCATCAGACGGGCCTGCAGGCCGACGTGGGAATCTCCCATTTCGCCGTCTATTTCGGCTTTGGTGACCATTGCGGCAACCGAGTCGATTACCACGACATCGATTGCGCCGGAACGCACCAGAGCCTCGCAGATTTCAAGCGCCTGCTCGCCGGTATCGGGCTGAGAGACGAGCAGAGAGTCGATGTCCACGCCGAGCGCCTGTGCATATACCGGATCCAGTGCGTGCTCAACGTCGATAAAAACCGCTTCGCCGCCGCGCTTCTGGGCCTCGGCGACGATGTGCA
>ERZ827520.2415-NODE-2415-length-17473-cov-3.725743_pt1 | contig 17473 bp, 21 predicted proteins | sample MGYA00519581_ERZ827520 | MGnify/ENA primary metagenome ERZ827520 (study PRJEB31778, sample SAMEA3449339) | human gut metagenome | biome: human gut; feature: human-associated habitat; material: faeces | place: United Kingdom | collected 2010/2012 ...
CGTCCGGTAGAGTGCCGGCAGCCTTCAAACGCTGAAAGGTTGTTTCTGCAGTACCGTCTACCTGTCCCGTTACTTCAATATGGCGGGCCACATCATTTGCAATGGCCGCCAGCTTGTTGGACTGAAACATAACCGCAAATACCGAGATGGTCAGAGCCAGCGCCGCGCAGCCCAGCAACAGCTTCCACGCACCCTCCAGCAAAAAGTCCCCTCTGGTTTCTCGCAATTTTTGAATCATTCTTGACTCCTTCCCGGGGCGCGGGTTTTTACCCGCGCCCCACATCGCTCAGTTGAAAAACTCCATAATCTTGTTCTTCAGGGTGGGAGCCATATCGTTGGTGACAAAAACCTTCAGTGCTGCCAGCGCCAGTGCTCCCAATACAATGATGATGACGAATCCCACGGCGTGATCTCCCACAAACTGTCCGGATTCGTCCCGCAGGGTCTCTTTCAGGCGCCCGGCGCGGAGTTTTGCGCGGATGTAAACCTTGGTCATAGCAGCATTTAGAGTGTTTTTCAGAGTTTTCATGTTTTTTGTTCCTTTCGTAATTCAAAAAATATATTCAACATTTGGCATTAACCAAAGTATTGATGGATTCCGCTGAGAATTTCTGTACCAAGGGACACCACGAGCATCAGGGCAAAGCCGACAAACATCGCACCCATATAGGGATACAATTTCTGCGGTCGCCGGAGCAGTTCCCGCTCCACCTCCTCGTTTTGGGATTTCCGGTACTCCTCCGCCAACACGTCAAAGTACATCCGCTGGTCATCACCCCGCAGCACAGCCAGCAGTCCCCGCGTCAACTGCCCCAGCTTGGGAGACGCCACACGGCTTTCAAGTGCCCGGATGGCGCGCTCGGCGTTGCCGGTCGTCATGTCATTGATCGTCTTGTCGATTTCTCCGGCTAGCGCCGGACCGCAGACACGGCGATAGGAGCTAAGAATAGCTACCACGTCCCGGGTCGTACCAAGGCTCTGCCGAATGGTAGAGGCAAACTGGGGCAGTTCCCGCTCAATGGCCGCCCGCTTAGCAGCCAGCTCTTTTTCCAGCATTTTTTGCCGCTTTCTATAAAAGCTGATTCCAGCCAGCCCCATGCCGACTAACCCGAAAGGCACAGAGAACAGCAGAAGTATCGTGCACAAGGCCGCAGCAAAGAGACTCCCGGCCAGCGCTTGTGCGTGGAACAGTTCCGGACTTTCTGAGTGGCCCAAATTACGCAGCAGCGCCGCTGTCTGGGATTGCTTGATGGGATCAAGCTCCAGCCGGGGTGCAATTTTTTCCGCCAGCTGGTTTTGCAGTACCTGTGACTGCGTCAGGGCTTTCGGCGCGCGGCTGCGCAGCGCCTTTCGCGCCGGCGGGTAAATCCCGGGAAAACTTGCGGTACACACCAGAAATGCGCCCGCCGAAATCAGAATGGCTACCAGCCACTCCATAGTGCATCACTCCTTTTAAATTAAACGTCATACGAAATGGGGCGGGAAAGCGTAATGGCTTTGTTAATGGAAATGAATACCGTCACCGCCGCAATGGCCAGCGATGCTTGGCCGAAGGCCGAGTACATCAGGTTTGCGTACCAGTCCTGATTCAGCAGACGCAGCAGGGGACAAAAGCCCACCAATAGTGCCGACATACACCCGGCGTATTTCAGTGGAAGCATCATCCGCGTTTCGTTTGCTTCCTGCTGGGCTTTCAGAATGGCGAACTTATTTACCACCGGCTGGAGTGCCGCTTGCAGCAGATGGTTGTCCTGGCATAAAATCAAGACATCGCACCATTCCCGAAACTGCGGATTGTCCAGCTGTCCCTTCATGCGCTCAATCGCCGCCGGCGCGTTGGCGTCCACATATTTCAGGCCATTGCAAAACGAGACGAAAACCGTCCGAACAGGGTCATTGATCGCGTTCAGGTTTTCCTCGACTGCAGCAAGAATGTCATTGTTTCGGTTATAGGAGGTGGTAATCAGGGACAGCGCCGTCTCCAGCTCTTCGCTGACAAACTGCTGATACCGGAACAGCGTGAATTGAGATAACCAGAGAGGAAGAAAATACAATCCCACCGCCAGCACCACCGCAAGAGGGAGGTTGCGCAGGAGTAAGCCCATGACCGCGCCACCCACACCCAATGCCAAGGAGATGCGCAGTGTGCGCTGATAACGCCCAGACTGGCCAATGGTGTCGTAAACGGTTTTTGCCTCCCGGTAGGAGCGTCTGGCAAAGTTTTCTCTGGGCCGACCATTGATGCGCGCCACATACTCTCTGGCCGTCTCTCTTTGTTTCTTTTTTCTCTTTTGTGCTTCTCTCTGAATTTTGGCGGCAATCGCCCGTGCCTGTCCACGAACGCTGAAGCGAGGCAGACGCGCACCCATGACTAGCAGGCCGCCGATCAAAATCAGAAAAAGCACAATTGCATCACGCGTAGGCATGTTGTTCCACCTCCAAAAACGGCTGAAGCTCTCTGCGGCGCGCACCCTTTTTCAGCATCCGCTTTGCAAGCTCCTGTGAAATGGGTTCCAGCTGACGGAACGCGCCTACGGTCTTTACGCAGGTATCTTCCTCGTACACATTGTCTTCAATGTCAAAATCGAACAACAAATGGGATTGGACTTCCCCATGTACACAGCCGGTCACCTCCCGGATTTCCATCACACGGCGCTTCTGATCTGCGTTCTTCTCCATATGCACGAGAATCGGGAAGGCGCGGGCGCACATGGCAAACAAGGTGGTATCCGTCATGTCGTAGGCTTTTTTCGCCAGCGCAACAATGCGCTCCGGCGTATCCAGCGTGCCGTTGGAGTGGGTAGTGGTCATAACGGTATGTCCGGTGTTGGAAACGCCCATGACCTCGAATGCCTCCCGGCCGCGAATCTCGCCCGGCGCGATGATATCCGGGTTAAAGCGCAGTGCGAGCTGCACCAGCTCCTCCTGCCCGAAATTCTGGGACGGATCTTTCTCATTCGGCCGGGTACGCGTGTGAATGACGGAGTTGGTCACCTTCCCATGCTCATCCCGCTTTACGAGGTTCCATTCCCGGCTGCCCTCCTCAATGGTGTAAATGCGCAGCGTCTCTGCGGCATAGCTGAGCAGGCAGCCGGCCAGCGAGGTTTTTCCCGCGCCGGTTTCGCCGGAGAACGCGATGGATACGCCGTGGGTCAGGCAGAGTTCCAAAAACGTCATCATCTGCTCCGTCAAGGTCGTACCCACCAGCAGGAATCTGGAAACCATGGTCATGTCCACTTTTCGGATGGAGGTGCTGACAGATACCTCCTCATCCACCAGCGGTGCCCGCAGCGCCGTTACACGAATGCTGTTGCCAATATCGGCGGTCGCACCGGGAACTGCCACGTCAAAGTTCGTTTTCGTCTGACGAAACATGCGAAGGAGAATGTCGCTGGCGTGCTCCGGACTTAAAAACCGATAATCGGTTTTCTGCCGTTTCCCCCGGATAACGATTTCCACATCGTCCCAAGCGTTGATGTCCAGTTCTTCAAACCCTTCCTGATCGAACAGGTTCTCGCGGGAAATAAAACTCAGCCCCGCCATGTCGTGATAGATGTAATTCGTCAATTCCGCCGCCGAGTCGGTCAGGTCGCATTTGATCTGCTTGTCACGGAGGTATCGGGAAATAATTCCCTTCAACTCCTCTTCCGTCAACTCCTCGGCGCTCTTGGTCAGGCTCAATGCCACTTCGCTCTGCACCTTGGGCAGTACCTGCTGATAGGGCAGATTGCCGAGGGGCGAAAAGATGCCGTTGACCACGTCCTCCAGACGGTCATTCGTTCTTACGGATGCTGTTTGCATGGTTAGCTTCCTCCTCTACTTGATCTGCAAGGCGGCTGATCTGCCGCTCAAATACCGCGCCGCTTGTGGTGTCAAGGCCGGTAAGCAGCTCGCCCGCCATCATCTTCTCCGCCACCTGCGGGGAAAACGGCAGCGTATAAGCAAAGCCGCCAAACAGCGCCTGTGCATCCTTGATGGGTGTGTGGGAAAAGACGGGGTTTGCGATTCGAATAAATTTATCCATGTGGCAGACATCGCTGTTGCCCAGCCAGCCCAGCTGCGCTTTTTGAAACTCGTAGCCCCGCGTGTCCGGCGTCAGCACCGACAGCCCCAGTTGGGCGTATTCCAGAGCCGCCAGTGTGGTTTGATCGTACAGAGGATTGGAATCGCAATCCACAATGACGTACTGAAACGGTGTTTGCCCCAGAAGTTGAAATAGGCTGGTAACAGCCGCGCGCGTGGGAGGGCCATAGGTCATGGCCGCCGTCTCTCCGGATACAAAACCCATGCAGAAGATGTGGCTGCTTTTTGGGTGGCCGATCATCCGATCCTTCAGGGCTGCCTCTGTCTGCTCCGACGTGGTCAGCAGCGGCCCTATGGAATGGTTGCCGGTCAGCCCGGTGACGGTGGGCAGCAGCACCGGCAGCTCCGGCGTACGCATTTCTGACGACAGGATCAGCACGTCTTTTTTACGATGGGCGAGCGCAGAGGCCAGTGCCATTGCCACCGTGGTCTTTCCGGCTCCGCTGCTGCCCCAAGATGCCATAAGAAACATAAACTCCCTCCTTATCCGTTCTGGGCATTTGGAGCAGCCGGCGGCGTCACTGACTGTGTCGTAGGCGCTGTGCCTTCCTCCGGAGATGTCCGTTCCTCCGGCACTTCCAGCGGGGTGAAATAGTCCGCCTGCGCTTTCAGCGCAGTGGTCTTGGCATGGTCATCGCCACGTACCACCAGCGCGGCATGGAGCGTAGCATTGTGCTCCAAGCCCGCCAAACACGCAGCCTGCTGACCATTTGCTAACAGCGTGACGGTGGTCAGTGTATCGTTTCCTCCGGGTTCTGCGTGATCCACACCATTCTGCTTGTCCTGTACCTCTGTACCATCTACGTAGGTGGCCGCCAGCACCTCCACATATTGCAGCTCCGGCGGTGCAACGGCTGTGAAACTGGCATTGTCCTCCACCGCAAAAAGCTGGATCACGTCGCCCTGCCGTAGTTTTCCGGACACGCTTTGGGCCAGATCCGGCAGGGAGATGGAAATGGCCACCATGCCGGATGGCAGACCGGCCAGCTGCGGGTCTTGACCGGGATACGCTGCACTGAGCCGGGATTGAGTGACCAGATCGCCGGCGACCGCATCCGTCTTGACATACTGCCCAATGGCAGCCTGCACATCATGTACGACTCCCAGAGGCAGGTGATAGAGGGACATATCGGTGGTCGTCAGAAGCTCCGCCGTGATTTTTGTCCCCGCCTTGACATCCTGTGCAAAGCAGACCGTCTCTTCCGTTTCCGATACCGCCGATTTCACCATGGGAATCCCTACGAACGCAATCAGCAGGCCCAACAGCATACAGGCTACGCCCCAGAACACCTTCGTGCGATAAAGGGGAGTGCGTCCATCCAGCGGTCGGTCTTTTTTCTTCCTCTCCTGTCCGTGTTTTCCAAGTTTCCAACGCTTGATCGGTTTCTCTTTTTTCACCTCCGCTTCCCCCTGTACCATTTCCTTTGTGGACTTCTTTGTGAAAATCAAATCTTTCAACTCCTTTGTATAAGTTCTGCTGCCAGCAGCATAAAAAAAACGCCCCATACGTATGGGGCGAATGGCAGGCATCGTTTTTTTTGCAGCTTTCCGTTTATGATAAGAGCAAGCAGAGCCAACGCCAGAAGCACCAACATCTGCTCCAGCCCCAGCAGCGCACCCAATGCCGCGCACAGCTTCACATCTCCCCCGCCTAGGTCGTTTCCTCCGGCTGCAATCAGCCAGAGGGGGCAGCCTGCCGCAAGAAAGCCAAGCATAGACGGCAGCAATGCCGCCTGTCCTGCCGCAATATTGAAGGCGGCGCAGCAGAGCAGCAAGAATACCGTCCAGTCCGGTATTCTGTGCTGCTTAAAATCAAAGAACGCAGCACAGGAGATCGGAAAAAAGGCTAAAAACGTACCTACTTCCATCACTCCACCTCTTGTTCCGCTACCGCCTCCAGCCGCGGCTGACCGCAAAGCGCCTTCAGTTCCGGCAAAAGCAGCTTTGTGTAATTCTCCAATTCAGGCGGCTGCCACGGATCGGGGTAATAAGGCACCAGCCCGTTTTTCGCGCCGAAATACTTGCACAGTCGATCCAGATCCGGCTGGGTAGAAAAGCTGGCCAGCGTAATCAACCCCCTGCACGGATGGGACACTACCTGCTTGAGCGCATCCGCAACCGCAGGCAACTCCCACGGCTTCGTGGAGGCCACCAATACGTTAAGATCTGCTGCTCCGAAATGCACTGCATTTTCCTGCGTCAGCATTCCCCAATCCTGTACATAGGCGTTATATGGGGAGGATTCCCCCTGACAAAAAGGAATGCCGTGTATCTCCACAGCATCGTCCTTCTCCACAACGAACTCCTGTTCAAAGATTTTCAACTGCGGAAGCACCCGGCCACATTCGTCCCAGATTGCGGGCCGCCATCCCAGAGATTTCAAATAGTGGTAAATGGCAAAGGACTGCATGGTCACACCGCAGCGCGGCATGGTGCCGGCGACGGCCACATGAATCACCAACCCATCCGGAATCAGCAAGGGAGAGACAGTACGTGCCGCCGTTTGTACCAGCTGCTGCTGTATTGCCTGCAGCTTTCTGGGAAACTGCGGCTGCTCAGTAAGGCAAGCGCGTAACTCTGCTTCGGCATCCGTTCCCGGCTTTTGCATAATGAGATTATTCACATGGTGGATGCCGGCCAGCGTTCCAAATAGCTCCACTGTTTCTTCATCAGGCTTGCCCAAAAAAATCAGCTGCGTAGAAGAAAAGCGCCGCAGCTGCTGAACAGCCGAAAGGACGTGGGCAGGCGTCCAGTCGTTTTCGGAAACGTCCAAAATCAGGTAGTCCTGCTGTACGATGGGTTTTTCCTTCATGACAAAGGCCGTCAGAGACGGGACTTTTTCGATTGGGATTTCTGTGGCCAGAAAATCCAGTTCGTTAAACAAGTCGTCAAAGCGCCGCAGATTCTCCTCGTGTGCCAGATAATAAATAGATTTCATATCTCGCTCCTATCATTTGAAATATTGCATAGGGTCATAAGTTGTGCCTCGAATTCGCAGTTCAAAATGCAGATGGTTTCCGGTGGAGTTTCCGGTAGAACCCACCAGCCCAATTGTCTCGCCCTGTGCCACCGTATCGCCTACCTGACACAATCGTCTGGACATATGGGCATACCGCGTTCGGATACCCCCACCATGATCTACCTCTACGTAATTGCCATAGGAGTTGCTGTAAACGGAAATTGTTACCGTCCCGCCTGCAACTGCCACGATGGGCGACCCGCCCCTTGCCCCGATATCCACCCCGGAGTGGAATTTAAGCGCACCGGTAATGGGGTGAATACGATAGCCGTAAGTGGAAGTAATTTTTGTGTAGCCGGGCGTCGGCCAGCAGAATCCGGACTCAGAGATAACCAGATCCTCTGGGGGAACCGCATCCGTGCTGCCCTGCAGCAGCAGGCAGGTCAGGATGGGGATAAACGATAGGATCAAAAAAAGGCCGGCAAGGCAGCCGGCCAGAATGCTGATGAAAAGGGTTCGGTGAGATTGCTTTCTGTCCTGCGCGGCGTCCAGAACAGCCGCCGCAATTCTGACTGCGGCCAGCGTGTTCATCGTCCGCCGCCCTTGCCCATCAGCTCCAGCTTATAGGCGGGAATATCAAACTCCACTTTCACATGCTGATTTCCCATGAACAGCAGTGCATGGCGCTTCTCCTGCGCAAGAAGAGAACTCTTTTCCGCTTCCGTCAGATGAAATAGATCTGCCGTCTCCTCCAAATTCTTTCCGTCCGTTCCAAAGAATACCTTATAGGTGGCACAATCCAGAATAGCCTGCCCAGATAGCTTTACTTTTTCATTCAGCAAATCTACCAAGGAGTGCGTGACTATCCATAAGCCGGCTTCGTATTTTCGGGCGCGCTTTGCGTAGTTTCGCATATACATGGAAACCTCCGGTACGTCCGGCTCGAACATGATGTGCGCTTCATCGCCAATTAGCAACACCGGCTGCGACCGGTCTTCAGACATCATCTGCCAGCAAAGAGTCAGATTGTTGAAATACTGTGCGCGTTTCACTTCCGCAGAGCTGTTAATCAGGCGGTTGGTATCCATGACAATCAGGTCGTTGGAGAGATCCACATTGGTATATCCGTTCCACAAGAAGCTGTCTGCACCGTTTGCCATGTCATTCAGCAGAATAGCAAGCTCCTGATAATGTGGATCGTCCTGCTCCGTCAGGACCCGGACAACGTCCTCCGCAATCGGGAAGTCCTCCGGGCGGAGTGTTGAAACATCGGTATCCCATGTGATGTTCTTCTGCGCATAGACCTCGACCAGCGCTTTTTTCAGCAGTGCTCTCTGCACGTCGGTCAGCCCCGGCAGATACAGCTTGAAGAAGACGTCCAGCGTGTGAATGTGCAATGCCATGGCGTTATCATCGCCTTTGAACAGCGGGTTCTGTTCATCCTCATCATCTTCGGGAACGGGTCTAATTTGAAACGGATTCACTTTGGCACTACCGCCGCCGACGTCCAGCCATGTGCCGTCCAGATTCCGGCACAGATCTCGGAACTCGCGTTCCGGGTCAATGACAATAATTTTGACGCCATTCATGTACATGGTCATCAAAAGGTGCTTGACCGCTGTGGATTTGCCCATGCCGGGTTTCCCAGTAAAGATTGCGTTGCTGCTGGTACGGTCATGTCCCCGCATGAGCAGGTTCAGCGACATGACGCCGCCATCCATTGTCCGGGCAAAATAATTGCCGTGTTCATCGCGATACAGGTTCACCGTCATGGGAGAACCGCCCATCAGCGTCTCCAGTGGAAACAGGCGCTTGACCACATCCTCCACCAACGGCTGCGGCGGGTAATAGGGGGAAAGCTGCTTGTAGGCGTCCTTCTGTAAATTGCCCAGTGGTTTTAACCGAATGCGCTTTTTCGCAAATCGGCTGTTGACAGAGCGGCAGATATCCTCCAGTTTTTCCTCTTGGTCGGTAAAGGGCATAGCGAGAATTGCCACATGGCCAACAGGCGCATTTTTAAAATCCAGATCTTCAATCAGCTGGTCGGCGTCAATGGCCTGCTTGGCAAAATGCTTCCTGCGCCGCGCGTTGCTTTCCGACTGCGCGTCCATAGAGGAGGTCTTAATGCTCCGGGCCAGCGCGTCGCCCAGCTCAGTAGCATTGCCGGGGTAGTAGGTAATTGAGGTCACGCAGTCCGAGTTATTCACGAGGTCGACCGCCCAGCCGTAATCCAGTTCTGACGGGAAACGCATCGCGCCGTAAATGCGCCCCACCACAGGACCCACGGTGACTTTAGAAACACCAAAGCTCATACCGCCTACCGGCGTCAAAAGATTGAGCAGGGCCATGTGGTCGCCGTCCTCCATGCCTCTTGAGGACAGCAGGCGTTTCTTCTGCGGCAGGAGCGGTACATCTTCAAAGACTTCATCAGCGGAATCTTGATAGGTCGTCAGGTCGGCAAAGATCTTGCAAAGGTATGTAAGCTCCTGCTCGCTCATCAATTCAACCGACACCTGATTTTCGCTGAGTTTGGCGCGCAGCTCCTTCAGCCGCTTCTTCAGCACCGTGTCGGCGCCACGCGCGGCTTTCTCCCAGCACTTAATTGCGATCATTGGTTCCTTGGTTCCCTCACGCGCCATCTCCTGCAGTGCGGAGATCTCCCCATTGATGAGGCGCAGTTTGGCGTCCTGACCGGTGCCTTTTCGCTTCTCGGCCAGATATTCGATCATATTCATCGTATCTACCGTGCGGGGAATTGATAGGATCTGAAAGGGTTCGTCATCCCCGGTAGAAACCGCATTGGTAAGGTTCTGCGCCAGCACGGTGCGTTCCTCATTGGAAAGCAGCTGATTGTCGCCGGCACGAACAGACAAAAACCCGAACAGATATCCGTCCCGGCTGTAAAGAATGCCGTCATCCGCGATATCCTCTACATTGAGAAATGCCTGCGCAGTCAACAGTTTCTCATTTGTCTTTTCTCTCTTGTGCAGCATAGTGAATTCTTTCCTCCCTCTTATAGTAAAATGCTTGTTGCTCGCTGCGGTAGCGCCGTCCGCGCTTCAGGAAGTTATAGATGGATTGATTGTTGTCCATCCGGATAAAGAAATTGACGCAGATAAACAGCGTGAAGATAACCGCCATCGTAGCGGCAATGATTTTAAATGACCACGTGCTGAGCAGGCAGAACAGGATGCTGCACAGCAAAACGAGGCTTGTGATAAGGATTGTGCGGATCAGCTCCGGCTTACCAAACCCTCGGAATAGTTCCCATCGCAGCGCGATATTTTCTGGTACAGATAATTTTTTCAATGTTTCTCCTCCTATTCATTACTCCGAGATATAAAGCAACGCCCGCACTGTAAAGCAGTACGGGCGTTACAAATATTACTTGGCGTTCTCTAAATCATATTTCATACGGGCTAACTCAAAAAGTATGGCCATGCGGACATCGAGGACGGGCTGTGTCATATCGGGTCGATCTTTCGAATACCAAAACTTGCCGTCCGTTTTAACGAGAGGGAAAAGACGTTGAAGGGAGTATACATCCAGTTTGATTTCTCCATTCTCTTGGAACGTTGCTGCTGCACAGCTATGATGAAGCCCATTATCCATTACAATTAGATGCAGTTCCGGGTAGTAAGCTCCGGAAAAATAGTTCCAATCCGCATGAAAGCCCTCGTGCCTGATATCATATGCCGCACGGGATATCCTGTCCCAAGCCCAAATGCTTGATATGACGGTATTTCCCGAAAAAGGGACGATTTCTTTCGGAATATCCTCAAGCCAAAATGGAAATAGCGCTCTCCTCCAATCACGGTATTCGTGGTCAGCTGCATAAAGTAATTCAGCTGCGGCACTGGTACGCAGATCCTCTTTCACTGTACAGATGAGAAAATCCAGCAAAGGTATGGCATCACGCCTCGGATGATCCTGCCGCGCAAAATCGACCCATCTGCGCACATTCTGCATAACTCTTTCAAAAGAATATGTTTGCGGCAAGAAAAAGTCTTTCTGGCTTCTCTTTAGATACTGCCTGTGCAGAAATTGAATCTTCCACTTCTCAAACATTGATATACCTCAATTCAAAAACTGTTCCAGTGCGGCAATCGTATTATTCCGCACCGCCACCTGTGTAATTAAATTAAAGTGTATCAGATCGCTCAATGCATTACAAGCTCCCGTCCATGACTGTCGGTGTAACGCCAGCCAAAGTTCACTGATCTCGTTTATATAAGCCAGCGGATACCGACCCGCGCCGCTACTATGTAGCGTGTCAGGCTCACAGCCTTTGAGAAGCTGAAGAACCTCAACGCAGGCCGCTTTAGCTGCGGCCTGCTCTGGAGCAAGCATATCTCGCGTGTTGCCACCGAGACATGGGGATAAAACGGCCTGCAGTTGAATTCTTACCCGCTTTTCGTTCTCCTCGAGTCTGCGAATCTTAGATGTGTAGAACAATAATTGCACCTCCTCAATATGGAATGACTGTGCCGCCAAAGTAACTAAGAGCCACACGGAAAATAACGCCGATGCATTCCGCAAGAACAATAAAAATCAGCACATGGCGAATACGTTTTTTATAAGGCGTAGGATCTTCCTCCGTAGACATGTAAAGCAGGCAGAATAGAACCCGCATACCGCCCCCAATGGGAATAAGAATTTGCAGCAGGGTGGTGCAGCTCAATATTTCATCCATAATACCGTTGCCTCATACAAACATCTTGAACGTGCGCACTGCCATGCCAAGAGAATATGCTTTCTGCGTCAAACCACCGCCGGGGTTATTGGCAACCAAAAACTGTTGCAAAAGGGCCGGAGTGGAAAAAGCTGCAAACATGACGCCAATTGCAAATAAAATGTTTATAAAAACGAATGTACCTGCAATCCGCAATGCCAGCGCCATTGCTGTAATTTGAATGATCGCTGTAAATGCCGTTTTAATAAAAACCTGCATATACCCTTTAAACAGGCCCATGTCGCTGTCCAGCAGGCCGAGCGATGCAAATGGAACGCCAAATCGCAGAATCAGCAGCTCAAATCCGCGCCCTATGAGGCGAATCCATAATACAAAGACAGAGATCGCAAATATAAGCAAGAAGATAATTGTAAGCGCACCCTGCGCCACCGCCGCAAGTATCGCTTCATGGAACATAACAGATCCTCCGCCGAAGCCAACGGAGACACCCAGCCGTCCCATGATACCTTCCGCTATGTAGATAAACACATTGGTAGCTTTTTCATAGAGATATGGAAAGCAGATCATCACAATTCCAGACTGAATTGCCCCCACAAGCATATCCCGTGGGCTTGAATCTGCGTCTCCGTCCCGCCAGAGTATGTAAATTTGAAAGCCCTTAAACAGGAACTTTAAGACTACCAGACTGCATGTAAGCAAGTAGATAAAAATATAGGTGCTGCGGATGCTTTCGTCTGTTAAAACCGTTGTCATCCCAGAAGCCACCAATTTTTCAAAATGGAACACCCCGGTTAGCAGCCCCACCATAAGCTCATCAAACTTTTCAAACGCCTCTGTCACAAGATTCCCAAACCAGCCGTTAATTGTTTTGCTGAAAATGTCCAGCAGGCTTTCCCCGCCCAGCAGGGATGATAAAACATCCAAAACAACGTCTCCTTTCTGGCCAATGGCAGCTCACATTAAAAGTAACTCGACAGAAGCGCAATGAGGGTAGAAACTAAGCAGCCGCCCACTCCGCAAATAATTGCGGTCTTAATGCGCTTTTCCCAGAGTTTCCCGTCCTGTTCATCAGAAATGGCGCGACGGATTGCAAAGTACACGGAGGCAGCGGCAGCGGCAATGGGGCAGAGAATCACGAGAAAGATTGAAACGTCATTGAGCAGCTGCTTAAGTCCGACAGCTAATGTGCTGTTAGCAAGGCCACCGGCAGCAGCCGGCACAATGCAAATGATGAGCATTACAAGAGCGAGAAAAAAGCTCCCCGCTGTGTTCCGTTTCCTCTTTTGGTTGTTCATAGCAAAAACTCCTTTATTTCTTTTGTGCCGCTGCATCAGCGGCCTTCATTTCTGCAACATATCGGTTCCAAACACCCCAATACTCCGCTTCCTCATGATGCTCTACCCGATCTCTGTCGCGGAGCATGGACATCTTTTGGTTGTATTTGGGGTCTCCCATGCCGTATGCGGCATTCCAGATGGTCTGCGAGATATCCGGCGCGTACATCATAGCTGGATCATTCGGCGTCAGCACCAGCTGGTAGGGGCGCTGAATGTGCTTGTGGATCTCATCCGGAAGCATGAGCGCGCGCCCCGTCAGGTTATAGCTGGCGGAACGCTGTCCATTGCTGGAGCCGGAAAGGCTGGGGCTTTTCACCGTGTAGTTTCCGAGAATGTTGGAAATCTCTTTTCGTGTTTCCGGACTGTTGGAACGTAGATAAACCCACGTTTCCGCATTGGAGCGGATGGTCTTGCCCACCTTATCGCCGTACTTTTCGTCCAACTGCTCCAGATTTTGCAGGAATAAGTGCCAACGGATGCCACGCCCTCCGGAGACGGTCATCAGCGTGTCGAAGTCCGGTATCTTGACAAAGTTTCCAAATTCGTCGCAAAAGAAATGGACGCGGCGCGGCAGTCGGCCACCGTGCCGGGTGCTGTACTCCGCCAGCAGTTGATACTGCTGATAGATAAATAGCGCAGCCAAACTGTGGTAGGTCTTTTTATAGTCCGGTAGGATCAGAAAGATTGCCCGTTTCCGCACACCGGTCAGCTCCGGGTCAAAGTCCGTGGAGGCGGTCATGGCATGGATCAGCGGGTCGGTGAACACATCCAACGTGGAAAGGGCAGACGTGTAGAAGCTGCCGCGCATTTTTGATGGTGCGATCTGAGAGATGCCCATGGACAGCTTGGCCGGGTGGTCGTCTGGCAGCATATCTAAATAGAGGCTCAGAGGCAGCAGGCCAAAGGCCCCGATAGGCCGGCACATATGGGTAATAAATTGCTGCACGTTGGCAAGGTTTTGATATTGCGGATTCTGCACATTGTCATAGGCGCAAATGAGACTAGACATGGTCAGGACTGCGCGCTCGCCATCTACCCAGATACTCTCATTGGTATGGTTCTCCGGAACCAGCATGGTTGCCATGTCCCGCGCCCGCGTGGACGCCTTGGCCACCTGCCTCTGATTCAGCGCGTCGATCACCGGCTGCATGAAATTGTAGCGGTTAGAGTATTGTGGGTTCAGGAAGTCAATGGCGATCACTTCATACCCCAGACTCTCTAAAAAATAACGCCCAGCTGTATACAATTCGCCCTTCATATCCACCATCACCATGCTCTCGCCGGCAAGAGCCGTCATAGCAATAGATGGCTCCACAAGGCAGCGGGTCTTGCCGCATCGCGTGGCGCCGAGAATCAGGCTGTGCGTATCCTCCGGTGTGTAGTAGATGCTGTGGCCATCCTTGGACTGCCCCAGCACCAGACCGCCCTGCGTAAGATCATTCAGGCTTACAGCCTTCTGCACGGATATCCCTTCTTTCTTTTTCGTAACGTTCCTTCAGCTCCTGTGGCAGTGGCAGTGTTTCTTCGGTCGTAGTGACCGCAAAATAGGTTGCAAATTTCTTTGGAGACATCCACCACGCCGTACCGTGCTGCCCCTGCCCCTCCGGCCGGGGAATCGAGAATCCCGGAACCACCTCGTACATGTTGGACTTGTAGTTCAGGTAGCTGTTGCCAAACAACATCCAAAGCACGAGCACAACACTACCCAGCGCCAGCACAAGAAACAGCTTGATGTTGCGCGGATCTGCCGCAAGGGCAGCAAGCATCCCGGACAGGCGCAGAGTGCAATCCGTTCGCTGTCCACTCATAATCAGCCCAAAGTTGCTGGCAAATACCAGCGAGAGCCAGAGGAAAAAGAACAACGCGAGGCCACCCGCAAGTAATCTTCGCTTCATTTATTTCTCACCACCTTATACGAAAAGCGCCCATCTCACCCGAGATAGGCACTTTGTACGTTATCTAAGACCCTAGGTTGTTTGTAAAAACTGAGAGCATCACTTAATTAATGATTCAAGTTATCACCGTCGGTAGTTGATACACTGTCCTTAGGTTCAAAGTCGACACCATTTAAATTGTTTTTTCTTTTGCAGTTTATTACAAAAACTCTCCCCAGCGACCAAATTAATTCCAATACGATCATTCCTATACCAATTATCAACGGAGTGGATTGCATTATTGTCCAGTCTAAGGCACCTTGGATTTTATTGTTTTCAACGGAAAGTTGGATGTTCGATAAAGCTGTTAGAATTCCAATAATCATGAATGGAACTGCTCCGGCAAAAAGAAATGTACTAACAATCCCTATCCTTTGATACATTTTCCAAAGAAGGAATCCAATTGCGAAAAAGGCGGGAATACTGATGACTCCTAGTAACACAATAATCACTATAATCTCTCCTTGTCTATTATTAAAATGGTAGCTCTCCATCTCCTTCCTCAATTTCTGCGAACTCGGAATGCGCGTCAACGGGGGTTGGGCTGCCAACTTGGGTAGCACCATATGCAGGAGCGGAAGAATGCCCGTCGCCATCCCGTTTGGAATCTCCGAAGTAGACGTTGTCGGCCACGACCTCCGCAGAGCGGCGCTTTCCGCCATCTTTATCCGTCCAGTCGCGGATCTGTAAACGGCCTTCCACAATGGCCATGCGGCCCTTGGAAAAGTATTTGCTGACAAATTCGGCTGTGGTGCGCCAAGCAACAATGTCGATAAAGTCCGTCTCCTTCTCGCCGCTTTGGGACTTGAAGTCCCGGTCAACGGCTAGGCTGAATGATGTGACTGCCGTGCCGCTGCCAGTGCGGCGCAGCTCCGGGTCGCGAGTGAGACGACCCATGAGAATGATCTTGTTGAGCATGGTTCTAACTCCTCTCCAAAATAAAAGCTGCAGCGCCCGCCCTTTTCAGGGCGGTTTTATTTTTTCAATCTCGGATCTCTAATCGATTGATTCAAGCTCCTGCCGAGATTTTAGGTTGAGTTTTAAACGTCGCCTATCTATGCAGTCTATAATTTCAAACCCAAATTTTGAATAAAAGTATCGTAGTTTCTCCTCGTGGTTAAAATCAGCAGGGCAGATTGAGCCAACCATTCGTTGATATCCAGTCAGTTTAAGATAAGAAATTAGGTGAGTCATCAATACAGAACCGTATCCCAAGTTTTCAATTTCCGATTGGAAATCTACGATACTGACCTTTTGTTGTGTGTTCGTCAAGTAAAAATGTTAGCAAAAGGTCCCCGAAAAGGTTAGCACCCTGGAGCACCTAATGGATTGTTTGTTCAGCCAGCGTTGGAGACTCAGCGCTGTGCTTTTGGGGGCCAAACAGGTCAGGGCCCAACGCTCACTTTTTGGAGGCCCACGGGGCCTAACGCTCACTTTTTCGAGCGCTTTTTCAGCGAGTGCGCTGGCGCTGCATGGACTGGGTAAGCCGGTAGCTTTCGCCGGAGAAGATCACAATGTGAGAATGGTGGATCAGCCGGTCAACCAGCGCAGCCGTCAGGCGGTTGTCGCCAAAGACGGTGTTCCACTGAGAGAACTCCAGATTGGATGTAATAATGAGACTCTTGCGCTCGTAGCAATCGGAGATTACCTGAAACAGTAGCTCGGCGGCGTCTTTGTGCAGCGGTACGAAGCCAATCTCGTCAAGCACAATGAGCTCCACCTTTTTCAGCGTACTGAGATAGTTGTTCAGCGTGCCCTTGTTGTTCTTCTCCAAAAGGATGTTGGCAAGAGAGGCCGCTGTGTAAAATCGGACACGCCGCCCTTCCTGGCAGGCTTTCAAGGCAATGGCCGTGGCAAGATGAGTTTTGCCGGTGCCAACGGTACCCATAAAAATGAGATTTTCCTTTGGCTCGAGAAATTGCAGCTCCTCCATATATTCGGCGGTCAGGCCGCTTGGAAGTTCAATGGCAGAAGTCCACACAAAATCATCCAGCGTTTTTAGAACCCGGAACCCTGCGGTTTTTACCATGCGGTTAATGCGGTTGGCCTCGCGCTCCTTCAGTTCCAGCTTTAGCAGGTCGGTCACATATTGCTCCGTGTTTACAAACTGGACGGAGCGCCATTCTTTGGCCATGCCACCCAGCTTCACCTGCCGCATCATCAGCTCAATTTCCTCAGACATTTGCGCCACCTCCCATCAGGCCGTCATAGGCAGAAAGATTGGGATTGTAGTGTAGCTCCGGGGAACCGGGCAGTTGGAGCGGATCGGGCCGGTATTCTTTCTTCGCAATCATGTAATAGCACTGTCGGAGGCTGTCTGCATCTGTGCGGCCATTCTCTCCGGCAAGCTCCAGCGCATCGTTGCACAGGGAGACATTTCCGTCAGAGACAATTTCGCTGAGCAGTTGCAGTGCGTTTTTGCGCTCCTTGCCGCTTGCCTGTTCCAAGAGGGACTGCCACTGCTGCG
>ERZ827520.2416-NODE-2416-length-17466-cov-4.354316_pt1 | contig 17466 bp, 18 predicted proteins | sample MGYA00519581_ERZ827520 | MGnify/ENA primary metagenome ERZ827520 (study PRJEB31778, sample SAMEA3449339) | human gut metagenome | biome: human gut; feature: human-associated habitat; material: faeces | place: United Kingdom | collected 2010/2012 ...
GCTTTTCCTTTATTGTATTCTTAAATACTATCAATAATTAACCGGGCGGAAGAGGGAAACTCTTCCGCCCGGTTTCTTTGCTTATTTTATATTTCAAGCCAAAAGGCGGGAGGTGGTATTCTTCCCGCCTTTTGGCTTGCGCCGTCTATACACCTGTTACATTGCCAGATACAAAAGTGCGAGCACCAGCTCGATGGGCGCGTCGTTCTTTACCAGCAGAACGGCGATCATCAGGAGGAAAAGCTGCTCCTTATCCCGGCCGAAATCCGAAAGGAATGAGCCTCCCCGGGGCGAAACGGACAGCGAATCCGGTTTTTTCGAGCCGCACGAGCGGTGGGACTCCTGCGGCTTTCCGGCGGGACCCGGCGGCGCGGGGATATCCATGGGAGCCGCCGAGGGCGGTTCCTCGCTGACAAACCGCCGGGCGCGTTCCTGCATCTGCCGCACACGTTCGGCCGCCTCCTGCTGCATACGCAGCATATTCTCATCCATGGAAAGTCCTCCTTTCCGTCATCGAATTGGGCGCGTTCACTTCGCCGGATTATGCCCATGATCCGGCGGCCCGCCGCCGAACGGATTTCCGCCTTGTTGGCCGCCCAGCAGAGGAAGAATCTGTAGCATATGCATAATTTTGATGGTTTCATCCAGCCGCTGCTGCCGTTCGCTTTGCAGATAGGGACGCAGAGCCTTGAGCAGCGTCGTGTTCTCATCGTCCTTCTTCATTCCGGACAAAAGCGGAAGGATACGGGCAATCGCCGCCATATCGCCAAGCGTATCGCCAAGCCCCTCCAGGCCCTCTCCCTCATTCAGAGGCGGGGACGACGGGGCGGGAATCGGTTCCGCCGCGGGAGGAGGCGGCGTCTCCGTAGGAACAGCAGCGCTTTCCTCCCCGGCGTTCCCCATCATCTGTCCCAGGGAGGCCGCCGCCTGCTGCAGCTTCTGCATTCCATCCGGAGAGTTCAGCAGCTCGTTCAGTTTTTTTGCCAGGTCGTCCATTGGTTTCACCGCCTTTCCGGGGAGAACTCCTGCAAGAATTCGGCTTTACTTGTCCTTTTGGTTCATCAGTTGTTGGATAAGCATCTGCGCCTGCGGGGAATTCAGCAGTTCCTGCATTTTGGCCGGATCATTGGCAATCGACTGGAATTTTGCCGCCTTATCCGGCGGAAGCTGGGAGGAAATCGAGCCGGTTCCGCCAGTCTGAACGGTTTTGGCCAGCTGCTCCGGCGTGGTACCCAGCCGCTGGCTGGCGAACCGTAGAAGCGCATTGAGCTGATCAGGGGTAGGATTGGTGGGATTGTTCGAAGAATTGCTCATGACAATCAACCTTTCTTATGTGGAGAGATGGAGAGATGGAAAGATAGGGAAGGTTTAGTTATGGATGAATCTTCCTGGACGTTTATGGTATAATGTCGTTGAGGAGAAATGCCAATGGCATTTCTCGATTGCGCCGCCGGGAAACGCCGGCAGAGAATCCGGCAGGGCGGCGCTATGGTATAATGTCGTTTGGGAGAAATGCGACAGCATTTCTCAATGGCGACGCCGGAGAACGTCGGCAAAGCATCCGGCAGGGCGGCGCTATGGTAATCTTTATGCCGTGAAACCGGCATTTATGAAATTGAAACTGGGGCGCCGGCGGGAGACGCGGCAAAGACTTCCATAGTGAAAGGAACAAGCCCTATGACAAGAATTTTAGTGGTATCCGACACGCACGGCGACGAACGGGCGCTGTGGCAGGCGTTGGAGGAACAGCCGACCGCCCGGATGGTCTTCCATCTGGGAGACGGCGCGCGGGAGGCCGAAGCGGTTGCCGCCGCCTGCCCGGATCGGACTTTTTTCATCGTCCGGGGAAATGGCGACTGGGGACGGACATCGGGCCTTCCGGAGGCCGGGCTCGAAATCCTCGCCGGCCGACGAATCTTCTACACCCACGGCCACCGGTATGAAGTGAAGCTGGGCTTGTACCGCGCGGTCTGCGCGGCGCGGGAGCGAAAGGCGGACGTGCTGCTTTTCGGGCATACTCACCAGCCTCTGACCGATTACGACAACGGGCTAACCATCCTGAATCCCGGCAGCCTGGCTTACGGACGGGCTACTTACGGGTTGCTGGACATTACGGATACGGGGATCGTCCCGCATACCGTGTCCCTGCGCTCATGAGGGGGGAGCTGCGCGGCCTGACCGCGCGGACGCTGGGACGAAACGCGCTGTATCTGCCGGAGGTGGACTCCACCAACCGGTACCTGAAGGAGCACGGCCCGCTTCTTCCCCACGGGACGGTCTGCTTTACCGGCCGCCAGACAGCCGGACGGGGGCGGCTTGGCCGGGGCTGGGACGCCCCGGACGGGGAAACCCTGGCCATGTCCCTTCTTCTCCGGCCGGCGTCGCATACCGCCCTGCTGGCCCCGGTCTGCGGGCTGGCGGTTTCCCGTGCGCTCACCGCGCTCTGCGGAAGGGACTGCGGGATCAAGTGGCCCAATGACATTGTATGCGGCGGACGGAAGGTGTGCGGTATCCTTTGTGAAGCCTGCTGGCCGGACGGCGAAGGCTTTGCCGTCGCGGGGATCGGCGTAAACCTGCTCCAGACAGAGGAGAAACTGCGGGCGGCCGGGCTGCCTCATGCCGCTTCCCTGCAAAGCCTGACCGGATGCGCGCCGGATCTGGAGGAAACCGCCGCCGCGATTTTGAATGAGCTGGAGCCCCTCTGGCTCCGACTGGAGAACGAAGGCTTCGCCGCCCTGCGGGAGGATTACGAGGCGGTTTGCGTTACAGTCGGCCGGGAGGTCCGGGTGCTGTCCCTGGACGGTACGATCCGATGGGAGGGTTGCGCCGTCGGCGTGGCGGCGGACGGAAACCTGCTGATCGACCGTAATGGGACAATCACTGCCGTGAACGCCGGGGAGGTTTCGGTGCGCGGAATGGCCGGTTATTCCGACTAATTGGAATATATAGTGATTATTATACCATTTGTTTAGGCGCGCTTTGCCTTGTTTCTGCAAAAGCGGCGTTTCAAACAAAGGCAGGACCCTTTCCGCACCAATACGGATGAAGCATATGGGAGGTGGACACGTCTAGGAAAGCCGCCCTCCGCATAAACTGGGAACAGCGTGGGACCAACAGAACGAGAGTGCCGCTGCGAGAATGCATGCGGCGCGGCGATACACTCTATCCCATCGTATGCGGCAAACGGACAATGGGTCCCTGCCTTTTGCTTTGTTTGATATTCAAGCTTTTACAGGTATTCTCTTCCTTTTTCCGACGAAATACGGTATAATGTCGTTTGGGAGAAATGCGACAGCATTTCTCGATTGCGCCGCCGGATAAGGCTGGCAGAGAACCCGGTCGGGCGGCACTATGGTATAATGTCGTTGAGGAGAAATGCGACAGCATTTCTCGATTGCGCCGCCGGAAAGCGTTGGCAGAGAACCCGGCCGGGCGGCGCTATGGTATAATAACTTTGATTTTTGCCGCCCGTTCCGTTTCGGATTGCGGAAACGCCGAAAAAGCGGGTACGGCGGTTTATTAACCTAAGGGGATGAATAGAAAATGGCGAACCTGCAAACCGATTCCCGGGTCAAGCAGTGGGTGGACAGCTATGCCCGCTGGTTTGACGACGACGGCGCGCTGGAAAAGGGGAAAATGACCGGAAATCTGTACCCGTATACCGCGATGTTTTCTCCCATCCAGATCAACCGCACGACGGTGAAAAACCGCCTGGTGATGGCGCCGATGGGAAACATCTGCATGTGCGAGGAAACCGGCCGACCCAACGACAAGATGATCCAGTATTTCATTGAGCGGGCGAAGGGCGGCGTGGGGCTGATTACCTCCGGCCTGATTCCGGTCAGCTTCGGCATCGACAATTCCATCATCGAGCTGGATAAACTGAGCTATTTCCCCCGCATCGACCGCTCCCGAACGGTTTTCGCCGCGTGGCGGGACCTGGCGGCCGGGGTGCATTCCTACGGCGCAAAATTCTTTATCCAGCTTACTCCCGGCCTCGGACGGGTGGGGAATCCCCAGTGCCTGGTGAACTCCCTGAAGTTCCCGGTTTCCGCATCCATGAATCCCAACTTCTACATGGCGCAGGTGCCCTGTATGCCGCTCTCGGGGCATAAGCTGAAAAAAATTATAAAGAACGCCGGACAGGCGGCCGCCGACGCGCACGCCGCCAACATCGACGGCGTATACCTCCATGGGCATGAGGGCTACCTGCTTGAGCAGATGACCAACCCGGCCTTCAACCGCCGGAAGCTGGGGCATTTCGCCGACTGGCAGGCCTTCGGCGTGGATATGGTGAAGGAAATCCGCCGCCGGGTGGGGGAGCATTTCCCCATTATGTACCGCATCGACCTTTCTCTCGCGCTGAACGAAACCTATGGCGACCGGATGGACAACAAATCCCTGCGGAAGTTCAAAAACGGCCGGACGGTGGAGATGACCCTCGACTATATGCGGGCGCTGGTCAAGGCGGGCGTGGATATGTTCGACGTGGATCTCGGCTGCTATGACAACTGGTGGCTGCCCCACCCGCCCGGCTCCATGCCTCCCGGCTGCTTCCTCGACGTGGCGAAAACCGTCAAGGATTATTTCCGGAAGAACAACATCAAAAGCAACGCCGGGATGGAGATTCCGGTGGTGGCGGTCGGCAAGCTGGGGTATCCCGACCTTGCGGAATCCGCCCTGCGGGCGGGGCAGTGCGATATGGTGATGCTCGGCCGCCCGCTGCTCGCCGATCCCCAGTGGCCGAACAAGGCGTATGCGGGGAAGGTGGCGGACATCCTTCCCTGCATCGGCTGCCAGGAGGGCTGCCTCAACGAATTTGTGGAGGGCGGACATCCCCAGTGCGCGGTCAATCCCCGCACCGCCTTTGAGGACGTGTATCCCGCTGTGCCGCCCAAGGCGGAAAAATCGAAGAAGGTCGCGGTGGTCGGGGCCGGACCGGCCGGCGTGATGCTGGCCGTCACCGCCGCCGAACGGGGCCACGCCGTCACCCTGTTTGAAAAGAACGGGGAGATCGGGGGCCGGCTGATCCCCGGCGGCGTGCCGAAAATCAAGTATGAAATTCAGAACTACCGCCGCTGGCTGGAAGCCCAGGTGGATCGGGCGGCCCGGGATTACGGACTGGTGTTCCGCCCCCACACCGCCGCCGACGCGGAGGCGCTGAAGGCGGAGGGCTACGACGCCATCGTCTTCGCCATCGGCTCCGCCGAAAGCCGGCTGCCCCTCCCCGGCGCGGAAACGGCGAATATCGTCCAGGCGACCGAGCTGCTGGTGAAGCCGGAGCTGCTCGGCGATGCGAAAAACGTCGTGGTGGTCGGCGCGGGCGTGGTCGGCTGCGAAACCGCCCACTGGCTGAAATACGAGCAGGGCCGCGAGGCTACGGTAGTGGAGATGACCCCCTTCATCATGAACAAGGTCTGCACCGCCAACCGGGGCTATCTGATTCACCACCTGTATACCGCCGGAGTGAAGCTGCTCAACTGCACCCGAGTGACCGGCTTTGAAAAGGGCGGAGTAAAGGTGATGCGAAACGTCTCCCCGACCGTGCCCGACCCCTATGTCACCTGGCATCCCATCCTGCCGGAAAATGTGGAGAATCCCCTTGCCCCGAAGCTCAAGGTGGAGGAACGGGAGGAAACCCTGCCCGCCGACCTGGTTGTGATCGCGGCCGGCGGACGTCCGGACGAGGCAATGTATTTCGAGGCGCAGCGCCTGCACGCGGCGGACGAAATCTATAATATCGGCGACAGCTTCCATGTCGGGAAGGTCCACGAGGCGGTGCGTTCGGCTTACGCGTTAGCCCTCAGCCTGTAGGGGGCGCGCCGACCCGGCGCCGTGTTCCGTTTACCCGCTCGCGCTCTGTCTGTAAAAATCCGCCAAGCTCAAATCGATAAGCGGCTTTCCCTCCCTGCCGGCCGGAAAGCCCGGAAAGGACCGGAATCATGAGTGACTATATTCCCGCCATGTCCCTGACGCCGGAGGAGCAGGACATCCTGAACGGCGGCCAGGGCGAGGTTATGGCGAAGATCATGAAAACCCTCGCCATGTACGGCGACACCTTTGGTGCCGACAAATTTATCCCGATCAGCGGACCCGCCCATCTGGTTACCTCCTTCGGCATCTCGGTGATGTCGGCGACCTTTGACCTGATGGATGAGCTGATCGCCGCCGGGGTACATACCAAAGAACCCTTTACGGTGGACCCCCGCCCGATCGATCATGCGAACGTCCCCTGCAATCTGCTGCAGAAAATTGTGTTTGGCGTGATGTACTCCAAGCAGGATTCCTACGAGGAACAGCTGAAAAAGCTGGGGCTGAAAAACGACAAGGCCTTCACCTGCGCCTGCTATATGGACGAGGTGGGGAACACCCCGAAAAAGGGAGACGTTCTCAGTTGGTCGGAATCCTCCGCCGTGGTGTACGCCAACTCGGTGCTGGGGGCGCGGTGCAACCGCAATTCCGCCTTTATGGATATCTTCGGCGCCATTCTCGGCAGGGTGCCGAACTTTGACTTGACCACCGACGAGGGCCGGAAGGCCAAATGGGTGATCGAGGTCAGGACCTCCAAAAAGCCGGAGGCGCAGGTGCTCGGCTCGGCTATCGGTCTGAAGGTGATGGAGGACGTGCCGTATATCCGCGGGCTGACTCCCTTCCTCGGCAGTGAGCTGAACGACGAGGTCAAAGCCTTTTGCAAGGACATGGGCGCGGCCAGCGCGAGCAACGGCGCGGTCGGGCTGTACCACATTGAGGGACTGACCCCCGAGGCCGTGGAGCTGGGCGATTCCCTGATCCGGGAGGACGCGCAGGTCTATGTGATCGACGACGCCGAGCTGGAGCGGGTAAAGGCGAGCTATCCTGTGATCTGGAAGGACCCGGACGCGAAACCGAAGCTCTGCTTTATCGGCTGTCCGCACCTGTCCATCAGTCAGCTGAAGGCGTGGACGGTACGGCTGGAAAACGCGCTGAAGGCCGCCGGTTCCTCCAGGGTGAAGGTCAAAACGGTGCTGACCGCCGCCCCCGACGTGCTGGAAAAATTCCAGGGAATGCCGGAATACGCCCGTCTGCTGGCTACCGGCGTGCGGCTGTCTTATATCTGCCCGCTGATGTACATGAACAACCCGATGTGCAAAACCATGCCGGTGATCACCTGCTCCAACAAGCTGCGGACCTACACCTCCGCACGGTATTATACCGAGGACGAGATCGCGGCGATCATCAGCGGCGGAAAGGAAGCGAGGTAAGAGTATGAACAAAATATTCCAGGGCCGGCCGGTCGTACCGGGAACCGTCAAGGCGGAGGCGGTGGTTTCCCACGGCGGATTCAACACCCTCGCCAGCTTCCAGAAGAGTCTGCTCGCCAAAAAGACCGAAGCGGTCTGCAGCGACCAGAACAATGCCGATCTCTACAACAAGGTGTTGTCCGGCCGGGCGCTCTGCCTGCCGCAGACCATCGGCTCCACCACCGGCGGGCTGGTGATCCACACCGCCGCCGCCATGGGAGCGGCTCCCGCCGCGCTGCTGTTCTCCGGGCCGATCGACTCTCTGGCCGCCGCGGGCGCCATTCTTGCCGACGTGTGGACCCCCAACAGCATCCCCACTGTGGACGGGCTGGGGGAGGAGTTCCTCGCCTACGTACAGGACGGCATGATGGTGGAGGTTGCCGCCGACGGTACCGTCACCGTGTCGGACAGGAAATAAGAGCATTCCGTTGAACGAAAATTAAGGTTTTCGGAAAACGCCGGGATTCCCGTATCTTTGCTATAGACTTTATGGTATACTATCGGCAGGGAGAAATGCGACAGCATTTCTCAATTGCGCCGCCGGTAAACGCCGGCTGAGAACCCGGCTGGGCAGCGCTATGGTGTAATGTCGGTTGGGAGAAATGCCGACAGGCATTTTCGATTGCGCCGCCGGAGAACGCCGGGATCGCATCCGTGTAGGCGGCGCAACAATTTCAAGAAGTTTAAAGGAGTTTCACCCATGGAGCATCTGCGTAATTTCCTCTGCGGGGCGGTCATCGGCGTGGCGGAGATCATCCCCGGCGTCAGCGGCGGCACGTTGGCTGTCCTGCTCGGCGTGTATGACAAGCTGATCGCGGCCATCAGCCGCCTGAAGGAAAACTTCAAAAAGAACCTCCTGTTCCTTGTTCCGGTGGTATTGGGGATGGGGGTCAGCATCCTGGCGCTCAGCCACGTGATCGGCTACCTGCTGGAGCATTATCCGATGGCGGTGAACTTCTTCTTCCTCGGCCTGATCGTGGGCATTATCCCGATGATCCTCCGCCGGGCGACCAAGGGCGGCCTGCAGCCGGTCAGCCTGATTCCGTTTTTCCTCACCCTGGCGGCGATGGTCGCTCTCTTCGCGGTGCCCAAGCTGCTGGGAACCGAAACCTCCGGCGCGGTGATCGAAACCATGAGCGCCGGCGTTTTCTTCCGTTTTCTGGGCGTGGGGGCGCTCGCCGCCCTCTGCTTCATTCTGCCCGGTATCAGCGGGTCGATGATCATGGTGATCTTCGGCATCTATAACTCGGTGATCGCCGCCATTAGCAAGCTGAATATCGTCATGCTGATTCCGGTGGCCATCGGCGCTCTGGGGGGCCTGCTTTTCGGCGCGCGGCTGGTGGACGTTTGCCTAAAAAAAGCTCCCCGCGCCACCTATATGGCGATTCTCGGGCTGGTGCTCGGCTCGATCCTTTCGGTGGCGGACCGCGCGGGCTTCCGCCTCTTTACCGCTGAAGGCGCTGTCGCGATCGTAACCGCCCTCGCGGGGATTGCGATCTCTCTGTTGATGTCCTCCAAAAAGGTCCAGGCCCTGACCGGCGGCGCGGAGGAATCCGACGCCGCTGAGGAGGCCTGAGCGATTTTTAGAAAGGAGGGCGCAAATGGACTGGCTGTATTCGCTGGACGCGGGCATCCTCTTTTTCATTCAGGAGCATCTGCGCTGCGCGTTCCTCGATCCGGTGATGGTGTTTGTTTCCGCCCTGGGGAACACCGGCTTTATCTGGCTGGCCGTGACGGCGGTGTTTTTCTGCCTGCGCTCCAAGCGCCGGATGGGGGCCGCGCTGCTCCTGGCTTTGATGCTCAGTTTCCTGCTTGGGAATATAGCGCTGAAAAATCTGGTCGCCCGGCCCCGTCCCTTCGTGGATTTCCCGGACGTCGCCCTGCTGATACCACCGCCGGGAGAGTTCTCCTTCCCCTCGGGGCATACCCTTTCCTCCTTTGCGGCGGCGGGGGTGATCTTCGCCGCCGACCGCCGGCTGGGAATCGGCGCGTTCTGCCTCGCGGGGCTGATCGGGTTTTCCCGGATGTACCTGTTTGTCCATTATCCCTCCGACGTGCTGGCAGGCGCGCTGCTCGGGCTGGTGGTCGCGTGGGCGGCGGTCTGGTTCGCCCGCCGGGGCGAGGTTCCGGACGCGGCGGAAGGGATGGACGGCGTCGAAAGCCAAGCGGGAAAACCGGGCGGCGAGGGCTGAAGCCGGGCGCAGGCGACCAAGCGCAGGCGGCAAAGCGCGGCAACAAGCCGCAGGCAGAAGGAAGGCCCGCCGGAGGATTCTCCGGGTGTTCATAAAACAGCAAAAAGCATCCTGTCCGGCTTGCTCCCGGCAGGATGCTTTTATTCTTTCATGCAGGGCAATGCTGGTCAGCCGGATAAGCGGGAGCTAGTCGAAAAATTTTCCCGTGTAGAAATTCTCATTTCCGAGTTTCTTTGCCGTCATCCGAAACATAACGCAGCCATCCGGACACACAACGTCCTTGCTATATTTGCTGCTGCCGCCGATGTTTATTAAATCCCCGCCGCTGCGGACAGCCTCCATAATGGGGAACATCATCATCATGACCTTGGAGCAGATTCCCTGTCCATCCGCATTTACGGGACAGCCATAGGTGCAGGTATACTTATCTCCGATTTCCTCGCCGTTCCGGCAATACTGTTCTGTGTGATCGCCGCGGAGAAACCCGGTCACCTCAATTTCCCATTCGTACTCTTCGGCATACCATTTTTTCATGATCGTCCTCCAAATCCCGCTTATAGACTGCCGCTGCAAGCGTATCCTACCGCCGCTTCCGGCCCAGGAGAAAGCCCGCGCCGAGGAGGGCGAGGGCGGCGCCGACGCCGGCCAGCGCAAAATTCAAAAAGGTGCGGACCGCCTGGGAGCCGTAAAACACCGTCTCCCCGTTCGCATGGCCGAAGCCGCAGATAAAGCCGCTGTCTTTCAACCGAAATCCTCTCCTTTGTGGAAAACTCAGGCTTTTTCGTCGCCGGCAAGCTGCCGCCGGATCTCCTGCAAAGACCTTTTCTGTTCCTCCCCGACCGCGGGGTACTGTGGGTCGAGCTTTTTCAGATGGTGGACGACCACCTCCGAAATCAGCAGGCGGGCGAACCACTTTTTGTCCGCCGGAATAACGTACCACGGGGCATAGGGGGCGGTGGTCGCGTTCACCGCCTGCTCGTACGCGTCCATATACTCATCCCAGTGGGCCCGCTCCGCAATATCGGCGGCGGAAAACTTCCAGTTCTTGGTCTCGTCGTCGATTCGGTCGAGGAAACGCTTCCTCTGCTCCTCCTTTGAAATATTAAGGAAAAATTTCACCACCGTGATCCCGTTTTCGGTGAGGTATTCCTCGTAATTCCGCAGCTGGCGGTACCGCCGCTCCCACAGCCGGTCGTTCAGGCAGCGGGCGGGGAGCTTTTGGGAAAAGGGAAGGTTGTGAACCTTGCCCACCAGCACCTCCTCATAATACGAGCGGTTGAAAATGCCGATTTCTCCCCGCCCCGGCAGGGCCTTGTGCACCCGCCAGAGGTAGTCGTGGTCCAGCTCCTCCGCCGAGGGCTGCTTGAAGCCGATCACCTTCACCCCCTGCGGGTTTAGCCCGCTCATCACATGCTTGATCGCCCCATCCTTCCCGGCGGAATCCATCGCCTGAAAGATCAGCAGCAGGGCTTCCCGGTCCTGCGCGTAAAACTTATCCTGGAGCGCCGCCATTTTCTGTACGTTTTCGGCAAGACGGGCCTTCGCCTCCTGCTTGTCGTGGAAGCCGTCGGTATCGGCGGGATTGGATTCCCGGATATGGAAGCTTCCCTTTTGGGTATAACGGTATTGGCGGATATCCACCGAGGGCATGGCCATTCCTCCTTTTTTGCTTTCAGGCCGACGGGGATTTTTTTTCATCCGGCAGCAGATAAGGCTCCACCGCGGAAAGCAGGCGCAGCCCGATCGTCGCGGTCAGCAGGATGCCGTCGGGCGTGTATTCGTCATGCTCCACCGCGCCCTCCCGCCGGCATTGTTCGGCGAGCCCGCCTTCTTTGAAGGGAAGGAGCATGGTCACCCGCCGCCGGTCGGGGGGCAGGGCGGCGGCTACCGCCTCCAGCAGGGCGGAAAGCCCCTCGCCGGTTTTGGCGCTGATCCGCACGGCGTTCCGGCCGGCCTCGGGCAGAAGGGTATCCGCCGCCTTGTCGCATTTGTTCAGCACCGGGATCACCGGCCGGCCGACGCAGCCCAGCTCCTCCAGCAGCGAGCGGGTCACCGAAAGGTGCTCGGCCGCGTCGGGGCTGGACAGGTCGCAGATATTCAGGATCACGTCGGCTTCGGCGGCCTCCTCCAGCGTGGAGCGGAAGGCATCCACCAGATGGTGGGGAAGGCGGCGGACAAAGCCCACCGTATCAATCAGCAGTACCCGGCGGCCATCCGGCAGCCGCAGGGCGCGGGCGGTGGGGTCCAGCGTGGCGAAGAGCTTATCCTCGGCCAGCACCCCCGCGTCGGTCAGCGCGTTCATCAGGGTGGATTTGCCCGCGTTGGTATAGCCGACCAGCGCGACGGTGTTCACCCCGTCCTTCTTCCGCCGGGCGCGGCGAAGCTGCCGCCCCCGTTCCACATCGGCGAGCTGTTCCTTCAGGGAATGGATCCGCCGACGGATATGGCGGCGGTCGGATTCCAGCTTGGTTTCGCCGGGGCCGCGGGTGCCGATACCGCCGCCAAGGCGGGACAGCGCCGTCCCCTGCCCGGCGAGACGGGGAAGAAGGTATTGCAGCTGCGCGAGCTCCACCTGCAGGCGGCCCTCCGCCGACCGGGCCCGGCCGGCAAAGATATCCAGAATCAGGGTGGTGCGGTCGATCACCCGGCGGCCGGTCGCTTCCTCCAGGTTACGGAGCTGGGTGGCGGTCAGCTCCCGGTCAAAGATGACCAGGGGAATATCGTTGTTTTCACACAGGGAGGTCAGCTCCTCCAGCCGGCCGCTGCCGATACAGGTGGCCTTGTCGGGGGATTCCCTCTTCTGCGTCAGGCGGGCGCGGACGTCCGCGCCCGCGGTGCGGGCCAGCTCCTCCAGCTCGTCGAGAGAAGCCTCCGCGTCGAATTCGCCGGTATCCACCGAGACCAGAAGGACGGCTTCCCGCTCCTCCTCCGGCCGGACCGGCGTCATTTTCTGTTGTTCCAAAATATCTCCTTTCCCCAGAGGGACTTTTCTCCGGAGGGGCTTTTCTCTGGGCGGACGAATCCGCCTGGTATCTGTTGTCGGCAATAGGGTTGTCGGCAAGGAGAAATGCCGACAGGCATTTCTCAAGTGCGCCGCCGGAAAACGTTGGCTCAGAACCCGGTTGGGCGGCCTTAGAGTATGATGGCGTTGTGGAGAAATGCAACAGCATTTCTCCATTGCGCCGCCGGAAAACGTTGGCAGTGAACCCGGTCGGGCGGCCCGAGTATACCGGCAACGACGGGAAAATGCCGATAGGCATTTTCGGTTGCGCCGCCGCAAAACGCTGGCAGAGATTCCGTGAAGGCGGCGCTATAGTATGCGCCGAAGCGCTCAATAAAATCATGGCTTGGTTCCTCCCCATTTTCGTTCGCCTCTTAAAAAGAAATCCGCATGGCGATCCCCTCCTCCCCTCCTCCTCTCGTCCAGCCGTCTGCGCGCCGGACAGATACGCGTTTATTATATCGCTTTGCTTGTGCATTGTCCATAGATTCCCACCGGTCCGGCCAGGTAAAATTCGTGACGAAAAAGTGCGGAACCGCCCGCTTTTTCCGGCCGGTTTGTGGTACAATTTCTTTAATAGTATTTTAACATATTTTGAAAGGCATGGTCCATAAACGGAAACCGACGTCAAACAAATGGGGAAGAGGGGAAATCAACATTGTCTGAAATGAATTCCGGAGAACTGATTTTCAACCAGGAAAGCTGCGTAGCTCCGCTGAGCCTGATCGCGCTGCAGGGGGCTACCGAGCTGGGAGACAAGATCAACGCCCATCTGTGCGAATGGGCGGCGCAGAGCAACCGTCCGCAGAAATCCTTTCTGATCGAGGCGGAATGCCCCCGGTTTTCCTCCGGCGACGGCAAGGGTCTGATTAAGTCCAGCGTACGGGGCGACGACCTGTTTATCCTGGTGGACGTGGGAAATTACAGCTGCTCATACAAGATGTTCGGCCGGGAAAACGCCATGTCTCCGGACGATCATTACCAGGACCTAAAGCGGATTATTCAGGCCGCGAGCGGCAAGGCCTACCGAATCAATGTGATCATGCCTATCCTTTACGGCGGCCGCCAGCACCGCCGCAATTACCGCGAATCCCTCGACTGCGCCGTCGCCCTGCAGGAGCTGCACAGCATGGGCGTGTCCAACATCATCACCTTCGACGCGCACGACCCCCGCGTACAAAACGCGATTCCTCTGATGGGCTTCGACAACGTCATTCCCTCCTACCAGGTGCTGAAAGCCCTGTTCCGAAACGTGCCGGATATCCGCCCCGACCGCGAGCATATGATGGTGGTCAGCCCGGACGAAGGCGCGCTAAACCGCAACATGTATTACGCTTCGGTCCTCGGGATCGACCTCGGCATGTTCTACAAGCGGCGGGATTATTCCACCGTGGTGAACGGCCGCAACCCGATCATCGCCCATGAATACCTCGGCGATTCGGTGGAGGGGAAGGATGTCTTTATCGCGGACGATATCATCTCCTCCGGCGAATCCATGCTGGATATCGCCTATGAGCTGAAAAAACGGAAAGCGAACCGTATCTTCGCCTATGCCACCTACGGCATCTTCACCAACGGTCTGCAGAGCTTTGATAAGGCGTACCGGGAGGGCGTGATTGCCGGCGTGCTCGGCACCAACCTGACCTACCGCACCGAAGCCCTCAAGGGCCGCGAATGGTTCTATGAGGTGGACGTCTCCAAATACATCGCCTATTTCATCGCCGCGCTGAACCACGACGTGTCGGTCAGCCTGATTATCGACCCGCACCAGAAGATTCAAAACCTGCTGGAGCAGCGCCGCCGCTGCTGCGGGCAATAAAGAACGACTCTGCCGACAAGGAGGACCCTCCATGAACGTTCCCGGACTCGTTACCCGTTATAAGCAGGAGCAAAACGCCCTGATCGCCGCCCATACCTATCAGGCGCCCGAGGTGCAGAACGTCGCCGACATCCTTGGTGACAGCTTCGCCCTGGCGCAGAAGGCCGCCGCCTCCGAGGCGGAGACGGTGTACATGTGCGGCGTACGCTTTATGGCGGAAGGGGTGAAAATCCTCGCCCCGCAGAAACGGGTGGTGCTGGTGGAACCGAACGCCGACTGCCCGATGGCACGCCAGATCGATCCGCAGCGAGTACGGGATTTCCGCGCCGCCAATCCGGACGCGGCAGTCGTCGCCTACATCAACACCACGGCCGAGCTGAAGGCGGTCGCCGATGTGTGCGTGACCTCCTCCTCGGCGCTGAAAATTGTCCGCGCTCTGCCAAACAAACGGATTCTTTTTATCCCGGACCAGCATCTGGGCGGATATGTGCGTGAACGGGCGCCGGAAAAGGAGATTCTTACCTGGGACGGCTACTGCCCCGTCCATCATCCCGTGTCGGCGGACGCAATCCGCGCGGCGAAGGCGGCCCATCCGGACGCGCTGGTTGCTATCCATCCGGAATGCCCGGCCGAAGCGGTCGCGCTCGCCGACATGGTGGGCTCTACCGCCGCGATCATCGACTTCATCCGGGAGACCGACCGGGAGATTATCGTTGTCACCGAGCGGGGAGTGGTGGATAAGCTGTCCCTCGACTATCCCGGCCGGCTGCATCAGCTTTGCCCGGACGTGCTGACCTGTCCCGACATGAAACGCACCACCCTGGCCAGCGTCGTTTCCGCGATGGAGGGCGGCGGCGGGGAGGAAATCGTGATGGACGCCGCCCTGATGGACGCCGCCCGCACAAGCCTGACCAACATGATCGAACTGGGGAAATGAATCGGGAAACGGAGGTGCCGTCCATGCATCCGACGATCCGGGAAATTCAGGAAAGCGATCTCTGCGGTCTGTTGCAACTATACACCCACCTGCATGACAACCCGTTTCCGGATCCAGAAACATGCCGCCCGGTCTGGGAAGCGATCCGCCGCGATCCGAATCATCATGTTTTCGTGGCGGATTCGCCGGAGGACGGCCTCGTTTCCTCCTGTGTGTTGATAATCGTCCCTAACCTCACCCATGCACAACGCCCTTATGGGCTGATCGAAAATGTGGTAACTGATCCGCGCTACCGCGACCGGGGACTGGCGACGGCCTGCCTGACGAAGGCGGCGGACACCGCCGGGAAAGCGGGCTGCTACAAACTGATGCTTTTAACCGGCTCGAAAGAGGAGAGTACCCTTCATTTTTATGAACGGGCGGGCTTTAACCGGTCGGATAAAACCGGGTTTGTCCGGTGGCTTTAAGGCTGTCGGAGGAAAATGGGCGGGTCGGCTCCCGCCGGATACATAGGAAGGTCCTGACAATGACGAACGAATATGACGTACTGATTGCCGGAAGCGGAGTCGCCGGGCTGTATGCGGCGCTGAACTTTGCCCCGGACGTGCGGGTGCTGGTGCTCTCCAAGCGGGAGCTGACCCTCTGCAACAGCTTCCTCGCCCAGGGCGGCGTGGCGGCGGTGGTGGACAAAACCAACGACGACTACCGCCTGCATATCGCGGACACCCTGATCGCCGGCGGCTATAAAAACGATCTGCGCTCCCTGGAAATCCTGGTGAACGAAGGCCCCGAGGACGTGCTCCGCCTAGTTAAAGAAATGGGCGTGGATTTCGACCGGGACGAGGCGCACCATATTTCGATGACGCTGGAGGGTGGGCATTCCCGCCGCCGCATCCTGCACCATAAGGATTCCACCGGGCGGGAAATCACCGAAAAGCTGCTCGCCGCAGCCCAGCGGAAGCCGAATGTCTCCTTTTTGGAAAACACCCAGCTCGCCTCCCTGACTCCCTCGGGCGGCGGCTTCTGGGCGGGACTGCTAGTAAACGGGGAATACCGGGCGGTTTCCTGCTCCTATTGCATCCTGTGTACCGGCGGCATCGGCCGGGTCTATCCCTACACCACCAATTCCGCCATCGCCACCGGCGACGGCATCACTCTCGCGCACGAGCTGGGGGCGCGGATCAAAAACCTGCGGTTGGTGCAGTTCCATCCCACCGCCTTCGCCGCCGCCCAGGGGCGGGAACGCTTCCTCATCTCCGAGGCCGTGCGGGGAGAGGGGGCCATGCTGCTCAACTGCCACGGCGAGCGGTTCATGAGCCGGTACGACGAGCGGGGCGAACTGGCGCCCCGGGACGTGGTTTCCCGTTGCATCATGCAGGAGGCCAAGCAGACCGGCAGCGAGGATTTTTACCTTGACATCACCTTCCGCGGACCGGAATTCATCAAAAACCGTTTCCCCATGATTTATGAACGCTGCCTGGAGGAAGGCGTAGACATCACCAAGGAGCGTATCCCCGTCTTCCCCTGCCAGCATTACCTGATGGGCGGCATCGACGTGAACGTGTACGGCGACACCACGGTAGACCGGCTGTACGCCGCGGGCGAATGCTCCCACACCGGCGTGCACGGCCTGAACCGTCTGGCCAGCAACTCCCTGCTGGAGGCGCTGGTCTTCGCCCGGCGCACCACCTACGACATCAGCCGCCGGATGCGCCATGAGAGCAGCGGTGTCACCGCCCCCGCCCCGGAAAAGCCGGCGGGCGGGCGGACGCTGGAGCCGGGGCACCGTACCCGCATCCGCGCCATCATGCAGAAGGCCTGGTTCGTTATTCCCGACTACGACGCCGTGGAATCAGGGCTGAAGGAGGCCCGGGCCATCCTGGAGGATCTGAAAACCGGCGGCTATGCGCTATCCGCCGACTACATCGAGGCCAAGAGCCTGGCCACCGTCTGCGTCATCATATTAAGCGAGGTCATGCGGGAAAGAGAAACCCCCGCCACCCCGTAATTTCATCAAACGTATCAAGGAGGTTTTGTCATGCTGCTGCCCCAATTCTATGTGGACGACATCATTAAAACCGCGCTGCAGGAGGACATCAATTATCTGGACACCACCACCGATTTGATGATCCCGGCCACCGCCCGCTCCACCGCCCGCTTCATGGCCAAGGCGGAGGGTGTGGTCTGCGGTCTGGAGGTTGCCCTGCGGGTTTTCGAGCTGCTGGATCCCACCTTCT
>ERZ827520.2417-NODE-2417-length-17460-cov-4.308245_pt1 | contig 17460 bp, 15 predicted proteins | sample MGYA00519581_ERZ827520 | MGnify/ENA primary metagenome ERZ827520 (study PRJEB31778, sample SAMEA3449339) | human gut metagenome | biome: human gut; feature: human-associated habitat; material: faeces | place: United Kingdom | collected 2010/2012 ...
CCAAGCAGGCCGTCGAGTTCGGCGCGGAAGGCATCGGCCTGTGCCGCACCGAGCACATGTTCTTCGAGGCGGATCGTATCGCGGCGTTCCGCGAAATGATCTGCGCCGACACCGTCGAGGGCCGCGAGGCGGCCTTGGCGAAGATCCTGCCCTATCAGCAGGGCGACTTCGAGAAGCTATACGAGGCGCTGGAAGGCTGCCCGGTTACCATCCGCTTCCTGGACCCGCCGCTGCATGAATTCGTCCCCACCGAAGAGGAGGACATCGCGGCTCTGGCCAAGGCGCAGGGCAAGACCGTGGCCGATATCAAGGCGCTCATCGCCGGCCTGCATGAATTCAACCCGATGATGGGCCACCGCGGCTGCCGCCTGACCGTGACCTATCCGGAGATCGCGAAGATGCAGACCACCGCCGTCATCCGCGCCGCCATCAATGTGCAGAAGAAGCATCCGGACTGGAAGATTGTTCCCGAGATCATGATTCCGCTGGTCGGCGAGGTCAAGGAGCTCAAGTTTGTCAAGGATGTGGTCGTGGCCACCGCCAATGCGGAGATCGCTGCCGCCGGCGCCGACCTCAAGTATGAAGTGGGCACCATGATCGAAATCCCGCGCGCGGCGCTGACCGCGGACGAGATCGCTACGGAAGCGGAGTTCTTCTGCTTCGGCACCAACGATCTGACCCAGATGACCTTCGGCTTCAGCCGTGATGACGCCGGGAAGTTCCTCGACGCGTACTACGATACCAAGATTTATGAGAACGATCCGTTTGCCAAGCTGGATCAGAAGGGCGTCGGCGCCCTGATGAAGATGGCGGTCAAGCTGGGGAAGGAAGTCCGCCCGACCATGCACTGCGGCATCTGCGGCGAGCATGGCGGCGACCCGACCTCCGTCGAGTTCTGCCATACCATTGGTCTGGATTATGTCTCCTGCTCTCCCTTCCGCGTGCCGATTGCCCGGCTGGCTGCCGCGCAGGCTGCGATCAAGGAGAAGCGCGCGTAATCAATCCTTTTTGATTTAGGGCAAATCCGATTTGGAAAACCTGAGGCAAAGCGAATAACCAAAAGACCTTGCAGGGAAAATCCTTGCAAGGTCTTTTTTTACGCCGAAAGCCTTGCAAACAGCGGATTTTTTGAATAAAACGGCGATTTTGTTCAATTTTTTCAGGAAGGCGGAATGATAACGGCGTTTGCCCCGAAAATCAAAATGGGGCTTGCCCCGGAACATAGTGATTTTGGAAATATCCGTTTTCGTGCTTCTTTACAATCTCATCCTTTATTGCTTGAGGTATATTCGGCGTCCCTTTTTGTCTGTGCATAGCAAAACCTCCTATTGTGGTTTCTATTCTACAATAGGAGGCCTCTTTTTTCTCTTGTCCGTTTTTACTGGAGCTTTTCAACATGGCCCGCAGGCTCTTTTTTTATTCCTACATCCCCCCGATCCGACCAACCGGAAGGGCTTTTCCGGTTCATTTTCCTTTCTTCAGTTCTTCCCGGCCTTTTTCACTCTCTCCATAATTCGCGCGATAAAACTCCTCCGCCGGTCGCATCAGGAAGGAGCGCCGCCCCCTCAGATGCAGCCAGATCACCGCCGCCATGAACAGTCCGCCCGCGAGGCAGATCATCATGTCCTCCATGGTATCCGCTACCCCGGTCGCAGCGACGTTCTGGGAATCGTTCCCGGTGAGGAGATCGGCGACAAACTCAAAAATCTCCCACAACACCGCCACAAAGCCGGAGAAGAAAAAGGCGTAGCTGGCGGCGGAAAGCGCATCTTTCCCGATTGCCGCCCACTTGTCGTCCCGCGTCATCCAGTACAGGCAGAGACCCACCAGAGCAAACACCGCCCCGCTCAGGCAATGGACCGCCAGATCATACCACCAGACGTAGCTGTACAGCCCAAGCGCCACGCCGAGGTTGAAGGCGAGAAAGATAAAAATAATCAATACCGCGTCCATCAGCGGCGCGATTTCCAGGCGACCTATCCAGCGGATCAGGGGAAAGGCCAGCAAAAAGAGCGCGGCGGCGAGACCGCCCAACCCCCGCACAACCGGGCCGCCCGAAAGCAGCACATACCCGCCGATCACCAAACAGGAAACGAGGTAGGCCAGCACCGTTCCCAGAAGGAATTTTCCAAACCGCCTGGCTGTCACCCGTCGAATCCAGGAAGCGTTCTCCGGTATCTCCCGCCCTGCCTGTTTTTCTTGCTTCAATCGAATCACCCGCCTGTCGTAATGCGATCCTGCCGCTGTTCGCCGCCTTCGTCTTAACCGGAATCCGTTCCTATCGTATGCGGCGGCGGGATTACAAAGAACAGGGATTCCACACCGCCGTTTTCACACCAGCTCCAGCAGCTCGGTCAGGCTGGTGATCTCCGGCACGTTTTCCGGATGGTCGTCCGCCCCAAAGGCGTTAATATATACCGGATGCATCCCCGCCGCGCGCGAACCCTCGACATCGTTGACCGGATGATCCCCCACATACAGGCAGGCAGCGCAGGCCACCCCCAGCCGGGCCGCGGCTCGCCGGAATATTTCCGGATCGGGCTTATGCACACAGCGCCCGCCGGGCGCCGTCTCGTCCCCCGAAACCACAGCGATATCCAGCAGCGGCCGCAGCCCGCTGACGTCCAGCTTCCGGTTTTGGAGCAGGGAGGGGCCGTTGGTAATGATCCCCACCCGGAATCCCCGTCGCCGCAGTTCCCGCAGAACCGGCTCCGCATCCGGAAGAAGGGAAACATAATCGGAGAAACGGAACTGGAATTCCCGGTAAATATCCCCAACCGGCGGCGCGTCCTTCCATTCCCAATCCTCAAAAAGAGATAGGAAGTAATCAATATAATTCACATATCCGCGGTTGTTCCGGCGAAGCATCTCCTGCGAGCGGCGTTCCCGTTCCGCGGACGGCAGATTGGGAAAATATTTGTCAAAAAAGAAGTCGCAGTACTGCAAAAAGGCGGCGGCCCGATCCTGCAGGGTATCGTCAAAATCGAAAAGCACCGCACGGATTCCGCCGTCCCTGGCCCCCTCATCCCCCAGGACGGCCCGACGGGCCGCCTTCCCGTCCAGCAGAATCTGTCTTTGCAGCGCTTCCACCGAGTCAAACTTCTGCTCGGAGCGGAGGAATTTCACCAGCGTGACCGGCACGTTCCGGCCGTAGAGATCGCCTTGAAAATCGGCAATCCAGGTTTCCGCCAGCGGCCCCTCCGAACCGACGGTGGGCCGCACCCCAATGTTGGTCACGCCATGGCTGACCCGTCCGTCCGCCTCCACGCTGACGGCGTATACCCCAAAGCGGGGGCGGACAAAATGCGGCGGCAGGGGCTGGTTGATGGTGGGTGTGCCGAGCAGCCTCCCCAGCTTCTGCCCGCCGACCACCGGGAAATCCAGCGTAAAGGGCCGTCCCAGCAGGCGGGCGGCTTCCTCCACTTCCCCGGCCTCGATGGCGCGGCGGATGCGGCTGGCGCTGACCGGCTCCCCGTCCACCAATACGGGCGGGACGACCTCCACCTCGATCCCGAGCGGCTCACAGAGCGCCCGCAGCGCGGCGGCGCCCCCCGCTCCGCCCTTGCCGAAATGGTAGTTGAAGCCGCAGCAGACCCGCCGGGCGTGCAGGACGGCGTGAAGGAAGTCTTCCACAAACGCCTGCGGAGACAGGTTCCGCACCGTTTCAAAATCGGCCTGAATCAGTTCTTCCACACCCAGGCTTTCCAGCACGGCTGCCTTCTGGCCGTCGGTAATCAGCTCGCAGCCGCTGTCCTTGGGCAGCGCCCAGGGAGGCTGGACAAAAGTGAACACCGCCGCCGTGGCGCGGGTCCCATCCGGCAGCTCCATCCCCGTGGCGCGGGAAATCACCGCCCGGTGGCCGAGATGAACCCCGTCGAAAATCCCGAGCGCAACCGCCCGGAATTTCGGACCGGCGATGTTTTCATCCGTCTGTCCCGGCCGGGGGATGTCCTCCGGCATCGGCGTTTTTCCGTCCCAGATGATGGTTTTCAGCATGCAGGCTCTTCCTTTCCCCGCTTCCTGGCTCTTTCCGGCCCTTTTGGATTCTTTCCAGCTCCGCCGTTTCCCCTCCGAAGCCAACAGAGCACGGAAACCGAATATACAAAATGTAATACTATAGAAAAATCAACTTTCAGTTCATCTATTTATCAAAAAAGCCGGGCGATTTTCAGTTCTCCGTCGGCCGGACGGCCCAGGCCCAGGAACGTTCCGTCCGGGGCATGGACGCGGGTCAGGCCGTTCACCGCCGACGGCAGCCGGTCGAGCGAAAGCGCGCCGCCGTTCTGGAAGCGTGCGGCCTGCGGAGCGGTGACCGTCACCGCCCCGCAGCCCATAAAGGCGCTTTCCACCGGCAGGAGCCGGGCGGCAAGCCCGCCCTCCTCCGCCAGCCGCCGGGCCTCGTCCAGCGTCACACAGTCCGCCAGCGCGTATCCGGCTGCACCGGTGCGGCGCAGGCCCGTCATCACCGCCCCGCAGCCCAGCCGCTCGCCCAGGTCGGCGCACAGAGCGCGGATATACGTCCCTTTGGAGCAGGCGCAGTCCAGCGTCCCCACTCCCGCCGTCTCATCGTAATCCAGCAGCGTCAGGGTGTGGATGGTGACCGGCCGGGCTTCCCTCTCCACCTCAATCCCCTGCCGGGCGAGGTCGTACAGCCGCACGCCGTGCCTCTTCAGGGCGGACATCATCGGCGGTACCTGACGGATTTCTCCCCGAAAGGCGGGCAGGGCGGCCTCCAACTCCGCGCGGGAGGGCGGCGCTTTCCCGGTTTCGGCCGCTTTTCCCCAGATATCCTGCGTGTCGCTGACCAGCCCAAACCGCAGGGAGGCGGTGTAGCGTTTATTATGGTCGGGCAGCAGCTCCAGCGCGCGGGTGGCCTTTCCCGCCAGCAGGGGAAGGACGCCGGTCGCCATCGGGTCGAGGGTGCCGGCATGGCCGATCTTTTTCGTGCCCAGCAGCCGGCGGAATACCGCGCAGCAGGCGAAGGAGGTCATCTCTGCCGGCTTATCCAGACAAAGGATGCCGTCCATATTCCATCGACTTCCTTTCCGGGGATTTCTCCGCTATGTATCCGGGCGGTTCTCCTCAGCAATGGTCCCCGATGGTATCCCTCACCACGTCCACCACCGTCTGTACCGCCCGCTCGACGGGGCCGGCGACCGTACAGCCGGCAGCCCGCAGATGGCCGCCTCCGCCCAGCTTGCAGCAGATGGCGGACGCGTCGGCGTGGTTGCCGGTCCGTACGCTCACTTTATAGGAGCCGTCCTTCTTCTCCCGCAGGGTAACGCCCACCCATACCCCTTCGATCTGCCGGGGGATGGGGGCCAGCCCCTCCATATCGTTTTCCTTCGCGCCGCTTTCCGCGATCATTGCGTTGGTAATCAGCATCACCGCGCAGCGGTCGCGGAGGAAAAAGCGCATGCTGTCCAGCGCCAGCCGCTCCAGCTCCACCCGGGCGCGAGTCTTGACGTCGAACATGGTGCGGTTGATCATTTCGTTGTTCACGCCGCAGTCCAGCAGCTCCGCCGCCATCCGCAGGGTGTAGGCGGTGGTGTTGGAATATTTGAAGCAGCCGGTGTCGGTGGCGATGCCGGTATACAGGCATTCCGCCATTGCCCGGTCCGTTTCCACTCCGAGCGCCGCGATCACCTCGCGCACCAGCATCGCCGCGGCGGCGTAGTCGGAACGGAGGAGCAGCTCGTCCGCGTATTCGGTATTGGAGCCGTGATGGTCGATGCACAGCGCGATCCGCCCGGCATATTTCTCCTGCAGCTCCCCGAGCAGCTTGGGGTCCGCCACGTCCACCGCGCAGATAAGGGACGGTTCAAAAACCGGACAGTCCAGCCCCTCATACAAATACGCGTATTTTTCCGGGATATCGTCGGCGCATTCCACCCGGACGGCCTTGCCGAGCGTCTGCAGCGCGCGGCAGAGCGCAAAGCCCGAGCCCAGCGTATCCCCGTCCGGATACTGATGGGTTAAAATCAAGATATTGTCCGCTTCCCGCAGCCGCTGCGCCGCTTCCGCAACCGAAACCGGCTTACTCATGCACAGACCCCTCCTTTCTCATTTTTCGCCTTTGCCGCCTTCTCCGCCGCGTTCCTCCGCTTCGCCCGCCTTAACCGCCTCGGTCTCTTCTCCATCCAGGCCGCCGTGTGCGCCCTTCAGGGCATTCAGCCGGCGGGCGATATCCGCGCTGTAGGCGATGGAGTCGTCCGGAACGAAGCGCAGCTCCGGCACATGCCGCAGATGAAGCGCCGCTCCCAGCGCATGGCGGATATACCCCTGCGCGCTGATAAGGCCCTTGACTGCGGCCTTCGCGGCCTCCATCCCCTCCATCGCGCTGACATATACCTTGGCGTAGGACATGTCGTTCGTGACCTCCACCCGCACGATGCTGAGCATCGCCGCGGTCACCCGCGGGTCCTTGACCGTGCGGAGGATGGCGGTCAGCTCCCGCAGAATGTCCTCACTGGTGCGGTCCATTCGATAACTGGCCATTGCTTTTCCTCACTCCCTTCTTTTCCCCGACGGTTCCGGCCGGAGGAAAAGGCCCGTCCGGCGGATGCCGTCTGCGGAAGAGGGCCTTCCGTTCCCCTTCCTTTCACGGACGTCACGGAAAGCCCTCTCTGTGTTTCCGACCGGAATAGTATGCGCCGAACGGGGCCGGTTTATCGGAAAGGCTCCGAAAACCCGGCGGCTTTGCCCGTCAGTCGCGGTATTCCTCGATGATATACGCCTCGTAAATATCGCCCTCGCGGATATCGTTGTATTTCTCCAGCCCGATACCGCATTCGTAGCCCTGGGCGACTTCCTTAACGTCGTCCTTGAAGCGCTTGAGAGAGGACATCTTGTCGTCGGCGACGATAATGCCGTCCCGTACCACCCGAATCAGGTCGCCGCGCAGGATTTTGCCGTCCACCACATAGCAGCCGGCCACCGCGCCGACGCCGGTGATACGGTACACCTGACGAACCTCTACCCGGCCGTGCATGACCTCGCGGGTCTTGGGGGCGAGCATACCCTTCATCGCGGACTCGATCTCCTCAATGCAGTCATAAATGATACGGTACAGCCGCATTTCCACATTTTTAGTCTCGGCGGCCGCCTGGGCGAGCGGCTCCGGCCGTACGTTGAAGCCGACGATAATCGCGTTGGACGCGTCGGCAAGCATCACGTCGCTCTCGCTGACCGCGCCCACCGCGCCGTGGATGACCCGGACGCGGACTTCCTCGTTGGACAGCTTTTCCAGGGACTGGCGCACCGCCTCGACCGAGCCCTGTACGTCGGCCTTGACGATGATGTTCAGTTCCTTCATCTCGCCCTGCTGCATTTGGTCGAAGAGGTTATCCAGCGTAACCTTCTGGTACTGGTTAAACTGCTCCTCCTTCGCCGCGGTCTTGCGCTGCTCGACCAGCTCGCGGGCCAGCCGTTCGTCCGAAACCGCGTTGAACACGTCGCCGGAAGCGGGGACCTCGTCCAAGCCCATGATCTCCACCGGAACGGAGGGACCGGCTTCCTCCACCTTTTTGCCGTTTTCATCCGCCATCGCGCGGACGCGGCCGACGGCCATACCGGCCACCAGTATGTCGCCGGTATGCAGGGTGCCGTTCTGCACCAGAACGGTCGCGATCGGGCCGCGGCCCTTGTCCAGGCGGGCTTCGATGACCGTACCCTTGGCGGCGCGGTCGGGATTGGCCTTCAGTTCCTTCATTTCGGCGACCAGCAGCACCGTTTCCAGCAGCTTGTCAAGCCCCATTCCCGTATGGGCGGAAACCGGCACGCAGATCACGTCGCCGCCCCACTCTTCGGGCACCAGCTCGTATTCGGTGAGCTGTTGCATCACCCGGTCGGGATTGGCCTCCGGCTTATCCATTTTATTGATAGCCACGATGATGGACACGCCCGCGGCCTTGGCGTGGTTGATCGCCTCCACCGTCTGAGGCATGATGCCGTCGTCCGCCGCCACGACCAGGATCGCAATGTCGGTCACCTGCGCGCCGCGGGCCCGCATGGAGGTAAACGCGGCGTGGCCGGGGGTGTCGAGGAAGGTGATGGACTGCCCGTCGACGTCCACGCGGTAGGCGCCGATATGCTGGGTGATGCCGCCGGCCTCGCCCGCCGTCACCTGGGTGCGACGGATCGCGTCGAGGATAGAGGTCTTGCCGTGGTCGACATGGCCCATAACCACCACGACCGGATCGCGGGGCTTCAGGTTCTCATCGGTATCCTCGCTGTCGTCGATAATCCGTTCCTCGATGGTGACCACGATCTCCCGCTCCACCTTGGCGTGGAATTCCTCGCCGACCAGGAAGGCGGTGTCGAAGTCCACTTCCTGGTTGACGGTCGCCATCACGCCCATGCCCATCAGCTTTTTGATGACCTCGGCGGCGGTCGCCTTCAGGCGGGACGCCAGCTCGCCCACCGTGATGGTTTCGCCCACCGTAATGGTGATCGGCTTGCTCTTCCGCTCCGCCGCGATACGGCGCAGCCGCTCCGCCTCGGTCTCGCGGCGGCCATGCGGCTTGCGGTACTGCTGGGAGCGCTGGTTGAGCTTCTGCTTCTTCACCGCGCCGCCATCCCCCCGCACACGGCTGGAGGTCTGGGCAAGCACGTCGAACTTTTCATCGTATTTGTTCCCCACGTTGGCCTGGGGAGTGCGGGTGTCAACCATCCGCCGCTCCGCCGGCGCTTTACGCGGCGGCTGGCCCGGCTGTTTCGGACGGGGCTGGCCGCCGGCCGGAGCGTTCCCTTTCGCGGGAGCGCTTCCCTTCGCGAGGGCGCTTCCCTTCGCGAGGGCACTTCCCTTCGCCGGAACGCCCCCCTTCGCCGGAGCTCCCTTTCCTCCCACTGCCGGAGCGGCAGGCTGCGCGGCGGCCTTTTCCGCTGCTTTGGCGGCCGCTTTTTCCGCGGCGGCGGCCTCCGCCTCTCTTTTTTTCTTCTCTTCCTCTTCCCGGGCTTTTTCCCCCGCGGCGAAATACTCGTCGAAGCTCTCGACCTGGTTATCCTGGGTAAAACGCTCAAACACCAGGTCCAGTTCGTTTTCCTCCAGCGCGGTCATGCTTTTCTTCGGGGTGTCGTCAAACTCGGCCAGAATGCCGACGACCTCCTTGGTGGTCTTTCCGAAATCCTTGGCAACCTCGCTCACGCGGTATTTAATCATCATATACTACGATCATCCTTCCTCACAGTCCTTACTGCCGCTTTACGGCTGCACGGCGGTTCGGCGGAAGCGCCCTGCTCCGCCAGCTTTATCAGAGACGCCGCAAATCCCCTGTCTTCCAGCGCCAGCACGCCGACCGGCTTTTTCAGACCCAGTATGCGCCCAAGCTCTTCCTTCGTCAGGGATAAACGGAGGAACGGCGACGGATGGTTCCGCGAGGCGAAGCGCAGCTCCTTTTCCGTCTTTTCCGACAGATCCGCGGCAGCCAGCACCACGGCGGCCGTTCCCCCGGCCGCCAGAGCGGCGACGGCGTCGAACCCGGTCGTCAGCCGTCCGGCGCGGCGCGCCATTCCCAGTAGCCCGGCAACCCGGCCCGCCGGGTCAGCGCCCGACTGGGCGCCCGCCTGAGCGCTCGCCTGGGCGCTCGCCTGCGGATCACGGTTCTGTTTCATTAGCCAGCAATTCCTCCTCCATGCGGTCGTACACCTCGGCGGGAATCGGTCCGGAAAACGCTTTTTCCAGCCGTCTCGCCTTTCGGGCGGCCTTCAGGCAGTCGGGATTCGGACAGACGTACGCGCCGCGCCCCGGCTTTCTTCCGGTGAGGTCCAGCGAAACCTCGCCCTCCGGGCTTTTCACCACCCGGACCAGTTCCTTTTTAGGCTTCATCTCTCCGCAGCCCGTGCACATACGCAGCGGCACTTTTCTGGCGCGCGCCATCCTTCTCATCCTTTCCATAACGTATTTTCTATCGGCAGGCCCCGGCGGAGCAACCGCGCTTTGCGGGACAGCCTGTCAGCGTTATTCCTCCGCCTTAGCGGACTCGTCCGCCGCTTCGCCTTTTTCATCCATTTCTTCGCCGTAGAAGCCGCTCTCCGGCCGGATGTCGATCTTCCAGCCGGTCAGCTTGGCGGCGAGCCGGGCGTTCTGTCCCTTGTTGCCGATGGCGAGGGACAGCTGCGCGTCCGGCACCCGGACATGGCAGGCGTGCGCGCCGTCGGGGTCAAGCTCCACGCTGACCACCTTCGCCGGAGCGAGGGCGGCGGCAATGAATTCCTCGGGATTCTCGCTGTATTCAATGATGTCGATCTTCTCGCCGCCCAGCTCGTCGACGATCCCGGCCACCCGGGCGCCGCGCGGGCCGATGCAGGCGCCGACCGCGTCCACGTTTTCGTCGTGGCTGAGCACGGCCAGCTTGGTGCGGGAGCCCGCTTCGCGGGAAACCGCCTTGATCTCCACCACACCGTTGAAGATTTCGGGGACCTCCATCTCGAACAGGCGCTTTACCAGGCCGGGATGGGTCCGGGAGATAAGGGCGCGGGGACCCTTGTCTCCCTCGCGGACGTCCACCACATACACCTTGACGCGGTCGCCCTCTTTGAGCTGCTCGTCGCCGATCTGCTCGGTCAGGGGCAGGACGGCCTCGGCCTTGCCGATTTCCACCGTGGCGGCGCCGGTCTTGGGGTCGATACGGGTAACGTTAGCGGTAACCAGCTCCTGGTTGCGGCGCTGGAACTCCTGCATCTGCTGCCCTCGCTCCGCTTCGCGGATGCCCTGGCGGATAACATGCTTCGCGGTCTGGGCGGCAATCCGGCCAAACTGCTTGGTTTCGAGCTGGATGGCCACGACGTCCCCGACGACGGCCTTTTTGTTGTAGCGATGGGCTTCGTCGAGGGTCATCTCCTCGTCGGGGTCCTCCACCTCGTCCACAACGGTTTTCCGGAGGGAAACCTCGAATTCATTCGTGGCGGGGTCCATGATCACCGCGATGTTTTCCTTGCCGCCGAAATCCCGTTTGACGGCGATAATAATCGCAGCGCGGATTTTCTCCAGCAGGTAGTCGGCAGGGATGCCCTTTTCCTTTTCCAGCAGCTTCAGGGCTTCAAAAAACTCGGCGTTTGCGTTACTCATTTTCCGTTTCTCCTCCGTTTTCGTAATCGTCGTCCCAGAGCTCGTCGTCAATCAGGCGGACGGCGGACGTTTCTTTTTTGAGAAAGGAGCGGGTTTCCCCGTCCTCCGTAATAATGGTGATCGCGCCGTTTTCGTACCCGTTCAGGATACCGGCAATCTCCCGCGACCCGTCCGCGAGCGGGCGGATCAGGCGGACAACCACCGGCCAGCCCTCGCACAGGGCGAAATGCTCCGGCCGGGTCAGCTCCCGCTCCATGCCGGGAGAGCTGACCTCCAGGCAATAGGACTGGGGAATGGGATCGGCCTCGTCCAGCAGCTGATCCAGCCGGCGGGACAGGGCCACGCAGTCGTCGATAGATACGTCGCTCTCCTCCCGGTCGATGAAAACCCGCAGGTACCAGCTCGCGCCTTCCTTGAGGAAGCGGACGTCCCACAGGCTGAGGCCCAGCTCCTCCGCCGCCGGCTTCGCCAGACGGTAGCACACCGCCGCCGTGTTTCCGGAGGAAGGGCGGGATTGTCCGGAGCCGCCGTTTTTCTTTTTTCCGCTTGCCATAGGCCGTCCTTTCCTGCCCGGCGGGAAATCCGGCCGAACAAAGACAAAAGAGCGGGTCGCCCCACTCTTTCCTCTACCATAACGTATTAAACGATGGTAGTATATCACATTTGCTTTGAAATTGCAAGAACTCCGCGGAGAAAATTTCACTTTTTCGGGTTCGTTTTTGATTCGCCGGTTCGCCCCTTTTATTTTTTCTCTGTTTTTCCTGCAATAATGTGCTATACTGGTCTTTATACGAATCATATAATTCCGATATATTCACAAAATAAGGATGGGTTTCCTATGCGCTGGGATTTATTCGCCGCATTGATGATCGTGCCGTGGATGGCGACCTACGGCGGCTCTCTCGCCGCGATACACCTGCGGCTGGATACCGGCCGGAAACAGGGCGGGCTGCTCGGCTTTGCCGCCGGCGTGATGATCGCGGCTTCTATCTGGTCGCTGGTCCTGCCCGCCTTCGACGAGGCGGGAACGAACCTGCGGGGCGCGGCGGTCGTGACCGCCGGCTTCCTGCTTGGCTGCGCGGGAATGCTGCTGCTTGACCGGCTGGTTCCCCACCAGCACCCGGAGGAGGCGTCGCCGGAGGGCCATGCCAGCCATCTCTCCCGCCCGATGCTGCTGGTGCTGGCCGTTGCGCTGCACAATATTCCGGAAGGACTGGCCCTCGGCGTCGTGATCGCGGCGGCGATGGGGGACGCAGGCATGACCTGGACCGGCGCGCTGATGTTCGGACTGGGGCTCGCCCTTCAGAATTTTCCGGAAGGGCTGGCCGTCGTTCTCCCCCTTCGTCAGGGAGGAGCCGACCGAAAAAAATGCCACCGGCTGGGCCTGCTCGCCAGCTTCGCGGAACCGGCGGCGGCCCTGCTCGGCCTGTTGTTCACTTCCCTTCTCTCCTCCCTCGGCGGGGTCATCATGCCGCTTCTGCTCAGCGTGGCGGCGGGAGCGATGATCTTCATCGTGGTGGAGGAGCTGATCCCCGAATCCCAGTCCTTCCGTGAAGGACACGGCCACGCGGCGACCTACGGTTTCCTCGCCGGCTTCTGGATCATGGCCCTGATGGGCGTGCTCGGCGGCTGACCGCTCCCCCAATACACAGAAAGGCGGAACCTGCCAGATGGAAAAAATCACATTGGGAAACGGCCTGCGAATCCTTTTGCTCCCGATCGACGCCGCCCGCTCCGCTTCGGTAGGGGTATGGGTGGCCGCCGGCTCCCGGCATGAAGCAAAGGCGGAGCAGGGCATATCCCATTTTATCGAGCATATGCTGTTCAAAGGGACGAGCCGCCGCTCGGCCCGGGCCATATCGGAGGAGATGGATCGGCTGGGCGGGAGCGTCAACGCCTATACCGCCAAGGAATATACCCGGTATTACGCCCAGTGCCTTTCGGAAAACGCCGTGCAGGCGATGGATATTCTCTGCGACATGCTGACCTCCCCCCGGCTGGACGGGGAGGACATGGAGCGGGAACGGGGCGTGATCCTGGATGAAATGGCGATGTACGAGGACAGCGGCGAGGACGTCGCGCACGAAGCCCTCTGCGCCGCCGTCTGGCCGGACTCCCCGCTCGGCCGCACCATCTGCGGCCTGCCCGGGATGGTGTCCGCTCTCACGCCGGACGACCTGCGGCGGTATCTTTCCGCCCACTACACGCCGGAGCGGATGATCGCGGTAGCGGCGGGCGGCTTTGACCGGGAGGGGATGCTCGCCCTGCTGAAAGGCCCCCTCGGCGCCCTTCCCCGCGGAACGGGGGAGCCGCCGCTGGACGCGCCTGCGTTCACCCCCTCGCTGGCCCTGAACCGGAAGGAATTTGAGCAGACCAGCCTGACTCTCGCGCTGCCCGGCCTGCCGTTCGGCGACCCGCGCCGGTACGCGATGACCCTGCTTAGCTTCATCGCGGGCGGGGGCGCGTCCTCCCGCCTGTTTCAGCGGCTGCGGGAGGAGCTGGGCCTCGCCTATTCGGTATACAGCGCCGCCTATTTCAACCAGGGGGCGGGGCTGTTCACGGTGGCCGCTTCCTTTTCCGCCGATCAGCAGGAGCGGGTGCTGTCCGAAATCCTCGCCGTGCTCCGCGGGCTGCCCGGCTCCATCACGGAAGAGGAATTCGCCCGCGCCCACGCGCAGGTAAAAGCGTCCTTCATTCTGGGACTGGAGACGGTGGCCGCCCAGGCGTCCTATGTCGGCCGGAACGAGCTGCTGGAGGGCCGCGCAGTAGACCCGGCGGAGGTACTGTCCGCGCTGGACCGGCTGACGGTACGGGATGTAAACGCGTTGGCGGAGGAGCTTCTCGCCGACCCCCGCCGGGCCCTTTCGGTCGCCGGGGACGTCAAAGCGCGGGAGTTTTACGAGCCCTTTCTGAGGGCGTGAGCGGGCTAGGCCCTCAAAACGGGCTAGGCCCTCGAAAGGGCAGGCCCTAAGAACGGGCGGGCCGAGAAGCGGAAGGGCCCGAAAAAGCGGGGACTTTTCACCCGGCCGCCGGTTTTGCTTGCAGTCCCCCGAAACGCTTGCTATAATAACACTGCGCTGGCTATGCCGGCTATACGGGGAAAGTCCGCCATGCCGCGGGATTTTTTCCGCCGCGCCTCCATCAGGAGGGAACCGGCGGGACCCCCTAGGATCGTAAAATACAAAATACAGGATGTGACGGAAATGTCCTCGGACGCAGGCTCCAACGCCATTACCCGGGCGAAACGGGTGGTGGTGAAGGTCGGCACCTCGACCCTCACCTATGAAAACGGACGGCTGAACCTCCGGCGGATCGAAACGCTGGTGCGGGTGCTGTCGGATATCAAAAATTCCGGAAAAGAGCTGATCCTGGTGACCTCCGGCGCGATCGGGGTAGGCACCGGCCAGCTCGGGCTGAAGGAACGTCCAAAGGACGTTGTCGGCAAGCAGGCCGCCGCCGCGGTCGGCCAGTGCGAGCTGATGTACAGCTACGACAAGCAGTTTTCTACATACGGGCATGTGACCGCCCAGGTACTGCTGACCCTCGACGTGGTGGAGGACGAGCAGCGCAAGCGGAACGTGGTCAACACGATCAACCGGCTGCTGGAATACGGCGCGGTGCCGATCGTGAACGAAAACGACACCGTTTCCTATGAGGAGATCGAATCGGCGGAAAGCCGCACCTTCGGCGACAACGACACGCTGTCGGCCATCGTCGCCGTGCTGACCGAAGCCGACGCGCTGGTAATGCTGACCGATATCGACGGGCTGTACACCGCCGATCCCCGCTCCCATGCCGACGCAAAGCAGATTCCGGTGGTGGAGAAAATTGACGGCGCCCTGCGCGGCGCAGCCAGCGGGGCCGGCTCCGCCCGGGGCACCGGCGGGATGATTACCAAGCTGAACGCGGCGGAAATTGCCACAAACGCCGGCATTCCCGCCGTGGTCATGAACGGCGCGAATCCCCGCCGCCTGTACGACCTCTTCGACGGCGTGCCGGTCGGCACGCTCTTCCGCGCGGGCGATTGAGTCCGGTCGGCCCCAACGCGCGGAACGGCGGCTTCTCATCCGATCCGACGGCCGCCGCCGGCTCACATCGCGCCGGCAGGCGGAACAGGAGGGATTCCTTATGAAAGACAGCCCGATACATTCGGCCCGAAGGCCAGCCGCCGGCGTGCTGCTGATCAGCCTGGCGACCGCGCTGCTTGCCTTCCTGCCCACCATGCTCTGGAACAACGGCCGGATTCTTCTGCGGGGGGATTTTCTGACCCAGCAGATTCCCTTTATGCTGGAGTCGAAGCGCTGCCTCCTGTCCGGCACGCCGTTTTGGAGCTGGAACACCTTTCTCGGCGCCAATTTTGTCGGCAGCTATTCCTTTTATGTATACGGCAGCCCCTTCTTCTGGCCGCTGCTTCTGGTTCCCGAAAAATGGTTCACCGTAGGCGTGACGGTCATGTTCCTGCTCAAGCATGTCGTGGCGGCCCTCGGCGGCTACCTTTATCTGGCCCGGTATGTCCGGAACCGGTGGTACGCCGTGCTGGGCGCGCTGCTGTACGCCTTTTCCTTTTTTACCATTAACAGCAGCTTTTATTATCATTTTCTCGATGTGATCGCCCTGTTTCCCTTTCTTCTCGTCTCGCTGGACCGGGTGCTGGAGCGAAAGCCTTTCGCCGGTCCCATTTTTATCCTTTGTACCTTTCTGCTGGCGCTGACGAATTACTATTTTTTCATCGGGATTTCCTTTTTCTTTCTCTTCTATCTGTTTTTCAGGCGGAAGGAAGGCGGGCCGAACAAGCCGTCGTTTTTCCTCGGCGTGATCCTGCGGTACGGCTGCGGCGCGCTGCTGGCCTCGTTCGTTCTGCTGCCCTCCGCCCTCACCCTGCTGGAAACCAGCAAAGCGTCCGAAGCCTTTGGCGGGGGCCGTCCCTGTACAGAAAGGAGCTTTTTATGTCGGAATTATTGAATCAAATGGGAGCCGCCGCCCGGACGGCGGCGCGCTCCCTCGCAGCGGCGACCGCGGGCGAAAAGGACCGCGCGCTGGAAGCCATGGCCCGGTCCCTGCTGGACCGGCAGGAGGCCATCCTCGCCGCCAACCGCCGGGATACCGAAGCGGCTGCGGCAAACGGGATGACCCAATCCCTGCTGGACCGGCTCTCCCTCTCCCCGGCGCGGATCGCCGGGATGGCCGACGGGGTGCGGCAGGTCGCCGCGCTCGCCGACCCGGTGGGGGAAATCATCGAAGGGGGCTGCCGCCCGAACGGCCTGCGGATTCAGAAAACCCGCGTCCCGCTCGGGGTGGTCGGCATTATCTATGAAGCGCGCCCCAACGTGACCTCCGACGCCGCCGCCCTCTGCCTGAAGGCGGGGAACGCCGTCATCCTGCGGGGCGGCAAGGAAGCTCTCCAGTCCAACACCGCCATCGCGGACGCGCTGCGGGCCGGGCTGGAAGCCGCCGGCATGAATCCCGACGCGGTGCAGCTGATCCCGGATACCTCCCGGGAAACGGCGAACGAAATGATGCGCCTGCACGGCGTGATCGACGTATTGATTCCCCGGGGCGGAGCGGGGCTGATCCGCGCCGTGGCGGAAAGCGCCACCGTCCCGGTGATCGAAACCGGGGTGGGCAACTGCCATATCTATGTGGACGCGGCCGCCGATATCAACATGGCGGCCTCCATCGCCGTCAATGCCAAGGCCTCCCGCCCCTCGGTCTGCAACGCGGCGGAAACCCTGCTGGTACATGAGGCGATCGCCGCCCGCGCCCTTCCCGTGATTGCTGCCGGGATGAAGCAGGCGGGCGTGCAGCTCCGCGGCTGCGAGCGGACCCGGGCGATCCTGAACGATTCTCAGAGCGCCCCGGCCCTGTCCGTCCTCCCCGCCACCGAAGAGGACTGGGCGACCGAATACCTCGATTATATCATGGCGGTACGGGTGGTGCCCTCGCTGGAAGCCGCGATCGACCATATCGCGGCATACGGCACCGGCCACAGCGAATGCATCGTCACCGACAGCCACGCCGCCGCCGAGCGCTTTACCGCCGGGGTGGACGCGGCCGCCGTCTATGTCAACGCCTCCACCCGCTTTACGGACGGCGGGGAATTCGGCATGGGCGCGGAAATCGGCATTTCCACCCAGAAGCTCCACGCCCGCGGCCCAATGGGCCTGCGGGAGCTGACCACAGTAAAGTATATCGTCTTTGGCAGCGGACAAATCCGATAAGGCGGCGCCTGAAAACCGGCCCAGCCTGTACGGCGTCCGCAGCTATACCAAAAAAGAAGAAGCCCGGAAAGGACAGGAGATTCGCATGAATGACTGGCAGAAGGTAGAAAATCCGGTGGAAGGCGGCGTATCCGCTCCGGACAGCGGAGACGTCCCCGCATCCCCCCCATTCCC
>ERZ827520.2438-NODE-2438-length-17315-cov-2.950695_pt1 | contig 17315 bp, 10 predicted proteins | sample MGYA00519581_ERZ827520 | MGnify/ENA primary metagenome ERZ827520 (study PRJEB31778, sample SAMEA3449339) | human gut metagenome | biome: human gut; feature: human-associated habitat; material: faeces | place: United Kingdom | collected 2010/2012 ...
GAGGAGTGCCGCGCGGCGGCAAGGCTTGCCGGCGCGGACGACTTCATCACGCGCCTGCCGCAGGGCTACGACACGCTGCTGACCAACAACGGCGCGGGCAACGCCCGGCACGCTGAGACCGGCAGCCGCCGCAGCGGCCGCAACGGCGTTAGCTTTCATAAAGCTACGACGACTGAGTTTCATGGTGTTTCCTCACCTTGCTCTTCCTGCTGGTGATAAACCAGCGACACCGCCAGCACGCCCTCTACGTTGCGTACTGACTCAATGGTTTGGATCAGCGTTTCGCTGTCTTCTGCTTCCACCACCACAATCAACTGACCGCTCGGCGCGTCGCTGACAGCAACTTCACAGCCGGTAAAGGCGTTCAGTTGGGTGCTGATGTCTGAAATTCGTTCGCTTTTGGCCTGCACGACCAGGCTGCAAACTTGCCAGTTAGTGTGCATGGAGATACTCCGCAGTTATGGCTGATACCGGACAGCTGGCTGCACATGCTCCACATCCGTTGCAAAGTTGGCTATTAAGTTGCGGCTGGTAGATCCCGGAGAGCGTCGGGCGAAAGATAATTGCCATTGGCTCACAGCTATCCTGACAGCGGCGGCATTCAACTGACTGATACGCCAGGCACGCGTCCCCAATGGTGAACTGCAAATCCCAGGCCCTGGTGTGGCGCGGAGAAAATAGCGATTCGGGGCAAGCCTGCGCGCAGGCGTAACAGAAGCTACACTCGTTATTTTTGAAATTAACGCTCGGATAGCCGCCAGCGCCGCGTTGCAGGATGTTGTTTTCACAAGCATTAATGCAGGCGTCGCAGCGAGTGCAATGGGTCAGAAAATGAGATTCATCACCGGACCAGGGCGGACGGATACCGTTACTGGCTTTGCGCCAGCGACCAGTGAGTATGCCCCGACGGGATGCATCAATCTTCACATTGACCTTCCATAATTAACGCGCTCTGAAAATTGAGAGCGACCAAATAAACCGCATAATTAATAAGCCATTTTTATAGCCGCTAAGATATTAAAGGATGTGTCAAAGATGCATACCCCGATCGGGGTAAAACCTGTAGCAGGATCAAAAGAGTGGCGGGAAGCGTGGCAAAAACGGGCTTTTGCTCACATTTCAAATGGTTATAAACATATTTATATAGCGATTAATTCACCAGAGATATTTATGTCGGTTTGTTCTCTCGTCAGAATTTAACACTAAAAGAGCAGGTAAAATTATCTGAATGTTCTTTAAGTTATTCATAAAGCAAATTAATAAATCTGATGAATATGTTAACCTTCAGCGACATCATCGGTGAAAACCTATAAATGAAGAAGGAAAGCAAAAAAATGAAGACCATTCTACCTGCAGTATTGTTTGCCGCTTTCGCCACCACTTCCGCCTGGGCGGCAGAAAGCGTCCAGCCGCTGGAAAAAATCGCACCTTATCCACAAGCTGAAAAAGGCATGAAGCGTCAGGTGATTCAGTTAACTCCGCAAGAAGATGAATCTACCCTGAAAGTAGAACTGTTAATCGGTCAGACGCTGGAAGTCGATTGCAATTTGCATCGTCTCGGCGGGAAGCTGGAAAGCAAAACGCTGGAAGGCTGGGGCTATGATTATTATGTCTTTGATAAAGTTAGCTCGCCGGTTTCCACGATGATGGCCTGCCCGGATGGCAAGAAAGAGAAGAAATTTGTCACCGCGTATCTGGGCGATGCCGGAATGCTGCGTTATAACAGCAAGCTGCCGATCGTGGTGTATACGCCAGACAATGTGGATGTGAAGTACCGCATCTGGAAGGCGGAAGAGAAAATTGACAACGCGGTTGTTCGCTAAACTACTGTGAAGTGCTGCAACCCGTAGGCCGAATAAGGCGGTTACGCCGCATCCGACATCTAACGCCCGAGCCGGTTGCCTGATGCGACGCTGACGCGTCTTATCAGCATACGCCACATCCGGCAAACCATGCCGGATGTGGCACATCATTACAACGCAATATCCGCCACTTCTTTTTGAACGGGTTGCGGTTTCAACTGCGGTTTCGGCGTACTATCTGCTGCTTGCGGTTTGTCGTATTTCAGCCCCAGCACTTCGCTGGTGTACTGCAACTCGCGTTCTGTTGCTGCTACATCACCGTTCAGCTTGCGTCCATAAGACGGAACGATCGCTTTCAACGTTGCCTGCCATTGCGGGCTGGAAACGCGATCGCCAAATACTTTTTCCAGCAGATTCAACATAATCGGCGCGGCGGTTGACGCACCTGGCGATGCCCCCAGCAGCGCGGCAATAGTCCCTTGCTGGTCGCTGACCACTTCGGTACCCAGACGCAGTACGCCACCTTTCTCGGCATCACGCTTGATAATCTGTACACGCTGCCCCGCTTGCCACAAACGCCAGTCCTCTTTTTTCGCCTGCGGATAGTACTCTTTCAACGCTTCAAAACGATCCTCTTCACTCAACATCACCTGACTCACCAGATATTTCACCAGATCGAAATTATCCAGCCCGACGTGCATCATCGGCATCACGTTAGAGGTGGTGGTGGAACTCATCAGATCCCACAATGAACCGTTTTTGAGGAATTTGGTTGAGAAGGTGGCAAATGGCCCAAACAGCACGACGCGTTTACCGTCCAGAACACGGGTATCGATATGCGGAACCGACATCGGTGGTGCGCCAACGGATGCTTTACCGTAAACCTTCGCCAGATGGTGATTAACCACGTCCGGGTTTTCCGAAACAAGGAACTGTCCGCCCACCGGGAAACCGGCGTAGTCTTTCGCTTCCGGAATCCCCGATTCCTGTAACAGCTTCAGCGCCGCACCGCCCGCGCCGATAAAGACAAATTTGGCGCGGATGTTCTGTGCAGTGCCATTTTTCAGATCGGCAACGGTAACGGTCCAGGTGTTATCGTCATTACGCTTTAGGGCGCGGACTTCGCTGCTGAGTTGCAGCGAAAAATTAGATTTCTTCTGCAAGGAAGCAATTAACTGGCGGGTGATCTCGCCATAGTTCACATCAGTGCCAATTTCCGTACGCGTGGCTGCCACTTTCTGTTGCGGATCGCGCCCTTCCATCACTAACGGTGCCCACTCTTTGATCTGCGCGTGATCTTCAGAGTAACGCATACCGCGAAACAGCGAGCTTTGTTGCAACGCGGCGTAACGGGCTCGCAGGAAATTAACATTATCCTCGCCCCAGACAAAGCTCATATGCGGAACGGTATTGATAAATGAACGCGGTGTACGCAGCACGCCGCGCTCGACCTGGTGCGCCCAGAACTGGCGCGAAATCTGAAATGCTTCGTTAATGGCGACTGCTTTTTCAATACTGATGCTGCCATCGGCGTTTTGCGGTGTGTAGTTCAGTTCCATCAGTGCAGAATGCCCGGTTCCGGCGTTGTTCCAGCCGTTCGAACTCTCCTGCGCGACACCCTCCAGGCGCTCCATCATGGTCATCGACCATTCAGGCTCCAGCTCGCGTAAATAGGTCCCCAACGTGGCGCTCATAATGCCGCCGCCAATCAACAGTACATCAGTTTCCTGCTCCTCGGACGCTTTCGCTTTTGCCGCCATCGAAACGGCATTAAGCCCCACGGCCATCGAGAAGAGCATGGCAGTCACTTTTTTCATCTTGTTAATGCCTTACTTTTAGTCGCTTTATTGCAGGTGAGATTTGCGCGGCATCAACGGTAACACTTAAGTAACAACATTTAAATAATGTTTATAAATTATATTCTAATTTTAGAAACATTATAATTTCGTTGATTAATTATAGGGTTATTAGAAACGAAGGGATTTTTAGCATATTGACCTGGCGGCAGCAGTCCGCCAGGTCAGCGTCGAAATATTATGCCGTCCGGGCAACGGCATCACGCGAAGCAGCATCGCGCTCTTCGCCTGTCAGCTCGCTAAGTTGCCCGTTGCGCATTTCCAGCAGGCGGTCAGCGTGGATAAAGTAATGATCATCATGACTGATGGCGAAAATCGTTTTACCCATCTCCTGCATCAGCGGTAGCAGCACCTGATAAAACTCACGACGGAAGTGTGGGTCCTGATCCGCCGCCCATTCATCCAGCAGGATAATATCGCGTTCTTCTGCCAGCGCCAGCAACAGCGCGACGCGTTTTTTCTGCCCTTTTGATAACTTCAGGTTAACAATACGCCCGTTGCTTAACTCAAGCTTATGAGCCATTTTCAGTTGCGCCAGCCACTTCTCAATCAGTTGCGGGTTAGCGGGTTGACCCTCCGGCCCCAGCAGTTGATCAAACAGCCAGACATCGGTAAACACTGCCGAAAACAGTTTGCGATAATCTTCCGGTTGTTCGCCGCTGACAGGTTTGCCATCCAGCAAGATTTCGCCGCTTTGTGGCTGATACAAGCCCGTCAGCAACATCGCCAGCGTCGATTTTCCGCTACCGTTGCCACCAATCAGAAACAGCAGTTCGCCACGTTTGATGGTGAGGTTAATTGGCCCAACGGAAAACGCATTATCCTGATAAGCAAACGTCACGTTACGCAGCTCCAGCGTTTGCCAGTTGGGAAACGCCTGCGGGCGCGGAAACTCTGCTTTGAAAGGCGCGAGCGCGAATTTGTTCAGCTTGTTAAACGCCACCTGCGCCGTCAGCAGCGTCGGCAATGCGCCAACCGCCGAAAGCAGCGGCGTACGCAGGAATAACAGCGTCAACGAATAGGTCGCGGCAACGTTGGTATCAGCCCAACCGAGACTGTTCGCCATCCAGAACACCAGGCCGATTGCGCCCAGCATCATGATGTTTGACCAGTTCACGGCACTAAGATGGAAGGTGTCTGCGCGGATAATATGATGGCGATACTCTTGCGCATCAGGAATGTAGAGGTTGTTAAACACATACTCGGCGCGTTCACGGTTCAGAGTCAGCTCTTTGCGCCCTTCGAGTACGGTTTGAAAATCCGTGTACAGCTTATCTTCGGTTTCACGCAGGGTCGCCATATGTTTGTACACCCGCGCCACCAGTATAAAACCACCCCAGATGGTGACTGCCATCCAGATAGCCGTTACCAGCAACATTTTGCCCGACAGCATCCACAAATACGCCGCTGAACCGATAGTGAGAATGATCCCCTGCACCAGTTCCGGCAGACGCACAAAAGCAATGGTGATATTGCGCACATCGCTGGTTAACCCCGCCAGCAACGAGGCGCTACCAAGTTGTTCAATGCGCTCGACATGGGTATCCAGAATCCGCTTGATAAATTCACTACGCAGTCGGTAAACGAAGTGATGCCCCAAAGTGGTGAGCGCCAGTTGCGATCCGAGAGTGACTGCCATCAACAGCAACAATAATCCCAGAAACTCCGGCAACACCAGCAGACTGGTATCCGCCGTTTCGATAAGGCGCTGATTGATAAAAGCAATTAAGCCAATGCCTAATGCCGCACTGGCGAGGCTTAGCGCCATCACACTGATAAATGGCCAGCGATACTGCCGCCAGACAAGTACAAGAAGTTCCATGCAGAAAACCCGGACAATGAATTACAGCCCGCAGTTTAAACATCTTCGCGCGCACAGCAATAATAATTCTTATTTTTATTCTTTTTTACCTGCCTGCCGGAATGTCAGGTTGTAGCGGCAGTCGGTGGTGAGTGGATGCCCCCCCACTTTCAACGGTTGAATGCCATGATAAAACAGCCGCGACTCACCACCCCATACCACCACATCGCCATGTTCCAACAACAAACGTTTGAGCGGATCATTTCGTTTCAGGCCGCCAAATTGAAAAATCGCGGGTAAGCCCAGAGAAACAGAAACAATTGGCGCGCGCAGATCCGGTTCGTCTTTATCCTGATGCAGCGACAGTTTCGCGCCAGGAACGTAGCGGTTGATCAAACAGGCATCTGGCTGGAAATCTGGATAGCCCGCCGCCGTAGCCGCACGTTGGCATAAATCATGAAAACTCTGCGGCATGGCGGGCCACGGTTTATTTGTTTGCGGATCAATGGGCGAATAGAGATAACCTTGCCGATGGGTCGTCCAGCCCAGATGCCCACAGTTGGTCATCGCCACCGACATGGTATATCCGCCTGGAGTGACCATCTGGCGAAACGGCGACTGGCTGGCAACGTCATTAATATCGCGGATCAGTTGCTCCGCAGCGTTAAAAGCAAAACGGTGCAAAATCACCGCTCCAGCCGCCAGTGGTTCTTGCCACGGTTCAGCATCGGCAAACAGATCCAACATTACCTTTCCTCATTTTCAGCTTCGCGGCGCAGCAGTTGCGCTTTGCGCGACACGCCCCAGCGGTAACCGGAAAGTGTGCCATCACCACGGACCACCCGATGACAAGGTATAACGATAGCCAGCTTGTTGGCGGCACAGGCGCTGGCAACAGCCCGTACCGCTTTCGGTTTGCCGATGGCGTTAGCCAGTTGCTGATAACTGACGGTTTCACCGCAAGGTATCGTGCGCAGGGCCTGCCAGACTTGTTGCTGAAAAGCAGTGCCGCGAATGTCCAGCGGTAACGTCAGCGGCGTATCGCGTTGATTGAGGCTGGCGATCACTTCACGCACATGTTGCTGAAACATCAGATCGGCAGGCGCGTTGTCGGCAGCGGGAAACATCTGCTGCAACTCGCTGATTAGTGTCGCGTCATCATCGCCCAGCAATATCGCGCAAATCCCCCGCTCGCTTTCTGCCACCAGGCAACGGCCCAGCTCACAATCAGCCAGCGCGTAACGCACCGCCAGATTTTCGCCACCGTGACGGAATTGTTTAGCCGTCATGCCCAGCGTTTCGTCGGCTTTGCGGTAGTAACTGCTGCTGTCGGGGAATCCGGCGTTAAGAATAGATGTAGTCACGCTCTCCCCTTTCGCCAGCAATTCGCGCAAACGGCGAGCGCGCCAGGCCTGTTGCCAGGCTTTAGGCGTCATTCCGGTAGTCGCTTTAAACAACCGATGCAAATGAAATGGACTCATCGCCACCTGGTCGGCTAAGGCTTCCAGCGTTACAGGCGTTTCCTGTTCCAGAAGTCGACACGCGTGGGTGATTTTATCCAACCGATGTTGCTGGGCATTGGCTTTATCGGGTTGGCAGCGTTTGCAGGGGCGAAATCCGGCGGTGAGTGCCTCACTGGCATTTGCGTAGAAGGAGACGTTTTCCCGCAAAGCATGTCTGGCGCGGCAAGACGGACGGCAAAAGATGCCTGTGGTGCGCACGGCGAAAACGAATTCGCCGTCGGCATTCGGGTCGCGGGCTAAGACAGATTGCCAGCGTTGATCGTCTGTTAAGCATGTGGCGTTTTTCATAATCAGCTCCCTGGTTAAGGATAGCCTTTAGTCTGCCCGGTCACCATCGCACAAAAACCAACAATCTTGCGCTTTAATTTTTTTCGCTGATAAGGAAGCTTTTAAACTGCGGCGACATCCAGGTTTTAAAGCTATCGCCCTCTTTGGTGATCATATAGACCGCCAGCCCTTCCCGGCGAACAACTTCTTTGGCTTTATCCGGCCCGAGCACCATCAAACCTGTGTCCCAGGCGTCGGCTTCCAGCGCCGTCGGGGCAATCACCGTCACGGATACCAGATTATGTTCAATGGGACGCCCGGTTTGCGGATCGATAACATGAGAAAGACGTTTGCCGTCCAGTTCGTAATAGTTGCGATAGCTGCCGGAGGTGCTGATACCGTGGCCGTTGATATCCACCACCGCCTGAACCGCGTTTTCTTTATCGGTTGGTTTTTGAATCGCCACTCGCCACGGCTGGCCTTCACCGTTCATACCACGGCTGTTCAGCGCGCCGCCCACCGACACCAGATAGCGGGAAATCCCTTCCTGCTCCATCAAGCGTGCCAGATGATCCGCCGCATAACCTTCACCGACGGTAGAGAGATCGACATATAAATCCGGCAGGTCTTTTTGCAGATATTGCTGGTGGGACTGATTAATCACCGTCAGGTGCTGTAAGCCGGTTTTGGCTTTCATCGCATCGATCTGTTCCTGGCTCGGAATTTGAACCGGCTGTTGTTCCGGACCGAAACCCCACAGATTCACCAGCGGCCCGACGGTTATATCCATCGAGCCATCGGTCTTCGCGCCAATGCGCAGCGAGGTGGTGACGATATCGGCCATCGCTTCACTTACTGGCCACGGCGACAAACTTTGCGAGTCGTTAAAGCGCATCAGCGCGGAATCTTTTTTATAGGTCGAAAGCAGCTGATCGTCGGCGTCCAGCTGGGTCTGAATCTTTTCTTTAAGTTCGGCACTGCGTTTGGCGTCAATGCCCGGGATGCTGGCACGCCAGAAGGTACCCATAGTTTTGCCTTCAAGAACGGTAACTTCAGTAGCGTGGGTTTTGGCGGGTTGTGGTTTTTGATCGCAACCAACAAAGAAGAGCGCGGCAGCCAGCAGTGCCACGCGGGTAAAGCTTATTTCCATACGTGATTATCCTCATGCGAACGGTCGCAAGAGTACACCAAAAAACTGTGTTTGTACGCTGAAAACAATGAAAAAAGGGCCCGCAGGCCCTTTGTTCGATATAAATCGAGATTAGAACTGGTAAACCAGACCCAGAGCTACGATGTCATCAGTGTTGATGCCAGCAGCGCGGGTGAACTGGTTGTCGTCCAGCAGGTTGATTTTGTAGTCAACGTAGGTGGACATGTTTTTGTTGAAGTAGTAGGTCGCACCAACATCAACATATTTCAGGATATCTTCGTCGTCGTAGCCACGACCCAGGTTTTTACCTTTAGACTGCAGGTAAGCCAGGGACGGACGCAGACCGAAGTCGAACTGGTACTGAGCAACAGCTTCGAAGTTCTGTGCTTTGTTCGCCCAACCCAGGGAACCTACGCGAGTTGCGTTGTAGGTCTGGGTGTACTGAGCAGCCAAGTAGATGTTGTTAGCGTCGTATTTCAGACCACCAGTGTAGGTTTCAGCACGGTCGCCAGTACCGATCAGGCCAGTGTTGTTCTGATCCCAGGTACGTTTGGAGCTGGAAACTGCAGCACCGATACCAAAGCCTTCATAATTGTAAGTAATAGAACCACCAACACCGTCACCGTTCTGCTCAAATACATCATCACGGCCATTAGTGGTCATACCTTCGCCATGAGCACTACCGTTTTTACCCTGATACTGAACAGCAAAATCAAGACCGTCAACCAGACCGAAGAAGTCGGTGTTACGGTAGGTCGCGAAACCGTTACCACGCTGCTGCATGAAGTTATCAGAATCGTAGGTATCACCACCGAATTCTGGCAGTACGTCGGTCCAGGAAGTAACATCGTAAACAACGCCGTAGTTACGACCATAGTCAAAAGAACCAACGTCCTGGAATTTCAGACCAGCGAATGCCACACGGGTCCAGGAACTATTGTCACTTTCAGGTTCGTTACCTTGAATCTGATATTCCCACTGACCATAACCGGTCAGTTGATCAGTAACCTGAGTTTCACCTTTGAAGCCAAGACGCATGTAGGTCTTGTCGCCATCTTTAGAGTCGTTATCGGAGAAATAGTGCAGGCCGTCAACTTTACCGTACAGATCTAATTTGTTGCCGTCTTTGTTGTAAATTTCAGCAGCGTTTGCTGCGCCTGCTACCAGCAGAGCTGGGACCAGGAGGGACAGTACTTTAACTTTCATGTTATTAACCCTCTGTTATATGCCTTTATTTGCTTTTTTATGCCACTGCATACTGATTAACCCTCATTAATCAGTCGGCAGGTCCATTCTCCCCAAAAATGCAGAATAATCCAACACGAATATGATACTAAAACTTTTAAGATGTTTCATTTATCGCTATAGATGTTTCAAAATGTAAATGCAAGGGAACTTTTTAAGATTATTGCGGAATGGCGAAATAAGCACCTAACATCAAGCAATAATAATTCAAGGTTAAAATCAATAACTTATTCTTAATTATTTGACAGCACTGAATGTCAAAACAAAACCTTCACTCGCAACTAGAATATCTCCCGCTATCATCATTAACTTTATTTATTACCGTCATTCATTTCTGAATGTCTGTTTACCCCTATTTCAACCGGATGCCTCGCATCCGGTTTTTTTTACCCTTCTTTACACACTTTTCATTATTCTGTGCTACCACAGAAAAACTATAACGCTTGTTAACTATTTCACAAATAATTAACATCAGCATAATTTCCAGCAATCTTCGTTTATTTGCAATTAATTTCATTGGGCTTTTTGTAGGTTATTTGTACAGCAAAATGGCGCTTGTACATCTATTTCCCCCAATGCAGGATGATAAATATCACGGGAGAATAGAAAATCATCAATCAGGTAAGAGTCTGGAATTTCACACTGTACCCTTTATACTGCCCTATCACTTCGCGAAGTTTTAACAGGTCATAAACACGAATGCGTCAGAAAGAGACAACGGCCACGACCCGCTTTTCACTCCTACCGGGGAGCATTACCCGCTTCTTTTTACTGTTGATCATTGTGTTACTGGTGACGATGGGGGTAATGGTACAAAGTGCCGTTAACGCCTGGCTGAAAGATAAAAGTTACCAGATTGTCGACATTACCCACGCAATCCAAAAGCGCGTCGATACCTGGCGTTACGTGACCTGGCAGATCTACGACAACATTGCCGCGACGACCTCCCCCTCCTCCGGCGAAGGTTTACAAGAGACGCGCCTGAAACAGGATGTCTACTATCTGGAGAAACCACGCCGCAAAACGGAAGCGTTAATCTTTGGCTCTCACGACAACTCAACGCTTGAGATGACTCAACGGATGTCCACCTATCTGGACACATTGTGGGGCGCAGAAAATGTACCGTGGTCGATGTATTACCTGAATGGTCAGGATAACAGTCTGGTGCTGATCTCAACCCTGCCCCTCAAAGATCTCACCTCCGGATTTAAAGAATCGACCGTCAGCGACATTGTTGATTCACGTCGTGCAGAGATGTTGCAACAGGCCAACGCCCTCGATGAACGCGAAAGCTTTTCTAACATGCGCCGCCTGGCCTGGCAGAACGGTCATTACTTTACCTTGCGTACCACGTTCAACCAGCCGGGACATCTGGCAACGGTCGTGGCTTTTGATCTGCCGATTAATGATTTGATCCCACCGGGCATGCCGCTGGACAGTTTCCGCCTTGAGCCAGACGCGACGGCAACGGGAGACAATGATAATGAGAAAGAAGGGACGGATAGCGTCAGTATCCACTTTAACAGTACGAAGATTGAAATCTCCTCGGCACTCAACTCTACCGATATGCGCCTGGTCTGGCAGGTTCCTTATGGCACCTTATTGCTGGATACGTTGCAAAACATTCTGCTGCCACTGCTGCTGAACATCGGTTTGCTGGCGCTGGCGTTATTTGGCTATACCACATTCCGCCATTTCTCCAGCCGCAGTACAGAAAGCGTCCCCAGCACGGCGGTCAATAACGAATTGCGCATTTTACGGGCAATTAATGAAGAGATAGTCTCACTGCTGCCGCTCGGCCTGCTGGTTCACGATCAGGAATCGAACCGCACAGTCATAAGTAACAAAATTGCCGATCATTTGCTGCCGCATTTGAATCTGCAAAACATCACCACCATGGCGGAACAGCATCAGGGGATTATTCAGGCGACGATCAATAACGAGCTGTATGAGATCCGCATGTTCCGCAGCCAAGTTGCGCCGCGCACACAAATTTTCATTATTCGCGATCAGGATCGCGAAGTGCTGGTAAACAAGAAACTCAAGCAGGCGCAGCGTCTGTATGAGAAAAACCAGCAGGGGCGGATGACCTTTATGAAAAACATTGGCGATGCGCTGAAAGAACCCGCACAGTCCCTGGCGGAGAGCGCGGCTAAACTCAACGCCCCGGAAGGCAAACAACTGGCGAATCAGGCAGATGTGCTGGTGCGGCTGGTCGATGAAATACAGTTAGCGAACATGCTTGCGGACGATAGCTGGAAAAGTGAGACGGTGCTGTTCTCCGTGCAGGATTTAATTGATGAAGTTGTGCCTTCAGTGTTGCCTGCCATCAAGCGTAAAGGTCTGCAACTGCTGATTAACAATCATCTGAAAGCACACGATATGCGCCGCGGCGATCGCGATGCCTTACGACGTATTTTGCTGCTACTGATGCAATATGCCGTGACCTCAACGCAATTGGGAAAAATCACCCTTGAGGTTGATCAGGATGAGTCCTCCGAAGACCGCCTGACGTTCCGCATTCTGGACACCGGAGAAGGCGTAAGCATTCATGAAATGGATAATTTGCACTTCCCGTTTATCAACCAGACCCAAAACGATCGCTATGGCAAGGCGGACCCGCTGGCATTCTGGCTGAGCGATCAACTGGCGCGTAAACTGGGCGGTCATTTAAACATCAAAACGCGGGATGGGCTTGGTACACGCTACTCTGTGCATATCAAAATGCTCGCAGCTGACCCGGAAGTTGAAGAGGAAGAAGAGCGATTACTGGATGATGTCTGCGTAATGGTGGATGTTACTTCGGCAGAAATTCGGAATATTGTCACTCGCCAGTTAGAAAATTGGGGTGCAACCTGTATCACACCCGATGAAAGATTAATTAGTCAAGATTATGATATCTTTTTAACGGATAATCCGTCTAATCTTACTGCCTCTGGCTTGCTTTTAAGCGATGATGAGTCTGGCGTACGGGAAATTGGGCCTGGTCAATTGTGCGTCAACTTCAATATGAGCAACGCTATGCAGGAAGCGGTCTTACAATTAATTGAAGTGCAACTGGCGCAGGAAGAGGTGACAGAATCGCCTCTGGGCGGAGATGAAAATGCGCAACTCCATGCCAGCGGCTATTATGCGCTCTTTGTAGACACAGTACCGGATGATGTTAAGAGGCTATATACTGAAGCAGCAACCAGTGACTTTGCTGCGTTAGCCCAAACGGCTCATCGTCTTAAAGGCGTATTTGCCATGCTAAATCTGGTACCCGGCAAGCAGTTATGTGAAACGCTGGAACATCTGATTCGTGAGAAGGATGTTCCAGGAATAGAAAAATACATCAGCGACATTGACAGTTATGTCAAGAGCTTGCTGTAGCAAGGTAGCCTATTACATGAACAATATGAACGTAATTATTGCCGATGACCATCCGATAGTCTTGTTCGGTATTCGCAAATCACTTGAGCAAATTGAGTGGGTGAATGTTGTCGGCGAATTTGAAGACTCTACAGCACTGATCAACAACCTGCCGAAACTGGATGCGCATGTGTTGATTACCGATCTCTCCATGCCTGGCGATAAGTACGGCGATGGAATTACCTTAATCAAGTACATCAAGCGCCATTTCCCAAGCCTGTCGATCATTGTTCTGACCATGAACAACAACCCGGCGATTCTTAGTGCGGTATTGGATCTGGATATCGAAGGGATCGTGCTGAAACAAGGTGCACCGACCGATCTGCCGAAAGCTCTCGCCGCGCTGCAGAAAGGGAAGAAATTTACCCCGGAAAGCGTTTCTCGCCTGTTGGAAAAAATCAGTGCCGGTGGTTACGGTGACAAGCGTCTCTCGCCAAAAGAGAGTGAAGTTCTGCGCCTGTTTGCGGAAGGCTTCCTGGTGACCGAGATCGCTAAAAAGCTGAACCGCAGTATTAAAACCATCAGTAGCCAGAAGAAATCTGCGATGATGAAGCTGGGTGTCGAGAACGATATCGCCCTGCTGAATTATCTCTCTTCAGTGACGTTAAGTCCGGCAGATAAAGACTAATCACCTGTAGGCCAGATAAGACGCGTTAGTGTCTTATCTGGCATTTGCACTGAATGCCAGATGCGGCGTAAACGCCTTATCCGTCCTACGATTCCCGCGATTTCCTGACCCTCTCGGCATATACCGTCAGCGTCTGTTTTATCACATCCAGCGTTACCGGCTTCGACAGGCAGCTGTCCATACCGGACTCCAGACACCGCTGCTTCTCTTCAGCCAACGCATTAGCAGTTACTCCGATTACCGGCAACGTCAGTCCCAACTGACGAATGCGTTGCGTCAAGCGGTAACCATCCATATTTGGCATGTTGACGTCGCTAAGCACGATATCAATATGATTCTTGCTAAGTACATTAAGCGCATCGACGCCATCATTCGCGGTTTTACATTGATAGCCCAACGATCCCAACTGATCTGCCAGCAGACGCCGGTTAATCGGATGATCATCCACGACCAGAATCATCATATCGTCATTATCGCTGACCGCTTTGTCCGTCGACGGCAGAGCGTTAGCAGGATCGTCGCTCTCCATCTCGATCAAATAAATACGCGCCAACAATGCCGGTAGCTCATGCGGGGCAGCCACACTGTGTACCCACTCCCCTGGCGCTTTCTCCAGCGGAATACCAATATGGCGACGACAGAAGGTCACTACCGCTCTACCCTGCCATTTTTTACTCACTACCTCGTCAGTAATTAACACATCTTCGGGAGTCGGTGCCTGCCCTTCGTATGTTGTAACGACGATGCCGCTGCGCTGCAAACTGGTTTCCAGGAACTGACAGAGCGACGCATTGCGGACCGCCAGCCAGCAGCGTTTACCACTCAACCCTTCCACGCCTTTTTTCTGCGGGTACTGAGCGCCGTACAACGGAATACGCACGGTAAACTGGCTGCCCATTCCCGGTTCTGAATCTACCGAGATGTCGCCGTCCATCATGCTGATCAGTTTTTCACAAATCGCCAGACCCAGACCGGTCCCCTGGAAGTTTCGCTGTACGCCCGTTCCGACCTGGAAGAAGGGATCAAACAAGCGCACGACTTCTTTCGCCGGAATCCCCACGCCGGTATCGCGAACACGGATAGAGAGATAATCTCCATCAGCGCGAACATGCAAAACTATACAGCCGGTATCGGTGAATTTTATGGCGTTACTCAACAGGTTGGAGATGACCTGCTGTAAACGCATCGGGTCGCCATTTAAGGCCACTGGCACATCCGGTTCAATAAAGCAGTACAAGCCTAACTGCTTGCGTACCACCAGCGGTAAATAGTTGGCGGTGATGTGGTTCATCACTTCACGCGGTGAAAACTCACGCGGTTCGATCTTCAACTGTTCTGATTCAATTTTCGAGAAATCGAGAATATCGCTGATAATTTTCAACAACAGGCTGGAAGAGTTGTTCATTGCCGTCACCAGACGATCGACGCCTTTCGGTAACTCTTTGGTTTGCAATAGATCCAGGTTACCGATAATGCCATACAGCGGCGTTCGCAGCTCATGACTGACGGTGGCAAGGAACATCGATTTTGACTGGCTCGCCTGTTCCGCTGCTTGTGCCATCTCCTGCAACGACTCTTCCATCTTCACGCGCGAAGAAACATCCACCAGCACACAAATGGCCACGTTTTCATTACGATAGCGCGAATGGACGAAGCTGATTTGCAGATTGGTATTGTTGCTGGTCAGGACATCAACAAAATTGACCTGCTGCCCACAGATAATTTGTGTCAGCCGTTGGCGATCCTCATGCGTAAGCATATTGAGATAGGTATGCGCCAGTTCGTTACTTAAAATATTGACGCCATCAGCGGTACGCAATATGCAGATACCCACTGGCGCGGAGGCGACAATCTTGCGATTAAACTGCTCATGTTCTTCCAGTCGCAGGGCGTCGCTTTCCGCCGGAATGAAAATACGCCGCTCGTACATCCGCGCGAGAGTAAACAATGCAGCTCCGGCAAGCACATTCAGCAAAATTGCGTTAAGGATCAACATGCGAATGCGTTCCAGCACCTTATCAACCGGCACCGAATACACGATGCTTAGCGATGAGGGTGGCAGATTTTTCTTCAGCACCAGCTCCCGGAACCCTTCCGTATAGCCAAACCAGGAGCGTTCCTGCATCCAGCGAGGATCGCCCTTAATTTTGCTTTCTGGTCCGGTAAGCGAAATCAGGGTATGACCATTTTCATCAAGAATGGTAACCCCCATCGGCAACGTACCAGGTAAGAAAAAGTTCTCCATCCGGATGGTCTGCTCGACACCCAAAAGCGCCTGCAACCGGTTCGCCAGATAAACTGGCGTCAACGCGTAAAAATACCCGACGCCAGGGCGCGGACCTTCGCTGATCCAGTAGAGGTTACTGCCACTATCATCTTGTGGTGCATTTCGATATTTATTAATGCGTTCATGCAAAGCTTTTAGCGCGGTATCGCGTTCCACTGGCATATCACGCAGACCGAAATTGGCCATGCAGAGGTTATCGCTGCCGATTAAAAATACCCGGTTGAGATCGTAAGCCGCAGAAAAATTATCGCGCCAGTAGCGCATAAACCACGCCAATGACTCCAGAGAACCTCGCCAGGTGTTACTCATTGCGGAACAATCAGAGTCAGCAAACAGCGGTTCAAACGCAGGCACATCCGTCTGCGTTTCTCGTCCACGCGGGGAAAGCACACCGTTTTCTGCCGATAAGCGATTTTCGGCGATGTACTTCAGCTCTTTCATCACATCAGAGGTGCGTTGAATAAAGCGCTGAGCCTGATCGGAACTCAGATTAAATTCCTGACGAATTTCCGATTCTCGCTGATGTAACGCATTAACGATGTAAAAAACGGATGAAAAAGCAATCAACAGCCAAAGCACTAACGCCAATGCTCTGAACATGTAGCGCGAGGCTTTCAGGGTTGTACGAAAAGAAGCAAGGTATTTCAAAGGGGCGAAGCTCCGCCTCAGGTGACCGATGGAGTGTGGTTAAGGTAGCGGTAAAAGCGTGTTACCGCAATGTTCTCTCTTCTCTGGAATATGATACACCGCCGAGAAATCATCACCTTAACCTCTGATAATCGTCATATACCGGACAAGACTAGTGGATTTCAGCATGCATTATATGAAGTGGATTTATCCACGCCGCTTACGCAATCAAATGATTCTGATGGCAATCCTGATGGTCATTGTCCCAACGCTTACTATTGGTTATATCGTAGAAACGGAAGGACGTTCAGCAGTCTTATCTGAAAAAGAGAAAAAACTTTCTGCCGTGGTCAACCTGCTTAATCAGGCACTAGGCGATCGCTATGATCTCTACATCGACTTACCACGTGAGGAGCGTATCCGCGCATTAAATGCAGAACTTGCCCCCATTACCGAAAATATCACTCACGCCTTCCCTGGCATCGGCGCTGGTTATTACAACAAAACGCTGGATGCGATAATCACCTACGCGCCTTCAGCGCTATATCAGAATAATGTCGGCGTTACCATTGCCGCAGATCACCCTGGTCGCGAAGTCATGCGTACAAATACCCCTTTGGTTTATTCAGGCAGGCAGGTGCGCGGCGATATTTTGAATTCAATGATCCCCATTGAGCGTAATGGTGAAATCCTCGGCTATATCTGGGCCAATGAATTA
>ERZ827520.2439-NODE-2439-length-17304-cov-3.590469_pt1 | contig 17304 bp, 13 predicted proteins | sample MGYA00519581_ERZ827520 | MGnify/ENA primary metagenome ERZ827520 (study PRJEB31778, sample SAMEA3449339) | human gut metagenome | biome: human gut; feature: human-associated habitat; material: faeces | place: United Kingdom | collected 2010/2012 ...
GGCCTGCGAAGAATTCGCAGGATAAAATGGTGTTAACCATTTTATCGAGAAATAGCATGAGAACATGGCCATCAGCTGTCGGGCGCACTGTATCTGTCCTCCCGGCACCAAGCGCCACTGTACCGACCGCCGTGACCGTCATAAGCAGAAGAACGCCGCTGCACGATTCCGTTCCCGGAACGTGCGGCGGCGCTATACAATTTGGGGTAGACGTGCTTGCTTATGACTTTGTCTGCGCCAGACAAATGCTTTTCAGCTCCCTTACAGCCGCGGCGGCAGGGTGCTGGGTGGATTCCACCATGCAGACCTTTCGCAGCGGGATGTTTTCCGTCAGGTCGATCCGGAATATGGAATGTCCCCAGTCTTCCTCCGACGGGAAGGATGCCGGGACGAAGCCGATTCCTAAATTTGCCTTCACCATGGGAAGTATCTGATCCGCCGTGGCCGCTTCAATGTCCGGCTCGAAGGGGACGTGATTCTCCGCGAAAAACTGCCGGTAGAGCCGGTAGGCGCTGCCATCCGCCCCCAAAGAGATCATGGGATACTCCGCCAGCGCTTCCAGCGTGACCGGGGAACCCGTCAGACTGCGGTAAGCGCTGCCGCATACGGCAATCTCCTGCACATCGGTCAGGGGCGTGCTTCGCAGCTTGTCCGTCATGTCGATGGGCGACGTGACGAAGGCAAGGTCTGCAAGGCCGTTTTTCAGCTCGTCGATGGCGGCCGGGGTAGAGCCGTTGAACAGCCTGATGTGGACGCCGGGGTAGCGCCCCCGGAACCGGGACAGCACCGGAAGCAGGAAGACATGCAGCGCGATTTCCGTCGCCGCAATCCGCAATATTCCGCCGTCCAGCCCGCCGCCCCGGAGCAGCGCTTCCTCCCCCGCCTGAAGCTGCTCAAAGGCCGCGCTGACGTGGCGGTACAGGGTCTCCCCTTCGGCGGTCAGCTCCACATGGCGGTTGTTCCGAAGAAACAATGTGCAGCCCAGCTCCCGCTCCAGATTCTTGATGATCCGGGTGATGTTGGGCTGGCTGTTTCCCAGCGCGTTCGCTGCCTGCGTAAAGCTTCGGGTTTTGGCGGTATAGTAGAAAACGCGATAGGCTTCGTAGTTGATATTCATAGATTTCTCCATATCAATTTGATATTACGCCATAATAAATATATATTTTACATATCGTTCCATTTGGATTATAATGTGCCTTTAGTTAGAAGTCAATCAGAAATTGGAGGTTTATCGTGGAATTGCGGATGATGCTGAGCATGTGTACCGCTCATGGCAATGCCGTCTGATTCCACGGGAAGGAAGGTCATCATGAATAAGGATCTAACGGTTGGGAATCCGTCAACGGTTCTCTGGAAATTCTGCCTGCCCCTGTTCGGCAGCATTGTGTTCCAGCAGCTTTACAACATCGCCGACAGCTGGGTCGCGGGTAAATTTATCGGCCAGAACGCCCTCGCCGCCGTGGGCAACAGCTATGAGATCACCCTGATCTTCATTGCCTTCGCCTTCGGCTGCAACATCGGGTGCTCCGTGCTGGTGTCCCAGCTTTTCGGTGCGAGGGAATACGGCGACGTAAAGACCGCCGTATCCACCGCCGCGCTGTCCAGCAGTCTGGTGTGCCTGCTGCTGATGCTGGTGGGCATCCTCGGCTGCGACGGTCTGCTGACGCTGATCAACACCCCTGAGGAGGTGTTCGCCGACTCGGCGCTGTATCTGGACATTTACGTCTGGGGTCTGCCCTTTGTATTCTTCTATAACATTGCCACGGGCGTTTTCTCCGCCCTTGGCGACAGCAAGACGCCCTTTATCTTTCTGGCGGTGTCTTCCTTGAGCAACATTGCCGTGGATATTCTGTTCGTTACGGCCTTCAAGATGGGCGTGGCGGGCGTGGCGTGGGCGACGTTCCTGTGTCAGGGTATCAGCTGCGTGCTGGCGGTGGCCGTGGTCATTCGCCGCTTGAAGCAGCTTCCCAGCCAGGGGAAGCCTGTGCTGTTTTCCGGCGATCTGCTGGGACGGTTCGTGGTCATCGCCATCCCCAGCGTTTTGCAGCAGAGCTTCATCTCCGTGGGCAATATCCTGATTCAGAGCGTCATCAACCGCTTCGGCACGGACATTATGGCGGGCTATTCCGCTTCGGTGAAGCTGAACAATCTGGTCATCACTTCGTTTACCACCATCGGTAACGGCATTTCCAATTATGCCGCCCAGAATCTGGGTGCGGGCAAGCTGACACGAATTCAGGAAGGCTTCCGGGCGGCGCTGAAAATGGTGTGGCTGATCTGCCTGCCGCTGGTGGCGCTGTACTGCACCTGCGGCCGGGCGCTGATGAACTTCTTTATGGAAGACGCCACGGAGGCCGCGCTGGGCAGCGGAATGCGGTTCCTGTGGATTTTGTCCCCCTTCTACTTTGTGGTCTCCGCCAAGCTGGTGGCGGACGGCATTCTCCGGGGAACGGGGAAAATGCGCCAGTTCATGGCAGCGACCTTTACCGACCTGATCGTGCGGGTGGTGCTGGCCTTCGTCCTGTCGGGGACGGCGCTGGCCTCCACAGGCATCTGGTGCGCATGGCCCATCGGCTGGACGGTGGCGACGGTCATTTCCATTCTGTTCTACAGGAAAGGCGAGTGGAATACCGTGCCGGAGGAGGTCCGCGAGGCGCTGGCAGCGGAGAGTGCTTCCGTGTAACGGCAATATCCGAAAAGAATTTGCAAGGTATTTGACAATTCGTTCCCGATGGGGTACAATGTTTTCACGACCGGGTCGGACAGCCGCGGACGCATGCCGAAAGGCAGCGGATGAGGAAAGTCCGGGCTCCACAGGGCAAGGATAACGGGTAACGCCCGCCGAGAGTGATCTCAGGACAAGTGCAACAGAGAGATACCGCGTTCCGCGTCCTCAGGGTGCAGAACGTAAGGGTGAAAAGGTGGGGTAAGAGCCCACCCGGCCTGTGGAAACACAGGTTTTACGATGTAAACTCTATCCGGAGCAACGCCGTGGAGGAACACATGGTCTGCCCGACCGTTCCGAGGAGGCGGCTTGATCCCGGGAGCAACCCCGGGACTAGATAGATGGCTGTCAAGACAGAACCCGGCTTATAGACCCGCGTCGCCAAAACCGGCTCAGCTGCTAAGCAGCTGAGCCGGTTTTTTGTCATTTTTCCGTTTTGTCCGCGTCGGTGTCCTTCTTCTTGGGAAGTGTGTCCCAGTTGGCGCGGCCGGTGCGCTTTGCCATTGCCAGAAGCTCCTGCGCCAGAGCGTCGGTGAGCTGCCCCGGCAGCAGACGCCAGCGCCAGTTGAAGCCGACGGTGCCGGGCTGGTTCATCCGGGCTTCGTTGCCCAGTCCCAGATGATCCTGAATGGGGATGATGCAGTCCTTCGCCACCGCAGTCATGGCCAGATTGATGAGAACCTTGTACATCCGGTCATCCGGGGTGTAGTAATCGCTCAGGTAGTTGCGGACCTGCGTCTTTGCTTCGATGCTGAGGCCCGCGTACCAACCGGCCAGCGTCTCGTTGTCGTGGGTGCCGGTGTAGACCACGCAGTTGGAATTGTAATTGTGGGGCCAGTAGTCGTTCGCGCCGCCTACATCCGCCGGGTCAACGGCAAATTGCAGCACCTTCATATTGGGATAACCGCTGTCCCGCACCAGAGCGCGGACGCCGTCGGTCATGAGTCCCAGATCCTCGGCGATGACGCTGACGTTCCCCAAGTGACGGCGGATGGAGTTGAACAGCTCCATGCCGGGACCCTTCTCCCAATGCCCGTCTCTGGCGGTTTTTGCGTCCGCGGGGATGGAGAAATATTCGTCAAAGCCCCGGAAGTGGTCAATGCGCACCACGTCGTAGAGCTTGAAGCTGTACCACATCCGGCTGACCCACCATGCGTAGTCCGTGGCGCGGTGGAAATTCCAGTTGTACAGGGGATTCCCCCAGGCCTGACCGTCCTCGGCAAAGGCGTCCGGCGGGCAGCCCGCAATGGCGGTGGGGGCATTGTGCGCGTCCAGCTGGAACAGCTCCGGGTGTGCCCAGACGTCCGCGCCGTCGGGGGAAACGTAAATGGGAATGTCCCCCACGATCTGGATATGCTTGCCGTTGGCGTAGGCCTTCAGGCGGCTCCACTGCTGGTTGAATTTGAATTGCATGTACTTCTGGAACTCTATATCAAAGTACAGCTCCCGGTTGTAATGCTCCAACGCAAAGCCCCAGTGCATCCGGATGTCCTCCGGCCATGCGCGGAAGGGCTGGTCGTGGAAGAAGGTTTTCAGCGCCATGAACAGAGCGTAGTCGTTCAGCCACCAGCCGTTGTCCCGGATGAAGTTCTGATAGTCCGGGTTGGCGCTGATGCCGCTGCGCTCATAGGCCTTGTGCAGCAGGGCAAAGCGGTGCTCGTGGAGCTTGTCAAAGTCCACCTTGGCGGGGTTGTCGCCGAAGCTCACGCCGTCGCATTCCTCCCGGGTCAGCACCCCCTCCTCCACCAGCGCGTCCAGGCTGATGAGGTAGGGATTCCCGGCGAAGGCGGAATAGGCCTGATAGGGGGAATCGTCGGAGCTGCCGTAGCTGGTAGCCCCCAGAGGCAGAATCTGCCAGTAGCGCTGACCGGCCTTTTGCAGCCAATCCACGAAATCATAGGCCGCCTGGTCAAAACAGCCGATGCCGTATTTGGACGGCAAGCTGGTAACGGGCAGCAGTACACCTGCGTATCTTTTCATTTCCTTTGGCTCCTTGCTTCAATATGTCCCTGAAAACCCGCCGACCCTTCGGAGGAAGCCCCGGAAAATCAACGTTTTCGCTGAAATTATAATCCCTGTCCTGTGGAAAATCAACAATTTTTTGCAGGAAATTTTCTTTTTTCAAAAGGCGGCGGGAAGCATTGCATTCATCCCCAGGATGTGCTACAATGGCTCCGCTTTTTCCCCCAAAAAAAACGGTTTGGGGAAACACCGTGATGAACGCCTGGCCCAAAAGGAGAATTCCATGAAATCCAAAATCGCCCCTGGCACGTCGGAGCGGCTTCCCCGGCAGATTCTGCTGTTCAGTCTGCCGCTGATGGCCTCCAACGTGCTTCAGGTTCTGTTTAATATGGCGGATATCGCCGTCATCGGCCGGTTTGCCGGCTCGCTGTCCATGGCGGCCGTCGGCTCCACCGCCACCGCCGTAACGCTGTTTACCGGTATTCTCATCGGTGTCGGCGGCGGCATCAACGCCCTCGTCGCCCGGTATTACGGTGCCAGAGATCGACAGGAGCTGCAAAGGACTGTCCATTCCTCGGCCATCATCTGTCTGATCTGCGGCATTCTGCTGCTGATTTTCGGCTTCTTCGGCTCCCGGCCGCTGCTGCGGCTGCTGAACACCAAGCCGGAGCTGCTGGACAAGGCCACGCTTTACATGCAGATCTACTTCTGCGGTATGCCCGCCCTCGCCCTGTATAACTTCGGAAACGCCGTGTACAGCGCCATCGGCAACACCAAAAAGCCGCTGTACTACCTTCTGTTTTCCGGCATCGTCAATGTTGTGCTGAATCTGGTGTTTGTCATTGTGTGCGATCTGGACGTGGCCGGCGTGGCCCTCGCCAGCATTATTTCCCAGTACCTCTCCGCCATTTTCCTCACGGCCGCGCTGTTCCGGAGCCGGGAAGCCTACGGTCTTTCCCCAAAACTATTACGCCTGCACCGGAAAAATTGCCGGGAGATTCTGACGCTGGGCATTCCCTCCGGTCTGCAAAACGCCATTTTCTACGTCGCCAATATGTTCATTCAGGCGGGCGTCAACAGCTTTGACACCGTTATGGTGGCAGGCAATTCCGCCGCCGCCAATGCCGACGGCCTGGTCTACGACGTCATGGCAGCCTTCTACACCGCGTGCAGCAGCTTCATCGGCCTGAACTACGGCGCCGGACGGCGCCGGGAGATCCGGCGCAGCTACCTGATCTGCCTGGGGTATTCCTTCGGCGCGGGCGCCATTCTGGGCTTCTCTCTGGTGGCCTTCGGCCCCGCGTTCCTGACGCTGTTCACCACCGACGCCGCCGTCATCGAGGCGGGCATGAAGCGGCTGACCATCATGGGCTTCTCCTACTGCGTCTCCGCCTTCATGGACAATGCCATCGCCGGCTGCCGGGGGCTGGGAAAGAGCCTTGTGCCCATGATCATCGTCATTTCCGGCTCCTGTATTTTCCGGATCATCTGGGTTCTGACCGTGTTCGCATGGTTCAAGACCATTCCGTCGCTGTACCTCGTTTACATTTTCTCCTGGTCGATCACCGCCGCCTTTGAAAACTGGTACTTTTTCCGCTGCTACCGGAAGCTTCCGGCCTAGCACTGGGGAGACGTAAAAACATTTTCCATCCAATCATGTACACAAGAAGCCGGGAACAGGTTTTGCCTGTTCCCGGCCACTTTTTTATTTCAGCAATTTCTCAACCGACGAAACCAGTTCCGCCGCGGTCTCCCGCTTGACGGTGACGGTGGACACGCCGTCCAGTGTCACCAGACAGGAGGTGGAATTGTAGGCGTAGAAGCACAGGGTCACCTCGGAGAAATTCTCCCGGTCTCTCAGAATGCGGAAGGTGATCTCCGGCTCTCCCTCCGGGGTGATGCCGGCGGCATAGCCGCTGGAGGTCATATTAGACAGACTGTTCAGGACGGAAGCAAATGCCACATCCTGCCCGTCCAGCTTCCAGACCGTTTCCTCCGTGACGGTGCCTTCGCCGTCCGTCTTCTCTTCGGTGGTTCTCGTCAGCACGGATTCCTCACCGTCCACCGTGACGGCGACGCTCTGCACCGTATCCCAGTCCATCAGAATCACGTCGTCGGGCTGTAAATCGGCGTAGGTGGTGTAGCGCAGGGTATCGCTGAGAGCGGCGTCCCGCTGGTAGATCATCTTGGAATCGCTCAGGCGCACGTAGCACTCGCCGCCCTCCGAGGCGCTGATCTCCAGCGTATAAGCTGCCTTGCCCCCGTCCAGAACCGTCGCCGTCACCGCCGGGGCATCCAGACCATACAGGGACAGGTCGGATGCGTTGTAGTCCACGCACTCGCTCAGGTTCAGGTTCGTCACCATATCGAGAAGCGTCTGGGTCAGGTCGTTATCCAGCGCCTTGCCGTCCATGAACCAGACGTAATCGTCGGAATAGGCAAGACCGCTGTTCTCCTGACGGGTAATTTCATAACCGCCGTCCGGAAGCTCCACTTTTATGCCGGTAAGCTGGGCGACTTCCGGCAGGGTCTGGTGCTTCAGGACATCATACAGGCCATATTGGAAATTTTTGATAATGTCTTTGTCCACCAGATAGACGTTTCCATCGCCGTTGGAGAAGTACCGCTGGCCGCCCACGGCGGTTTCCAGCCCAATGGAAAGGGTGTGGCTCTGGCCATCCTCCACCGTGATGACGCACACGGGGATCTCCAGACCGTACTGGTCTAAACTCTCCGGGTTTTCAATGGTTTTGGTGGATTCCACGTCCGTGAGGGCTTCCAGCATTTTATCCAGATAGGTTTCGTCCACGGGGAACGCCCCGTCCTGATCGCACACCCAGCCGTCTTCCCCTGCGGTGAAGGAGACCTTTTCGCTGTAGTCCCAGCCGAGGTTCGTCACGTTTTCCGGGTTGAGAGAAAACACTGTCTGCGTTTCGTCCTCCTGATCGGCGGCATTTTTGCTGATGGTTCCCACTATTGCGGTCGCGCCCACCAGCACCGCCAGAACCAGCAGCAGAAGCAGCAGCTTTTTTCCGTTTTTCATCTGCGCTTCCTCCTTATCCAGATGACAATGCCCAGCGTGATGACTGCCGCGGGGATCACGCCCACCACCGCAACGGTGAGGGCAGATACCGCCGCGCTGTCCATGGTCAGCGTGTCACTGCTCAGGGATTTTGCGTGGATGGACAGACTGCTCTGCTCCGCCTGACACAGGTATCCCAGCGCATTCAGGAAGAAGTCCTGATTGCCGCCGGAGACCTGGGTGTTGGTCTGATCGTCCACCAGCGCCGCGGAGGATACCCACACGATGTCGCCGGTGATGCCGTCGTCCACGGTATCGCTGATGGCGACCGCCAGAGCGAAGGGGCCGTTTACGTCCCCATCCTCCTTCTCGTAGGTGGTCATACCCCGCCGCCTTGGCAAAGGCAGAAGAGGACGTGGTCAGCAGTTTGGTAACGGACAGCGTGTCCCGCAGGTCATCCGCCACCGTCAGACCCTGAGAAATGGGCAGCAGCACACGGTAGCCGCCGTCGGTCAGGGGCGTGGTGATGGCGTGGGACGCAATGTCCGGCAGCAGGAAATAGGGCGTGCCCCAGACATAATGGCTCTGGTCGCTCTCCACCACGATGCCGTCCACGGTGGTAACGCCGTAATCCGCCACCAGCGCTTCCAGATTGGTAAGCTCCCCGCTTTTCGGCGGGTCGGTGATGAGAAACAGGTTGCCGCCGTTGCCCAGATATTCCCGCAGCTTGCTCTGCTCGTCTAAGGAAATGTCGCTCTGGGGGGCGTTGATGAGAATGCAGTCCGCGTCTGCGGGGACGGATTCCAGCGTCAGCAGGGACAGCTCTGCCGTCTCAATATTCTGCTGCTTCATGGCCGAGGTAAAGCTGTCGCTCAGGCTGCTTTCCCCGTGGCCGGTGAGCAGGTACACCTTCGGGAGGTTCTCGCTCACCACGTAGTCGATGGCGCTGGTCAGCTCGCTTTCTCCGCAGAAGCTCCAGTTTTCCGTACCGTAGTAGTAATAGCTGGTGTAGTCCATCACGAAAATGTCGTTATAGTCCACGTACCGGTACCGCTCCCCGGCCTCCACGATCAGGCTGTTTTCCGTGAAGCTGTCGGTATACTGCTGGGTGAAGGTGGGGAACACGTCCGGGTCCTTCTTCACCACGCGGATCTTGTCGCTGAGGGACTGGTAGCGGCTCAGCAGGGATTCCAGGTAACTTTCCTCCCGCCCGCTGCGGACGATCCAGTAAACCGTCACCTCGTCCGTCAGGCCGCCCACCAGCTTTTCCGTCTGCTCAGACAATGTGAACAGCTGATTGGCCGTGGTGTCGAATTTTGTCACACTTGCCGGGAGGGCGGCGGCGACCACATTGACCATCACGGCGATGGCCAGCACAATGGCCGCCGCGGCCACGCTGTAGCCGCCGGCCCGGAACGACCGGGTGGAGAAGGAATCCGCCACCCGCTTCCAGCTGAAATTGGGCTTTTTCATTCACTCCACCTCCGCTTCTCCAGAGACTGCACGCTTAAAAACAGGAAAAATCCCGTCACCGACAGATAATACACAATGGCGGTCACGTCGAACACGCCGTTGACGATGGTATAGAACCGGGCAAACAGGCTCAGCTGGGAGATGATCTGCGGGAACAGCCCCTCGAACCGGCTGGAATCCCAAAGATAGCCCCCGATGAGTCCCGCTTCCAGCACCGCCGCCAGAATCAGAGACACGAAGCCGTTTTTCGTCATCAGATACACAATGCCGCAGACGATCAGCGCCGTCAGCGCCAGCGCCGCGAGGGACGAATAGGCCGTGGAGGACGCGAACCCCGCCAGATCGGACAGGAAATAGTTCACCAGCATCACCACGAAGCACAGCCCCGCCGCCACGGCCTGACTTTCCGTCACGGAGGAAATATACATGCCGATGGCCAGCAGCGCCATTCCTAAAAAGAAGAATCCCACAATAGCGCCGTAGGCCGCGGGCAGATACACATTGCCGTAGGCGGACAGCACCACCGGGTACAGGCAGATGACCGCCATAGGTACGGCAAACACCACCAGCATGGCAGCGAATTTGCCCAACACCACCTGCGTCATGGTCAGGGGCAGGGAATAGAGCAGCTGGTCGGTCTTCTGCCGCCGCTCCTCCGCCAGCACCCGCATGGTCAGGATGGGAACAATGATCAGGAACACGAAGCTCATGCTCCCAAGCACGTATTCAAAATGCACGGAGGCGGACTGCAAATTGTAGACCATGGTGTAAATGCCCGTGAACAGCAGCAGAAACGCGCTGAACACGTACCCCGTCACCCCCGTAAAATAGGACGAAAGCTCGTGCCGGAATACTGCTCTCATTTGGTTTCCTCCCCCTTCCCGGAATCGGTCAGCTCCATGAAAATGTCCTCAAGACTCGCCTTCCCGGCCGTCATGCGCAGGATGGCCTTGCCCGCCTTGCTGAATGCGAAGAAAATCTCCCGGCAAACTTCATTTTCCGCCGGAACGTCCAGCTCCAGCGTCACGTCGCAGGCACCGTCCTGCCGACGTCTTGCCGTCCGGTTCACAATGTGGGAAACACCGGAGAGAATGCCGGGAATGTCTTTTTCCGCCGCCTCCACGGTCAGCTCCACGGTGCTCTTTCCCGCGAACAGCCGTTCCAGATTTTCCGGAGTGTCGCAGGCCACCAGCTTGCCTTTGGACAGAATCAGGATAGTGGTGCAGACCTGCTGCACCTCCGAGAGAATATGGCTGGAAAGAATGACGGTACGCTCCTTGCCAAGCTGACGAATCAGCTCCCGTATCTCCGTGATCTGCCGGGGGTCAAGCCCCACGGTAGGCTCGTCCAGAATGATGACCTCCGGGTCGCCCAGCACCGCCTGCGCAATGCCCACCCGCTGGCGGTAGCCTTTGGACAAATTCTTCATCAGCCGGTCGGCAACATCCAGTGTGCCGGTGACGGTCATGACCCTGTTCAGCTCCCCGGGAATGCGCTTCTCTGGGATGCCCTTTGCCCGCGCCACGAAGCGCAGATATTCCCGGGGCGTTCTGTCCAGATACAGCGGCGGCTGCTCGGGCAGGTACCCAATGAGTTTTTTTGCCTGAGCGGCGTCCTGAAAGATGTCGTAGCCGCCGATGACCACCTCGCCGGAGGTCGCGGCAAGGCAGCCCGTCATAATGTTCATGGTCGTGGATTTTCCGGCGCCGTTCGGCCCAAGAAAGCCGTAGATCTGCCCCTTCTCCACGGTGAAGGACAGGTCGGACACGGCAGTATGACTGCCGTAGCGCTTGGTCAGATGCTTTACTTCAATCAACGCGGTTCCTCCTTCTATTGATGAGCTTCATCCGGTGGGCACTGCCCATACTCACACCCGATTATAGTACCGGAAGCTGAAAGGACTCTTAAAAAATTGTTACGCGTCTGTGAATAAACGAAGCCGGGACGGCGGTGCCGTCCCGGATATTTATGCCGTGGGCAGCTGGACAAAGAAGGTATTGACCCCGTCCGCGCTTTCCGCCCAGATTTTGCCGCCGTGTTTGGAGACAATGCTGTCCGCGATGGACAGTCCCAGGCCATAGCTGTGGTTCATGCTTCTGGCCTTGTCCATGCGGTAAAACCGCTTGAAAATGTTCTTCAAATCCTCCTTGGATATGGCGTCCCCGGCGCTTGCCACGGAGAGCAGGCAGTGGCTCCCCTGCCGCCGCAGGATAACCCGCACCGTGGAATCGGCGGAAGCGTACTTGGATGCGTTGTCCAGCAGGATGTCCGCCACCTGTTTCAGGTGCTGCTGACTGCCCTTGACAAAGAGGTTTTCCTCCACATTGCTTTCCAGCGTCAGCCCCTTCTCAAAATACACCGGCTCGAAGGGGAGCAGGGCGTCGCTTACCAGCTCGCTGAAATTCAGGCGGGAGAAGACCATATTCTGCCCGCCGTTATCCACCCGCGCCAGCTCCAGCAGACTTTCCACCAGTCCCCGCATCTGATGGGACATGGTCATGATGCTGTCCACGAACCGGCTGCGCGCCTGTTCGTCATACTCCGGCTCCTGCAAAAGCTCCGCGTTGGTCAGAATCACCGTCAGGGGTGTTTTCAGCTCATGAGAGGCATCCGCCACGAACTGGCGCTGCTGGTTCCACGCCGTCTCCACCGGCTTCACCGCCCATCTGGCCAGCAGGAAGGACAGCCCCAGAAACACGGCGAAGCTCAGCACGCCGATGATCACGCAAGTGTTCGTCAGGCTGCGCATGGTGGTAAGCTCGCTGGACATATCCACAAAGACGATGGTCTGCCCGAAGGGCGTGGTGCGCTTCTGAAAGCGCAGGCTGTAGTCCTTCAGGATGCCGGTCTGGTCGTCGGAATTCAGCGCGAGGGTGATGATCTGCTGAATGGCCTCCGTGTTCGTCAGGTCATAGTAGCCGCCAAAGCTGGCGGACAGCTCGCCCATGGTGTTGACACTTACATAGAAATAGGGAAGCTTCGCCTGTCTGGGAAATTCCCCCGGACGGCTGGGATAGGCGCGATCCTCCATGACGCTCTGCATCACCCGGATGCTCTGCTGTTCCAGATCATTGCGGGTAAAGTGGAGCAGCATACCGAGAATCGCCAGCATCATAACGGTGACGATGGCCATATTGATGCAGATGAATTTGACTCTCAGTCGGCGAATCATCCTTCCGCCACCTCCAGACGATACCCCAGACGCCGGACGGCCTCAATGCGCACATTGGAATTGATGGCGCTGAGCTTCTTTCTCAAAAAGCCCACATAGACCTCCACGTGGTTTTCCACAGCGTTGGAGTCGTAGCCCCACACCCGGGCAAGGATCATTTCCTTCGACAGTATCCGATCCTGCGCCTGAAGCAGAAACCGCATCACGTCAAACTCCCGGGCGGACAGCCGCACGCTTTTCCCGCCGCAGACCAGTGTACAAGTGTCTAAGTCAAGGGAAGTATTGCCGAACACCAGCTCGTCCACCTGCTTGCCCTGACGGCGCAGAAGGGCGTTGATGCAGGCCAGCAGCTCCCGGGTGTCGAAGGGCTTGGTCAGATAATAGTCCGCGCCGGAATTCAGGCCGTAGATCCGGTCTTCCACGGCGGACTTTGCCGTCAGCATGAGGATGGACGTGGTGCAGCGCTTGGCGCGCACCTCCCGGGCGACCTGATAGCCGTCCATTTTGGGCATCATCACATCCAGGATCAGCAGATCGTAAATTCCCAGCTCGGCATATTCCACGCCGGTCTCGCCGTCGTAAGCTACCTCCACCTCAAAGCCCTTCCCTTCCAGAAGGGTCTTGATGGAATCGGCCAGCAGCTTTTCGTCTTCGATTACCAGAATTTTCATATTGCATGCCTCCATAAATTCCGTTTTCATTATAATACCAGATAATCCTGAATTGGAACTGAAATCCTGTTTGTTAACAGTTCTTTTACAACCTCCCACCGATTTTTTCAGATTCTATTCAGGATCAAGTGCTATTCTGTGGGCAATGAAACATGAAAGGAAGCAAACCATTATGGATGAACAATTCTACGATTCCAACAACTCTTACGAAACCCCTTCTCAGGAAATTCCCGTTTACACGCCCCCCACGCCGAAGAAGCGGGAAAAGAAAAACCGCATGGGGCTTCGCATCTGCGCGCTGGCGCTGGTGTTCGCCCTGCTGGGCGGCGCTCTTGGGGCAGGCGGCGTCATCTGGTATGAAAGCAGCCGCGGCCAGACCGGAACGACAAGCAAAAATGAGACTGCCATGCTTCAGGGCATCCGGGAAAACAGCGTCCTGAACACCGTCACCGTGGACACCGGCAAGGAGATGACCGCCGCGGAGGTTTACGCCGCCAACGTCAATTCCACCGTCGGCATCACCACCTCCATCACCACCAACTACTGGGGCTTCCAGACCACCTCCGCCGCGGCCGGTTCCGGCTTCATCCTCACCGAGGACGGCTATATCCTGACCAACTACCACGTGGTGGAAAACTCCAACAGCATCACCGTAGCCATGTACAACGGCGACACCTATGACGCGACCCTCATCGGCTACGACGAAAGCAACGACGTGGCCGTCCTGAAGGTGGACGCCGAGGGGCTGTCCCCGGTGGTTCTGGGCGACTCCGACAACCTGAACGTGGGCGACAGCGTGGTGGCCATCGGCAACCCTCTGGGCGAGCTGACCTTCTCCCTCACCGCCGGTCTTGTCAGCGCCAAGGATCGGGAGGTCACCCTCTCCAATTCCCTGACCATGGACCTCATTCAGACGGACTGCGCCATCAACTCCGGCAACTCCGGCGGTGCGCTGTTTAACCTCTACGGTGAGGTCATCGGCATCACCAACGCCAAGTATTCCAGCTCCTCGTCCTCTTCCGCGTCCATCGACAACATCGGCTTCGCCATCCCCATCAACCATGTTCTTTCCATCGTCAAGAGCATCATTGAAAAGGGCTACATCTCCAAGCCCTATGTGGGCGTCAGCGTTTCCGACGTGAACCAGCAGACCCAGCTCTACGGCATCCCCGCCGGCGCGGCCGTTCAGGCCGTTTCCGATGATTCCCCCGCCGCCGAGGCCGGACTTCAGGCGGGTGACGTCATCACCCGGGTCAACGGCACGGAGATCACCGGCAGCAGCGACCTCGTCAGTCTGGTAAGCGAAGCCGCCATCGGCGACACGCTGGCCATGACCGTCTACCGTCAGGGTTCCACCATTGAACTCACCGTCACCGTAGGTGAACAGGTCCAGTCGGCGCTGGCCAAGGAGCAGACCCAGCAGGCCGCCTCCGACAGCCAGAGCGGCGGCTGGAACGGCTACCCCTTCGGAGGAAGACGGTAAAGCGGTTGCTTTCAAACGGCATACAAAAAGTCTCTGCCTGACGATGTCGGGCAGAGACTTTTCGTTCTGCAATTATTTCCAGTGATTCAATGTAGGAACCAGCGCTTCCATATGGGCGAGAACCTGCTGCTCCGGCCAGCTTTCACTTGCCATGTGCTTTGCGCAGAAATCGATCAGCTGCTCCTTGCTGGAATAGGTAAATTCCCCGTCGGCGTAGCACCACTTGCAGTATTCCTCGTTGAAAGAGCCGTCGGTTTCCCGGCTGAGGGTGGAATCCTCCAGCGGCATTCCGCAGCACTGGCAGATCAGCTGTCTGGGAGAACCCAGCAGCGTGTTGATGGAAACATCGTAGAATTTTGACAGCAGCTTCAAGGTTTCCACATTCGGCGTCGTCTCCCCGGTTTCCCAGCGGGACACCGCCTGCCGCGTGACAAAAACTTTTTCCGCCAGCTCGTCCTGAGACAGTCCCTTTTTTGCTCTTAAGTTATACAAAACATCCTTTGTATCCATGAAAAGCACCTCCTTGGCATAACTGTACCACAGGATTCCCACGCTGGCAAGCAACCCGCTGTTGCTGTCTACAGATTCGCAATGACCAGCAATGCCAAGAACGCAACTGCGGCAACCGTTCCAATGAGCGCCAGAACGTTCAGAACTTTGATAACCTTTCTGCCAAACAGCCGGTACAACACGGCAAACACACCGATTCCGACCACGCCGCCCAATGTGTTCCCGATCAGGTCGGTGATATCGCTCCCGCCGATTGCGAGAACATACTGCATGACCTCGTAAAAAAGGCTTACGCAGAAAATCGGCAAAACCTTTTTCCAGAATCCCCCATCGGGCTTCAGCATGGAAACATAAATGCCGAAGGGCACAAAGGCGGCGACATTCAGCAGGATTTCGGACACGTCTACCCTGTCATTTACGATTCCCGAACCCGCAAAGGGGATAAGATTGACGCTTCTGTAGTTCATGTCCCGCAGGTTGGAAAAATCCATCTGCAGCTTGAACAGTATGATCCATGTCAGCGCCAGCAGATACACCATCAGCAAGACTTTCGTCAGTTTTCTATTTTGTTTCATGGTTGCTCCTATTCTTTTTCAGCAAAAATACCGATTGCACGTCCGGGTTGGATTCACGCAGTCTGCTACCCATTTGTCTGCTCCAGATAGATCAGCAGCACCGCGATATCCGCCGGGCTGACTCCCGAGATTCTGCCCGCCTGACCAATGGACACCGGGCGTATGGCGGCGAGCTTTTCCCGCGCTTCCAGCCGCAGGCCGGGAATGGCGGCGTAGTCCAGATCATCCGGCAGCAGACGGGCTTCCTCCTTTTTGAATTCCTCCACCTGCTTTTCCTGCCGGGTCAGATAGCCCGCGTACTTGATCTGAATTTCCACCTCGTCGGTGACGGCGGGGCTCAGTTCCGGCCGTTCCGGATCAAAGGGAGCGATGTCGGCATAGCTCACCTGGGGGCGGCGCAGGAGGTCGGCCAGACGAGCGGAATTGGCCACGGGGGCAGTCCCCTTCCGTTCCAGCATGGCGTTCAGCTCCTCCGACGCGGGAATGCCGCTGCCCTCCAGCCGCTGCACCTGCCGCTGGATATCCCCAGACATCGCGGGTGCAATCGCCAGCAGGTACCGATACTTGGACAAATCACGGCAACCCTCCGCCAGCTTTTCAAAGCGCGGTGAGGATTTCGCCGTCATGTTCCCGTCCCGCTCGTCCGGATAGAACAGGTATATGTCCCCGGCGGCAAACAGGCGGTGCGCACTGGAACGCAACGGATCGGCATTGAAGGCATCCAGCGCCCAGCGCAAGAACCCGTCCGCCCCCCGCTTCTCGCAGTACCACATCGTGTACAGGCTTTCGATCGGTTGATTCTCCAGTGCACTGTACTGAGCCCCGCAGGTGTACAGCGTGGTGGTCAGCCCCAGCTTGCGGCGGTGCGCAGTCAGCTTATCCAGCTTGGCGGCATCCATATAGATTGCCAAAGACAGGTCGGTCACCCGGTCAAACAAGTATTCCGCATCAAAAGTAAAGACCGCCAGCGCCGTACGGAAACACTCGCCCTTGTCGTTGCGCACCGATTCAACGAGATCCAACACGCTCTCGACCACATCGGCAGACCGCTCATCCATCGCCAGGTACACACGCTCGAATATGCCGACTGAGGTTGTATACTCCATGAAATCACGCAGGAATTCTCCCCAAATCTGCTTCCAGCGGTTACTGCCGGGCGTAAGCTCTTCCGTCACCACCCTGCCGCGCGCCTCATCCATATACGTTACGCGGTTTGCCCAGTCCGAAATCGAGAACGCAAGAATACGTCCGTCCACGCCGTTTTCCTGGTTCAGGGACACCCAGTACAGGAAATCACTGTAATCAAAGGAAAATTTGCCGTCTGCGCCACGTGTCCACTTGATCATGGACGGGTACGGATCGGGTGTCTGCGAGTTCCACGGGTCCTCCACAATGGTTGTGGTCACGGATCTGCCGCCAGCCGCGGCATACAGCCGGATCTGGGAGACAAGCCCCGCCTCGTACTGCGGGTCAAGGTGCGTTGCCCACAGCCCCTCCACGCCGGAGCCAAAGTATTCCTCGGTTGTTTTGCCGGAGTAATACCGATTGGAGCTGTACGGGTACTGCCACAGCTCCAGCTCGGCAGTGTTCGCAGGAGCCACAAGTCCGATGACCTCAACCGTCAACGGGAAGGTCAGGGTAATACCTCCATCGGCAGTCACGGTTATGTCGCCGGTATAAATGCCCGGCAGGGCATCCGCAGCCGTTTGTA
>ERZ827520.2447-NODE-2447-length-17272-cov-14.713132_pt1 | contig 17272 bp, 17 predicted proteins | sample MGYA00519581_ERZ827520 | MGnify/ENA primary metagenome ERZ827520 (study PRJEB31778, sample SAMEA3449339) | human gut metagenome | biome: human gut; feature: human-associated habitat; material: faeces | place: United Kingdom | collected 2010/2012 ...
TTGCAAATCAAGGAAAAATCGAAGGAGAATGAGTATATATGAAATTAGGTATCGTAGGTCTGCCGAACGTCGGCAAGAGCACACTTTTCAACGCCATCACAAACGCGGGCGCACAGTCCGCGAACTATGCGTTCTGCACCATCGAGCCGAATGTCGGAGTGGTCGCAGTGCCGGACGAGCGGTTGGACAAGCTCGCCGAGATGTATCACCCGGACAAGATAACCCCCGCGACGATCGAATTCGTTGACATAGCGGGTCTTGTGCGCGGCGCATCGAGAGGCGAAGGTCTCGGCAACAAGTTCCTCTCGCACATAAGAGAGGTCGACGCGATAATACATGTTGTTCGCTGCTTCGAGGACGACGACATTGTCCATGTTGACGCGACTATCGACCCGAAGAGAGACATCGAGACGATAAACCTCGAGCTCATCCTCTCCGACCTCGAGATGGTCGAGCGCAGGATAGACAGGGTCGCAAAGCAGGCGAGAAACGACAAATCCGCAGCCGCCGAGCTCGAGTTCCTCAAGAGGCTCAAGAGCGAGCTTGAGAGCGAGGTTCCCGCAAGAAACGTCGAGTGCGACGAGAACGAGCGCGAATTTTTGGCTCAGATCGCCCTGCTCACCGCGAAGCCGGTAATATATGCCTGCAACATGAGTGAAAACGATTTTGCAAACAATATTGATACAAACCGCCACTATCTCGCGGTCAAAGAAATAGCCGCCGCAGAGGGTTCGGAGGTTCTGCCGATCTGCGCGGAGCTTGAGGCTGAGATAGCCTCGCTCGAAAAAGAGGAGCGCGAGATGTTCCTGACCGATCTCGGAATCGAGAAAGGCGGACTCGATCTGCTCGTTCAGCGCAGCTATCACCTGCTCGGTCTTATCTCATATCTGACCGCCGGCAAGCCCGAGGTCAGAGCCTGGACAATAACCCGCGGCACAAAGGCTCCCCAGGCGGCAGGAAAGATTCACTCCGACTTTGAGCGCGGATTCATACGCGCCGAGGTCATAAGCTTCGACGATCTCATCGCCTGCGGTTCGCTGACCGCCGCAAAGGAAAAGGGTCTTGTCCGCAGCGAGGGCAAGGAATATGTCATGAACGACGGCGATGTCGTGCTGTTCAGATTCAATGTGTAAAAGGAGTTAATTATGGCTGAGGACAACAACATTCTTGATTTTTATCCCGACGGCGAGGAGGATTCCTGCGCCGAGGACAGCTACGTTACTCTCGTTGACGACGAGGGCAACGAGGTTGAGATGTCGGTAGTCGACATAGTCGAGCACAAGGGCGAAAATTATGTCATTCTCCTGCCCGTTGAGAACATCGAATCGGGCGACATGCAGTTCGCCGTGATGAAGATCGAATACGACGAGGAGACCGATGAATACACCTATGTGACCGGCAACGAGCCGGAATACGACGAGGTTTTCATTGAGTTTCGCGAGAGACTCGAACAGGAGCTGAGCATCATTGACGATGACGGCGGCGAGTTAGACAGCGAAAACGAAATCGATCATTTCGACGAGGACAACTGATAAAATAACAAGCAAAAGCCGCCCGACTGTAATAAATACAGCCGGGCGGCTTAATTTTTTATATCAATCCGAGCTTTTTGAACGCGTTATAGAGTCCGTTTGAATTTATATCGTCGGTCACCATATCGGCGGCCGCGCGCAGAGCCGGAGTTCCGTTGCCCATGGCGACTCCGAAAGAGGCGAAGTCCATCATCTCAAGATCGTTGTCGCCGTCGCCGAAGGCTATTGTCGCGCTCTGAGGCGCGTCAAAGCGGCGCAGTATCTCCGCCATGCCGGTAGCTTTGGTGTATCTGCTGTCCGTTACCTCGCCGCAGCGGTCACCCATGCTGCCGAAGCTGTATCGCACGACGCTGAACCTGTCCCCGAGGTCAGCGGCAACATCGGAAAGCCCTTTCGGCGCTCCGTAATATATAAGCTTTTCGGCAACCGTAAGTTCGGGCACGCTCTCGACTATTTTTGTCATGCCGAAGAGCGAATCTATCTTGCCGCGGTCGATTCCGTCGGCGAGATAATGCTCAACTATCGCGTCCCCGCACCACTTTTCGAGCATCAGCGTATGCTCTGTCTGCACGCAATACGGAGTGTGCGCGGCGGTGAAATAATCCGAAAGAAAGGTTATATATTCTTTTGAAAAGCAGTGCTGAGCTATGCACTCACCGTCTGCCATAACATATGCGCCCGACGAGCATACCGCGCCGTCGAACTCCACTTTTTCGAGAAGCCACGGATATATCTGCGAACGCTGTCTGCCAGTACAGACGAATAGCTTATGTCCGTTTGATTTTGCGGTTTTCAGTGCCTCGAGCGCTGAATCGGCGAGCTTGCCCTGAAAGTCGACAAGCGTTCCGTCTATATCAAGAAAAATATATTTGCAGTCCATGCATTTCCTCCGAAAGCGTTTTCATTATGATAGCACAACCCGCGCTTTTTGTCCATTGCCGATTGAAAAAGCCAGTGCGTTTATAGTATAATCTTTTACACAGGGAATTTACAAGGCGGTGAAAAGCATGACTGATATCGAACACGCAAAACAGCTTCTTACAGGCGAGGGATACACCTGCGTCATTTGCAGGGGCAATGACATACACACGAGCGAAAAGCGCGGAGTCGCGCCGCTCATTGAGATTTTAGACAGCAATATTGATGTCCGCGGATATTCCGCCGCAGATAAGACGATCGGCAAAGCGGCGGCGATGCTGTTCGTATTGCTCGGCGTCGGCGAAATATATGCCGTAGTTATGAGCCGGAGCGCCAAAAAGATTCTTGACGGGCACGGGATAAAATATTCCTGCGGCGAAGAGGTCGAATATATAATAAACCGCAAAAAAGACGGCATGTGCCCGATGGAAAAGGCGGTTATGGACATTGACGACCCCGCCGAGGCTCCGAAAAAAATAAAAGAAACTATCGAAAAAATGAGAAAGGGCGGCTGACATGAAGCTTCATTACATGGGCAAGTTCAACCTCGACCCGGACAGCCTGCCGCAGGCGGAGCACAAGCCCGGCGCGGTGGAATTCAAAGAGGCGGACAGCATGAAAAAACTGTCCGTTATCGCGAACACCGTCGCCTGCATAATACTCGTCATTCTCGGCGCGGCGGCGTTCTTCAGAATTGTTCCCGTTGCAGAACCAAAATCCGCGACAATCACCTGGTTTGCGGCGCTCCTCGGCTCTATAGTGATAATCTTCCCGCACGAACTGCTCCACGCCGCCTGCTTCAAAAAAGATGTGTATCTTTACACAAATCTCAAGCAGGGCATGCTATTTGTTATCGGCACGGAGACGATGAGTAAGGGCAGGTTCATATTCATGTCGATGCTCCCGAACATAATTTTCGGCATTGTCCCCTATGTTATCGGCATGATTTTCCCAAAGCTTATATTCATGACCATGTTCGGCATGATCTGCACGAGCATGGGCGCGGGCGACTACTACAATGTTTTCAACGCCATACGCCAGGTGCCGAAGAACGGAAGAGTATATATGTCCGGCATGCGGTCGTATTGGTATGTGGAGGAATGAAAAATGAGGCTGATAATCAGCCTCATTTTTACTATATCTAAAGTTTTAACTGAATGAAATAAGTGAAATATCAAAGCGTCCGGATTGTTTAAAATATCCCAGCGGAAATACCTCGTCATCATCACAATGATTTTCTTTCCATTTTTCTGCGACCATTTTTAACTCTGATGCAGTAATCAAAAGAATGTTTGTATCATTGCTCATTGAATATTTCAGACACTCTTTGGGCGAATCATCGGTAAAGTCCGGTCCAATAACTATAAAAACAGGTATACTTTTCTCTTCGCCCTTTATATATCTGTCAAACTGTTTTATATGATCACTCAGCTTAACGGGCGTTTCTTTTGATTTATTATCCCAAAGTATAAGTTTATTTCCAAACGACAGCATTCCATCAGCATGTTCTGTTCCTTTAAGCATCAGCGGCTTATTCTTCAAAATTTTTTCAAATAAGTAATTTGTTGCTTCCTCAAATTTGTGTTCACATTCAAGGTCTTTATCAATAATGCCTTGTTTACGCAACTTATCCAAATTGCGCGATGCTAAATCCTCATAAAACTCGTAATAGAGCGCCCTCTCATCATCCTCCGTAACTTCGATTTTCTGAATATCATCGTAATAGGCAACTATTCTATCAATCAGTTCATTTTTTGAACCCCTGCATGAAACGCCTATATCATTACACCATTTCACTAGGTCAGTCCCGTTAAGTCCGTCTCTTGCTGTGAACCCTCCTATTAAATTATGCGCCTTTATATGTCTCATAACCTTGTAAGATAAGGATTCTATTGTTTCATTCTTTCCTAATTCAACACTCGCTTTCTGCAAAATGTCAATTAAATACGCTTTTTTCTTAACATATTTACTTTCAAGTAACTTTTCGTATGAAAACTTTTTAATATCAACATTATAATAAGTACGTATAACATCCGCTATTTCCTCAGGTAATATATCATAATCTGTTCCCTGAGAATCTCTGACCACAAAAAGAATTCCCCTCTGTTGAAGAAGTTTACGTACTGCACCAATCTCATCACGAGTATGCAACACATTTCCATGTTTCGGAAATATCCCTCTATGTGCCTGAATTAATTCATATTCATCATCTAATATTTGTAATTTCTTCTTCAGCTTATATATTAAATTTTGTTCATCTGCAGAAATGGTTAGATTATTTTCCCATGCCGCATCTATAACATAAGATAACAATTTTATGTTTTCCTTTTCGAACAGCTCTTCCTCTTCATTTTCCCTATCCAAAATTGATTGTTCATAAAGTATTACTTCATCTTCTAAATCCTTTTGGCACAAGGAAAAATTATCTTCATTAAGCAATACTTCTCTAATTATAATTTCGAGAAGTGTTCTTACGCTCTCATCTTCATGAAGCTTCAAACTTTCAATTGTATTATAGACATTTTCTTGATTATAATATTGCGGAGCCGTTTTTATCATTGCCGCCTTTAGTTCATCATACGATAACCGCTTATAATCAATAACATATTCATTAGCTAGCCTCTTTAAGTCAATAAATGTAGATACATTATTTACACATTCTGCAAATTTCATATTATCGCTCCTTTTTTATAATAATATCACAAATTACAAAAAAATCAAGTGTAAAGCTTTATAGAAAAATTAATACACCAATTAGTTACGTTTTTATATACAGAATCAGTCGATGTTCACATTGGTGCGGCAGTGTGTGGCAGAGTAGTTGGTTTGGATCAGTAGATAAAATAAAAAGAGCAGAAAGATTCTAGTCTTACTGCTCTGCTAGTTAAATAAAATTCACTTAGTACAATGATTTTTTAATAAATGAAATGTTTGCTCCGCAAACACAAAGCGACAACTTCGTTGTCATGAAATACTCGCACGAGGAAAAGCGCGCTTTTAATTTTCATGCGGTTTGACCGCACTTCATTAGCGAAGCGACTTCATTTTTCATGCACCGAAGGTGTATTGAAATCAACGACCCTTTCGGTCAGAAACATAGTCGCCTTGCTCGCTTGGAGCGCTTCGCAATGCTCGTTGTTTCTTCCTGCTCAGAGCACCGCTTCATCTGCCGCAGGCAGCGCGGTGCTCCGAGCCAGTTAACAGCCGGTGCGACTGTGTGTGGCAGAGTCACTGTTTGGGTCAGCAAGTAAAGTGAAAAAGAGCAGGAAGACTGGTGTCTCCCTGCTCTTTTTGGCTCCCCCTGTTGGACTCGAACCAACGACCCTGCGGTTAACAGTGGTTGTGACGCGAATATCAAACAGTGTCATTCGATTCCATGCAGTGTAGAACCGTGATTTTACCTATATAACGCAATTAATAAACGGTTCGCATGGTGCGAAAAATCGCTAAATAATAATGGTGTTAGACAATTGTTAGACGATTTGCTTGCTGTTGTTTTATATAGCGGAGTGGAGCAGTTGGTAGCTCATTAGGTTCATGCCCTAAAGGTCGTGGGTTCAAGTCCCGCCTCCGCAACCAATATCCCGTGTGTACAGCGGGGACGTGTGGGGTTGCGCCACAAGCTCGGTACGTCAGACTATCCGCACCTCTCTATGATGTGTCCCAGCGATATCAAATCCGAGTATCTGCATCCTTGGCTCAATGGTAGAGCGGCTGCCCTGTAAGCAGCGGGTTGCGTGTTCGAGTCACGCAGGATGCTCCAAAAATCCAAGCGCGAGGAAGCGCGAGAAGTTAAGTATCGGATTGCCTGAGCGCTCGGCGGCGGCTTGTTAAGCCGTATAAATCCCGATGGCTGACGAAAAGACGTGACTTGGATTTTAACTTAGGTTATCAAAAGGCTCATTCGCCTTTGTATAGGAAGCGTTACGACGTTTCCTTAGTTTTACAAATACCGCCCATATGGGCGGTTCGATTAGACAACTCCATTTTGTCGGTTGCTTGCAAGCGGCTTCAAAATTTCATTCCTCCTTAAGCAGAACTTTGGGCGGGTATTATGCAAGCGATATCCGCCCGAGTCCTGCAATACAGCGCTTTGGTGTAAGGGCAGCACATCAGATTTTGGCTCTGATAGTGTAGGTTCAAATCCTGCAAGCGCCGCCAATTTAACTTTTTGCGTCCCGTATAGGGGCGCTATTTTTATATGTAAAGGATGTGGGTAATATAGCTCAAAACTCAATAGGTCACTCTAAATCGACCTCCAAGAAAAAGAAAAAACCCGCGTCGTCTAACGGTCGAACCGAGTTCTACTGCACCATGTGCGGCAAAAAATATACTAAACTTACTGGTAACTTTTATAGATCGCAATCCCCTATTCATGTTGGCAACGACGGATTTATCCCCGTGTGTCGCTCGTGCGTCGAGGAGCTGTTTGAATTGTATACCGACGAACTTGGCTCAGAGATGGAGGCGACGAAGCGTCTATGTCAGAAGTTCGACTGGTATTTCTCGAAAAGGATATACGATGCAACTGAGAAGAGTTCGGCGTCGTTCAGCCGTATGAGCTCATATGTGTCTAAAATGTCCTTGCGTTGTTATCAAGGTAAAACTTACGACGATACTATACGCGATGAGGAAACTGTCATTAATGACGTAGAGGATTTAAAGAACAATAGTTCTGAAATCAAAATAAAGCAGAAGACCTTGGCGTTCTTCGGTGGCGGATTTGAACCCGAAGAGCTTAAGTTTCTTCAGGAACAATACGATGACTGGACTTCGCGACATGAGTGTTCTACTAAATCGCAGGAAGAGGTCTTCAAAAACCTGTGTATCGCTCAGCTCAATATTCTAAAAGCTCAGCAAGGCAAGGGGTCTATGAAGCTTGTGGATGCACTTAAGGTATTTCAAGACCTCCTCGGCACAGCAAACTTAAAGCCAAGTCAGAATAATGAAAATGCTATGGTTGAGCAAAACACCTTTGGCACTCTTATTAAGAAGTGGGAGAATGAACGCCCCATTTCAGAGCCGCTCCCCGAATGGCAGGATGTTGATGGAATCCGCAAATACATAACGGTGTACTTTCTCGGACATCTGTGTAAAATGTTGGGAATACAAAACAAATACAGTGCGGCTTATGAGGAAGAGATGGCAAAATATCGTGTTGAGATGCCTGAATACGAGGGCGACGACGACGCACTGCTGGACGCAATTATAAGTGACGGTGAAGATTATGGCGACACGGAATAAGCTCAGCGACCGCGAGTTAGCTAACGACAAGGCTAAACGAATTATGAACGGCGTGGACGCATGGTGCTCATTCTATAGGGCTAATCCTCACCGTTTCTGTTTGGATTATCTTAACATTAAACTTAAGCTTTTTCAGCAGATAATCCTATATATGATGAACTGGTGTAACTATATAATGTACATCGCAGCAAGAGGTTAATACTGGCTTCGCCGCATAGAAATGTGTGGATAAATTAATCGGGCAAAATCGGTGAACGCTTACTGAGCAAACGCCGAGGTAACTGGGCGGATAACGGAAGGCTGTCCAGCACCGTAACGCATAGATGGTGAATAAATATAATCCATCCACGAGTGTCCGACACGACCGCATATAGGACGGTCTGAGAACCTAACGTTTAAACGAGGGTGAAAACATATGCTAAACTGGGCACGAATTGACGTGCCGATGAAAATGGGGCAACCCCAGAGGGGCAGATAAAAAGCTGTCCGTTAATAACTATTGCAAGGCAAAACCTTTCTGGTCGCTGTGTTCTGCTGTGTGCGTTGTATTTTGTACCCCGGTACGGCTATCTGTATTGCGTCTAAGACCCGTGGACAGTCCGTCGAGGTCTTAACGAAAATACAAACGATTCTTATGCCCAACTCCGCCAATCTTCAGTTAGAGATAGAACCGAAGGGCATAACAATAAATCAGTCCAAAGCGGAGATTGTGTTTAGGAACACATCCCGTATATTCGTCGTAACTGCAAATGATGAAGCTCGACACAACAGAGCTAATATTATTATCTGCGATGAGTTCCGTATGATACCGCTTACTATCATCCAAACGGTTCTCAAAAGATTTTTAACGGCTCCGAGAAATCCGGGATATCTCAACAATCCCAAATATGCGCATTTAACTGAGAGAAATAAAGAAATTTATCTCTCGTCTGCATGGTATAAGTCACATTGGTCTTTCGGCAAGCTTCAGACATACGCGAAGAATATGAGTGATGATCAGCGTCGATATTTCACCTGCGGACTCCCCTATCAGCTTTCGATAAAAGAGCACCTGCTTGACAAGAATCAGATAGCGGACGAGCTTTCCGAGGGCGACCAGTCCGAGACGACGTTCGGTATGGAAATGGAGTGCTTGTGGTTTGGAGATACGGACGGCTCGCTGTTCTCTTACGATGATATAGCTAAGACTCGTCAGATAAAGCAAGCCCTATATCCCGACTATATCAGCTCTCTTATACCTAATTATAAACAGAAGATACCCCCGCTCGCATTTAATGAGCGTCGTGTTCTCTCTGCCGACGTTGCGCTGTTGGCTTCTAAGAAGCAAAATAACGACGCCGCGTCTATATGGATTAATAGGGCTATACCCAATTCGGAGAACAGATATATCAGCAACCTTATATATACGGAGAATCACGAGGGACTTCATACGAACGACCTCGCTCTGCGCATACGCAGGTTGTACGAGCAGTTCCATTGTACTGATATAGCGCTCGATGTTAAGGGTCTTGGTATAGGCGTGTACGACGCTCTCGTGCGCGACATATATGACCCGGAGTACAATGTCACTTACCCGCCACTTAGTTGTTGTAATGACGATGTGTACGCGGCTCGTTGCACAGATAGAGAGGCTAAAAAGGTTATTTGGGCAATACAGGCTACAAGTCAGTTTAATAATGATATGTATCTTGCGTTGCGTGACGGCTTCAAACAGAATAAGATTAAACTCCTTAGTTCCGAAAATGACTTCTACGAACTTCCGAGAGGCATTGTCCAAGCCATACTTGACGACGCTGAGCTAAAGCGTAAAGTTCTGCTTCCATATATTCACACAACGCTTTTTATTAATGAAATAATAAGCCTAAAGTACACACCTACAGGTACTTTAATAAAAGTCAAAGAGCAATCCGGTATGAGAAAAGACAGAGTGTCATCGGTCGGCTATAACTATTGGGTTGTTCAAGAGCTTGAGAGAAAGCTTAAGCCCAGCAACAAACCACCCGAGCGTAAAGTGTTTGCGTTCAAGAAACCTATTATTAAATAAGAAAGGAGACGCGAAGTGGCAAAAAAGAAACAAACTGCTCCGCCGCTCTCGTTTGAAGAGCAAAAGAAAGTCGATCTTGAAGCGGCAAAGGCGGAGTTTCATAAAGCTCTTTTGTATGCACAGAAAATAGCTCAAAGGAATATAAGCAATCCTGCGTCCTCACAGCAGAGCCGAGGTCAATCGTACTCCACCTATACAAAGGAAAATATTCTGACGTGGCTTAAAAACCCGTCAACAAACGCAAAGAGTCTTCGCAATGCGTCGATGTATCTTTACAATGCTTCGCCGCTGTATCGTCGCCTTATTAACTATCAAGCAAATATGTGGCTGTGGGATTATGTGCTTTACCCTCTTGGATATGATGAGTCTAAGATAAAAGCTAATAATCTTCAGAAGCAATATCTTGCTGCGGCTAAAAAGTGTGAGGTTTGGAATCTGAAGAACGAGCTTTCCAAGGCTGCCGTGAGTGCAGTACGCGAGGGAATCTTCTTTGGCGTGTCGTGGGAGTCTGGCGATTCGTTCTTCATTCAAAAAATCAACGCTGATTATTGCACTGTTGAGGCTATTGCTGACGGTACTTATCTCTATACGGTTGATATGTCTCAGATTAAAGAGGACGAGCTTGGATTTTACCCACCCGAGTTTACCAAGATGTGGAACGCCTATAAATCTGATGGCGTTAAGAGGCAGTTCGTCCCCGAAGAGATATCTTGGTGTCTCCCGTTCTGCACCGCAGACGGCGACCAAGGTGCGTTCATACCTCCTTATGTTGGTTGTCTTCCCGACCTGTTGGATATAGAGAACTATAAGGCGTTGCAAGAGACGGCTACCGAGCTTGCTAATTATAAGGTGCTTGTCGGCAGAATTGACCTTGATAGTCAGGGAGCGCCGACGATAGATTGGAATTTGGCAATGCAGTATTACACTCACCTTTGCAATGCGCTTCCTCCGCAGGTTGGCGCGGCTGTACTCCCGTTCAAGGTCGAGGATTTCAACTTCGATCAAGACAGAGGTATAAGTACAGTCGATATTGTCACTCGTTCGGTCGAACAGTATTGGGAGAACTGCGGTTCAAACAGCGTTCTTCACGGCGGTAAAACAGATACATCGGGCGGTATGAGCCTTGCTATAACCACCGATTCAGAGCTGTTGCTTGGATTCTTGGGTAACGCGCAGAGGCTTGTCAACAGACATCTTAAATATCTCAGCGGAACTATCAAGTTCCAAATACAGTTCTTGTCAACTACTATCTACAACCGCAAGGATATCGTCGGTATATATAAGGAAGCGGCTACATATGGCGTAACTCCCAGTATGTATTTTGCGGCTCTCGGCTTGACTCCTCTTATGGTGTCTGGGCTTAATCGCATTGAAAACGATATTATTGGCGTTGATAAGCTTAAGCCACTCCTGAGCTCACACACAACTTCGTCCGAAGAGATAGGGCGTCCCGCAGAGGATGAAAGCGACCTGTCTGATGAGGGCGCAAGGACACGCGATAAGCAGTAGTCCGAAGGAGAATAACAAATGAACTATATTAAGATAGCAGACCCCGCAGTCATTAAGGCTCTTAGTGACGCGGGGTTTAGTTATATTCGGGAAAAAATCAATGACATCGACATAGCGATGTTTGAGGCTACACCCGAGCTGTTGGACATTGTACATAGCAAATTCAGCGATACAAAGTTCATATACAGCAATAAACTACATTTTCAAGGAAGGAGGAAACATGGAAGGAAAAGTGTCTCAAATTCACACCTTTTCAAAAATCACTCCGCTCCAAAAGCTGAATGAGAATTTTACGCTTGCGGAATGTACTGTTTGTGGGTGTGGCAAAAATCGAAACTACTCTTATATCTCACGCGAGACTATCGAGAAAGAGATGTACGGTCTGAACTATCTTCCCATTGTCGCCCATCTTATTGAAAGAGACGACGGTACAGGTGTGTTTATTGGCGGTCATGACTATACGATAGATGAAAACTGGAATTTTAAGCCGCTGACTCAAGTGGTTGGTTGTGTTGTAAATGACAGTTTCGAGTTCCGTGAGATAGAAGAGTACGGCGAGTCCGTCACCTATCTGGTCTGTAAGTGCATCCTCTATACCGAGCACGTCCCTGAACTTATGTCGGCAATATACTCTGACGACGTGTATTTTGGGGAGAGCATGGAGATAGAGGTTAAACAGTCGAGACCGTTAGCTGAGGACTCGAATTATCAGGAAATACTTGATTTTAACTTCCTGAAACTCTGCCTCCTCGGTATGTCAGATAATCCCGAAGAGCATACCGAACCCTGCTTTATCTCATCCAAAGTGTACAAACCTGAAGAGTTTGAGCTTGATAATAGCAACTTTGATGATGTAATGCTGAAACTTAAAGAGCAGTGCGCTGACTATTTTGCACTGCGCAAGGAAGGAGGTAACGCTATGGAAGATAAGAAAGAGATGGAGCTTGAGCAGGAGCCTACCGTTGAAGTAGCTCCCGAAGTTGAGCCTGAAGTCCCCACAGAAGAGATCGCTACAACTATGGCGCAGGATATTGCTTCTGGAACTGTTGAACTCGAAGCTTCCGAGGTTGTTGAGCCTGAAAAAGAAGAGTTTTCTATGACCTATCAGCAAAAGCTCGACGCTGTACGAAAAGCGGTCTGTTCGCTCTGCGACGATGCTCATGATTATTGGGCGATGGATTGCGACGACAATTATGTCTATGTAGAAAAATATTCGTATGAAGATAGCAAAGAAGACCATTTTAAGTGTCCGTACACTCTTGACGAGTCGAACGGCGAAGTGGCTATTAGCGACGAGTGGGTTCATATACAGCCTCGATGGCTGACAGACGAAGAGGTTGCGGCTCTCGACGCTATGAAGCTTGAGGTGACTGTGCTTCGCGACTTCAAGAGAGATGTTGAAGACAAAGCTCATAAGGCTGAGTGCGACGCGGTTCTTGGAGAGTTCAGCGATCTGAATAGATTTGAGTCGTTCCGCGACCTCAAGGCTAAGGCTTATGAGTTCTCCGCAGACGACCTGCGCAAAGAGTGCTTTGCTATTCGCGGTCAGTATGGCTCTGCGAAGACGGTAAAGGCTGGACTTCTACCCAACACACAAGAGTCTACAAGTTATGTAGACGATTTCTTCAGAACATATTCTCATAAATAATTTATTTACCCACTGCACGAGGTGGGCTTTATTTTTGTAAAAAGAAAGAGGTTAATACAATGGCATACGCAAAAGTTAGAACTGATAATCTGACTGGCACTGTGTTTGGCGGCGACCTTGTTTCCGTCAAGTATCAGCCCAGCAGCAAAGATACTGCAATTGAAAACGGCAACTTCGTTAAGGTTGGCGCACTTATTTCCGGCGAGCGCGAGGTTCACACTGGCAGCACTCCCGCCGCAAATACCGCTCTGTCCGACATCGTTCTTATCGCTTCTCCCGAGGTTGATAAGACCGTTTCCAGCAACACTATTGGCGAGTTCAAGAATAGAGCTGGTGACATTCTTCGTGGCTACAAGCTTGTTAGAGGCTATTTCTCTGTTACCAAGGAGGCTCTTAATGCTGCTGCCGCTATAGCGGTCGGTGATATCGTCGAGCTTCAGGCTGGTACCAAGGGTAAAGCTTCTTTTGAGTCTTTGTCTACAAATCTTCTTAACAGTGATGCCGTTGTTACTTTTGTAAAGTTGGCAAACGGCGCACTCCAATTCGCGGATGCACTCGCCAAGTGCAAACTGTTGCTTCCTGCAATAGTCGGCGTTGTTACATCCATCAAAAACGTGGGCTTATCAATTATCGGAGGAATATACCCACGAAACGCTCTGGCGGTGACGCTGAACGAGTCATTGCTTGACAATGACAAGAGAGTGTTAAGAAAAACGACTGATACTGGTGCGTGTAAGAAGCGCATTGCTGCTTGATAATGTGGCACGGGGTAATCCGTATGCAAGGCTACCAACCCATAGTAGTAATATTATGGCGGCGACCGTGAAAGCGAGTCGGTACGGTAATAAGGCTGAGATAGGAAAGTCCGCAGCAAAGCTCGTTGTAAAAGCAACGAGAATGTTCACAGAGCACAATGGTCGGTTGGTCTACGGATCAACATGGTGTGCTCGACTCCGGGGATGAGCGAACAATCCCTTATATTATCAACGGATAACCTGTTCGTTGTTCGCAGTAGGTCGGTACGCGCTGCCGTTGGGGATAGGCGCAAAATGATTGAAAATTTCTTGGCTTCTGTTATAATATATCTAAGAAATATAGCAGAGGTGTAATTAATGGGAAAGGTCAAAGACTACCCGCCGTTAGACTTGTTAAAGCAAGCAACTGAGTTGTGTCCTAAAGCGTGGGACTTGCTGTCCGATATTCATTCACATAACGGACAAGGCGGTCTGCCGCGTTGGGATAGTGATTGCTATGTGCCTATAGCGGCGGCGAAGGCTGTTGTAGAGAGCGAGACTGACTTTAAGAACGAGTCGGACGTGGCGCGTATTGGAGCTACATTCGCCGCTCTTGCACCGTGGAGACTCAGCAAAGAAGTATTTGTCCTTGACCCCGAGATGGAAGAGGTGCTATTCGCGCAAGAAGATTGTCTCGATATACCGAGCGAAGTTTTGTCGCACCTCCCCTATCAATGTTTCTATATACAATTCAATAATCTTTACTTCGGCGACGATAAGGTTATCGGAACCTTTGTACATATGGAGTATGACACGGACACACAGGACAGAGAGTTGCGCTTCTTGTGTCTAAATAAGAACAATATGCCGTATGCGTTTCCGATACATCTGAATCAAGAGAACCTTTATGATAATCTTGAATATACTCGTCAAGAGGGATATAAATATCTTTACGAGTCGGGGCAATACGACAAGGCTCAAAAGTTTATGTTGGATATGGATATTGCCGATACTCTTGTCTCGTTTATGAGCAAGATATTACAGGTTGTTCTTTATATCTGCGCGTCAAATGCTGATATAGAAGAGAATCCTGAGCAGAAAGCAATAACCCGTAGATCGCCAAGCCGCATCAAGGATAAGTACGGCGAGATTCGCAAGTGGGATGTCGGAGTTCGTGTCGGTGCGTCTTTTAGGCAATACAAGCGAGTGCAGTATAAACAGTCTTCGGCGTCCACCGGAACCCATGCTTCTCCTCGCCCTCATATCAGACGCGGGCATTGGCATAATTTCTGGACTGGTTCTATGAAAGAACCATCTACTCGCAAGCTTATATTAAAATGGATATCACCTATTGCCGTTGGTGTTGACGACGATGAGAGCCCTGTGGTGGTTCATAAGATAGACAAAGATAAATAATAAAGATAAAAGGGAGTGCTATAGCACTCCCTTAAGACACCATTTAGCGGTGGCGGACACGCACTTTAGTCGTGACTCTTATTTTGGTCGTAACCTTTACTCTTGCCATATGCCTTCACCCCTTCCTCGACAGAAATCTGTCGAGTTGTCAAACAGGAACTGCTATCGGTTGGGATTATGTGCTTTGTCATTTTATTACTTTCTGCAAATTTTGTCAATATAAATAGGGTGTTTATATAAAAAAATACACCAAAAGCATTGACTTTTGCGTTATTATTGTTATAATTAACTTGTAAATATCGAGTGCTACTTGGTATAATAGCTTGCTTGTGTTGCATATAATAAAAATAGGAGAGAGCTGCGCTACCAGACATCTCCCCTATTCAAGATCGGGACGGCTTATGGTTGGCTGATTAGTTAATTAAGCTACGCATCATCGAATATCTGAAATGGCAGTTGACGTCTCATTTTTTTCTTTCTAATAAATATATTATGAAAGAAGCAATTGAGATGCCTGCGGACAATATAGTTCCCACCGCCGCGAGGACTTCGAGAACTGTTAGTATCGCGCCCACCTCCTGTTTACTTTTTTTTTGGACAGATTTTTCGTGAGAGGCGATACCTCCTTTTTGCGCTCTCACGGGCAATATAAGCCACCCCACCATTTTATATTGTGGCATAATGTTTAACAAAAGTCAAGAGAAAATCAAAAACGACGCTTCATCATCCGATAAAGCGTCGTTTTTTATATAGTCATATTTAATAATTCATTATCTCGTCTTCTGAAATGCCAAGCTGCTCGCAAATGTCCTCGTATGATTGCTTGGTGTATTCCGCTATAGTCTTTATAGCCGAATCAATTCTGTTAGCGCACGGCTGAGCTATGGCGGGAACGGTTGTGCGTCCAAGCAGATAATCCATAGAAACATTAAAATATTTTGCTATTGCGAGCAAGTCACTTATTGGTGGGACTGTGTTATTATTTTTAGCTTTGGTTACTATGCGGTAATTATCAAGGTTCATGGTTTTAAAGAATATCTCACAGCCCTCCTCACTTTGATACTTATATGGTAGAACAGACATTATTCTGTCGCCTATTATTTGAGTATCGAGTTTATTTTGAGCGTCTTGAATATTTTTCATAATAAGCCTCACTTTTTGAAATTTATTTATTTAGAATGAAAGGAACCCAAAAATGATTAGTAGAGAAAATTTAATACACGGAGCTCGTCGTATAGCTATTGGCATTAGGGACGCCGCAATAATGGGCGCGAAGGAAGCGAAAGAGTACAAAAAAGTCCTTAAATATTCAAAAGAAGATATACGAGATGGTATATCTCAAATAATTGCTTCTCCCATTAGTTCAGGCAATCTCTTAAGTGCTTTATGCAGCCGTGATGACGTCGAGCGGCTTGACTTCGATTTCACGGATGAGGGAACCAAGATAACCTTCCTCATAAAGCATTGAACGAAAGGAATGTAAGAAATGACCCCTTCTCGCTACGACAAGATATACCTATCCTTCGCCGCATCAATATTAGTGGTGCTGGTGGTGGTCTTCTTAATAGCCGCAACGGTGAAGGTTGCCGGTGCTACACCTATGGGAATATACTCCATAATAGTCTTTGCTGTATTCGGCGGCTCTCTTCTTGTAGAGATAATAAGATATCCTCTCGAAAAGAGCAACCGAGTGCGAATCGGCGCAAAGGCAATATTTCTTATAGACATAATAATTAGCTGGTTTGCGTCCGTTGTTATGGGCTAATAATCACTTAGAATAAAAGGAGTTTAATGTGACTACGATTAATAAAAGATTGAGAACAATATTTCGCATAAGGCGCGATTATTCTTGGCTGTTGCATTGTTTCATTATATAATAGAGGTGGAGAAAATTGTTTGAAAGGTTGAAAAGGCTTATGGGTGGTGTTTTAAAACGTTCTACACCTGTTCGTAACAGGGACAAAAATCTTATAGAATCGGCAAACGCCAAGGTTAGAGCTAATGTTTCTAATTCAGGAAGTCTTATTTCTACAGCAAATCTGCGTGGCTTATCCTTTTGTGAAAGAGACAATAATAAACAAGGGAAGTAAGAGGACACGACTGGCTAAAATTTATTATTTTTTGAGTTGACATTTTCGATCCTTTTATGTATACTATTAATAGAGGTTACGAATCCTACCAAAATCGTATTAATAGAGGTTACGAATCCTACCAAAATCGTATTAAT
>ERZ827520.2451-NODE-2451-length-17261-cov-6.967802_pt1 | contig 17261 bp, 18 predicted proteins | sample MGYA00519581_ERZ827520 | MGnify/ENA primary metagenome ERZ827520 (study PRJEB31778, sample SAMEA3449339) | human gut metagenome | biome: human gut; feature: human-associated habitat; material: faeces | place: United Kingdom | collected 2010/2012 ...
ACCAGATGTTTATTTCTCTGAAAGAATCCATTCAGTGGATGAAGACAGCTTATGAGGAAATGAAAGCAGAGCTGGATCGCAGGCAGAACCCGACACTGCTGGAAAGCCTGCAGGATTATTATGATAAAAAGACACAGGGCAGACCACCACTTCCCAATTTTTATGCGGAGATGAAACAGAGAGGTAAGAATCTCTCCAATTTACAGGAGTTTGCAAAATCCATCAGTTATCTTCAGACACATCAGATAGAAACGATGGATGACTTGCAGGAACGGATTGAGGAACTGAACGGTGTTGTTTCTGTCAGTAAAAAAGAAATTTCTGAAAAGCGGAAACAGTTAAAGGAACTTGAGAATCTGGAAAAGATGGCAGAGGTAATAAAAACAAATCAGCCATTGATTGATGAGTATAACCATTTCTATTTTCAGAAAAGACGGGAGAGATATTATCAGCAGCATAAAAAAGAAATCAATTATTACCGCAAATGTGAACGGGAACTGAAACAACATCTGGATAAAAATGGAAAAGTGCCAACTGCCAGATGGAAACGGGAGAAAGAAGAACTTCAGGCGGGGATCGAAGAGCTGAAAGCAGATAATCAGCCGTACCAGGAGGAACTAACTTTTGTGAAAAAGGTACAGAGCTGTGCGGATATTGCCAGACGTGACCGGGAAATGGCAGAAGCAGATACTTCCGGGCGTTCAGAAGAAAAAAGGGAGAAGCAGGTGAAGTTCCCGACATTTTACACAGTTCAGGCGAAAGAGATTCTTGAAGAAAACGGGAAAGCAGAGCAACAGCCGTTGAACCAGTCGGAGCAGAATCCAGAAAAGAAGACCTCTCTTCTGAGAAAACTGGATGAAAAAAAGAAAGAGTGTGCAGAGCGTGATGCAAAACAACAGGCAGTGAAGAAAAAGCGAAACTATGACATGAGTTTATAACAGTCTGTCAGCAGGACAGACGGGAAAGGATGAGCAAAATGCAGTATACAGAAGAACAAATTATAAGAGCAAATCAGACAGATCTTGTTTCTTTTCTGAGCGCACAGGGAGAACAACTAGGGAAAAGCGGAAAGGAATACCGTTGGAAAAAGCATGACAGTGTAACGGTATCCGGAAACCGGTGGTACAGGCACAGTCAGGGGAGGGGTGGCTATCCGGTGGATTTTGTGATGGAATTTTACAATGCCACATTTCCGGAAGCTGTCAAGATGCTAACCGGGGAGGAAGGCGAAGGCAGGAACAGTACCTGCCCCGCCCCGTCCCCTGACTTCCGATTACCAGAGAAAGAGGAAAATAATGATAGAATCATCAGATATCTGACAGAAAACAGAGGGATTGAAAAGAATATGGTGGAGGAATGGATCGGCAGTGGGGATATTTATGAAGAAAAGAAGCACCATAATGTGGTGTTTGTTGGCAGAGATGCAGACGGTATTCCAAGATATGCCCATTGCAGGGGAACTGGTGAAACAAAATACCGGGGAGATGTGGCTGAATCTGATAAATCTTACGGATTCTGTCACAGAGGGACGGATAATCAGTTGTTTGTGTTTGAAGCAGCCATTGATCTGCTTTCTTTTATCCAATTATTTCCCAAAGACTGGAAAAAGCGGAGCTACCTGAGTCTGGGTGGCATTTCCAGTGCGGCACTGATGGCTTTTCTTTCTGAACGCCCTCAGATTACTTCGGTTTTCCTGTGCCTGGATAATGACCATGCAGGGAATGAAGCCAGTGAGAAATTGGCAATAGAAATCCCGGACGGATACAGTGTCATCCGTCTGAAACCGTCCCGAAAGGACTGGAATGAAATCCTCTGTGATAAAAATGCAGACAGGAAGAAATCAATCATTGAAACAGTTACAATGAAAGTACCGGAGAAGGAAGAACTGGTGCCGATGTTGTGTTATGAAGACATTGAACAGACCAGTGTAGAATGGCTGTGGTTTCCCTATCTGCCATTTGGAAAACTGACGATTATTCAGGGCAATCCAGGAGAGGGAAAAACTTATTTTGCCATGATGCTGACCGCAGCCTGCACGAACCGTAAGACTTTCCCGAACATGGAAGAGATTGAACCTTTTAATGTGATCTATCAGACTGCAGAAGACGGTATGGGAGATACGATTAAGCCGAGGCTGGTGGAAGCAGGAGCAGACCTGAGTCGGGTGATGGTCATTGATGATACAGAGGAAGCATTGACGTTATCCGATGACCGTATTGAAAAAGCAATCCGTCAGAATCAGGTCAGACTTTTAATCATTGATCCGGTACAGGCTTTTATCGGTGCCGATGTGGATATGAACCGGGCAAATGAAGTCCGTCCGGTATTCCGGAAACTGGGAATGATCGCTGAAAAGACCGGTTGTGCGATTGTGCTGATCGGACATCTGAATAAATCTTCAGGGACACAGAGTACTTACCGGGGACTTGGTTCTATTGATATCATGGCGGCGGTGAGAAGCCTGCTTTTTATCGGGAAAGTAAAGAAAGACCCGACAACAAGAGTACTGATCCATGAGAAAAGTTCTCTTGCACCTCCAGGTGAGACGATGGCATTTAAACTTGGAGATGAAGAAGGATTCCGCTGGGTGGGAGCTTATGAGATTTCCGCAGATGATCTTCTGGACGGAAAGGAAGGAAAGCCGACAGAAACAAAACTGCAACGGGGAACGAAACTGATCTATGAACTGCTTGCAGACGGAAATGCAGTCACAATCCGGGAACTGGATGAAAAGGCAAAAGCACAGGGAATCTCCCAGAGAACCATGCGAGAAGCCAGAAGCCGGATGAAAGAAGAACTGGATTATCGGATGAATGAAAAGCAGGAAAATACCATTCGATTAAAAAAACAAGGGAGAATGGGTGACGGCAGAATTTTGGAGTGAACGGCAGGCTTTATAGATACCCTATCTGCCGTCTGCCGTCTGCCGGTGCAAGGCAATCAAACGGAAATAGCAGGTATCCATACAGAATAAGGATTGCTGTGAATCTGGAACAAAAATGAATTGTAATATGGCGGATATAATGGTATGATTATCCGGTAACAGCAATGTTACGGGGAAGCACCTGTGACAGGGTGTGGCTGCCTCCTGATATTTACAGACCGGAGCCTTTCGGGGTTCTGAGATGAAAGAAAGGAGGTGCGTGATATGACAGCTTATGAGATTATCTCAATATTCTTAGGCGTACTCAGTTTACTGATCGCTTTTGGTAGCCTGTTAATTGCGATTATTGCCTTTCTTGATCGGAAGAACAAGAGGAAATAAAAATGCCTATCCTGTCTGCCAACAGGATAGGCGGTGGTCGTAAGACCATTTAGTCAACTCAGGCGGCATCCACTTTGGAGTGGGTGCTTTTCCTATAACAAATGTACCACACATTCCTCTTGTTTTCAATGGGAAAATTAAAATATGCAGTTCATCTGACAGGGATTTATCCCTGTCTTTATTATATCCCCAATTTCTGAAATGTTAATACAAAAATTTTAATATATGTAACCAACAGTCTGGGCAGTTAATCTGTAAAAATGGATTAGCTGCTCTTTTTTTGCAAAAAATGGAGGTTTTACAATGGCAGTGAAGAAGAAAATTATCAACATCAGAGTATATTTTGACGGTGATCAGGACGCAAAAGAAGTGTTTGCAGAGGTGATCGCACAGAAAATACGTGACACGAAAACAAAAGATAAACTTGCAATAATGAAAGATAAGCAGTATAATGATTATGAGTTCAGTAATCTGAAATCTGCGTAGGATGTGCAAAGTAACGGAGGTATCAGATGAACAACAGATATATGAGTAACAATATAGAAAGAAATGCAACCTGGAGAGTTGGTGTATACTGCCGACTTTCCAAAGATGACGAATTGACCGGAGAGAGTGCCAGCATCTCCAACCAGAGAGACATACTGGTGAATTACTGTCAGTCACAGGGCTGGCAGGTGGTGGATGTGTTTCAGGACGATGGTTATACAGGATTGAACACAGACCGACCTGATTTGCAGAGACTTCTCAAAGCCTGTGAAAAAGGACTGGTGAATCTTGTAATTACCAAAGACCAGAGCCGACTGGGACGAAACCATGTACAGACAGGATTTCTGATGGAGGAGTTTTTCCCAAAGCATGGAGTAAGGTATATCGCATTATATGATAATGTGGATACCTTTGCCGGAGACAATGAGATTGCCCCATTTAAGAACGTGCTGAACGAGATGTATTCCAGAGATATTTCCAAGAAAGTCCATGCGTCCTATCACCTGCAGGCAACCAAGGGAAAGTTTACAGGTGTTGTTCCACCACTGGGATATCAGAAAGACCCGGAGGAAAAGGGACATCTCCTGATTGACGACGAGACAGCACCGATTGTCCGGAAAATTTTCCAGTGGGCGGTGGACGGTCATGGGATTAACTTTATATCCAGAGAACTGGAACGCCAGCAGATTCCCTGCCCGTCATGGTGGCACCGGAAACGGGGACTCCGCACCTATTACACAAAATGGGAAAAGAAAGACCCGGAAAATGGGAAATATGTATGGGATGAATCCTATCTGAAATCCCTGCTGATGAATCCCGTTTACTGTGGTGACATGGCTTCCCAGAAAAGGTACTACCGTTTCAAGATTGGCAATCAGGGAGATAAAGCTCCGGAGGACTGGATCACAGTCAGGGATACCCACGAAGCAATCATTCCGCAGGATGTATTTGATCTGGTACAGGCAAAGATGAAAGGCAGGAAACGCCAGACAGAACAGGGAGAATACAGCATGTTTGCCGGATTACTCCGCTGTGCAGAGTGTGGCGGTGCGTTGACGTTGAAGAAGACGCACACCAAAGACCAGCATGAAGTTTATACCTGTTCCACTTATATCCATAAGGGGAAAGCACATTGTACCCAGCACCGGGTGGACGCTGATGACCTGTATGATGCAGTCCTTACCAGAATCCAGGAATGTGCAAAAGCAGTTACCGGAGACGGAACAGAACTGGAAAACCGGGTAAAGGAGTTATGCGAGGAAGATACACAGGGACACAGGGAAAGTCTGGAGAAGCTGGTATCAAAGCAGAAAGACCGCCTGGAAACGTTAGACCGGCTGATTGCAAAACTGTATGATGACCTTATCAATGACAAGATTACAGAATCTGTTTTTGATAAGATGCTGGAGAAGACACAGAAGGAGCAGACAGATATCAAAAAGGAACTTTTCCAGAATGAGAGTGTGCTGAATACGGAAGAAAAACTGGATGCACAGTCCCAGCAGTGGATTGACGATATTAGCGAGTATGCGGACATCAAAGAACTGGATGCCAATCTTCTGAACCGGCTGATCAGTAAAATCGTTATCTCAGAACCGCAGGAGAAAGACGGAACAGAAAATTACTGCCGTACTCCTGAAACGGTCACAATGGAAATTCATTTCAACTTAAAACCAATACCGGAGCTTGGAACCATCGAAAGAGGTTCCGGCTCCCATAAATAAGAAAAATCTATCAAAATTTAATCTATTTTAATCTTTTCAAGGCTCATTTCGAGCAAATATTTTCTCATAAAAGACATAAAACAGCTTGTGCCCCTATTCAAGGAAAGATAGTCAATATTGTCCCAAGAGAAAGCCCCAGATACGATCCTGAATATCCCAGCATTTATGGTTATGGTAAACCAAGTGGATGCTTTGGAATAAATTGCGGACACAAATTATATCCGTATATCAAAGGGGTATCGCATAATTTCCAAAAGCAATACGATCCTAAAGAAGCGGTCGAAAAGCAAAAGATTCAGCAAAAACAACGGTACTACGAGTGCAATATCAGACGTCTAAAGTACGACTTGGATCTTGCCAGACGTCAAAATGACGTAGCAAGCGAGAGAAAGTTCAATCAAGCCATTAGAGGGTATCAAGCTAAATTGCGTGATCTAGTGAAGAATAACGACTTCTTGACACGGCAGTATGATCGTGAACAGATTGGTAATCCAAGAATTAGAAGCCACGAAGTATTGAAAAAAGAGTTAGCCAAGTTGCATAAAGAATATGGCCCACATGGTTTCCCTAAAGATGTGCAAGAGTATAAGAAACTGTTGTATGATAAAGATACAAGAGGAATTGTCAATGCCTATGTAAAGGCGCGAAGACAAGGGATGGTAGAACCTGTCGTAACTTATCAAGATTTTATCAATATTAGCCGAGAATTTGATAAAAAAATAAGCGGTTTTTATACTCAAAGTGGTTTACTGATTAAAGGACTATCTGATTATGCTATTCCACGTATATTCTGCGCAAGATTTGATCATTCGCATAGGGATCCAAATGGGAAACCACTTCGAAGGATCGGTGTAAGTGTCGATGCTATGCTAGAAGTTTTGCGAAAAGGTAATAGGACTGAAGATGGTTATGAAGTAGAAGCGTATAGCTACAATGGTTGGAAGATAGTAGTTAGCAAGATTACTAATAAGGTAATTACAGTGAAAACAGCGAAGAATAGAAAAAACAGGAAGTGATACCTATGTTAGAGGATAAAGAAATTCGGCATCTATATTTTAGTAGGAAAGATTATGAATTTATTCAAAAAAATTTTCCTGAATTATACAAATTATTTGAAAATTACGTAGATAAACGATCAGATGTGATAAGGTTAGCTGTTACTGATAAGAGTTGTGATTATTTGGATACTAAGGTTATGGTTGCTTATTCACGCACCGCAGCTCGTAAGGATAGTGGTGAGCCTAGTGAAGATGACGTTAAACTAGAAAAAATTTGGGATAAAGCTTAAGCATCGGAAAACCGATGCTTTTTTGTTACAAGATGCAAAAGGAAATAAAGCAGGCGTCAGTGTTCGAGTAATCAAATATGACGTGAGATCTAACGCCTCGACTATCAATGTTACCTTAGACGTAAAACTTTGGTGTAGACCTACTTTTGACACTATGAAGCTAGTTGAAAAACTTGGACGGAACATCAATGACATGAAACTCTAATATTTGACCTAAGCAAGTCGTAAAAAGGCTTATTTTTTATGCGATCAGATCAGCGTGGAGCGTTCAGTGGATGCTTTGAAATAAATTGCGGACACAAATTATATCCGTATATCAGGGGTATCGCATAATTTCCAAAAGCAATACGATCCTAAAGAAGCGATTGAAAAGCAAAAGATTCAGCAAAAACAACGGTACTACGAGCGCAATATCAGACGTCTAAAGTATGCCAGACGTCAAAATGACGTAGCAAGCGAGAGAAAGTTCAATCAAGCCATTAGAGGGTATCAAGCTAAATTACGTAATCTGGTGAAGAATAACGACTTTTTGACACGGCAGTACGATCGTGAACAAATAGTTAATGCGGGTAGAATTGTTAAAGGTGAACACGGAGCAATCAACGAACGAGCCAAATCATTTACTAAGTTTGTTCCAGAGCTAAAAGGTGATAAGAAAGCTAAAAAGCTCTACATTCAGTTTGCACAGCGTTCTCCAGAAAAGTGTGCTGAAAAAATAGCGAAGATAGATGGATTTACAAAAGAAGACGGATTAGAGATATATAATCATATCTTTGCTGATAAGCATCTAACTGTAGATAAATATACTGAAGAATTAATTCAAGCAAAATTTGACCCGGATTCTACTATGGCACAATCTTTCCAAAGAATATTCAATGGACAAAAGTTACTCCCAGAGGATATAATTTCATTGAAACATGAACGACATGAACGGAAGCTTATGAAAGATGATCCAACTTTGACCTATGGAGAGGCTCACAATAGAACTAATAAACTATACAATTACAAAAGGTTTATCAGAAAGGGATGATTTTTTATGATGGTCGAAATGTACTTGGTTTCCAATAATGACGATACCGTAACTTATCGCATGTATAACACTGACGCTAAAGAAAACATAGGAAATATGACCGTGAACAAAGAAAATAAGAAATACGCCCTAGATTACGCTGATGAAATGACAACGCATTTTGAAACAGCAACGTATAGATTCATTGTTGGAGCTATTGAGCGTGGCATTTACCCAGAATACGCTTATGATGGTTGGGGCTAAAAAATAACTGAAAAATAATAAGCAAGGCATTGAGAAATCGGTGCTTTTTTGTTATATGAAGCTAGTTGAAAAACTTGAATGGAACATCAACGAGCAGAAGCCTCTGTTATCGGTGATGACATAATGGTGATTTCTTCCGGAGCTGGTAGGGCGGCAATCCACGAAGAATTGATCCATATTAAACAAGTGAGATATTACGGCGCACCTTCGAGTGACAAAGATGTCTTTTTAAGAGAGATTGAAGCAGGTAAGCTTTTATTAAAAAATGCAACCAAGTGGAATTTGACACATAAAGAAATTGAAGATACCAAACTTTTGATAAAAAAATACACAAATGATCTAAATGAGTTAAAGGGTGATATTGATGAAAGTGATAGATGTTTTTTATTCGGAAAGTAAAAACATCTCATGTATCTCTGTACGTTATAGAGGTATTAAAGCGGGTCAAAAGATAACTGATGAAAACGGTAATCTATATGAAGTATATGGACTTAACACAAATGGACGTGCCTTGCTTAATGGTATCACTCAATTGCTAGTTCAAGGAAAATTCGAAGGAAATACAGTAACTTTACTTTAGCATCGAGAAATTGGTGCTTTTTTATTACAAGAAAGGATGATAAAAATGGTAACTAGATAGAAGATAGCGATAAAGCGGAAGGATATGCATACGATGGTTGGAAAGTTTTTGTTAGCAAAATTACAGGGATTGTAATTACTATTGAATCATCCAAAAGAAAGAAGATAAAAAATGAGTCAAAAGTTGGATAATATGGAAATCGGATACTTATATTTTGATGCTAAGGATTATTTATTTATTCATAAAAAGTTTCCTGAATTATATAATTTGTTTGAACAATATGTAGATAGGCGATCAAATGAAATAAGATTGGCTGTTACTGATAAAAGTTGTGATTATCTTGATAATAAAGTTTTGCTGGTCATTACAGAAAGTGCTGCTTATACACCTGATGGTAATCCAACTGATGATGCAGTTAAGTTAGAAACGATTTGGGATAAAGCTTAAACATCGGGAAACCGGTGTTTTTTTGTTACAAAAAAACTTTAATATTTGACCTAAGCAAGTCGTAAAAAGGCTTATTTTTTATGCGATCAAATCAGCGTGGAGCGTTCCACGTAAAATAAATACGTTAGGAGGCATCGCAGAATGCAACGAGAATTTTTACAGAACTTAGGACTTAGCGATGAGCAAGTTCAAGCTGTTTTGACTCAACATGGCAAGTCAACAAATGAGATCAAGGGAAAACTTGTACAAGCAGAAGAACAGGTAGCGGATTTGCAAAATCAAAGCGGTGATCGTGACAAACAACTAAAGGAACTTGAGAAGACTGTTGGTGATAATCAAGAGTTAGCTCAAGAAATTGATAAGTTGCGAAAAGAAAATGAGCAAACTGCCAAAGATTATCAAAGTAAGATCACGAAGCAAGCTAAAGATTTTGCAATAACTAATGCTTTGAAAGATGCAGGGGCTAAAAATACCAAAGCGGTTCTTGCTCTGTTGGATTTAGACAAGGTATCTGTTGATGAAGATGGTCAGCTATTCGGAATTGCCGAACAGTTAGAAGAACTTCAAAAGACGGATGCCTATTTGTTTACACCAAAGCAAATAGAAATAGAGAAAAAGGGCCCTATCAACCTGTTTGCTGGTGGTAATCCTAGTTCTAACGTGGCTAAGGATCCCAAGAATATGTCATTAGACGAACAGACTGATCTATATCGAAAAGATCCTTCTCAATGGCAAAGTGGCTCAGTATCAGAAAATGCACAAAGATATTCATGGTTATACCAAGGATATGTGTGTGAAAATACCCAGGTAGGTTCTGACAGCAGCTGACCAGTTTGGCAACTGTGCCAGCACCAGAGCACCCCCGTTTTTCGGGGGGATTTTTTTGTGCAAAAAATAAAGGCTCTGCATTTTGACAGAGTCTTGTATTCATAATGTTGCATAAAAATTCTTAAGAAAAATTCATCCCCAAGGTTACGGACAACAAGACAACACTTTAAACAATCATAGATAATCATAAAAAAATAAAACACCGACTTAACGGTGTTTTAAAATCATAAATCATTATAAAATGTTATAAGAAAGCCACTTACCGGACTTGAACCGGTGACCCCCACCTTACCATGGTGATGCTCTACCTGCTGAGCTAAAGTGGCATTCAGACTTACTTATTAAGTATATCTGATTAGAATGAAGAATGCAACAATAAATTATGATTCTGCATTTTTTTCAAAGCTGAACGAAACAGTATAAAGCTCAGGCGGAATTTGTCTAAGCATTTCAGGCATCTGTTCCGGGCAGATCAAAGTCAATGAATGCATGGCGCGCGAACAGATAGTATAGAAGATGCCAAGCGTGTCTTCAGGAAATTTTTCTTCTGTAACGTCGCAAACGATGACTGAATCAAATTCGAGGCCCTTGGCAAGATAGATCGGAAGAATCGTTATTCCTGAGGGGACGGAAACGTCCTGATCGTCTAAAAGCGTGACGTCAAAATCTTCTTTAAGCTTGAAGAAAAGTTCTTCTGCATCCCGTTCGTTTTTTGTGATCAGGGCAACCGTCCCGTTTTGATCAAATGCGTTTTTAAGCGTTGTTTTCAAATCTTTGAGTGCATTTTCTCGGCTGGTCATGAATAGTGTCGGTTTAGCGCCTGAACGAGCAAACGAGCGAATTTTGCTTTTGTTTGGAAGAAGCTATTTCATGAAGTCGGTAATTTGCTTGGTCGAACGATAGCTGGTGTTCAGTTCGATGATGCGACAGTTTTTGATTTGAAGGCTCTCGTTTAGCCTTTGAAGCAGTGATTTCGGCTCTTCAAGCGGATTGAAGAGAGCTTGTTCGCTGTCACCCAGAAGCGTGAGTTTGGCATTCGGAAAGGCGTGTTTCAGGTAAATCATGGTTGCCATTGAGTAATCCTGCATCTCATCAATAAAGAGGTGTTCGATCGAACGATTTTTTCCTCCTCCGGTCAACAGATCGCGCAGGTAAAGCACCGGTGCGCAGTCGCTTAAAGAGATTCTGTGAAATTCAACGTTCTCAGAAAATTCATGCGATGAATCGGGAAGCGTGCGGGTTAAAAAGTCTTGATACTGTGCATAAACGTCAAAAAAGAAGCCGTTGTAAAGTCCGTCATAGATTTGGGCAAACTTTCTTTCGGCAATTTTTTCACCGATGTAAAATACTTCCTGATCAAGACTTTGAAAATGATTTCTGCGTTTCTTTCCGATCAGATCGTTATACTCCTCATCTGAGAGAAGATCGATTGCTGCGCGCATTTTCCTTGACCGCGCGGTGGTTTTGATGAGTCTGTTCAGGCGCTTGATTAAAGCATTTTTGATTTCAAGGAACTTGTCTTTTTGTTTCATGGCAGTTGGAAGCTTGGCAAAAATTTCCTGAATCTCCTTTGCGGAAAAGATGACCTGTCCGTCAGGAAGAGTCATATTGGCAAATTTTAAATCTTTTGCGTCTAGTTTTTTTGCGTAAGCGAAGATTTTCTGCATGAATTCGGCAGATTCTTTGATTTGTCGCACGTCAAGCTGTTTTTGTGTCAGTAACGGACTTTTTTCATAGCGGGCAAAAATCGTTTCGACGTTCAGGCCCTGGAATCTGTGACTGAAAAATTCAGCAAGCGTGACTTGACGCATGTTGCGTTCGCCAAGACTTGGCAAAACTTCTGAAATATAATGTGAAAACAACAGGTTCGGCGAAAATAAAACAATTTGGTCTGCAGAAAGTTTGCGGTTGCTGTGGTAAAGCAAAAAGGCGATGCGCTGCAAAATAGCGGAAGTTTTGCCGCTTCCGGCAACGCCTTGAACCAACAGCAAGTCATGTTTCGTGTCCCGGATGATGTCGTTTTGCTCTTTTTGGATGGTGGCAACGATGTTTTTCATGTATTCATCGCTGTGTTCGCCTAAAACGGCCTGCAGCATTTCGTCACCGATGGTTTCGTTGGTATCAAACATGTGTCTGATTTTGCCGTCGACGATCGTGAACTGTCTTTTTTTGACGAGTTCGGTTGTCTGTATCCCCATTGGCGTTTCATACTGAACGTTTCCGAGCGTGCCATTGTAAAAAATCGAAGAAATCGGAGCACGCCAGTCATAGACGAGAAAATTGCGATTGTTTTCCGCAAAGGAAGCCGTTCCGATGTAAAGCGATTCGGGTTCCTCTTCGCCTTGGTCAAGGATGTCGATGCGACCGAAGTAAGGGGAATCTTTCAAAAGAGTGAGCTTTGAAAGTTCCTGTTTTAAAATGCGCTCATTTTCGACGTTTTTTGCAACAAGCTGCTTTTGCTGCTGAACCTCTGCGTTTGTTTCCATGCGATCATCGACTTCAAACGTATTGATTTTGGCATTTTGCACGTAGTTTTTTTCAACGGAAGACGTTTCTTTGCGTGCTTTTTCAAGCTCGTTTTCCGTAGTTTCGATTTTTTCCTTGATGCGGCCGATAACGTAATCGACGCGCTGCTGCTCTTTTTTCTTTTCGGAATCCAAGAGAAGATACTCCTTTCTTTATGATCAAAAACGGTTTCTGTTTCGTCTGATGCGATTTTTGTGTTCATTTTCGTCTGAAGCGGAATCTGGGATGAACGAAACGTCCGTATCGATTATGCCGAAATTTTTCAGCATCAGCGATTCGATTTTTTCGCCAAGACGATAACTTTCCAAGACGCTCATTGTACCATCAACGATGACTACCACGTCAAGCGTGATGAGATTTCCGTTGTAATGAGCCTTGAGCTCGTCGACTTCCTTGATGTCGTCAATTTTTTCGATATATTCTCTGAACTGCTTTTCAGCTTTCGGATTGAAATAATCCGCAAGGTTCAAGCTGCTGTCCGTGAAAATGCAGAGTCCCGAATAGAAAATGTAAATTCCGACAACGATGCTGGCGGCTCCGTCAAGCCAGGCAACGTCAAAGAGCAAAGCACCGCCGATTGAAAAAAGCGTTCCGATGCTGGTAAGGGCATCGCTCAGACTGTCTTTTGCAGAGGCTGTCAGAGCTGCATTTTTCAGGCGCAGACCGGCACGTTTATTGTAAATCCAGATTAAAACCATGATGATGCTTGCAATTGCGGCACCAAGCAAAGCAATCGGCTGAGGAACGATGAGTTCTGACGGGTTGAGCAGCGCCTTGATGCCATCGATGATGACGCTTGATGCGATGACGATCATGATGATTCCGGTAACGAGCGTGAAAATCGTTTCGTAACGCCAACGCGTAAATTGAATACGCTGATCGTTGCCTGTTTTTCGCAGCGAAATTTTGGGAAGCGGGATTCCGGCGATGTCGTCGTCATCAATATCTGAGGCAATGTGAATGCCGATGATCAAGAGCACGGTTGAGATGATTCCCGAAAGATTGTTGAAGGCATCGGCCTTTAACGTCTGTGAGCCGCTGATTGAAGACAGAATGCCTTCAATGACGGAAATCAGCAGGTAGGCACCGATATTTACGCAAAGGTGTCTTTTGGCTGAAATCAGTTTGCCTAGTTCTTTTTGCTGGATTTTTTCCCAGTCTTCAAATTCTTTTTTTAAATGTTTGTCGATTTGGCTGATTGAAGTCACCTTCTTTCATTGTTTTAATTATAATTGAGCGTTCTGAAAGTGCAAACAATATGAACTGTGTGTTAAAATTATAATATATGTTACTTGAGGAGTGAAGGGGCGTGATCGAGTGAGAAAAAAATATCTGTTGGCACCGTTTTGCCTTGGAGCGATGGTTTCGTTTGCTTTTGCGAAGCCTGCGACTGTTCATGCGGACAACGAGTTTGATTTGAACGTCGAATCGAACGATTCGCTTTTTTCATTGAAAAACAGTTTCAACTTCAGCTATAACAATCAAAAGGCCGTGTCAGCAAACAAGGAGGAAGCGCTGCTTAAGAAAAATCAGGCGGAAGAAGCAGTGCTTGAAAAGAAGAATGCCGATGCCGAGGCTTTAAAAAAAGCCGACAACATTAAAAAAATCAATAATTTTCAAAAAGATGCGCAAAAAAAACTTGATGATTTGAAACAACGACAAGCTGCCGATTTGGAAAAGGCAACGAGCGAACATGATGAAAAAGTTGCGGAATTGAAAAAAGAAATTGAAGAACTTGACAAGGATGCAAGCGATTATCAGGACAGGCTGGCCGAATTGAATGAAAAAATCGAACAAGCCGACAAAGATCTTCAGGATTTTAAACAAAAGCAGGAAGATGATTACGCAAAGCTTGCACAGGAATTGGCTGATCAGCAAAAGCAACTGGAACAGCGACTTGCTGAAGAACTTCAGAATCTGATCAATCAAAATAAGCAAAAATTGGCCGAATTGATTGCCAAAAACAAGGCAGCTTTGGATAAATTAAAAGCTGATGACCAAAAACTTCTGCAAGATCTCGCTGCAAAGTATCGTGACATGTACCGGCAGGCACAGCTTAATTTGAAACGCTATTTGATCAATCATCCCACAAATGCTCCAAAGCAGCTGCTTTATCAGCATGAAAACAAGATCTTGACGACAAAAATCGGCAACAGCATTGTAACTTGGCCAAAACCTGGCGAAAATAAGAACCCTGTATTTTCCAGAAAATCCGCAGGCAAAAATTCAGGCGAATCTGACAAGCAGCATGAGATTGCGCCTAAGCAGGCAGTGACCGTCAAGAAAAAATCCGAAAACAAGCAAGACGATTTTCCGCTTGGCGAAGCATTTGGAATGATTTTGGCCGCAGTTTGCGCCGTTATCGGAACGACGTTTGTTTGGCGCTTCAAATCAGGCGGGGATGTTGAATAATGTCTTTACAATTTTGATTTTTTTGATTAAAATTTAGTTGATGTTTCAATGAGAAGAAATAGTAGGGGAGTTAAAGACAGAGATGCGCTTTTGGCTGAGATGCGCAGCGATGACCTGAAGTGGGGCTTTGAGAGACGATAGTTTAATAACAAAAAAAGCGGCATTATTGCAAAATAGGTGGCACCACGGTAACTCGTCCTATTCCTTTTGGATTAGGGCGTTTTTTTCATATGTCGAATAAGGAAAGGATGTTTCATAATGGAAAACAATATTATTTTGACGGGCGACCGTCCAACGGGAAAACTTCACATCGGTCATTACGTCGGCTCGCTTAAGAACCGCGTTGAGATGCAAAATACGGGGAAATACACTCCGTACATCATGATTGCCGATCAGCAGGCCTTGACCGACAATGCTCGCGACCCGGAAAAAATCAAAAATTCGCTGATCCAGGTTGCGCTTGATTATCTTGCCGTCGGACTTGATCCGAAGAAATCAACGATTTTCGTCCAATCGCAGATCCCGGCGCTTGCAGAACTTAATTTGTATTATCTCAATTTGGTGACGGTGTCTCGTCTTGAGCGCAATCCGACTGTCAAGGCGGAAATTCAGCAAAAGAATTTTGAACGTTCGATTCCTGCCGGCTTCTTTACTTACCCTGTCAGTCAAGCAGCAGACATTACTGCATTTAAAGCCAAATATGTTCCTGTTGGCGATGATCAGGAGCCGATGCTTGAACAGGCAAGAGAAATCGTGCGCAGCTTTAATTCGATCTATGGCGAAGTCTTGGTTGAACCTGAAGGAGTTTTCCCGAAGAAAGGCAGCGGACGATTGCCTGGACTTGACGGCAATGCCAAGATGAGCAAATCACTTGGTAACTGCATCTATCTGTCTGACGATGCAGATACGCTGAAAAAGAAAGTCATGTCGATGTACACGGACCCGAATCACATTCATGTTGAAGATCCTGGTCAAGTTGAAGGAAACATGGTCTTTGCTTATCTTGACATTTTCGACTCCGACAAGGAACATGTTGCCGATTTGAAGGAACGCTATCAGGCCGGCGGTTTAGGCGACGTCAAAATCAAACGTTACTTAAATGAGGTTTTGGAAGCAGAACTCGGACCGATTCGCGAGCGCAGAGCAGAGTTTGAAAAAGATATTCCTGCCGTTTACCAAATGCTGAAAGACGGCAGCGACAAGGCAAATGAAGTTGCCAATCAAACGCTTGAAGAAGTTCGTGCCGCAATCGGCGTCAATTATTTTGACATTTTGAAGTAAAGGCAGGGACAAGCAATGAAAAATTTGGTCATGCTTGATCTCGGCTCGAATTCGACGCGAATGTCGATCAACCAGGTGGATGACAAGGGCAATTTTACGGAAGTCAAGCGGATGAAGCAGATGACGCGGATGGCAGAAGGCATGGGTGCAAGCGGCACGAAGAAGCTTGAGGACAAGGCGATTGAGCGAACATTGAATGCCTTGCGAGATTTTCAAAAAGAATATCAAAACATGCCCAATCTGACGGTTCGCGGGATTGCCACGGCCGCAGTTCGTTCGGCTGAAAACAGCCTTGAATTTCTGGAACGCGTCAAGGAATTGACCGGGGTTGACATTGAGGTGCTTTCCGGAAGCGCCGAAGCCTATTATGACTACGTTGGAGTGATTAATTCGCTGAACGTCAGGGATTGCGTTATTTGCGACATGGGCGGCGGAAGCTTTGAGCTGGCCGTTGTTGTTGACAAAGAGGCCGTCAGTTATGTATCGATACCATATGGTGCAGTCAGTCTTGCTGAAAAATTCAATGCTCATGATAAAATTTCGGCGCAGGATCTTTTCAAATTTTATCGATTCGTTTTGTACAAGTTCAGACAGCTTCCGTGGCTTTTGCAAGGAACAAAGCTTCCGTTGGTTTTGCTTGGCGGGGCCAACAGAACCGTTGCCAGAAAAGAATTGATGCGCTTGGGAAGAAAGGATCTTGAAAATATCCATGGAGTTTCGATGTCAGCATATTCCTTTATCGAAACCTATACGGAATGGCTCGGAATGGATTGCAAAGAGCGTGCGGATATTTTAGGCCCGGAAGCTGAACGCGCCGATATTATCATTGCGGGGCTTTCGCCAATCATGTTTTTGATCGAGTACCTGCAGACGCCGGAAATAATTTTTTCCGAGTCGGGCGTAAGAGAAGGCGTCTTGTATTCGATGCTTAAGAGAAAATAAACTAAGAGAGACGGGGAAAATTCCGGTTCACTTCTTGAATTGAATGCCGAATAAGGTCGGTCGATTTGCGCCTGACTTTGTTCGGTATTTTTTAACGATTTGGAGGAATGAATAAGGGGAATGCGAGCTGGAACCTGATTAAGACAAGGTGTGGAGCCGAACGCTCAGCCCCCGCGTATCCAAGTCGCGCTTGCGACGGGTAAGCTCGT